>Ga0302198_10003499_pt1 | contig 15748 bp, 18 predicted proteins | sample II_Bog_N2_2_FD_193521 | JGI IMG/M metagenome (GOLD analysis project Ga0302198, IMG submission 193521) | Peat permafrost microbial communities from Stordalen Mire near Abisko, Sweden - II_Bog_N2_2 | ecosystem: Environmental > Terrestrial > Soil > Wetlands > Peat | place: Sweden: Abisko... | reverse complement strand
AGAAGACCGGCGCGTTGACCATCCCGACCGCGAACATTGAACGCACCATCCCGCCGGACGCGATGAGCGCTGTCGGTCGAGTGCGGGCGATCGAAAATCCGGGCGAGTTGACGGCCAGCGCGGTCACGAGTTCGAGCCGCCCCGTCTTCGGGTCCGCCCTCCAGTCGCCCGACAGCGGGCTCGATTTCAGGGCGCGCAACTGTTCGGGAGTGACGTCCGGGCGGACTGCCCCGCTGATCCAGATTCCGTAGCGATCTTCACCGGCCACGACGTCGGCTCCCACCCATCCCGAATGGCTGTAATGAATCAGCGTTGGGTCGAGTCCCCACTGTGGATCGGCGTGCGGCGCGCCAGCGACGATGTGCCCGACTGGGACGTCGACCCCTTCCGCCGTCGTGACGTAGCCGACGTGGAAAGCGGCGTATCCGTTGCTGGACTTCGGAGCCCGGACGCACGCCGAGCCGAGGCCAGCGCTTGCCGTATGGCAGGAATCCCACGAAGCGAGATGCCCATACACGTGCCCGCTGGCCTCGACCTTCATCGGAGTCACCGCCGTGAAGTTCGGGTTCTCGAACCACGCCTTCGGCGGCGCGATCGGTGCCCTGGTCGCGGTGGCCGCGGGACTCATCGGACCCTCCGAGCCGGAACCGGCAGCTCGGTAATCGTGATCGCATGAACCGAGGGCTGCGGCAGCAGGTGGCCCTTGCGGTTGGCGTCCCTCTTGCCGCGCTCGACGCGGGAAAGGCAGTACCCCTCGACACCAGATCGCTCGCTGCCCCAGCACGGGGCCCAGCGACGGGCGTTGTGAACGCCGCACGGCACCCCACGGGTGTCATCGAGGAGCGCGTGACTGCGTCCCAGACTGAGTTGGGACTCCTCCGGGGTCATTACTCGCGTGCCGACGAAGTACCGTTCGGCGGGTGTCGTCGGTGGAGGCAGTACCCGCTTGGGTACTCGGCTGGCCTGCCCGGCCTCGCGGCGCTGGAGAGCCGAGAGGTACGGCGCTCCCTCGGCGCGGAACTCGTGGACGGTGTGTCTGTTTGTCATCGATCAGTTCTCTTTCTCGAGCTCGGGGATGCCTTCAACGGGCTCACTGGGGAGCGCGGGGCGGGAGTCTTGGGTGCGGGCGTTCCACTCGGCGGCGTTGGCATCGCGTTCGGCGGCGTACTCGTCTTTCACTTCTTGGACGGCGGCAAGTACTAGGTCGGGCTGGTGGGCATCCAGTGCTGCCCGGCCGCGAGCGGCGAGTGCTTCGAGGTCGACGTGGCTGGCGATCGCGGCGGCGGATGCTCGCTCACGGGCCAGCACCGCTTCGCCGAGCGGGGAGAGTCCGATCGCGTCACGGCGCTTCGCTGCGGCCGCCTCGGCGCGAAAGTACCTGTCGAGCAGCGCGAACCTGACGTCGCCGTTCTTATCGCGGGCACCGCCAGCCAGTTCGATCCGCAGCAGTGCCGCGATCGCCTCGGTGCTCGCCAGTGCGGCGAGTTCTTCGGGGAACGCTGCGAGGTGGGGCAAGGCTTCGAGGAGGTCCTCGCTGATGCGCTCGGCAACACGGCCGTACACCCGGGGACTCCTCGACCCGATCTTGAGCGCGGCGAGGTTGCTCGCGCTGAATGGTGGCCGGGTGCCGGAGCTCGTTGTCTGCTCAGTCTTCTCGTCGTCGGTCATCGATGGTCCTTCCTGCGGTCTCTTGCTGCGACGACATCCCTCGGGATGCGGCGCGTAATCGTGTAACGACGCGCACCCTCGGGTGTGCGCAGACGATTACATGTGGTGGTTACACCCGGAAATACGCGGTTTTTCATGTAATCCACCTCCGTTACACCTTTCGTCCGATTACGCCGACGGATACCTCAGACGTCGCCTGATCGAAGACGAGCGAGCCCTCCTTGAGCAGCGCCGAGATTCGTGCGTTTGCGACGGACTCGGACCCGTATAGCCCTGCGGCCACAAGGCTCTTTTTCAGCTCGGTCCGGGTCACGACAGTGCCGGGAGGGTTCGCCTGCAGGGTCATCAGGTGCTGCACGATCGGCGGGATGCCAGCGAGTGTGTCGCGCACCAGGACGGCGGACTCGGTGGAGGGCACCTGCTCGAAGATGAGATTGAGCGAGTTCGGGGTTAAACCGTCCTTGGTCTTCTGGAAAATGAGAAGTCGCCGCGGGTCGGCTTTGGCTGAAGGATCGTCACCGAGCATCAGTCGGCGCAGGCACATGATGTTGTCGAACCCTGCTGCGAGGGTCGAGTTTCCTCGGTACTTCTCGATGTCGTCCTTCTTGCTGTGGTGCAGGACGAGCACATGACTCTGCTCGTGAGCCTCCCGCACCTGCGCGACCGACGCGATGAACCTGCCCATGAGTTCGGTGGAGTTCTCGTCCGCTCCGGTGATCGACCGGCTTAGCGTGTCGATCACGACGAGGTCGAACTTGCCCGCTCGCACATAGACGGCCAGCGCCCCCACTGAGGTTGGGTCGAGCATGTTGATGGTGGCCGGATAAACCTCCAACGCCCCGCGGGGCACCGTTCTGTCGGTGTGGGCCCGCCACGCGGCGAATCGCTTCCGGAACGTAGAACGACCCTCCAACGCGACGTATAGAACGCGTCCCGCTTTGACCTCACGCCCATCCCACGAGGAGCCCGTAGCGACGCAGCATGCCCAGTCGAGCGCAAGGAAGCTCTTGCCGACGTACCAATCAGCGAACAACATCGTCGTCGCGCCCTCCTCGAGGAGGTGATCGATGATGTAGCTAGTCGCTGCCTTATCCCCGAAGTCGTTGATATCGATGACGTGCGAGGTGTCGAACACTCCGAACGCGCCCATCTCGACAGCGAGGGCGGTGCGCGCGTCGCGATCGACGCGCAGCTGTTCAGTCTTGACGGCGACCGCTTGATCGTGCTTTGCAGCTACGTCCCGGTGCGGAGGAATGAGGTCTCGCTGGAAGGAGCGGGCTTCCCGCTCCCGCCACTCGCGCGCCAACCGCAACCGTTGTGGCTGCACGTCGAACCAGTCTCGGTTCGAGTATTCGTTGTTCACGTGTTCCCAATCCCATTGCTTCTGCGCCGACCATTCGCCGAAGTCTGCCGGCAGCGTAACTATCGGTCTGGGCGTCGGCGGCCCCCACCACCCGTGCGCCTGAGGCGTAACCAGCTGCGAGAGCGCTTCGTCGCCGCTCACGAGCGTGCAGTCCTGGTTGAGCACCTCCTCCGCTGCTGCGGTGGGGAGGCGTATTCTGGTTTTTGCATTTCGTCGTCCTCTCTTGACGGCGGTTGATGGCCCTGTCGAGGTGAAGCGGCGGGGCCATCGCTTTTTGGTGGACTGGTTCACGCCCGTAGGGGCAGAACGTTTTAGGTGCGCATGATGGTCCCGAATGCGCTGGCGATCAGCGATCGCTGAGACTCGCTCATCCGTGGAGACTTCGCGACGAGCGCGTCGACGGCGTCTTTTACGCGAGCGTCTTCGAGCCGTTGTTGCAGAACGGCGATACCTTCGCGGTCGTCTGGGTGATGACGCTTGTGCACGTTGAGGGCGCCGGCCGCGCGAGCGCTTGCGGACAACTCGATCTCGATTCATTCCAGTCCAAGAGCTACGGCTTCTGCCGTAGCTCAATTGGTCCTCTAGATCGAGCCGACCGTGATACCCCTCCGGGGCGGTTGCAACTAATGTACCGTTGCGATTGGTAAAACACAAGTAATGCTCAGTTAGGCAACACCCTCAGGTGTTGCCTAACTGTTACGCGATTCGCGTATCCACGCGACGCGCAGCACGCGGTCGTAACCGCGCATGGTGATTCCGCCACGCTCGAGCGCGCGATCGAGCGAGGCTGTCATGCCCACCGGCAGTCGCGCCTGTGGGCCTCGCAGCCATGCCCCGGGAACCTGGGAATTGAGCGTCCACGGCGTGCGCGCCATCCGCTCGCCAGCAGCGTCGCGAGCGCGGGCGACCCGCTCGCGGGCGATCGCTGATGTGAGACGCGGCCTGTCGTCAGCGAGCTTGAGTTGGGTACTCGTCACTCGGCTGACTCGGAGCTGGATGTCGATGCGGTCGAGCAGCGGGCCCGAGATGCGCGCGAGGTAGCGCCGGCGCGCAAACGGCGCACAGGTGCAGGTGGAGTCTTTTGCACCCCATTGACCACACGGGCAGGGATTCGCCGCCATTACCAGCTGGAAGGACCCCGGAAAGTGGGCGACCGCATTGGCGCGATGGATCGAGATGACTCCCGATTCGAGCGGCTGCCGCAGGGCATCGAGGGCTGTGACGGTGAACTCGGGGGCTTCATCAAGAAACAGCACCCCATGCGACGATCGCGCAGCGGCGCCCGGGCGAATGACCCCGCTGCCACCACCGATGAGCGCCACCGCGGACGCCGTGTGGTGCGGACTCTCAAACGGCGGCCGAACGTCGAGGGTTGACGCTACCGGCAGGCCGGCGAGCGAACGGATCGAGCTCACCTCGATCGCGGCCTCAGCGGAAAGGTCGGGTAAGAGCCCCGGCAGTCTCGCGGCGAGCATAGTTTTGCCTGCACCAGGCGGACCGAGGAGGAATACGTGATGACCGCCGGCTGCCGCCGCCAGCATCGCGTCGATGGCGTCCTCGTTGCCGATGACGTCCGCGAGGTCGGTGGTCTCCGGGGGCGCATCGGCATGGACCGCTGTGAGCTGGATTGCTTCGACCGGCTCGGGTGCGAGCTCGGCCCCGTGCCAGATCGCTGCGTCGCGAAGTGACGCGACTCCCACCACGGTCACCCCGGGGACCAGCGAAGCCTCATCGGCATTGCCCGTCGGAACCATGACGGTCGTGTGTCCCGCTCGTGCGAGCGCGAGCACGGCGGGAAGGATGCCGACGATCGGCCGGAGTCGGCCATCCAGTCCCAGTTCGCCCAAATGCACGACTCGTTCGATGGATTCTGCGCGTACCGTGCCCGCTGCCGCGAGGCATGCAAGAGCAATGGAGAGGTCGAATCCCGACCCGAACTTCGGCAGCGCCGCTGGCGACAGGTTCACGGTGTATTTCTGGGTGGGCAGCGCGCAGCCCGAGTTGATCGCGGCGGCGTGCACCCGGTGTTCGGCTTGCCGGATCGCGGTGTCCGGCAGGCCGATCATGATGAACCGTGGGAGCCCGCTGGCGATGTCGGCCTCGATTTCGACAACGGCACCGTGAAGCCCAAGCAAGGCGACTGAGCGGGTTCGGCCCAGTGTCATTCAGCTCACCGCCACTCAGAACACCCGCTTGAGGTGCTCGATCTCGATGAGCCCACGGGTTGGCGCGAGGATCGCTATCGCATCAATACGGACGGCGTGGTGATTGCCGGGATGTGCCTCGCACCAGGCTGCAGCGAGCCGCCGGAGCCGCGCGAGCTTGGCGACCGTAATCGCCTCGAGGGGATGCCCGAAAGCGAGCGAGGACCGGGTCTTGACCTCGACGAAGACAAGCTCGGACCCCGTGGTGGCAACGATGTCGATCTCACCCTGCGAGCACCGCCAGTTGCGCTCGATGATCTGGTATCCGGATGCCAGGAGGTGGTCTGTCGCCAGGTTTTCACCGCGCCTGCCGAGCTCATCCTTCGCTGCCATGCAGAGCACTCTGCCCGGTTCGGGCGGGTCGAATTCGCTCCGAGCGACCGCCTGTTAGTAACCTCCGAAATCGCGCAGATCGGGGGGAGCGGAGTGCCGACGCACCAACCATTCCAGCGCGGTGCGCGACCTCCACTGCGGTCGCACCACCGCGAGCACGCTCTAGTGCATGCCCACCCAGGCGAGCAACGCACCCACGGTTGCAGTGCCCACCGAGGAAACTCCCGCGGTGAGGGTTGCGGCCGGCAGCCCGGCAAGAAGCTCCAGGATGTCGACGCCCGCATTGTGCCGTCGTTCCGCCGCGAGTTTCTTCGAGAGCCCCCTCGCCCGGTCACCGAACACCGCGGTGAGCACATGCGCAAACTTCGCCGCCGGCACGGTCACTCGCTCGCGGTTGAAAGAGGTGTCGGTGTAGACGCCGACGGACTTGAGCCGGGAGATGAGAGTCTCGCGCCAGTAGCGGTCCTCAACATTGAGGACGACGTTGCCGTCTGAGGGCAGCGAGACGATCACGATAGCGCCGGCAAGGTCATCCAGCAGGTTCGCCGGAGACTGGGTTCGCACCCGGTACGCATACACGAACGCCGACACTTTGGCCGGTGTGACCTCAAGCAACTGCGCCAGCTCGAATGCGGGCGCATCGATAGAAACAACCCCCGCATCCACCAACGAAACGAAGGCGAGGTAATCGAGTTCGCTCTTCGAGAGCGCCCCAAGGGGAGCACGAGCAAGACCGGACAGGTAGGTCGTAGCGAAGAGCAGCTTGCGGCGGTCATCCAGGTCTTCGAGATCGCGCACGAACTTGCTCCTCACGGCTATTCGTCGAGTGCGAGTTCCTTGGGAAGCTCGAGCTCCTTGGCGGACAGCTCTTCGACGTTGACGTCTTTAAACGTAAGCACCCGCACCGACTTCACGAAACGATCGGAACGGTAGACGTCCCACACCCAGACATCAGTCATATTGAGTTCGAAATAGAAATCATGCTCTGTGTCTCGACGCTCCAGCGAAACCTCGTTCGCGAGGTAGAACCGGCGCTCGGTCTCCACGACATAGCGGAACTGCGAAACCACGTCCCGGTACTCGCGATATAGGGCAAGCTCGACCTCGCGGTCGTAGTCTTCGAACTCGTCTTCTTCCATGCTTCGTTCAGTCTACGGTCAGCACGTCGCGGGAGTGCAGCCACGTCTTGCGATGAAGGGCGCTCGGCCCCTGCCGATCGATCGCGGCATAGTGCTCGGTCGACCCGTAGCCCTTGTTCCCGCTCCAGCCGTAACCCGGATATTCGGCGTCGTAGGCGATCATCAGGCGATCGCGGTGCACCTTCGCGACCACGGATGCGGCGGCAACCGAAGCGCAATCGCGATCCGCCTTGACGCGGGTGCGGATGCGGAGCGGACTCTTCAGTGCCGGTGACAGCCAGTCGTACGAGCCGTCGAGCAGCAGCACGCTGTCGGAAATCGACGCACCAAGCTCGTGAAGCCGGGCCAGGGCGCGCTTTCCCGCCAGCCCCAGCGAGACCATGATTCCCAGGGTGTCGACCTCCTGGGCTGTCGCGAGCCCGACTGCGGAGTACAGTGCCCACCCCGCCGCGAGAGGCGCAAGCTCTTCGCGCCGCTTCTCGCTCAGCATCTTCGAGTCACGAAGGCCAGTTGGATGCGCCCCGACGGAGACATCCACAACACAGAGGCCCACCCCAACCGGGCCCGCGATCGCTCCGCGACCGACCTCATCGCATCCGATGACGAATCGCGCCCCTGCGGCGTGAAGCTCGGACTCGAGCTCGAGGGTCGGGTCGGCTACCGTCATTTCGGGGCGGCTTTCGGGACATCCTGGAAGACGACCGGGTAGTTGCCGAGGAACGTCCACCGGTTGACCGGCCAGCTGATCACTATCGCCTGGCCCGTGACATCGCCGATCGGAACGAACGGGTCGACATCCTTCTTGTAGAAATGGAAGGCCGAGTCGGCGGATTCGTTGCGATTGTCGCCCATGACCCAGAGGTCGCCCTTGGGCACGGTCACGCTGAAGGTGTAGGGGTCGGACTTCGTCACACCCGCCGGCAGGGTGATGTACGGCTCATGCAACGGAACGCCGTTGACCGTCACCTGGCCCAGCACATTGCAGCACGACACCTTGTCACCCGGCAGGCCGATGACCCGCTTGATCAGGTGGTCGTTGTCGTTGGGGGCGGCGAGACCCAGGAAAGCGAGGACGTCGTTGAGGGCAGACGACGACTGCGGCGTGATTGGCTCAGCGGTCAGCCATCCGCCGGGATCCGTGAATACCACTACGTCGCCACGCTGCAGCGGTGTCAGCTCCGGCGTGAGGAGACTCACGATGACCCGGTCGTTCGGTACGAGGGTGTTCTCCATCGACTGGGACGGAATATAAAACGAGCGGATCAGGAACGTCTTGATCAGGAACGAGATTACGAGCGCCGCGATAAGGATGAACAGGATGTCCCGGAAAAACAGCATCACCCCGCGGCGGCGACGGCGCGAGGCCTGTTCGGGACTCTCGACCAGTTCGGCGTCAGTTAGGTCAGTCATCCCGTTTGTCTCTGTCGAACAGCCCGCGTCGCGCGGCCCAGCCGGCGGTTAATGACCTGAGCCCCCGACCTAGTGTAAAGGTCAGGGGCTCAGGCCAATCATGAATCGCGGATGCTACGCGTCGCGCTTTTCCTTGATCTTCGCCTTCTTGCCGCGCAGGTCGCGCAGGTAGTAGAGCTTCGCGCGACGGACGTCGCCGCGGGTGACGATCTCGATGTGGTCGATAATCGGCGAGTGTACGGGGAATGTGCGCTCGACGCCGACCTGGAAGCTGACCTTGCGAACGGTGAAGGTCTCGCGAACGCTGTCGCCCTGGCGACGGATCACGACACCCTGGAACACCTGGATACGCGACCGCGTGCCTTCAATGATGTTGACGTGAACCTTGACGTTGTCGCCGGGACGGAAATCCGGAACGTCGGTACGGAGGGATGCGGCATCCACATCGGAAAGGAGGTGGCTCATGACAGTTTCGCTCTCTGTAACCGCCACAGGTCGGTCACGGGTTATGTTCGAATGCTCGAAGTTTGGAAGAATGGCGTGAGTGCCGAGATGTTGTCGGCTCCCCTGAGGCAGAGCCCGGACACGGCACAAGGGGCAATTCTGCCACAAACTATGGAAAGCTGCGACTGGGCATGAGCGACACCACTGATCAGACGGGCGCTCAGCTACTGGTGCGCACCGAGCCGGTGCAGCAGCGAAGCGCCCAGAGGGTGGCGCACCTGCTCGACACGGCCGCCCTCCTTATCGACGAACTCGGCATCGACGCCCTCACCACAAGTGAAGTCGCCGCCCGCGGGGACTCGTCGGTTGGCGTCGTCTACCGGTACTTTCCGAACATCCAGTCGCTGCTTCGGGCACTCGCTGCCCGCAACCTGGCGCGGTTCACCGAGACGATCTTCGACCGGCTCAGCCCCGATTCGGTGGAATGGAGACAAACCGTCGATGTCGCGATCGACGTGTTCATCGAGTTCAACCGCGCCGAGCCGGGGTTTCGCGCCCTGCGATTCGGCGATGTCATCGCTGACCGGTTCCTCGATCCCGAGTTCAGCAACAATGGGGTTTTCGCCCGGGCGATCGTCGGCCTTCTCGCGGAGAAATACGACTTCACCCCCGACGACAAGCTTCTGTTCGACGTCGAGGTGGCGATTGAGGTGGCCGACGCGCTGATGCAGCGGGCTTTCCTGCTGGACAAGAACGGCGACCAGAGGTTCATCGATACGGCACGAATGATCTCGAACCAGTATTTGCGCGAGAATTCCGCACTTCCGGACCTTCGATGATCGAGATTCGCACGCCCGCGGAGGTCGACGAGATGCGTGCCGCAGGAGAATTCGTGGCGAGCGTGGTGGCGGCAACGGCCGCGGCATCCGCGGTCGGGGTCAACCTGCTGGCGCTCGACAAGATCGCCGGCGACATGATCCGCCGCGCGGGCGCCGTCAGCAGCTACGTCGACTATCACCCGTCATTCGGTGCGTCGCCGTTCGGAAAATTCATCTGCCTGTCGGTCAACGACGCGGCCCTGCACGGCCTGCCGTTCGACTACGCGCTTCGGGACGGGGATGTCCTGTCGCTGGACTTTGCAGCATCCGTGAACGGCTGGGTGGCCGATTCAGCGGTGACGGTCATCGTCGGAACACCGCGGCCGCACGACACGCAGCTGGTTGACGTCACCCGGCGCGCCCTCGAGGCGGGCATCGCGATGGCAAGGCCCGGCAACCGCATGGGGGATGTCTCTGCGGCGATCGGCGAGGTCGCCCACAAGGCGGGGCTCACGGTTAATCTCGAGTTCGGCGGCCACGGCGTCGGACGCACCATGCATGGTGACCCGCATGTGCCGAACGACGGGCGCGCCAGGCGCGGGTTACCGCTGCGCGCCGGCCTCGTCTTCGCCATCGAGCCCTGGTTCATGCTCGGGACCGACCGCATCTACACGGATCGGGATGGCTGGACCCTGCGCAGCGTTGACGGCTCTCGCGCCGCGCACTTCGAACACACGGTCGCGATCACGGACGGTGACCCTCTCGTCCTGACTCGTCGCCACGACGAACTCGATCCGTGAGGGGCGTGAATCTGGTCTCTGGACTGCGTCCAGAGACCAGATTCACGCCCCTCACGGGAGGAGATCGGGGCGGATGCGCGTGGTGCGCTCACGCTGCTGGTTGTGCCGCCACTCGGCGATCGCGCCGTGGTTGCCGCTCAGGAGCACAGGAGGAACATCCAGCCCCCGCCACTGCGCCGGCTTGGTGTAGCTGGGGTACTCGAGCAGTCCATCCTCGTGACTCTCCTCGGTCAGGCTCGCCGGATTTCCCACCACTCCCGGGACCAGGCGCCCGATGGCCTCGATCATCGCCATCGCAGCCACCTCACCGCCGTTCAAGACATAGTCGCCGAGGCTGATCTCCCGCACCGTCGCCCGCTGGCCGGCATTCTCAACGACCCGCTGGTCGATTCCCTCATAGCGGCCGCAAGCGAACACCAGGTGTTCCTGCCCGGCCAGTTCGCGAGCGATTGCCTGGCTGAACCGCTCCCCCGCGGGTGACGGAAAAATGACGATCGAGTCGGGCTGCAGGAGGTCGTCGAATGCCTCCCCCCACGGCTCAGGTTTCATGACCATGCCCGCGCCGCCGCCGTAGGGGGTGTCGTCCACGGTGCGGTGGCGATCATGCGTGAAATCCCTCAGGTCGTGCACACCGAGTTCGAGCAACCCGGCCTCTCGCGCCCGTCCCAACAGCGACACGTCGAGCACGGAGAAGAACTCCGGGAAGATGGTCACGATGTCGATACGCATCCGACCATCATCCCGCACGCCACGGCTGGCACGAGTTCAGTCGAGACGAGAATTCAGGGGACCCGCAGGACCGCTACCTGTTATTCCCGAATTGTCGGTGCGGGGTCAGTGGCGGGATCAGTGACGGGATCAGCCACGGGTTCGTCGTCGTCGGGAAGCTGCTCGAACAGTCCCGGCGGCGGGGTGACCGTGAGAGTGCCGGCCTCGATGTCGACGTTCGGCACGATCGCCTTCACGAACGGTACCAGCACCTCTCCCGCGTCGGTGCTCACTGTGAGCAGGTCCTGTGCTGGGAGGTGATCGACGCGGATGACCGTTCCGACGCGGACTCCTTCGCGCACTACACCGAGCCCGACCAGCTGATGGTCATACCAGGCGTCCTCCTCGACCGGAAGCTCCTCGGCATCCTGCTCGACCCAGAGGATCGCCTTCACCAGGCTCTCGGCGGCGGTGCGATCGACGACATCTTTGAAGAAAGCGACGGCATGAGTGTTGTACCAGCGCAGCTCGACGAGCTCGAGCGATTTGCCGTGCCACGGCGAAGTCGTCGGGACCTGCAGCGTGAACGTCGCACCGGGAGTGAACCGGCGCGCGGGGTCATCCGTGTACAACTCGAGCTTGAGGGCGCCCTTGAGACCATGGGCCTTGACGAGCCGGCCCACCCGCAACTGCGTGCGAGCGGGCTTTGGCGCGGCCACGTTAGAAGTCGGTATCGACCACGTCGACGCGCACACGCCTGCCATCGGCCAGGGCCGTGACAAGAGTGCGAAGGGCCTTCGCGGTGCGACCAGCGCGACCGATGACGCGACCGAGGTCCTCGGGGTGCACGCGCACCTCGAGGACCTCGCCGCGTGGAGAGTTCTTTGCTATGACCTGAACCTCGTCGGGGTGATCGACGATCCCCTTGACGAGATGCTCAAGCGCGGAATCGAGCAATGCCTAGGCCTCTGCGGCTTCGGCAGAAGGATCTGCGGCTTCAGCAGAAGGCTCTGCGGCTTCTGCGGGAGCGGCGTCGGCCGCAACCTCGTCGGCTGCAACCTCATCGACAGCGACAGCCTCATCGGCTGCAGCCTCGGCGTCGGTCGCTTCGGGCTCGGCAGCAGCGGCCGCGGGGGCATCGCTGTTGTCCACCTGCTCAGGCGTCTCGAGCGTGGTCGTGGTCGACTCGTCGACCTCTTCGGCGCGGACCTGGTCTGCAGCGGCATCCGCTTCGACGGCGGTCTGGGCAACGGGCACCGGCTCGGCCGCGACGGGCTCAGGAGCGACGGGCTCAGGAGCAACGGGCTCAGGAGCCGGCTTCTCGCTCTTGGGCTTGAGCACCGGCTTCTTCTTCTCGTCCGCCTGGAACTCGACCTTGGCCTGCTTGGTCTTCACCGTGCTCGTGGCGTTCTTGTCGCCCTTGAAGGTTCCCCAGTCGCCCGTGAGCTTGAGGATGGCTTCCACCTGCGGCGACGGCTGTGCGCCGACGCCGAGCCAGTAGAGAGCGCGGTCCGACTGAACCTCGATGAACGACGGGTCTTCGGTGGGGTGGTACTTACCGATCTCTTCGATGACGCGACCGTCGCGCTTGGTGCGCGAGTCGGCGACAACGATGCGGTAATAGGGCGCGCGGATCTTGCCCAAGCGCTTCAAACGAATTTTGACAGCCACAATTCTCCTGGATCACGTGTATTGGTGGCGAACTGATTGCCGTGGGCGTGGGGCACACGCGGCTGAAAGCTCTAAGGGTTCTGTCCTCATTTGATTAGAGGGTCGAACAAGCGACAGACTCGACTGGCTATTCTGCCAGACTTTCGGCCGGAACGGGAACCGGGCGTGGGCGCCGGCGGCTCAGGGCGACGCCGACGAGGCAGATCACCCCGCCCACAATCGCCAAAATCGGCGGTACGACGCCGAAAACGAGCAGGCTGAGCAGGATTGCGATGGCCGGAACAAGGTAGGTCGAGACCCCGAGCTGCCCGGCGGGCATCCTGGACAGCGCGAATGCCCACGTGCTGAACGCCAGCGACGTGGGGATCGCGCCCAGGTAGAGGATGCCGAGCCAGCCGCCCACGGGAGCGGATTGCAGGCCAGAAAGGAGTTGTCCGCTGAAGGGCAGGCACGCGATCATCCCGATGAGGCAGCCGAGCCAGGTGACCTGCGCGTTCGGCAGCCGCCGTAGTGCAGGCTTTTGGAACAGGACACCCACGGCGTACAGCAGGGCCGCGAGCAGGCACCACAGGATGCCGACGCCGGACCCGAGGTGTCCGCCGGTCGACGCGAACCCGATCAGGATGGCACCAACGAACGCGACCCCCGCGCCGATCGCAAGCCAGCGGGGTATCCCCTCGCGAAGGAACATTCCCGCGCCGAGGGCGATGAGGATGGGACCGATGTTGACGAGCATCGCGGTCGTGCCGGCATCGATTGTGTGTTCGGCAATGTTCAGCGCAACGTTGTAGCCACCGAACCAGGCGATCCCGAAGACCGCGATGTAGACCCATTCACGGCGGGTCGGCCACACCCACCGCCTGCCGATGAGAACGACGACCCCCAGCAGCACAGTGCCCACAACGAGCCGCCCGAGGGCGAGCGCACCACCGCTGAAGTCGGGCGAGGTGCCTCGAATGACGATGAACGCGCTCGCCCAGGCCAGTACTGTCACGCCGATCGCGACCAGGACCGCGGGGCTGAGCGCGCGCTGCGCGGTTGTGGGCTGGCTGGTCATTGGCTCAGGCTACGCGCCGACGCCGACGTCGGTCTGGCCGAAAACGGTCCTGGCACTTTCGGACCGGAGGATGGCGGAAGTGTGTTGGTCAGCTGCCGATCGAGTCGCGCCAGGCGATCCATTTCCTGACTGTTTGCACATCGTATTCGGGGCCGGTGATACCCACGGTGAAGGTCGTGACGCCCAGGGCAAGCTGCTCTTCGGCATCCGCCTGGGTGCGACCCCGCAGCTCCGTCGAGATCTCGATCTCGTCGAGGTCCCGGCCCACGGTCTCACAGTGCTCAGCCAGGATGCCCAGCTTGCGTTGGAGGGTCGGCGCGTCGGAGAAGCTGTGCCAGATATCCGCATGCCGGGCCACGAGCTTGAGGGTCTTCTTCTCGCCGCCTCCGCCAATGAGCACGGGGATGTGCCTGGTGGGTGGAGGGTTGAGTTTGGCCCAGCGTGCCTCGATTCGCGGGAGCGATTCGGCGAGTGCGTCGAGGCGCTCACCGACTGTGCCGAACTCGTACCCGTAGTTGTCGTAGTCCTTCTCGAACCACCCGGAGCCGGTGCCGAAGATGAAGCGTCCGCCACTGATGTGGTCGATGGTGCGCGCCATATCGGCCTGGAGGTCGGCGTTGCGGTAGCTGTTGCAGTTGACGAGCGCACCGAGTTCGACACGACTGGTCTGCTCGGCGATCGCCGCGAGCATCGTCCACGATTCGTAGTGGAGGCCATCGGGGTCACCACTCAACGGGTAAAAGTGGTCCCAGTTGAAGATGATGTCGACGCCGGCGTCTTCGAGCTCGGCTACGGCATCCCGGATGGTGGGATAGAGGGCATGCTGTGGCGCTACCTGGGCGCCGATTCTGATGGGGCGTTTTGTCGCGGAAGGCATGGTTCAAGCCTATGGTCCGGGGCCACACCCTGCGTGCCTGGAGCGGATAAGGCGACACGCCTGCCGCGACGACCGGCAGATGGTATTAGCGTCCGAGGAACTTTTGGAGCGTCGCGAGCTCGTCTTCGGATGGCCCGGCCTTGCCATCCTTCGATCCCCCGAGCCCGAAACCGGAACCGGATGCGGCCGGCCGGGCAGCGGCACCTGCCGCGAGTGCCGCGTTCTCGGCAGCTCGCTTGGCAGGGTTGCCCGATTTGGAGCTCTTTTTGGCCTGAACTTTCGCTTTCCCGAACCGTGCCCCCGGGATCGGACCCATGCCGGGAACCTGGGGCACGCCGCCCCTGGCGACCGTCTTCATCATCTTCGATGCCTGCTCGAACCGGTTGACGAGTGAGTTGACCTCGGTGACGGTCGTGCCGGAGCCCTTGGCGATGCGGAGGCGACGCGATCCATTGAGGAGTTTGGGCATCCGACGCTCCTGGATGGTCATCGACCGAATGATCGCCTCGGTGCGCCCGATCTCGCTTTCGTCGAAGTTCTCCAGCTGCTGCTTCATGCCCCGTGCGCCGGGCAGCATCCCGAGCATGTTCTTGATGGAGCCCATGTTCTTCAGCTGCTGCATCTGCGCGAGGAAGTCCTCGAGGGTGAAGGTGTCTGTCGCGAACTTCTCGGCGGTCTTGCGCGCCTCTTCTTCGTCGAAGTTTTTCTGCGCCTGCTCGATGAGGGACAGGATGTCGCCGAGGTCGAGGATGCGGCTGGCCATGCGGTCGGGGTAGAAGGGCTCGAAGTCATCCAGGGTCTCGCCGGTTGAGGCGAACAGGATGGGCCGGCCGGTGACCGACGCCACGGACAGTGCCGCGCCACCCCGGGCGTCGCCGTCGAGTTTGGAGAGCACGACTCCGGTGAAGTCGACCCCGGCCTGGAATGCCTTCGCGGTGGTCACGGCATCCTGGCCGATCATCGCGTCGAGAACGAACAGCACTTCGTCGGGGTCGATCGCTTTGCGGATGTCCCCGGCCTGCTTCATGAGCTCGGCGTCAACGCCGAGTCGGCCGGCGGTGTCGACGATGACCACGTCGTACTGCTTGTCTTTGGCGTATTTGATTGAATCCTTGGCAACCTTGACAGGGTTTCCTTTGCCGTTACCGGGCTCGGGTGCGTAGACGGCGACACCGGCCTGCTCCCCCACTACCTGCAGCTGGGCCACGGCGTTCGGACGCTGGAGGTCGGCAGCGACCAGTAGTGGGGTGTGGTTG
>Ga0302198_10003493_pt1 | contig 15759 bp, 11 predicted proteins | sample II_Bog_N2_2_FD_193521 | JGI IMG/M metagenome (GOLD analysis project Ga0302198, IMG submission 193521) | Peat permafrost microbial communities from Stordalen Mire near Abisko, Sweden - II_Bog_N2_2 | ecosystem: Environmental > Terrestrial > Soil > Wetlands > Peat | place: Sweden: Abisko... | reverse complement strand
TGCCTTCCGCCTTCGAAAAATATGCCCGGGCCAGCGTACCCCGGTACACCAGCTATCCCACCGCGCCGCATTTCTCGACGCATTTTCCGGCAGACAATTATCGCGAATGGCTCGGCCGGCTCGACCCGGGCGAGCCGATATCGCTGTATCTGCACGTGCCCTTCTGCAAGCAACAATGCTGGTACTGCGGCTGCAACATGAAGCTGGCCGCGCGTTATTCGCCGGTCGCCACCTATGTCCAGCATCTGCTGCAGGAGATCGAACTGGTCGCCGATGCGCTGCCGGCGCGGATGCCCGTCTCGCATCTGCATTTCGGCGGCGGCACCCCGACGGTGCTCGAGCCGGAGGACCTCGCGACCGTCATGGCCCGTCTCGGGGCTCGCTTTCAGTTCCTGCCCGACGCCGAGATCGCGATCGAGAGCGACCCGCGCACGCTTGCCGATGCGATGATCCGACAGATCGGGGCGCTCGGCTTCAACCGCGCCAGCTTCGGCGTGCAGGAATTCGACCCCCAGGTCCAGGCCGCGATCAACCGGATCCAGCCGCCCGACATGGTCGAGCGCGCGATATCCGGCCTGCGCGCCGCCGGCGTGCCAAACGTCAATTTCGACCTGATCTACGGGCTGCCGCATCAGACCGCCGCCGCGCTGTGCCGCACCGTCGAGCAATGCGTCGCGATGAAGCCCGATCGGGTGGCGCTGTTCGGCTATGCGCACGTGCCGTGGGTGGCGAAGAACCAGCGCATGATCGAGGATTCCGCCCTGCCCAACGCCTCCGAGCGCGCCGAGCAGGCAAGGCTGGCCGCGGCAACGCTGGTCGCCAACGGCTATGTTCAGATCGGCATCGACCATTTCGCGCTGCCGGGCGACAGCCTCGCGGTGGCGGCGGCAACGGGGCGCCTGCACCGCAACTTCCAGGGCTATACGGCCGATGCCGCGCAGACGCTGATCGGCATCGGAGCGACCTCGATCGGCCGCACGCCGCAAGGCTATGTCCAGAACGCCAGCGAAACCGGCGCATGGTCGCGCGCGGTAGCGGCGGGAAAGCTGTCGGTGGCGCGCGGCCACGCCTTGCGCGGACAGGATCAACTGCGCGGCGGCGTGATCGAGCGGATCATGTGCGACGGGTCGGTCGATCTTGCCGAGGCGGGACGCGCGCTCGGATTTGCCGACGACTGGTATGCCGACGAGATAGCCGAATTGGAGCAGATGCAGCGCGACGGTCTTCTGACCTATGAGATCGGAAAACTGGCGCTGGCGCCCGAGGGTCTGCCGCTGGCGCGGGTGGTCGCAGCGGTGTTCGACACTTACCTGCGCGATTCCACCGCCCGGCATTCGGTCGCGGTCTGACGGCGTCGGTGACGACGCGTCATCTGTTGGCGATGCGCTGCCTTCGGCAGACCGCCGCAAGCGACAGCCGTCGGACTTGAACGCGAAGCACGCCATCTAGAGCCATTCCAATCTAGAAACGCTCGAATACGCGAGTCAGCTTGTTGTTGCGAGTCGCTGTCGGCTGCTAGGAAAAGCCCAGCGTTATCTAACATTGCAACGAGTGAGCGGGGCCGGTTGAGTGATGTCGAGGAGTCTGTCGCGCCGACCGCACCTCGACGGCCATCGTCGCGCAACCGCCGATCGATCTTGCACGCCACGACGCGGCACGGCGGCGCTACTCGGGACGGCGGCGAGCTTGCTTTGCCTTGCGGGCCCCACCGCCTCGATGGCACAGGATGTCGCGCCGAAAGAAACGACCGCACTGCCGGCAATCGAGGTCACCGCGCCAACCGAAAAGCCGAAGCGCGCGCCGGCCAGTCGCCCGGCCGCAACGCGGGCCGCTGCCAATCGCGGCACCGGCCGCGCCGGCCAGGCCGGGCAGGAAGCATCTGTTGCCGGCGGCGGCGCGACCACCGCCGGACAGGCCGCGCTGGACCGCAAGATGCAGGGCTTCGACCAGTCGCGCGACCATGTCCTGACCAAGTTGGGTGCGTCATCCTATACGATCGACCGGACCGCGATCGAAGCCATGCCGCAGGGCGACAATACGCCGGTCGACAAGCTGGTGCTGCAGATGCCCGGCGTGAATTACGATTCTGCGGTCTCCAATCCCAATTTCCACGTCCGCGGCGAATACGCCAACGTCCAGACCCGGATCAACGGACTGGTGCTGCCGGAGGGCGTCTCGGGCCTGGGGCCGGTGATCGACACCAATTTCATCGGCAGCCTGTCCTTGCTGACGGGCACGCTGCCCGCGCAGTACGGGCTTCGCACCGCCGGCGTCCTCGACATCACCAGCCGGGCCTTTTCCACGCCCGGCGGCAGTGTCAGCCTCTATGGCGGTAGCCATGGAACGATCACGCCGAGTTTCGACTACGGCGGCAGCGTCGACAATACCCAGTATTTCTTCTCCGGGCGCGGCAACTGGAACAATCTCGGAATCGAAAATCCGACCTCGTCGGTGAATGCGATCCACGATCACACCGATCAGGGAAAGTTCTTCGCCTACGTGTCGACCCTGCTCGACGACTCAACCCGCCTGAGCGTGATCTCCGGCGCCTCCTACAGCACCTTCCAGATCCCCAACAATCCGAGCCAGGTGCCGCTCGGCGATTTCGGGCCTGCGACTTACGACTCGTCGACACTGAACGAGAGAGAGGTCGATCAGTATTATTATAACATCGTCGCGCTTCAGACCAAGGGTGAGGATGTCGACACCCAGTTCTCGGTGTTTTCCCGCTACGCCAAGGTGCATTTCATCCCTGATGTCTTTGGCGACCTTGTTTTCAACGACGTCGCCTCGGATGTGACCCGCGCCAGCCAGATGTATGGCACCCAATTCGACGCGTCCTATGAGGTGAACAGCGCGCACACGCTGCGGGCTGGCTTCATGGTGTCCGCCGAGAAGACCGACGTCACCAATGTATCGACCGTACTCCAGGGGGACATCGGCGCTGTCACGTCGCCGCCGTTCACCGTCACCGATGCCAACTCGCTGCTGGGCTGGAATCTCGGCGCCTACGTCCAGGACGAGTGGAAGCTGACCAGTCAGCTCACGCTCAATTACGGGATTCGTTTCGACCAATTGTATCAATTCGTCGACGCCAACCAGTTCAGCCCGCGCGCCGCGCTGGTGTACAAGCCATTCGACGGAACGGCCTTCCATGCCGGCTACGCCCGCTATTTCACCCCGCCGATGCAGGCGCAGGCGACGCAATCGAATCTCGCGCTGTTCACGGGCACGACGAACCAGCCGGACCAGACGAATAACGATCCGGTCAAGCCCGAGCGTTCGCATTATTTCGACGTCGGCGTCGACCAGAAACTGCTTCCGGGTCTCACCGCAGGCCTTGATGCCTATTACAAGATCGCCACCGATCAGATCGACGACGGCCAGTTTGGCCAGGCGGTGGTGCTGACCCAGTTCAACTGGGCGCGCGGTTACAGCGAAGGCGTGGAAGCCAAGATCAAGTACCAGAGCGGCAACTTCAGCGCCTACGCCAATTTCGCCTTCAACATCACGAGGGCGACCGACCCGGTCGCCAATCAATATCTGCTCGACAGTGCGACCTACACCTATCTGCTCACCAACTATCACTACACCGACGACATGCAGATGCTGACGGGGTCGGCGGGCGCGTCGTACCGCTGGAACCAGACGCTGTTTGCGGTCGACATGAAATACGGCAGCGGCCTGCCGACCGGCTTTGCGAACTCTTCGTTCAACCAGCCCTATGCGACGGCCAATCTCGGCATTGCGCACGAAGTCCAGGCCTTTCCGGGCGCCAAGCCGCTCACACTGCGGTTCGACGTCGTCAACCTGTTCGACAAGATCTATGCCATCAGGAACGGATCGGGTATCGGCGTGTTCGCGCCGCAATTCGGCGCGCGCCGCGGTTTCTTTGCAGGGATTTCGCAGAAGCTGTGAGCCCGCGGGGTGGACGGGTGGCGCTCAGGTCGCGGTCCGTGCCGCCACCGCTTCGTAGATGTCCTCCTCCTGCGCGGTGTGCATGCGCACCAGGGTCTCGATCGCCTCGACTACCCGCTGGGCGTCGCGAATGAGATAGCGATCGACCTTCTCCGTCGGCAGGTCCTCGACCACGCGCTCCAGCAAGCGCGAAAGATGCAGTATCTCGCGGTGCGCGCGGCTCATCGCGGAAAGGCTGTGATTCTCCCGCAAAACCCGGGCGAGCCGTGGATAGACGCTGCCCTCGTCGTCGCGCTCGTGCACCACTACCTGCTCCTGCACCAGCCGGTTGGCCTCCGCGATCAGGCCGGCGCCGGTTTCGGCGGTGGCATCGTCGAGCGCATCGACGATCCCCCGCAGCCGGTCCAGATTGCCGATCAGCGCCAGATGGTCGCGATGCAGCGCGCGCCCGTCCGCCGCCGTCATGCGCCGGCCGGCGTGGCCGACGCCCGGCGTCAGCGCGCGCAGCGCGTTGAGGATCACGGCCACGTCGATCACCTCTTGGACGATCGCCGCCGGCACCGGCAGCAGCCAGCCCAGCGCCGCCGCCAGCATCGCCAACATCGAAAGCCCCATTCCCGCGACGATGCTTTCGACCGCGATCCGCCGCGCCCGTTGCGCGATCACGATGGCCTCGCCGACGCGGTCGAGCCGATCGGCGAGGATCACCACATCGGCCGCCTCCGACGAGGCGCTGGCGCCGCGGGCGCCGAGTGCTATTCCGACATCGGCCGAGGCCAGCGCCGGCGCATCGTTGATGCCGTCACCGACCATGATGGTCGGATGCAGCCGTTGCTCGGAGCGTACCGCGTCGACCTTGTCGGAGGGCATCCGGTCGGCCAGCACCGAATCGAGATCGAGTGCGGCGCCGATCGCGTGCGCGGCGGCGGCACGGTCTCCGGTGACCATGACCATGCGCGCGATGCCGGCCTCGCGCAGCAGCCGGATCGCCCGCGGCGTGTCGGCGCGAAGTTCGTCGGCGAGCAGCAGGGCGCCGATCGGCCGTCCCTCGACCGCGACGAAGACGACCAGCGCCGAGCGCCACGCGGCACGGCGGACGGCCCGCGAGGCCCATTCGCTCGCGCGGGCGCTGCCATAGATCATGTCGCGCGAGCCGGCGGCCACCTGCCGCCCGTCGATCACGCCTTGGAGTCCGGATCCCATTGATTCCCGCACCTCGTCGGGCACCCTGAGGCGAAGGCCGCGCTCGACCCCGGCCTCGACGATGGCGGCGGCGAGCACATGATGCGAAGCCTGCTCCAGCGAGGCTCCCAGCATCAGCACTTCCTCCGCCGATTCTCCCGGCGCGACCTCGACCGAAAGCAGCCGCGCGCCTCCGACGGTCAGCGTTCCGGTCTTGTCGAACAACACGGTATGGGCGCGCGCCAGCGCCTCCAACGGGCCGCCGCCCTTGACCAGGATGCCACGCCGGGCGGCTTGGGCAACGCCGGCAATGAAGGCAACGGGAGCTGCCAGGATCAGCGGACACGGCGTCGCCGCCACCAGCACCGCGAGGCTGCGGATCAGGTCGCCCGAGATCAGCCAGGCGACGAAGGCCAGCACCAGCGTCACCGGCAGGAAGATCAGGGCATAGCGGTCGGCCAGCCGCACGAACGGCGCCTTGGCGGTCTGCGCCGCGGTCACCAGGCGCACGATGCCCGCATAGGTGCTTTCGCCCGCCGCCGCCGACACCGTCAGCTCGAAGGTCTCTCCGGCATTCAGCGAGCCGGACAGGATGGCGGCGCCGCGCGTCTTGACCACCGGGATCGGCTCGCCGGTCAGCGCCGATTCATCGATCGTGGCCGCGGTCGAGCCGACGATGCCGTCGACCGGAATGATCTCGCCGGCCCGCACCAAAAGCCGGTCGCCGATCGCGACCTCGGATATCGGCACCTCCTCGATGCGGTCACCGGTGCGGCGATGGGCCTCGCGCGGCGCGCGATCGACCAGCGAGCGCAAATCGTGCTCGGCGCGCGCCACCGCGATATCCTCCAGCACGTTGCCGCCGGAATACATCAGCGCGACCACGGCGCCGGCGAGCGGCTGGCCGAGCGCCAGCGCCGCGCTCATCGACACCAGCGCGATCGCATCGACGCCGAATCGGCCGGCCAGGAAATCGCGCACGATCTGGAACGCTAGCCCCGCCACCACGGGCGCCGTCGAAAGCGTCCAGGCGAGATCGGCAAGGTCGGAACGGCCGACAGCGTGGGCGACAATACCGGCCGCCAACCCGGTGACGGCGATCGCCACCAGGGTCCATCGCAGGACGCGTTCGAACGACATCGCTTGTTCCCTGCCGGTGCGGTTTCGCGGCGTTTGTCGCCGAAAACGCCTGCGCCGGGCTTGAGGGAAATCAAGCGGCGTCGACGAATTGCCGCGAACTGCAAGCAGGAATGAAACGCAATCAGGCGGTATTGCCGGCGTCGATCGTCAGCACGCTGCCGGTGATGTTGCGACCGCCGTCGCCCAGGAGATATTCCACCATGCGTGCGACGTCGTCGACTTCGGGCAGCCGGCGCAAGGCACCGCGGCCGGCGATGCGCTTGCGCGCATCGTCCGAGAGGTTCCCGGTCAGTTCGGTATCGATGAAGCCGGGCGCAATCGCATTGACGGTGATCCCGAGCTTGCCGACCTCGCGCGCCAGCGAGCGGGTGAAGCCGGTCGCCGCGGCCTTGGTCGCGCCATAGACCGACAGGCCATTATAGCCGGTCGTCGCGATGATCGAGGACATGTTGATGATGCGCCCCGCCCCGTCCGCCATCATGTGCCGCACCACATACTTGGTCAGGATGACCGGCGAGAGAACATTCAAGCGCAGCAGCGCCTCGATCTCGGTATTGTGCATGGTGGCGAGCAGACCTTCGGTGCCGATGCCGGCATTGTTGACGAGGCCGTAGATCGCGCCGAATTCGTCGCGCAGGGTCTTCACGAAGCCCGGAATGGCCTCGACCCCGCTGAGATCGAACGCGCGGAAATGAAGCCCGCCTTTGCCCTGCTCGACGACCTCGGCGATGGCCGCGCGCAGTTCGTCGCTCTCGCGCCGCGCCACCGCGATCACATTGTAGCCGGCGGATGCCAGCCTTTGCACGATGGCAACGCCGATGCCGCGGCTGCCACCGGTCACCACCACATTATGCATCTGATCGCGCCAGTTTCCCGGCCGCCGTGATATCGAGCGCCGTTACGAATTTGATCATGGCCGGCACCTTGTGATGCGCCAGCTTTGCCCGGCAATCGGCCAGGATCCTGGCGCGGATGGCATCGGCCTGGCTGGCATCGCAGCCGTCGGCCAGAATGACGTCGGCGACCACGATCGAACCGGTGATCGGGCTGCGGCGGGCCCGCGCGCGCGACATCCGCACTTCGGCGTGCTGATTGATGACGGCCTCGATTTCCTCGGGATGAACTTTCAGGCCGCCGATATTGATGATGCCGCCGCGGCGGCCGACGAAGTGGTAACGGTCGCCGCGCAGCTCGACCATGTCGCCGGTGTCGACGAATCCATCGCCGTCGGTCAGGGCGGCCGCGTTGCGGCCGACATAGGCATGCGCGGTCCGCGTCGAGCGGATCCGCAGCGATCCGTCCACGACCTTCATCTCGACGCCGTCGCGGTTGGCCCCAATGATGGATGCGGGAAAGCCCTCGCGGCCGTCATTGACGGCAAAGCCGACCCCGGCCTCGGTCGAGGCATAGGCATGACCGATCGAGGCCTGCGGAAAGGCATGGCGGAGGCCGTCGAGCACGGCCTGGTCGGCGATCTCGCCGGATAGGCGGACGTAGCGCGGCGCGAAGCCTGCCGCCGATCCGCTCATCAGGAGCTTGCGCCAATGCGACGGCGTGCCGGAAATGTGGGTGACGCCCCGCGCGTTCAGCCGCGCGACGTGATCCGATAGCGCCTCGCCGGGCTGCGACAGCACCATCGAGCCGCCGCCGATGATGGCGCGCAGGAAGATCTGGAGGCCGCCATAGCGGCGGATATCATAGAAGGTGGCCCACACCGGCGGGGCGCCGCGGGCCGGGCCGTCGGCGACGATCGCGCCGGTAAGCCCTCCCAGCGTATGGCCGACGATTTTAGGCACGCCCGAGGTGCCCGAGGTCAGCATCAGCCACTCGGTCGCGCGCTCGGCCTTCGCTTTGCCGGCGGCATGCGCCGGCGCGCGCGCCACCACCACCAGATAGACGCCGGCATCCGACCAACGTGCCGGTTCATCGGTGACGATGGCATCGATCTCGGCGTCGTCGATCAGGGTTTTGGCGTGATCGGCGTTGAAATCGGGCGGACACAACAGCATGCGCCGGGCCACGCCGTCGATTTCCGTCATTGCGAGCGCCGACGTCAACTGGTCCGAGACCGCCAGCAGCACCGAGCGCCCGGACAGCGCATCACGGCGAGCGACCAGGCAGGTCTGTTCCAGGACATCGGTCAGCGACACCAGCTGCCGCGCATCCGAAATGGTACGCCCCTTCAGCTCCGGACCGAGATAGTCGCGGAGCGTGAAGATTTCACGCGGGGACATTTTCATAGGCCCCGATGAAGTCGCCCACCGTGAGCGGGAAGGCGGCGTCCTCGGATATGGTAAACGGATCGATGCCGAGATCGTCCTCGAGCCGCGCCACCAGGATCGCAAAGCCGAGCGAATCGAACCCGGTCTCGTGCAGCGACAGATTGTCATCGAGCGGCGGCAACGTGACCTGCTGCTCGCGCGCGACCTGCTGCATCGCCGAAATAATCTTTAACCTTACCGACATGGATCGTTCTCGCCTTCTGACCGAATTGGGAGCGGCCACGATAGGGCGAAACCGTGAAGGAAACCGGTCATCCGCCGATCTTTCGCGCGCATTGGTAAATGCGATGCTTGCCGGCATGTCAGACATTCGCGGAACCTTGCCGCAGGTCTATAGCCGGATCGCGCCGTCCAGGATGCGGGCATAGGCATCCGCATCGACCGGCCGGTAGGCGCCGGACTTCGGGTCCTTGTAGAACAGGGGATCGGTGACGAGCCGCGGATCGAATCCCTCGCGCGCCAGCTGCTGCTTCTTCAGCTTGAAGGTTTCGGTCGTATCCAGGGCCGTGCAAAATCGCACCATCACAGGGCAGGCGTAGACCGGCAGGCGACGCGAAAGACGCTCCCTGAACTCCGCGAGGTCGAAGCCGTCGCCGGCCACGACCGCCACCATTCCGGCGCGGCCGTCACAGCCCGGAACGACCACGCCATAGGTGGTGGCGTCGACGACGCCGGGGCATTCCATGACCGCCTCGTTGACTTCGGAGGTCGCGACATTCTCGCCCTTCCAGCGGAATGTGTCGCCGATGCGATCGACGAAGTGGAAGAAGCCGGCTTCGTCGAGCTTCATCAGGTCGCCGGTGCGAAACCAGGCATCTCCCCTGGCAAATACGTCGCGCAAAATCTTCTTTTCGGTCTCGCCGGCGTCGGTATAGCCCTCGAAACGACCGCCGCCCTCGTCGGCGGTGCCGATCCGCCCTACCGCCTCGCCGGCTTCGCCGCGGGCGCAGGCGATACAGAGGCCGTCATCGCCTCGTACGGGTATGCCGGTGTCCATGTCGACGCGAACGATCGAAGCGGGAAAGCGATGCGCCAGCAGCGGCGGAATCCGGCCGATCGCGCCCGGCCGGCCCTCGACATTGTAGAGCGAGAAATTGCCTTCGGTCGCGGCGTAGAATTCCAGCATCTGCGGGATCGCAAAACGCGCCTGGAACGCCTCCCAGATGTCGCCGCGCAGGCCGTTGCCGCAGGCCAGCCGCAGCCGGTGCTGGGTTTCAAATTCAGACGGCGGCGCCTTCAGGAGGTAGCGGCAGAGCTCGCCGATATACTGAAACACCGTGCAGTGATGGCGCGCGATGTCGTGCCAGAAGCTCTTGGCGGAAAATTTATCGGCCAGCACCACCGAGCCGCCCGCGGTCAGCATGCTGCATGGCGCGACGATGCCGCCGACGCTGTGACAGACCGGCAGGCAATCATACAGCCGGTCTTCGGTCGAAGCGCCGGTCAACCCGGCAAACCAGCCGCCCCAGTTCAGGATGCGGCGGTGGCTGACGCTGGCGGCCTTTGGCTGGCCGGTGGTGCCCGAGGTGTAGATCAGCAGCGCCCGGTCGCCGATGGTGACGCCGCGCCGCTCGGCCGGCGAAAGCGGGCTTTCATCCATTCGATCCAGCGCGGCATCGATACTGGCTTCGTCGCGGGGGCCGCCATGGATCCAGATTTTCGGCGCGCGGTTCAGATAGGGCAACGCCGTATCGAACTCGCCTGCCAGTTCGTCGGCGAGGATGACATGGTCGGCGTCGGCGACGTTGATGCAGTGGGACAGCGACAGCCCGACCAACTTAGTGTTGATCAGCGCCACCACGCCGCCGACCCTGGTGATGCCGAGCCATGCGGCGATGTAATCCGGCCGGCTCGGCATGATCAGGCATACGGTGTCGCCGGCCTCGATGCCCGCCGACAACGCCCAGCGCGCGTAGCGGTTGATCCGCCCGGCCAGCGTCCGGTAGCTAAAGGTCGCGGCGTCCGAGATCAGCGCCGGACGGTCCGGCTGGCGCTCCGACCAGTCCTCGACGACGTCGGCAAACAGCCGGGAGGGATTGGCCTCGATGCGCGAGGTGAGTTCGATCGCCTTCAACCAGCTCTTGGCGGCGGACGGTTTTGCGCGCAAGGGCTGGCTGGCCGCCGCCAGTTTCGTTTGCTCGATAACGTCTGCACTCATGGCCGACCGCTCGTTGATCCCGGATCGATCCTGTGATCCCCGGAGTGAACCCATCCATAGACCGAGCTGGCTGATCAGGTGTTAATCGGGAAAGTTAAAGACCGCGTTGCGGCTGAGTTTAATTCGCGATTGATTAATTCGCGGGCAACCGCGGCCCCGAATGCAGGTCAGGCCTCGTCCGCACCGGAATTTTACCACTCCGGCAGGAACATCGTGCGGTGCAGCACGATTCCTGCAAGGCTGGCCTCAACATCAAGACGAGAGGCCGCGATGATCAGCAAACGGGCGTTCCTTCACATGGCGGCGCGTGCCGGAATGGCGCTGGCCGGCGCCGGCCTGACGGCAACGGCGCGGGCTGAGGCGGCTTACCCGAACCATCCGGTGCGCTGGATCGTGCCCTACGCCGCGGGCGGCGCCACCGACGTGCTGTCGCGCCTGATCTGCCAGCATCTGGCGGAGCGGCTGGGCCAGCCCTTCGTGGTCGAAAACAAGCCGGGCGCGGGCTCGAACATCGGCACCCAGGCCGTGATCGCCGCGCCGCCGGACGGCTATACGTTGCTGCTGACCTCCACGGCGAACGCGATCAACGCCTCGTTCGATCCGACGCTGCCGTTCGATTTCGCCAAAGGCATCCTGCCGGTGGCGGGGGTCGCGCGCATTCCGCTGGTGCTGGTGGTCAACAACGAGCTGCCGATCCACAGCGTCGCCGAATTCATCGCCTATGCAAAAGCCAATCCGGGCAAGATGAGCATCGCCTCCTCCGGCATCGGCACCTCGTTGCACCTGTCCGGCGAATTGTTCAAGGCGATGGCCGGCGTGCAGTTCGTGCACGTGCCCTATCGCGGCTCGGCGCCTGGCCTGACCGACGTGATGAGCGGGCAGATCCAGGGCATGTTCGACAACGTCACCTCCTCGTTCGAACTGGTGCGCTCCGGCAAGCTGCGCGCGCTCGGGGTGACCACGCATGAACGGTCGGACACGCTGCCCGACACCCCGCCGATCGCCGACACCCTGCACGGTTACGAGACCAGTTCCTTCTACGGCGTCGGCGCCCCGCACGACACGCCGCAGGCGATCGTTGATCTCCTCAACGCGGAAATCAACGCCGCGCTCGCCGACCCCACCATCAAGCAGCGGCTCGGCGAACTCGGCGCCATTCCGATTACCGGCAACGCCCGCGAATTCGCCGCCATGCTCACGACCGAAGCCGAGCGCTGGCGCAAGGTGGTGGAACTGTCGGGGCAGAAGAAGGAGTGAGGGACGCCTTGCGTTTTCGAAGGCGGCCCGATTTCGGAATGCCAGCTCCGTTGACGCCGCGGTGGAGCACCAGACGGATCACGCGGCCCTGCACGCCCGCGCCGCCCCCGACGCGACTTCCTCGGTGATGACGGAGAATTTCACCAGCTGCACCGCGCCAAAATTGGTCGATATCGCGACGTCGGCGGCGTCGCGGCCGCGCGCCATCACGACGCGGCCGATCCGCGGATGGTTGTGGCGAGCATCGAAGGTGAACCAGCGGCCGTCCAGATAGACCTCGAACCACGCGCTAAAATCCATCGGCGCCGGATCGGGCGGGACACCGATATCGCCGAGATAGCCTGTGCAGTAGCGCGCCGGAATATTCATGCATCGGCACAGCGTCACGGCAAGATGCGCGAAGTCGCGGCAGACGCCGATACGCTCCTCGTGGCCTTCCCAGGCCGTGCGATCATTGCGCGCATGGTGATAGCCGAACGAGATGCGGCCATGGACATAGTCGCAGATCGCCTGCACGCGCTGCCAGCCCGGCGCGACCCCGCTGAACAGCGACCAGGCCAGGTCGGACAGCTTCTGGGTATCGCAATAGCGGCTGCCCAACAGATAGACCAGCACGTCATCGGGAAGTTCGCCGACCTCCAGCTGCCGCGCCTCGGGCGCGACGGCGTCAGGCAGGCCGCTGTCCGAGATCAGAAAATCGTTGCGGATTTCAAGCAGCCCGGGCGGCGCGACGATCCGGGTACAGGTGTTGCCAAGCACGTCGACATAATCGCGCGACTCGATGTTCGGCGAAAATGTGATGACGTGCTCGCTCAACAGATCGGACAAACGCGCCGACTCGATGTTGAGCATCAGAAGCATCGGGGTTTCCTGGAGGCATTGAAAGGCGATGTCGTAGCCGGCACGTATTTCCACGTCGTGTCTCCGCTGCGGATGAAGTGGGTGGACTGTCAATCGGGTTGCGGCGGTTTAATAGCCGAAACCCGGCATTCGTTCCCGCCCAAATGCCTGATCCGGTGCCGAAATCTCAGGCAGCCGGGGCTATCCTGCTTGGTCTCCGGCATCGCCCGTCAGGTTCAAGCCCCGCTTGGTTCAAGCTCTGGCCTTGCGTACTTCTTCGTCGCGGTGGCGCGCGATCGCTTCGGGTTCCTGCTCATCGAGCTGGGTGAGTTCCGACCGCGCCGCATGGTCGACCCGCAGCAACTCGTCGAGCTTGGCGTGCAGCGCCAGATTGATGGTGTGGAACGGCCCCGCTACCCACAGCATCTAAAGTGCTAAAACGTGGTCGTTAGTTACAACGCCACAATGTAGGGAGCCGTTCCATGAAGCAGATTAGCACCATCGGCCTGGATTTGGCCAAGAACGTTTTTCAAATTCATGGAGCCGACGCCGAGGGCGCGCCGGTTCTCAACCGGAAGCTGCGTAGAGCCGAGGTGCTACGCTATTTCGAGAAGCTGCCTCCGTGCCTGGTCGGCCTTGAGGCCTGCGGAGGCTCGCATTATTGGGCGCGCGAGATCGCAGCGTTCGGTCACGACGTGCGCTTAATACCGCCAATTTATGTGAAGCCTTTCGTGAAACGGGGCAAGACAGACGCCGCCGACGCCGAGGCGATCAGCGAAGCCGTGACCCGCAAGACCATGCGCTTCGTTCCGATTAAATCGGCTGATCAGCAAGCCGCCTCAATGGTACTGAAAACGCGCGCTCTTTTGGTCCGTCAGCAAACCCAGGCGATCAACGCGCTTCGTGGGCATTTGTCGGAGCTGGGCGTTATAGCCGCCATCGGCACGGCGAAAGTGGCGGCGCTAATCGAGATCGTGCGGGACGAGGAGGAATTTCGCCTGCCAAAAGCCGCCCATTTCGCTTTGGCCGAAATCGCCGATCAGATCGAAGCATTGACGCGGCAGATCGACAAACTCGAACGAGCGATCGTCGCCGAAGCGAAGCGTGATGAGGACATGCGGCGGCTGACAACAATTCCGGGCGTAGGAGCGATCACAGCGGCCAATATCAAGGCGTTGGTCCCGGATCCAGACGGCTTCAAATCCGGCCGTCACTTCGCCGCCTGGCTCGGATTGACGCCAAAGCCCCATTCCAGCGGCGGCAAGGAGCGGCTCGGCAGCATATCGAAAATGGGCAATCCGACGCTCCGTTCGCTGCTGGTTTGCGGCGCGACGTCGGTCTTGCGACACGTGAAGGGCAACGACAAAGCGCCGCAATGGCTAATCGGACTTTTGGCGCGACGACCCTTCAAGGTCGTCGCGGTAGCGCTCGCCAACAAGATGGCGCGGATTATTTGGGCGCTGCTCACCAAGGGCGGGACATATCGAAATACTGGCGCGGCAAGCAGCGCGGCGAGCGCTTGAGCCGAGAGATAGCCAGAACGGACTGACCGGCGCAGACGCCGGCAGAGGCGAGGTGCACAATTAGACGATGATTCCACGGGACGAAATCCCGAGGCGAGAGAGGCCGGCGCGACAATGCGCTCATAGCGCGTCAGATTGATCAGCCCCTCGCTTCGCGAATTTCATCAGGGCCAGCGGTCCATGACCGCGCTGAAAGGCCGGACATATGACCGCACCGTTCCTGCTGGATGAAATGTCTAAAGAAAGCACTTGCCGGGCGCGGCCGTTCCACATATGTCGCGCGTCGGCAGGCCGAATTTCCGGATGTAGTCCTTCGCGACGACCGGAACAAAATGGCGCTGTCCGAGCTTTTGAAACCGGATGTCGGACGACTCGGCCGGCCTAAATCCGATCACGATGTCCGTCTGGTTTTCCCGCGGGTTCATCATGTTGATCGGGTTCTTCAGATGCAATTGTATCTTTGGATATTGCGCGGAAAATCGCTCGATCTCAGGCGCGGCAAACAGCGCGTTCAACCCGTCCGTGATACTGACACGGACGATCCCTTCCGCCTCGCCGGTCTCCGCCTTCAGGTCGCTGGTGATCGAATAGAGCGTGTGATCCAGCCGGCACAGGGCTTGCGCCAGCGCCTCTCCCTTTTGGGTCAGCTTGACCCCCCGGGCGGTCGCGACGAAGAGCTGCGAGCCGACGACATCCTGTAAGCGTTTGACCTGCCGACTAACCCTCGGCTGGCTGGTATTGGTGATCTCGGCGGCGCGGTTGAACGACTTGGTCTTGGCCACCGCAAGAAAGACCCGCAGTTCACCCCAGAACTGGCCGCTGAGGAGGTTTTCGTCGTCGAGCGGGCTCCGGTTGAAGGCTTGCTGTTCCTCGTCGAATGCATCCATGGTTTTTTGCAATCAAGTTGAGGCATATAATGCCTACAGCTTAACCGTGTTCCGAGGCCGGAGTCCATGCCCCCGGCACCCCATACGGGTGTCGGTCCCGCGGTTTTGCGGCTGGCCACCAGAGCCTGCGCATCCGGCAAACCCGCGAATTCGGATGATGGCAGGCGTTACTTCGGCGTCGCCACGAGGCCGCCGGTCGGAGCCGTCGCTTCCGCGGTCTTGGTGGGTTTCGCCAGTTGCGGGCCCGTCTCGGTGGCCGGCGCGACGCCGGCAAAGCGATCCTGCACCGGCTTGCCCGTGAGCTCGGCCATCGGCGCGTTGGCGGCGTCGACCCGCGGCAGCACCTCGGCCACGGCATCGGTGGTCACGAGATTGGTAAGCCGCAATTCGTCGCGGGAGAGCTCGTGCAGTTCTTCCCACGGCGGAACGTTCAACGACAGCGACAACAGATCCCCCGCACCGCCCATGTCGAAGGTGTATTTGGCGAGACGTCCGATGTCGCGCTCCACGATCATCAGGTCCTGCGCGGTATAGCTCGCAGCCTTGGCGTCGTCGGCGCGGTCGCCCATCCA
>Ga0302198_10003492_pt1:10000-15765 | contig 15765 bp, 10 predicted proteins | sample II_Bog_N2_2_FD_193521 | JGI IMG/M metagenome (GOLD analysis project Ga0302198, IMG submission 193521) | Peat permafrost microbial communities from Stordalen Mire near Abisko, Sweden - II_Bog_N2_2 | ecosystem: Environmental > Terrestrial > Soil > Wetlands > Peat | place: Sweden... | reverse complement strand
CCACCATCTGTATCGTCTTCAATCAGGAAGGGAGGCGTTTTGGATTCATTTAATATCTCTAAGGAATGTATTTTTACCTCTATATCACCTGTTGGCATTTTAGGGTTCTTGGCTACACGCTCTATAACATTACCAGTTGCTTTCACTACATATTCACGACCCAGTTTACGGGCAGTTTCCAATACAGCAGCAGATGTTTTACCTTCTTCCAGTATAAGCTGAGTCATGCCGTAGCGATCACGAAGATCAACCCATATCATGCCTCCTTTATCGCGTACACGTGCTACCCATCCGCACAACGTAACTTCTTTATTGATATCTGAAATCCGTAATTCACCACACGTTTGAGAACGTAGCATATAATCTCTTATTTAGTATTTAAAACAGACCACCAATTTAGTCATTTTTGTAAAATTTCCGTGTTAATATTGTTGGTTATAACGAATTTCTAATGAGCGAATAACGTCTTTATAACAGATCCATAAAACATTTTTCCTCTCTTAATGCTATTGTTCGCTCTTTTTAATGCTCCTGTTCTTTTGTCAGTTTCTGGCGCCAGTCTTTAGCGCAGCGGGACTGGTGTCTCTTATTTCATGGTCTTTGACCAGACTTATGCAATTTTTTGTATTACATGTACTTGTAGTCGGAGACTACAGAAATAAAAGACGCAGGAGACGCTTCGCTAAACTCCTGCGCCAGAAAAATCGGGCTTGTTGCAGCGTTCAAAAAGCTACATGAACCCTGATTTTTTAACGCCATTTGAAACAAGGCCGTTTAGATTCTCTGTTACTAGATTTTAAACCCCCTTTTAAAGAAATTGTATTCTATCTTTTTGTACCTTGTCTATTCATTTGGATATAATTATGAAAAATATACTAATTGCCTGCTGTTCAATATTTCTCTTTTCAGCAGCACAGCCGAAACTTGTTACTCAGAAAATGGTGGATGGCATTACAGTAGGCATGCCAAAGGATTTTGTGCCTATGTCCGACGACGATATCGCCAATAAATACCCTTCGACCAAAAAGCCGGCTTCGATGTTTACCAATCTGGACAGAACAGTGGATTTTGGACTGAATATCAGCAAATCCCGTTGGGGAGGTGCTGATTTGAGTATCCTGAAAGATGTTTTTCACGCCACAATTCTTCAATCCTACGATACAGTCATTTTTATAAAAGAGGATTTGGTGAATATTAATGGAAGACCTTATGCCCGTTATGAATTCAATTCCCGCTTTGATAATACAGAAGGATATCATTATCTGTTAATTTCCATATTAGCTAAAACACTTACTGAAGCGGAAACAGATAAGGAAAAGTTAACGCCTGGCAATTCCAATCACTTGCTGATCTTTAATTTTTATTGTGCGAAGCCTTATCAGGCAACATACCAGCCTATTGCCGAAGCCATGATAAATACCATTCATGTGAATACCAAACAAGCCAGCAAGGCAATTCCTGCCGTTATACAGCCACAAATTAAGGGGCTTAAATCCTCACAGGTATTGGAGGATCAGAAAAAAAGAAGTACAAAAGCAAAATAATAATGCTAAGCATTCATAGTGATGAGCATTTTATGCGCGAAGCATTAAAAGAAGCTCAGAAAGCCTTTGACGAGCAGGAGGTTCCGGTAGGGGCGGTTGTGGTAAGCAACAATCGTATTATTGCCCGGGCATACAATCAAACCGAAAAATTAAACGATGTTACCGCACATGCAGAAATGCTGGCGATTACAGCAGCAGCCAATCATTTAGGAGGGAAATATCTGACTGATTGCACCTTGTATGTAACCTTGGAGCCTTGTGTCATGTGTGCCGGTGCCTTAAGCTGGTCACAGATCGGCAAAGTAGTGTACGCTGCCAAAGATATTAAGAGAGGCTACAGTGTTATCAAAGAATTAAAACTTCATCCCAAAACACAAATAGAGCAAGGATTATTTGCGAATGAGAGTGAAAAGCTCCTACTTGATTTCTTTCGCAAACTTAGAAATTAATTATATTTGAGTCCTAAAACAGAAACAACCATTTTAACCAAAATACGATTATGGCATTCGAATTACCAGCATTACCTTATGCAACCAATGCATTAGAACCAAACATCGATCAATTGACGATGGAGATTCATCATGGCAAACATCATAATGCCTATGTTACGAATCTGAACAACGCACTAAAAGGAACAGATGCAGAATCACTTTCTATTGAAGAAATCGTGAAACACATCAGCAAATATCCTATGGCTGTTCGCAACAACGGTGGTGGTCACTACAACCACTCTTTCTTCTGGAAGATTATCGGTCCAAATGGCGCTGGTAAACCAAGTGGGGAACTAGCTGCGGCTATTGATAAAACATTCGGTTCGTTTGATGCTTTCAAAGAACAGTTTGCTGCTGCTGGTGCAACCCGTTTCGGATCAGGCTGGGCTTGGCTGATTGTTGCAGATGGTGCATTAAAAATCACATCTACTCCAAACCAGGACAATACACTGATGGATATTGCCGAAGTAAAAGGTACACCTGTTTTAGGTATTGATGTATGGGAACATGCGTATTACTTAAAATACCAAAACAGAAGACCTGATTATATCGCTGCTTTCTGGAATGTGGTGAACTGGAGTGAAGTTGAAAAATTATACAAAGCTGCTCTATAAGTTTGTATTGATCTTATTGTTATTTATAAAAGCTGAACATTTCTGTTCAGCTTTTTTTGTGCTTATATAGTATTCGTATTAAGTGTTTACACATTAATTTATCTATATGTGTGTAAACACCTATATGCCGTGAATAAAGGAATACAGGCTACTTGGTTATCTTATGTTAAATAATTGCAATTCTTTGATGGATATATTGAATAAAAATTGGCGTTTATAATTTTTTCGATTAATCTTGTATCACTGATTCAGTTGAAGAAAAAAAATGAAACAGTACTTAAGAAAATAAGGCACTTTTAAGTGATGTATTTTTTGCCTTGGGTCTTTCAACAAGCTACGAAAAGGGACAGAATCATCTGTCCCTTTTTATTTAAACATGAAGTAAGTGTTAAAACTGTTTTTAGTTTGTCTTGTTCATGTCATTAATAAGGGCCTCAATCTGTTTGTTGTATTCTCCTATTTGATCAACATATTGACTTGAACCTTCAATGACTTCTTTATATAATAATTCATTGATTTTAATTCTCAGCTTGCAGTATTCAATTAGTTTGGCATTTCGCTGATGAATCATCTCCGGCAGGTTTAGTTTATCTAGATTATAAATTAGTTCGAGATTTTTATTCCAATAGAAGTCAGATGTATCCGTTAGTTCCTGTAAATATTTGTCTTTTGAAATATTTGCAGGTAATTCATTTATATGTAGAGCTCGCGTTTCATTTGAAAAGAATTCAGTTATTCCTATATCATATTTCTTTAAATCATTGGGGATTCGTTTATAAACTATAAAAGATGTTATAAAGACAAGGATACTTACAATTATTAATGTGCCAATTTTTAGATTATTGGCTTCCGCTTTTCTTAAGCTTGGAATAAATAAATACCCTATAATTATTCCACACAGTAAACCACCAATATGCGCAGCATTATCGATACCTCCTTTTACACCATAAAGGAGATTAAATCCAATAAAAAAGCTAATGCTCGTTAAAAGTCCTTCTCTTGTTTTTTTGTCAATTAATTTAGTAGTTAGTATGGCCAGAAATACTCCATACATTCCAAATATTGCTCCTGAAGCACCGGCACTTATTGTAAAGTCGTGCCACCATATACTTGCCACACTTGCTATAATGCCACTTAATAAATAAGCCGATATAAATCGCATCGTTCCTAATATTGGTTCTAAGAGTATGCCAATATATATCAATGCATACATATTCATAAACAGGTGTATGATTCCAATATGCAAAAAACAATTTGTTATTAATCGCCACCATTCTCCGTCTAATGTTACTGGCCGATAATTACCGCCCCATTTAAGTAAACTTATATTATCTGGTGCCATAAAATCAACTCCGGATAATATCATCAATAAGAATAATAGAATATTTAAATCTAATAGAATTGGTGTAATCAATAATTCTTTTGAGGGTATAAAAACGGAGAAAAAGTTTTTGATTTTTTCTTTGGTAGTGGGCGGTGGCTGGTTTAATATATTCTGTTCTTGTGAAGGAAAACTAGGCTTTATTTCTTCGTAAATGGTTCTCAGATTATCTTCTGTCAACATTGATTTTATTTCATTAAATGCTGTTAGTAAACTCTTAATATGCTTTTGATTTTTGCCCATATCAAAAAGTTCGCTATTTATGCATTCGCTTTTGAGCTTTATTATACCATTTTCAATTTTAAATGTAACTTCTTGACTTGTTGTTAATACTGAAGATTTCGTGTGGGCAATAATTCCTGATTCACTGAAATAAACAATATCCCATTCAAGTTTTTTGCACGCTTCTATTGCAAGAACAATAGCTTCTTCATTTGTTAGATTTTCTAAGAGTTTCTCTTCTATATATTTTGGTGGAAATCCAAATGCCATAGTTAACGTTCTTTAATTTTAATGAATTATTCAATACTCTTCTTTCGTACAATAAGTTTACTAAAATAGTATGTTTTTGATCGCATTTATAAATGAAGTATACAATATAAATCAAATGCAACGTACATTTTATTGAGATTGAGTCCGAGCCTCAAAGATTATTACTTTAGAAAATTGAATCATTAATCGTCAAAGACTATAAAAGGGATTTATATATATAATAGTATTTAATATATCCAATAACTTCAGTTCATCAAAAAATATTCAGAAGTTTTGTAAAGCAAAAAAACCCTTATCTGTTGGGATAAGGGTTTTGATAATAAGTTTGGCGGCGACCTACTCTCCCACATTTGACTGCAGTACCATTGGCGCAATTGGGCTTAACTTCTCTGTTCGAAATGGGAAGAGGTGAACACCAACGCTATAGCCACCATTGAGTTTATATCGGGACAGCTGATTGTTTGCCTGCAGTTGCCTACAGCTTTATATTCTGCTTCATCCGTCATACTCCAATGAGTTTGACCTAATGATTATTACGGTATACCAAAGTACTTATTGCGAGAAAATTATCGGGTAATTAGTACTGCTCGGCTATGTCATTTCTGACTTTACACCTGCAGCCTATCAACGTCATAGTCTCTGACGTCCCTGTATGGAAGTCTCATCTTGTGGTGAGTTTCGCGCTTAGATGCTTTCAGCGCTTATCTCGTCCCAACGTGGCTACTCTGCACTGCACCTGGCGGCACAACAGATACACCAGAGGTTAGTCCAACCCGGTCCTCTCGTACTAAGGTCAGGTCCACTCAAACTTCCTACGCCCATCACAGATAGGGACCGAACTGTCTCACGACGTTCTGAACCCAGCTCGCGTGCCACTTTAATCGGCGAACAGCCGAACCCTTGGGACCTTCTCCAGCCCCAGGATGTGACGAGCCGACATCGAGGTGCCAAACCTCCCCGTCGATGTGAGCTCTTGGGGGAGATCAGCCTGTTATCCCCGGCGTACCTTTTATCCTTTGAGCGATGGCCCTTCCATGCGGAACCACCGGATCACTATGCTCTACTTTCGTACCTGCTCGACTTGTTAGTCTCACAGTCAAGCTCCCTTATGCCATTGCACTCTACGTACGGTTACCAAGCGTACTGAGGGAACCTTTAGAAGCCTCCGATACTTTTTTGGAGGCGACCACCCCAGTCAAACTACCCACCATGCACTGTTTCCCCATTCGGGGGTTAGACTCCA
>Ga0302198_10003492_pt1:0-5000 | contig 15765 bp, 10 predicted proteins | sample II_Bog_N2_2_FD_193521 | JGI IMG/M metagenome (GOLD analysis project Ga0302198, IMG submission 193521) | Peat permafrost microbial communities from Stordalen Mire near Abisko, Sweden - II_Bog_N2_2 | ecosystem: Environmental > Terrestrial > Soil > Wetlands > Peat | place: Sweden: Abisko... | reverse complement strand
TTTTCACCAGGATGATAATAATCTTCCAGATCTATCGATACTAAACCACTTTGCTGTACTCTATTTATAATAGCTTCTTCGCTCATATTCTTTTCAACTACTCCTATTCAGGAATATATTTACTTCGTATAAAACTCTTTTAAATAATTCGGTTCAAAATACGCTATGTCTTCAAACGTTCCGGCTTCAAACTTCTGAAAGGCTTTCATGCCCATGCAAGCCGCAGAGGGATAAGCTTGTGCAGCGATGAGAAGATTCTCTACCAGACAAATTTCTTTAAACTTAGCCGAACCACTTCCACCTATGAACACTTTATGCTGCTGTATTTGTTCCGCAAAAGATGCTTCACTTAAAATAAGTGCTTGTTCTTTCAGTACTTCATTCAACCCAGCATCATAAACCGCACAATATACTTCCATTCGACGGGCATCAATCATCGGAATATAATACATGCCAGGAACATGTCCAGCCAATTGAGCAGCAATGGAATATAAAGAAGAAACGGATACTAGTGGCTTATCCAAACCAAAACAATAACCTTTAGCGGTTGAAATGCCAATGCGCATTCCTGTATAAGAACCCGGACCAGCAGAGACTGCAATAGCATCAAGCTGTGTATTGGAGAATTCACATAAGGCCAACAATTCATCGGTCATACGTGTAATGTTCCGGGAGTGTGATCGCTCCAGAAACGTTTCCGTATGTGCAATAAGTTTTCCATCCTGATGCAAGGCAACAGAACAGACATTGGTACTACTATCTATGCTTAAGATATGAGTCATTTTGAAATTAATTCATATGCCTTTGTAACTATGACAAGTAATAGAAAAGCGGCATAAATATAACTGATGTACTTACCAGGAATTTTCTGTGCAGCTTTCACACCTAATGGAGAAGTGAAAATAACACCTGCCGAAAGAATGAATACAACCGGAAAGATAATATACCCAGATGAATACCACTCTACCGGATGAACAGGCTGTGCCGTCAGATTCACGATGCCGGATAAAATTGCCGTTGGCATAATAACACCTAATGAAATAGATGATGCCTTACGAATATCTACATGGCAAAGCCCGTTCAATATTGGCACCGTTACAATTCCCCCTCCCAAACCGGATACTGCTGATAATGCTCCGCTTATTATTCCTGTACCTGTTAATTTGTAGATCGGAATGTGTGGCAAAGGGCCTTCGTGTTCTTTTCTTGAAGAATACAGAATCTGAACAAACATATAGGAGAACAGAATCAGAACAATACTATTAAATATCAGTAATGAAAAGTGGTGAGAATGCACCACAAAATAGGTCATCAATACGGCTGTTATGGCACAAGGGATAGAAATCCGGATCACTTCTTTCCAATAAAAATTTCCAATCTTATGATTCGCAATATTCGCAGAAAGTGATGCGAACACGATTGCAAATAAAGAATTTGCAATCGTATACTGTGATAGATCCGCTTCTGATACACTGATTTGCCTTAACAGAATAGGGAGGAAGAAGATATAAATGGTTCCGCCCCCTATGCCTATTAGCCCGGATAGAAAACCACCTACTAAACCAGCAAGTATCAGTAATGTGATTGCCGTAATCACTTACCGCTTAATATGGATGTGTATTTGGTTTTATTATTAAATACATCCAATGCTGCCTGAATATCTTCATCGTTATCAAAAGATGCCTCAATAATACCTTTTTGCAGATAGTATCTGGAAGCAATGTCTTCTTCCAGGTATTCCTTGATCTGTGCTTCGAATTTCACCAAATCATTTTCTTTATCTTTTGTAATAACTTTTTTCAATTCATCCAACTGACCTTGCATCGCATCATAGTATTTCTCCTGCTTAGCTTGGCGGGTCATTTCATCCAGTGTTTTTTCAACTTTAGTTGTATACGTATAATCTTTGCCTTTCAACCAACTAACAAAATCCTGATAATCTTTATCTGTCAAGTTAAATGCCTTCGCATCACCGATAGATGGATGACTCGCATGATAAGCGGTTGCATAATCAAAAATCAGACTCTTCGTAACCAATGAAATAGTAATGGATGCAATGGAATCAAGGGTGATCGGAAGATCAGGCGTTACACCACCGCCGTCATATACCAATCTGCCGTTCTGAGTTTTAAATGCTACTTTTAACGAATCCGGTATTTTAGCAACGCTACCGTCTGCATTTCGATTTGCATAATCAATGGCTTGTATGCAGCGACCACTTGGTGTATAATATTTTGCGGTTGTGATTTTAATCTGGGAATTATAGGGTAGTTCACGTGTTGTCTGTACCAGGCCTTTTCCATAAGAACGTTGCCCAATTACAATACCTCTGTCATAATCCTGTATAACACCCGCTACAATCTCTGCCGCAGATGCACTTCTACCACTTACCAGTACAACCAATGGAATATTTATATCGTCCGGTGCTGCTTCTGTAATGTATTTTTTATTCCATTCTGAAACTTTGCCTTTTGTACTTACCACTAATTTGTCTTTAGGAATAAAGATGTTTGAAACATTAACTGCTTCATTTAACAAGCCACCCGGATTACCACGTAAATCAAGTATTATCTGAGTCGCTTCTTTTTTCTTCAGCTCTACTAATGCTTTGCGTACTTCAACAGATGCGTCGTGTGTAAAATCAGATAACTTAATATAACCTGTATTGCTATTTATCATTCCATAATACGGAACATTGCTGATTTTAATTTTCTGACGAACAAGCATTACATCGAATGTCTGTTCCTGATTGAATCGTTTGATCTTTACTTTAACGGGCGTTTCAGCCTGACCACGTAATAACTTGCTTACATCACTGGTATTTTTGCCTGTAGTTAATACACCATCCACGCTGATAATTTCATCGCCAATCTGAAGTCCTGCTTTGTTTGCCGGAAAGTTTTCATAGGGCATCAGAATGATAACCTTTTTATTGCGTTCACCAATAACAGCCCCTATACCTCCGTATTGACCCGTTAACTGGGTACGAAAATCTTCAATATTATCTTCGGGAATATAATTGGTGTATGGATCCAATGATTCAAGCATCGCATCAATGCCTGTAGTCATGATTTTCGATGGATTGAGTTCATCCACATAAAGCAAATTAACATCTTTATATACGGATGCGAAAATTTCCATGTTCTTGGAAATTTCAAAATATTTATCTGTTTGTTTGAAAGCAGAAAGTGAAGCAATAAGTCCAATTGCTACTAAAAAAACGACAACCAAATGTTTCCTTTTCATATCGAATACTATCAGAAATTTATGCGCTCTATGTATTATTTTACTATACGACCCATTCAATGCTATTAGTACATTAAAATGGCCTTATTTAGTTTCCGTAGAAGCTGTTTTAATTATTAAATATAACTTTTTTTTCAATTCCTCTAATGAGATTTCTTCTTTCGCTGTATACAGTATAGCTATATAGGAAGGCTTATCGGAAAACAAACCTAACAACTCATGTTTCTGCAAACGATAAGCTTCACGTATTAAACGTTTAATACGGTTACGATCAACAGCACGCTTAAAATTGCGTTTGCTTACCGAGATTAAGACCTGAGGAAAGGGTTCTTTATAAAGAGGATCTGATAAAAATAATATCCTGAAAGGATACTTAAATTTTGACCTACCTTCTTTGAAGATACGATCAATAATAACCTTACTTGTTAACTTCTCTTTTTTGGGAAAAGTTAAAAGGCTGTTACCGTTCATACTAAATCAAAATATGGTGAATACTAAGATAAACACCCAAACGGTAACTAGCCGAGGTAATTATCCTTTGCGAGGTATTTCGTCAGAAACGGTTAGTCTTTTACGACCTCTTGCTCTTCTTGCCGCTAATACTCTTCTACCGTTAGCAGTTTCCATTCTGGAACGGAAACCATGCTTATTTTTTCTTTTACGGTTTGATGGCTGAAATGTCCTTTTCATAATTGTAAATCGTTATCTTATTAAAGACAAGAATTGTTGCCTATCGTATAAATAGGGTTGCAAAGATAATAATCCTTTTCTAAACTAACAATATTGTTTTTAAAAATAACTTATTAATATTTGTCTGTAAATCAAGCTTTATTTGAAGCCAAAGCATGCAAAAAAACCCTGATTATATTAATTACCAAATAGATACACTTGATAAAGAGGCGTATTTTATTCAAATTACGATTTCCTTCCGGACGGTTTCTGAGAATCCAATTTTGGCCATTCCGACCTGGAGACCAGGCAGATACATGCTCCAAAATTATTCTGCCAATATTCGCGATTGGAAAGCTGCGGATCAGGATGGAAATTCCCTTCCAGTTGAGAAAAAAAGCCGAAATGAGTGGATAGTTACTGCAAAAGAAGGAACTCTGGTCCAGTTTAGCTATTTGTATTTTTGCCGCCAAATGGATGCCGGAGGATGCTGGAACGATCCCTCCCTATTCTATATCAATCCCATAGCTTGCCTGATGATGGTTGCCGATCAGGGTGAAAATCGCTGCAAAATTGCGTTTAAACTTCCGGAAACATTTCGAATTGCAACGGGAATGTCTTATAATGTAGCAGAGGATCTTTATGAAGTTCCTGATTTCAGTGCATTAAGCGATTCCCCTGTTCTCGCCAGCCCGAATCAATGCACGCTAAGCTACTCCATTCAAAATATTCCTTTTTATATACACTCTAATGCCGACGTTTCATGTTTCCCTGAAACAATTGTTAGCGATTTCTCTACATTCACACAGGCCCAGATAGACGATTTCGGAAGCTTCCCAGAAAAAGACTATCATTTCTTATTACTCCTGCTGCCTTATACCCATTATCATGGCGTGGAACATAGAAATTCAACGGTCATTTGTTTAGGACCTGTGTCAGATGTAAAAGAAAAACTGTATACTGAACTCTTGGGCATTTGCTCCCATGAACTGCTGCACAGCTGGAACATCTGTAAAATACGTCCGGTTGAAATGCTACCATATACCCTTTCAAAAGAAAATTATTTCAAAACCGGCTTTGTGGCA
>Ga0302198_10003490_pt1 | contig 15774 bp, 10 predicted proteins | sample II_Bog_N2_2_FD_193521 | JGI IMG/M metagenome (GOLD analysis project Ga0302198, IMG submission 193521) | Peat permafrost microbial communities from Stordalen Mire near Abisko, Sweden - II_Bog_N2_2 | ecosystem: Environmental > Terrestrial > Soil > Wetlands > Peat | place: Sweden: Abisko... | reverse complement strand
TCCGTTCAGAAAATCGCGGCGGGTAATGGTGCGGTCCATCCCCAGTTCGTGATCGCGCGGATCCTTCATAGATCTCAGCTCTTTCTGTTGCTTCGACGCCTTCATTGCCCGATGCTGGCGCGGGTAGCCGGTTTCTCCACAGGTTCCCTTACCACCCGGAAACTGGCGCCGGCGCGGACAAGTTCAAAGTTCGAGCGTGTGCCATCCGATTCCTCGGGACCGTCCAGTCGAAACTCGGGTGTGCTGTCGGGCAGGTCGAAGAAGTCCCAGGCATTGACCACAGCCGTGCCAGGAACATGCGAATCCGCACGGCTGTCCGTTCGGTCCCAGGCCGGCATGGTTCCTCCCGCGACACAGGCATATTCCAACTCGGCTTCTGTGGGAAGGCGGTATTGTTTCCCCGTTGCCTGCGACAACCATTGCGCATAGGCCTCGGCGATCTGCGCCGTAACTGCGATGGGCTTCTCCTGCAATTTGCGCTGGGCGGAAAATAATTCGAGGTCGTGGTCGCTGATCGTTGCCTGCGCCATCCAGAACGGGCTCACGTTCACCGCGTGCACAGGTCCCGCGTCCCGTAAGCGGCAAGCGCCCAGTTCCGGGCTGCCCGCGGCGAGCGTTCCACCGGCCACCGCGATCATGTGGAACTTGACGGCCACGCCCGGAACCGCTTCCGTATAGTCGTGAAAGCCCGAGGCAGCGAGTGGGAACCGGGAATCCTCGACTGCGGCCATGGCTTCAGGAGCAGTGTTCTTCTCCATGGAATGTCCGGCGAACAGGTGGCAGTTTACGCAGTGCAACCGTTCCCGATTGCGCTGGTAGTAGAGGTGTGCTTCCATTCTGCGCGCGACAATCTTCATCTCACGGACTTGGTGGGCATCGGTTTCCTGATCCCCGGAAGGCAGCTTGCCCTCAATGTTGGAGAGCCCCGCGGTGAACAGGTTACTGTGACACCGGATGCAGCTCGCGTCGTACGTGAAGGTGACCGCGCGGTCGAGTTTGCGTTCTCTTGCCCAGTCGACCTTGGAAACGTCGCGGAACATCTGAGCGTAGGCATCGTGGGTGCCCAGCCGGGCCTTTTCCGCGAGGTATTCGATTCCGCCTGGGGGCAAATGGCAGTCTGTGCAGTGAACCACAATGCCGTGCCGGTTGGAATAGTGCGCGGACTGAACCCAGAATCGCGTCGCGTGCGGGTGCGAATGGCAAGCCTGATTGCAGAAGGTATCCGTCGAGGTGTAGTTCACGCTCTGATGCCCGGTGAAAGCGGCCACGAGACCAATCAGCAAGCCGCATCCCAGCAGCCAGCCCGTCCGTCTTCCGGTCCCTGGTTTCTCAGTCATTTGGCAATCGTTCCTTGCGTTGCTTCCACCCCACATGTGGCGACGACACAAAACCTTGCGGAATTATAGCAAGGTTTCTTGGAACGCAAGCAAGTCTTCTGCGGGCCGTTAAGAAACCGCCGGCGTGTGCGACCGCGAGTCGTATTCGCTGGCTCAATCGCGCGAGAGAATGATGGATATCCGATTTCCGATCAACCCTTCACCTGTCAACAAATTGTCAAATTCCTGTCACTTTCTAGCCCGAAACCACCGATTAACCCGATATCAGGCTAGAGTTTAGAGGTATGATCTCTGACCAGCGGACATTGGCGGCGGCAAATCGATTTACCTCAGCAGTGGGGGCAGCGGTGGCAACGGTACCGGCCGGTTCGGAGCGCATTCTGGTGATTGAGGATGACCGCGCCGTGCAAAAAGCTCTCACACGATTATTCGAAGCCGAAGGGTTCGCCGTCGATGTTGCAGGCAACGGCGCCGCCGGTCTGGAGATGTTCCGGGCAGCGGCTCCGTCCGTGCTCGTGCTGGACTTGAGTTTGCCAGGGACTCCCGGGCAAGATGTGTGCCGGGAGATTAGCCAGGCAGCGCCTTCGTTGCCGATTATCATTCTCAGTGCGAAGACCGAAGTGATGGACAAAGTGCTCTTGCTTGAGTTGGGCGCGCACGACTACGTGACCAAGCCGTTCAGTCCGCGCGAACTTCTGGCGCGAGTGCGCACGGCGATGCGGCGCTCGACGCGGCCGGCTCTGACCGAGACTTTCCAATTTAGCGATGTGAAGGTCGATTTCACGAAGATGGAGCTATGGCGGGAAGGGAAACTGGTGCAATTGACGTCGCAAGAGTTCAAGGTGCTGAAGTTCATGATTCAGAACGCGGAGCGCGTCCTCTCGCGCGAGGAATTGCTGAACCACGTTTGGGGCTACAAGAATTATCCCAGCACGCGGACGGTGGATAATCACATCCTGCGGTTGCGGCAGAAGTTAGAGAAGGATCCGGCGAATCCTTTGCACTTCCGCACGGTACACAGTTCCGGGTATAAATTTGTGCCGTAGTAGAACGAGGTCAGAGGTAAAACGAGGTCGGAGGTAAGAGGTCAGATTGCAGAGGTGAAACCGTTGTGATCTTCGACCTCTTCAATCTGAGCTCTCACCTTTGACCTTTTATAACTTACTTCCTGTAATCGCTTTGAGGATCTGACCATGGGCGGAATTCGGTTACGGACCAAGTTCCTGCTCTCCATGGTTGCGGTTTCGGCGGCATTGACGTTCACAACTTTGCTGGTGGTGCGGCACAACGTGCAGCAGGAAGTGCGTCTCGGAATCCAGCGCGACCTCGAAAATTCTGTTTCCGCATTCCGCAGTTTTCAACAGCAAAGGGAAGTCACGCTGGAGCGCTCGGCGGCACTGCTCGCCGACCTGCCGATCGTGCGCGCGCTCATGACCACTCACGATCCCGGGACTATCCAGGACGCTTCGCGGGACTTGTGGCGCCTCGCGGGCAGCGACTTGCTGCTACTGGCCGATGCCTCGGGCAAGGTCATGGCGCTGCAAGCCACCTCGCAGGAGGTTACGGTTGGCGAGGGGCAGAATTTTTTCCCCGCATTCGTTCAGAACGTGGCCTCGCGCGAAGGGCCGCGTCACTGGTGGTACGTGCAAGGCCATCTTTACGAAGTTTTCCTCCAGGACATTTATTTTGGCCCCGCCAGTGGACACCAGGTTCTGGGATATCTGCTGCTCGGTTACGAAATTGACGACCATGTTGTGCGAGACTTGAGCCGCGTGGCCGCGAGCGAAGTTGCTTTTCGTTATGGCGATGTGATTGTGCGCAGCACGCTGAAGCCTGCCCAGGAAACGGAGCTGCTCCGAGTACCGCCCAGAACAGCCGCAGGCGGACCGCCCCAAGGGGATCAGATACGGTTGGGCGAGGAACGCTTCTTGGCGACGTCCGTGGATTTGCCGATGCCGGGCGCCCCGGCGCTGAATTTGTGGGTGTTGAAGTCTTTCGATCAGGCAACCGCATTCCTCAGAAACCTGAACGAGCTCCTGCTGGCGCTAGGACTGGCGGCGGTGCTGGCCGGGAGTCTGCTGGTCTCCCTGATCTCCCACACCTTTACGCGTCCGCTCGGGAATCTGGTAGCGGGAGTCCGCGCGCTGGATCAGGGAGATTATGCGTACCCGCTGCACGTCCGTGGGAGCGACGAAGTTGCGGAAGTGACCGGAACCTTCGACCGCATGCGAAAGAACCTCCAGAGAACGCAGCGCGAACTCCTGGATGCCGAACGGCTGGCGACGATCGGGCGGATGGCGAGTTCGATCTCGCACGATTTGCGCCATTCGCTGGCTGCGGTCGTAGCCAACGCGGAATTTCTTTGCGAAAGCAACCTGACGCCAAGGCAGCGCGAAGATCTTTACGCCGAGATACGGATTGCGGTCAACCAGATGACCGATCTGCTTGAGTCGCTGCTGGAATTTTCGCGCACGCGAGAGTCCGTGCGTCCGAGCTATGGCGACGTGCGCTCGGCGGTCGATCGCGCCGTGCAGGGGGTCAAGGCGCATCCCGAATTCCAACCCATACGGATTCACATTTCCGCGGAAGGCTCGACCGAAGGCTGGTTCGATTTCAAAAAGCTGGAGCGCGCGTTGCTGAACTTGTTGCTAAACGCGTGCGAAGCCGTCCCGGCGGAAGCCGGGAAGATCGAGATTGGGTTGCGCCGTCAGGGAGAAAGTCTGGAAATTCGCATCGAAGATAACGGCCCCGGAATTGCCGACGCTGTGCGCGACCACTTGTTCGAGCCTTTTGTGAGTCATGGCAAAGAAAATGGAACCGGCATGGGATTGACCGTGGTGCAGAAGATTCTGCAGGATCACGGCGGCGACGTTACCGTCGAGCAAACGTCGGTGAAGGGAACGACATTTTGTGTGAAGATCCCGCTGAATCCAGCAACGGAGAATAGTCTGGCAGTGCGGCACACTGGCTAGGGAAGAGAAGTGCGAACAATGGCGGAGGGCGAGATGAGTGATAAGCATTGGTTCGAATGGTTCCGGTGGGGTGTGCTGACGTGCGTGCTGTTATGGACCACATCCGGCATTGCACAGCAATCGGTAAACCGCTCCGAGCAGAATTCCCTGTCACCACAGTCGGCCGATCTAGTCGACGAATCCATTCGCCAGCTTCGGGAGCAAGTTCGCGAGTTACGGGCCGCGGTTGACGGAATGCGTTCTGACTGGCAGCAGTCCCGCGTCGAAACCTCCGAACTGCGGAGGGCACTCGATGAAGTACGCTCTGGCGCAGCGCCGCGAGACGCCGTCTTGAGGAACGCGGTGGCAAGCTCGGCAACCACTTTGTCGAACGTGCTGCCAAACAACCCTCCGCAAGATCAGCAGCCGGGATTGCAGCCTGAAGATCGGAAGTCCGGTGAGCGCGCGGCCACTTTGGAAGAGGAATACCAGTTGCTGAGCGGAAAGGTCGACGATCAGTATCAGACCAAAGTCGAGAGTGCGTCGAAGTACCGGTTACGCGTGTCGGGCATCGTCTTGATGAACCTGTTCAGCAATCAAGGTGTGGTGGATAACATCGATTTCCCCATGTATGCGTATGCGCGGCCGGCGGGCGATTCCGGGGGGAGCTTCGGCGCGACCCTGCGACAGTCCGAACTCGGGTTTGAGGCTTTCGGGCCAACCGTCGCGGGCGCGAAGACGAGGGCGGATTTGCAGCTCGACCTCGCCGGCGGATTTCCTTTCGTTCCGAACGGAGTCGACTCGGGGTTGATGCGGTTGCGAACGGCCACGATGCGGATGGACTGGACAGACACTTCGGTTGTCGTCGGGCAGGATGCGATCTTCTTCTCGCCAACTTCGCCAACGTCGTTTGCTTCGCTGGCGATCCCGGCTCTCTCTGGCGCGGGAAACCTGTGGGCTTGGGTTCCGCAGATACGGGTGGAGCACAGAGTGGGATTGGGTGAACAATCGAGTCTGCTATTGCAGGGAGGAATTCTAGATCCATTAACCGGCGAAGCGCCGTACTCAGGTTATTCACGGCTGGCTGGTCCGGGGGAGGAATCGCGGCAACCAGCGTATGCCGCGCGAATCGCATGGACGCATGGCGTGGACGGACAACCGTTGCGGTTGGGCGTCGGAGGATACTACAACCGGCAGGATTATGGTTATGGACAGAATGTCGATGCCTGGGCCGCAATGACCGATATTGAGTTGCCGCTCGGCAGTCAGTTTTCCTTGAGTGGAAAACTCTATCGCGGCAAGGGATTGGGTGGGCTCTACGGCGCATTCGGACAATCCGCGTTATTTTCCGGGCCTGCGAATTCGCCGGGTACGGAAGTGCGAGGATTGAATTCGGTTGGCGGCTGGGCACAGCTCAAATATCGGCCCAAGAACAAATGGGAATTCAACGCGGCATTTGGGCTGGATAATCCCTATGCCTCCGATCTGGAGTATTTCTCCTATCCTTATATATACAGCGGCGCGAATGCTTCGCTGGCGAGAAATCAGGGTAGTTTTGTGAACATGATCTATCGTCCGCGATCGGACCTGCTGTTTTCCGCAGAATATCGACACCTGACAACGGATTCGCTGACTGGCCCAGCGAACAGTGCTGGTCATCTGAATCTGATGATGGGAGTACTTTTTTGAGCGATTGGGGACGGGCGAAGCGACGATTGTTTCGATGACGAGCCATAGAAAATTCGTACTCGCGTTCGCGATGGTGTACGCTGGCGCGCTTGGGCTGCATGCGCAAACGGCCGCGACACAAGCGTCAGCAACGCTGCCAGCGTCGACCGCGTCGGTACATGGCCGCGTCGAGGTTGCAGGCAACACGCGGCATGCGGCCATTCCCGGCACGGTGGTGTGGCTGACGCCAATCGCCGCGCCAATGACGGGATCGGCCGGCGAAGCGGCAGCGACGCCAAGTTCATCCATTAACCCAGCAGCGATTCCGCTGCCAAACCTGCGACTGGTGCAGAAAAACAAGAGTTTCGAGCCGCACATCCTGGTCGTTCCGGCTGGGTCGCTGGTGGAGTTTCCCAATCGCGATCCTTTTTTTCACAACGTTTTTTCGCTGTTTGAAGGCAAGCGCTTTGATCTGGGTCTTTATGAAGCGGGCACTTCGCGGATGGTGCGCTTCGACCGGCCCGGCATCAGCTACATTTTCTGCAACATTCATCCCGAGATGAGTGCTGTGGTCATCACGCTGGCGACGCCGCTGTTTGCCATCGCCAACCGAGACGGGCAACTGAACCTGACGGGCGTTCCATACGGTCGCTACATTCTGCACGTGTGGAGCGAGAGCATGGGTCCGGAGAACACGCAGCCCCTGACTCGCGAAGTCACGATCGGCGAGAATGCTTCCTCTCTCGGAGTGATTCGAGTGCCGGAGACGAATGGTCCGCATATGGCGCACAAGAACAAATATGGACGCGACTATGACGATTCCACGCCGAACGATCCTGCCTATCAGCCGCAACGCTAGTGGCGTGACATGCGCTCGGTCGTCTAACTCCCCCTACTCCCCGGTCTATTGGAATCAAAGACTTGGAGGTGAGTCGCGCCAGGTCTTTGAGTTTAAACGGGTTACTCGTAAAGTCTTTATTTCTTAATGAGTTATGAGCGCTCCTTGGCTTTTCCAACTTCTGTCAGCGTTCGGGTACCCCCCCCACCCCCTCCCCCCTCGGTCTATTGGAATCAAGACTTTAGCGAGAAACTCCCGCCAAAATCTTGAGCGGAAAAGAGTTATAGGTAAAATCTTGATTCCTAATGAGTTAGTTCATTCCCCACATTCTGGTTGCGGACCTCGACTTAGTGGCCGGAGGGCCGCGCGGTTGAGATTAATTGTGTTGATACTTTTATTATAAGAGAGGGTGTCAAGGATTTGGATCACAAGGGGAGCTAAGTGCGGTGATTGCGGACACGCGGACAAGAGTGTCCGCGCTACAGTCGCGGGCCCGCGATGGTGTGGATTCGCCCCAAGGGGAAAATCGGCTCGCCTGGGATTCTCAGTGAGTGCTGTCGCTGTTCTCAACAGTTAACTTTCCCTTGCCGCAATTCCAAACCGAAATCACTATCCGCAAGAAACGATGACTTCGAGGGGGATTGTGGGCGCTAATTCTTCTGGAATCCAGCGATCTCCTCAGAAAGAGCGGCCTGCGGATCTTGCAGGGCTAGCTGTCGCTCTTTAGTTAGCGCCTCTGACTCCAGGCTCGGCTTAGACTTCTGGAGGGCCAACTTGTAAGCCGTAACCAGCGCGTCAGGTGCAGTTGTAGGAATGTCCGGTTCCACTCCTGTTCCCTGCCAGTTGCTGTGCGTTATTGGACTTCTCGGCTGACTATCCGGGATGAAGACAGAGAAATGGTAGCCTAACGCGATCTCACCCGAGCTTCCGTTTGCATCTCCCGCGGTGTGCTCACCAACGATAGTGGCGCGGTTCGTATTCTTAAGATCATAAGCACATTGCTCGGCGGCAGAATGAGTATGAGTGCTGCTCAGGAGAAATATGGGATTGTCGGGGTAGCGCGGTCCCGCTACGTAGGGCATAGTCCACTTTTGCCGTTCAAAGGATTGGCCATTCCTGCGTTCGACCTTGGAGGTTAGCTGAATCGGGTCGTCAAAAAAGTAGCTTAGTAAAGCCGTAACCGCATCGCCGTCCCCTCCACCGTTGCGGCGCAGATCCACAATGAGGGCGTCGGTGCCGCTCACCATTTGCATGGCGGCTGCGAACGCTGCTCCGGCATCTGAATCGGGCGAGAAGTAGGCCAGATCAAGATAGCCAATGTTACCGGGCAAGCGACGGGCGCTTCGGATACCGTGTCCGTTCGCGAGATCGAAGGCGTGCGAGTGCCCTTCCTCCGCCGGAGTGGGCGCTTTAAACTCAGCGAGTTCCTCGCCAACTTTGACCGCAAGGTGATGATCGTGCCCCACGGCCCGCAAGTCTTCGGTCAGTTTCGCGGCAAGAGCATTCGGGTCACTTATGGCTCGATACTCGGATCGACGCGTTCGTATCTGGCTCTGCAATTTTTCCGCGACTTCTGGGAACACGTAATCCGCTAGGCTGCTTATGAGATGGTCCACGATGTCGTCTGCTTGTTGCGGTGTAACCACAGTGGGGCGCGCAGCCTGCGCTAAGCACGCCGGCGCTAAGAACAGCGTAAGGGTCAAAGTGCAGAGTTTAGTCATGTGACCTCATAGCTTATACTGCAAATATAGCTGTCCAGACGAGAGAGTGAGAAGAACAGTTTGGATTAGGAAGCTAAATTCAGTGATTTGTGCGGTGCGATGCCTCGAAAGAACAAACCCACCGAGAAAAACGCTGCAATGGACGACATCGACCGAAAAATTCTCCGTGCGCTATGCGCGGACGGTCGGGTGAGCTTCCGAGATCTGAGTCGTATTGTTTACCTCAGCCCAAACGCTACGGCCGAACGAATTCGGCGGCTTCGGTCGCTTGGGGTCATTCGAGGGGTTCACGCTTTCCTAGATCCTGTCCTGCTCGGACTTTCGGTGGAGGCCTACATTGACGTTAGGCTCCAGCCTGGTACAACTGCACAGAGCTTTGAGGCCGCCGTGACGAAGTTGCAGGGAGTAGTCAGTATGGCAATTCTGACTGGATCATTTGATGTGCGCCTCAGAGTTGCCTGCAAGGATCAAGCAGATCTGGTGCGGCTGATCGAGACCCTACGCGCGCGAACCGGAGCCCGGGAGACTAACAGTACAGTTATCTGTCGCGAAATCCAAACTCGGAATTGGAACTTTTGAATTCGCATTACTCCGTCCCCGAAGCTCCAAGGTTTAGGGAATCGTCTCAGTTGGCGCAAAATCTCCATAGCGCTCAGTGGCCTTGGGATTCCCCGCGGCGTAACCTCTTAGGCGCGACGAACGAAATCCATGCTTGATGTGGGGGTGGAATCCCAGGTCTCCAAAAGCGCGAGACCTGGCGACCCGCTACAATCGTCCCGGAACGGTTTTCGACGAGCCCATGTCGCTGTGATAGAACGCGCCGAGAAGCTATCCGCGCATATCGAGGTCATCCCTGCCCGACCGGAGCAAGAGCCGATCCTGGCCAATCTGCTGGAGTTGTATGCACACGACTTCAGCGAGTTCCTCGATTTGGAACCGGGGGCTGACGGCAGGTTCGGCTACACCTGCCTTCCGCTTTATTGGAGTGAACCTGGCCGACACCCGTTTCTTTTCTGGGTAGATGGCAAATTAGCAGGCTTGACTCTCGTAAAGAGAGGGTCGGAAGTTTCTGGCGATGAGACGGTCTGGGATGTGGCAGAGTTCTTTGTTCTTCGTGGATACCGGAGATGTGGAATCGGAACACAAGTCGCCCACGAGGTGTGGAGGCGATTCCCGGGGATGTGGGAAGTTCGTGTCATGGAATCGAATATTGCGGCACGCGACTTTTGGGCACACTCCATCTCGACACTGACGGGTGAGGCCATCCGACCTGTTCGCGTTGAGAAAGATGGCAAGTGGTGGACAGTTTTCTCATTTGAGTCCAAGCAGGTCTGAGTCCCACGCGGGGGTGTTGGGAGGGCCACTTCTCGAAAAGCGCGAGAAGTGGCCCTCCCCCAGGTTGGTTCGGGCTACTTCAAATCGATCACACCGAACGTACCTGCCAGATTGTTATAGGGACCGGAGGCGAAGAAGAGTTGGTTGGTGCGTCCACTGTTGGCATTTCCCCCGCCGAACCCAATCCCCCAGAGTTGGTCGATGGCGATATCCTTGCCGTTGGTGTCTTTGATGGTGCCCACGAACTGGCCGGTGGCGAGATTAAAGCCGCTGATCGGGGCCGGATGGTTCAGGTTGGGGCCGACCAGAAGAGTATTGCTCAGCGGTCCAAAATTACTGGGCGCCACGGCGAGGCTGTAAGGCTGGTTCAAGGGCTCGCCCTTCGCCAGCACTTTTACGAATGTCCCGTCCTCCTGGAAGACATCGATTTGGCCGCTCGGGGCAAGGTCTATGAGCGCGAAGGTTACATAGACCAATCCGTTGATATCCGCGATGCCGAATGGCCCATAAGTCGGCCCCAGCGTGGGGTCGGTAAACGTATTGACGAGGTTGAAGTTCGCGTCGTAGACCTCGACTACGTTGTTGGGAAGGTTGGCGGCATACAGAAGATTTCCCGAAGGGCGGTTGGTAATGGCGAGAGCGGTGTAGCTTGCGCCGGCGGCCCAGTTATTCACCGCGATGATCGAGGCGTTGGGATTGGACTGCGGCGCCCATCCGCTGATGGTGCCATCCAAGGTCGCGAAGATGAAGAACGAGGACCATCCCTGCACCGGAAATTCTCCCGTTCCGTTGAAGACGATTCCAGTCGGCTGACCGGGGCCTGCGCCGTTGAACGAAGGAACCGAAACGATCAGGCCCTGCTTCGCTCCCGCGCCATTGTAGAGCGTTGACCAGCCTGAGCCTTGATCGCTCACCCACCAGGCTCCGCCTGAACTGCGAGCGATTCCCCAACCGTTCACTTGCAGCGGGTCCATAAACTTGGCCGTTTTTGCCTGATTGGAATCCAGATTTGTGAGTTGATACTGCGCCTGGGCTGCGCTCGAAACCAGCAGGGCTGCGAGTCCGAGGCAAATTGTGAAAGCAATCTTGCGACGTTGCATGACAGAATCCTCCTTAAGGATTGTGTGGGGCCGAGCGGTGAGCGGGGTGGGTCGCCGAGGAAAGGTTCTCGAACGACGATTTCCCGCTCCTGCCAGGCAATCGAATGCTAGTTCCGCGGTAGCGGCAGGTTGTCAACGCGCTGTCATCTGTTTGCACAATTCTTGTCGGGAGGCGCTGGTGTTCACGGGCTGCTTACGAACATTTACCTTCCGTTACGGAATCTTTACCGTGTGCGACGCAAAAAGATGTTCCGATTAAATGTTCCGATCGGAGGTCCGCTCGGCGGAGCCCCCATGGGAAGCCATGTCGCGCTAGACTATTAAGGTTCAGGGAGTTCGGAAGTCGAACCGCTTTTACCAAAACGCCTTGCAGGCAGGCTAGAAAGCTACAACAACCGATGCCAGAAGAACGGATGGAAAACAAACCTCCCGATGCGCACATCGATCGCTCGCACCAGCTACCGTCGGCGGGCGATTCGCACAAGTCCAAGTGGCAACGGCCGTTCATGTGGATCGCGGTCTTGCTGGTGTTCGGGATTATTTTTTGGCTGGTGTTGCGTCATCACGGCGACAGCCAAAGCGCCGCTCCGTCGCGGCGCGCTCTCGGCGGTTCCGTCACCCTTACGACCGCAACCGCGCAGAAGGGAAACATCGGCGTGTACCTGGATGCGATTGGCACGGTCACTCCGATTTATACCGACTCGATTACCAGTGAAGTCACAGGATTGGTGAGCCAGGTCCACTACACGGAAGGCCAGTTGGTCCGCAAGGGCCAGGCGTTAATCGACATCGATGCGCGGCCCTTCGAGGCGCAACTCATGCAGGCCGAGGGGACGCTTGAACGCGACACCTACGTCCTGGAACAGGCAAAGATGGACCTGCAACGCTACCGCGATGCGTGGGCGAAAAACGGGATTCCCAAGCAGACGCTCGACGATCAGGAAAAGATCGTGCTGCAGGACCAGGGAACGGTCAAGCTCGATGAAGGCATCGTGCAGTACGACAAGGTGCAAGTCGCCTTCTGCCATATCACGGCGCCGATCACCGGCCGGGTGGGGCTGCGGTTGGTGGATCCCGGAAACGTCGTGCAGGCGAATGGGACCAACCCGCTGGTGGTGATCACCGAGGTGCAGCCGATTACTGTGATCTTTACCATCGCGGAAGACAGCCTGGCGCAGGTGCAGGCGCAGACCCGGCTCAAGAAAAAGCTGACAGTGGAAGCTTTCGATCGAACGCAGCAGACCAAGATCGCCAGCGGAAAGCTGCTGACGTTCGACAATCAGATCGATACCACCACCGGCACGGTCAAAATGCGGGCGAGCTTCGATAACAAAGACGACGCTCTGTTCCCCAACCAGTTTGTAAATACGAAACTGCTTGTGAAGACGCTTGAAGGAGTCACGTTAATTCCGACTTCGACGATTCAGCATAACGGCCAGACGGCGTTTGTTTACCTGATCCAAAATAACAAAGCGCAGATCCGCAACATCAAGCTTGGAGTGGCGGATGGCGGCAACACGGCGGTCGAAGGCATCAATCCGGGAGACGTGATTGCCAGCAGCAGCTTTGAAAAGCTGCAGAACAATTCGCCGGTCGTGGTTACCAAGCAGCCGCAGCCCGCGACGACAAGCGAGGGCCCAGTCCAGTGAGTCCGTCGCGACCATTCATCATGCGGCCGGTCGCGACCTCGCTGCTCATGGCGGCGATTCTGCTGGTTGGCATCGTCGCCTATACGCAATTGCCGGTCTCGGCGCTGCCCGAGGTCGATTATCCGACGATCCAGGTCGTTACCTTCTATCCGGGCGCCAGTCCGGTTGTGATGGCGACCACGGTGACGGCGCCGCTGGAGCGGCAGTTCGGCCAGTTGCAGGGGCTCAGCCAGATGACCTCCACCAGCTCGGGAGGCACTTCGGTCATTGTGCTGCAGTTCACCCTGAACCTCAACATCGACGTTGCCGAGGAAGAGGTGCAGTCGGCGATCAATGCGGCACAAAGTTATTTGCCCGCGAATCTGCCGGCGCCCCCGGTTTACAGCAAGACGAATCCCGCCGACGCGCCGGTGCTGACGCTGGCCATCACTTCCGATTCCGTGCCGTTGCCGCAAGTGGAAGATTTGGTGGATACGCGGCTGGCTCCAAAACTATCGCAGCTCAATGGAGTCGGGCTGGTGAGCATCAGCGGCGGGCAGAAGCCGGCGGTGCGCATTCGTGCCAACCCGGTGGCGCTGTCTTCGTATGGCATCAATCTCGAGGATCTTCGGACCGCGCTGATTCAGGCCAGCGTGAATGCCGCCAAGGGCAACTTCGACGGGCCGCGGCAGGATTACCAGATCGACTCGAACGACCAACTCGTCAGCAGCGCCGATTATCGCAGCGTGGTGGTTGCCTATCGTAACAACGCGCCGGTCATGCTCACGGATGTCGCCGAGATTGTCGATGACGTCGAGAACAACAAGCAGGCGGCATGGATGGATCAGACGCCCGCCGTCATTCTCAACATCCAGCGCCAGCCCGGCGCCAATACCATCAGCGTAGTCAAGGCCATTAAGAAGCTGCTGCCGCAGCTTGAAACCAACCTGCCGGCATCGGTGAAGGTGACCACGCTCACCGATCTGACGACCGCGATTCAGGCATCGGTGGATGACGTTGAGTTCGAGCTGATGCTGACCATCGCTCTGGTCGTAATGGTGATCTTTTTATTCTTGCGAAGTCTCTACGCCACCATCATTCCAAGCGTTGCGGTGCCGCTGTCGCTGGTGGGAACCTTCGCGGCCATGTACGCGCTCGGCTACAGCCTGGATAACCTCTCGCTGATGGCGCTCACCATCTCGACCGGCTTCGTGGTGGACGATGCCATCGTGATGATTGAAAACATCTCGCGCTACATCGAAGAAGGGGAACGGCCGATGGACGCGGCGCTGAAGGGCGCGGAGCAGATCGGCTTCACCATTATTTCGCTGACCGTTTCGCTGATCGCCGTGCTCATCCCGCTTCTGTTCATGGGCGACGTGGTGGGGCGGCTCTTCCGCGAATTTGCCGTCACTCTGGCGGTCACCATCATCATCTCGGCGGTGGTATCGCTGACGCTGACTCCCATGATGTCGGCACGCATTTTGCGGCACGAGCCCAAGGAACAACAGGGGCGCATTTACCGGTGGTCCGAGACTGTTTTTGAACGCATGATCGCTTTCTACGGTCGAACCCTGAAGACCGTGTTGCGCTATCAAACCATCACCCTGCTGGTGGCGGTCGGAACCCTGGTGCTCACCATCATTCTTTACATTGTGATTCCTAAGGGATTTTTCCCGGTGCAGGATACCGGAGTCATTCAGGCGATTTCGCAGGCTCCCGAAACCATTTCGTTTCAAGCCATGGCGCAGAAACAGCAGGAACTCGCCAAGGTCATCCTCAAGGACCCAGCGGTTGAAAGTCTTTCTTCATTCATCGGAGCCGATGGCACCAACACCACGCTCAACAGCGGCCGCATGTCGATCAACCTGAAGGCGCTGGCCGACCGCAGTCACACCAGCGCTTCGGATGTGATCCGACGGCTGCAGTCGAAGCTGCAAAAAGTGGATGGCATCGCGCTCTACATGCAGCCCGTGCAGAACATCACGGTCGACGACCGCGTGAGCCGCACGCAATACCAGTACACGCTCGAAGATCCGGATGCCAACGAACTCAATGACTGGACCAATCGTTTTGTCGCGAAACTGAAAGCGTTGCCGGAGTTGGAAGATGTGGCGACCGATCAGCAGACCGGCGGACTGGCGGTTTCGCTGATCATCGATCGCGCCACCGCGTCGCGGCTGGGTATCGCTCCTTCCACCATCGACAACACCTTGTATGACGCTTTCGGACAGCGCCAGATCAATACGATGTACACGCAGCTCAACCAGTACCACGTGATTCTGGAAGCCGATCCAGGGTTTCAGGTGGATCCGAACACTCTGCAACGCCTCTATATTCAAGCCAACGCATCGTCGGGAACCTCGGGGCCGGGAGCGTCTACTTCGTTTTCCGCCACCGGATCTTCCGCTGCCGGATCGAACGCAACCACGGCTCCGGTGCTCTACACGCCTTCTTCGGGAGCGCTCACCGCTCCTTCGAACGCGTTGTCGCCGAGCAGCAGTTCGACGGGATCGGGAACAAGTTCTTCCGCGAATACCACCAGCAGTTCGGCGATGAGCAATGCTGTCCCGCTGAGCGCATTTTCGCATTTCCAGCGCACATCCGAGGCGCTCTCCATCAACCACCAGGGGCAGTTCCCGGCGGTGACGATCTCGTTCAACCTGGCGTCCAACGCCGCCCTGGGCAGCGCGATTACTGCCATCGACAAGGTGCAGAAGGATATGCACATGCCGCCGAGCTTGCAGGCAGATTTTCAGGGCACGGCGGCATCGTTCAAAAATTCGCTGTCGAACGAGGCCCTGCTGATTCTGGCTGCGCTGGTGACGGTGTACATCGTGCTGGGCGTGCTTTATGAAAGCTTCATCCACCCGGTCACGATTCTTTCGACCCTACCCTCCGCCGGAGTGGGCGCGCTGCTGGCGCTGATGCTGTTCCGGCAGGATTTGAGCGTGGTGGCGATTATCGGCATCATCCTGCTGATTGGAATTGTGAAGAAAAATGGAATCATGATGGTGGACTTTGCGCTCGAAGGCGAGCGGGAGCACGGCAAGAACGCGACCGATGCGATCTATGAAGCCTGTTTGCTGCGCTTCCGCCCGATCATGATGACCACCATGGCCGCCTTGCTTGCCGGAATTCCATTGGCGGTTGGAACCGGCATCGGTTCGGAGATTCGACGTCCTCTGGGAATTGC
>Ga0302198_10003483_pt1 | contig 15795 bp, 9 predicted proteins | sample II_Bog_N2_2_FD_193521 | JGI IMG/M metagenome (GOLD analysis project Ga0302198, IMG submission 193521) | Peat permafrost microbial communities from Stordalen Mire near Abisko, Sweden - II_Bog_N2_2 | ecosystem: Environmental > Terrestrial > Soil > Wetlands > Peat | place: Sweden: Abisko, Stordalen... | reverse complement strand
GCCCATACTGGTTGCCCCAAACGCAAGAGATTTCGGATGCCAGAGTCAAAATGGACGATTCAGACGTCAATGGGATATCGTATTCACGCCGCGTGCTCCATGTGCCAGAGCAGCCCCGATTTCTTTATCCCTGAAAGGTAGTCAGCCCCCAATGCCATCTAGAAAAGTTACTCGCCGCGAATTTGTTGGAACCTCGACTTTTATGGCTTTGGGATTGCCCGTGGTGCTTGGCCGGGTCTACCCAGCGTTTGCTGCGCCCTCCACCGGCACGCCGTATGCTCCGCCAAAATCTCCCCGCGCCACATTGAACTTCAACCACGACTGGAGGTTCATCCGCGAAGATGTCCCGGGTGCCGAAGCTCCGGCCTTCGACGATGCCAAGTGGATCACGGTCGCGACACCGCACAGCTTCAACGATGTCGACTCCTTCCGCAAGCTCATTTCGCATGGCGGCGGCGACGGCGGGACGTACAAAGGGCTGTCCTGGTATCGCAAGCACTTCAAACTGCCGGCTGACCTTGCCGGCCGCAAGGTCTTCATCGAGTTTGAGGGTATGCGCCAGGCTGGCGATATCTACCTGAACGGCAAGCAGGTCGGATTGTATGAGAACGGCATCACCGCATACGGGATCGACATTACCGATGCATTGCAGTTTGGCGCCAAGGAAAACATTCTTGCGGTGAAGGTGGATAACACCACGCGCTATCAGGAGCGTGCCTTCTGCATGGCCAACCCCAAGAATACGGATGGCTCGCCCTGCGTTGCCACGGGATACGAGTGGAACGCGAACGACTTCAACCCCGATCACGGCGGCATCAATCGGCACGTTTGGCTGCATGTGGCGGGCAATATCCACCAGACGCTGCCGCTCTACTATGGGCTGCAAAGTCAGGGCGTGTACGTACATGCCGCGAACTTCGATATCGCGAAGAAGACAACCGACGTGACAGTGGATGCCGAGGTGCACAACGCGTCCGGCGACCGTGCGACGGTAGGCCTGTCGGTGGCGATCGTCGATCACGAAGGCCACGTGCGGGCGCAGTTCGACGGCGATCCCGTGGACATGGTTGACGGCGAGAAAAGCGTGATGTCGGCGACGGGAGGATTGAAGGATGCGCGCTTCTGGAGCACTGACGACCCTTACCTGTACGACGTCTACACCACCCTGAAAGTGGACGGGAAGGTGGTCGATGTTAATCGGCTGGAAACCGGTTTCCGCAAGACCGAGTTCAAGGGCGGCGTCGGCACCGGCGGCATTTACATCAACGATAAGTTTGTTTACCTCAAAGGATTCGCCGAGCGCTCGTCCGATGAGTGGGCTGGCGTCGGTGCGGGCTATCCCGACTGGATGCATGACTACACGGCCAATCTGATCCGCGAGTGCCATGGCAATTACATGCGCTGGATGCACATTTCGCCGACCAAGACGGATGCGGATACCTTCGCCCGCTACGGGATTATCCAGATATGCCCCGCAGGTGACAAGGAGCGCGATGCGGCCGGGCGGCAGTGGGACCAGCGCGTCGAAGTGATGCGCATTTCCATGATCTACTTCCGCAATAACCCCAGCATTCTGTTCTGGGAAACCGGTAACACTGTGGTGACCGCAGACCATATGAAGGAGATGGTTGCGCTGCGCAAGCAGTGGGACCCCGATGGCGGGCGGGTAATTGGCGGGCGCGGCGACGCCAATGTCGCAGCCAATACGGCTGTCACTCCGATTGCGGAGTACTACGGCGTGATGATGGCACAGGACGCGGGAGTGGACGCGCTGAACGGCCCGACCGCGATGTTCCGCGCCTACTCGGCGGAACGCCGCGACCGCGCGCCGATCATCGAGGCTGAAGACTACCGGGATGAAGGCGCGCGCCGTTTCTGGGACCCGTATTCGCCGCCGTACTACAACCCGAAAAAAGGGCCAAACGACACCTACATGTACCGGTCCGACTACCGGTATACCTCGGAGAGTTTCGCTGTCGGCGGCGTCAGGCGGTACTGGGATTACTGGAGCAACCGCATCTCGAACACCGATCCCGCGCACTCCAAGTGGTCCGGTTACTGCTCCATCTACTTCACCGATGAGGATGCCGACGGACGCGAGGACTCGAGCGAAGTGGCACGCGTCAGCGGCAAGGTCGACGCGATGCGTCTGCCAAAAGAGATTTACTATGCGCACCGTGTAATTCAGAGTGAGAAACCTGACTTGCACATTTTGGGCCATTGGAGCTATCCGGCCACGCAGCCGGACGGCTCCAAAACGGTGAAGACCGTCTACGTCATAGCGAATACCGAGTCGGTGGAGCTGTTCGTCAACGGCAAATCGCTTGGCGTGAATGCTGCCCCGGAAAGCGGCTGGATCTTTGCGTTTCCGGCGGTCGAGTTTGCCCCGGGCAGTTTGAAGGCTGTGGGCAAGAGCGGAGGCAAGATTGCCGCGCAGCAGGAGTTGACTACGGCTGGGCCGGCGGTGGCAATCAAGCTGACACCGATCTTGGGACCGAAGGGGCTACAGGCCGACGGCGGGGACATTGCGCTGATCGATGTCGAAGTGGTGGACGCGAAGGGCCAGCGTTGCCCAACTGACGATGCGCGGGTCGACTTCACCTGCACCGGGCCGGGAATCTGGCGCGGCGGCTACAACAGCGGCAAAGTCGATTCGACGAACAATCTGTACCTGAACACCGAAGCCGGGATCAATCGCGTTGCGGTGCGGTCGACGCCGACGGCCGGGACGATCACGGTTACGGCCAACCGGGACGGCTTGAAGCCGGCGCAGGTGCAGATCGCGGCCAAGCCGGTGGTAGTGACAGACGGTATCGCGACCTTCATGCCGGCGCACTTGCTGGGGCCAGCGGAGAAATAGCGCGGTGGTCGAGCGGCAGGCGCATGAGCAGCGCGTCGTCGTCGGGGTCGCGGTAGTAGAGCGGACGTCGGCCGGTCTTGGTGAAGCCGAGGCCGATGTAGAGTGCGATAGCGGCAGTACTGTTTGTGCGAACTTCGAGGATGATCTCGGATGCCCCCTGGGAGCTGCACCAATCGAATACAGCGGCGCATAACGCGCGGCCGATGCCTGCGCGCCGTACGCTGACGGTTACCACCACGCTTTCCAATTCGGCGATGCCTTCGGCGGGATGCATCCGCCCAACCGCGAAGCCCGCAGGCAACTCTCCGTCATAGGCCACAATCAGGCACCGGAGGATTGCTGCCGCTTGGGACGGGTCAGGGTCCAGGATGGCTGCGTAGGCTGCGTGCGGCCAGTGCGGAGCGGTCTCGGATGCAAGCTCTATATCCAGAATTGCGTTGAGATCCTGGGCGACGGCCGGACGTAGTTGGATTCGCGGAGTCGTCATCGCGGGGGCGTCCCGGGCGCTGTGGGGCGTGTGGCCGCAATCGGCTTGGCGAAGATCTCGGCGTCGGTGCGGCGGAGGTAGTTGGCGTCGAGGGTGGCGGGGTCGTCGAAGTCCTGCTGGTGGACGCGGCGGAGAGCGAGCGGGAGGGCGTCGGCTGCGGTGGGTTCGGGGAGAAAGCGCGGGGTTGCCTCCCCGCCCGAGCCGAACTTGGACAGGGCACCCAAGGATTCGGCTATGGCTGGCTCGCAGGCGATGACGATGGGGGCTGGTTCGAGGCTGAGGACGGCGAGGAGTTGGTCGCGGGTGAGGAGCGATTCGCGAACGCATGTGCCGTTGAGATACTCGCCGTGGTAGAACTCGCCGCGGCCGGCGTCGATAAGGGCCTGGACTCGGGAGCCCGCGGGGGGATCAGCGAGGTGGGCGAGCACGGCGAGGCGGGAAATCGCGATGAGCGGCAGGTCGAGCGCATGACAGAGACCCTTGGCGGCCGCGAGGCCGACTCGAACTCCGGTGAACGAACCGGGGCCGTTGACGACGGCGATGGCATCGAGCGACTGCAGGGTGGAGCCGGCGCGGATTGCAAGATCGCGGATCACTGGGACGAGACGCTCGGAGGCGGTTCGGCCGGGGAGGGTTGCGGTGGCGACGATGCCAGCGGTTCCGGCAAAGGCGACGCTGCCGGTTGCGCCGCAAGTGTCGATGAGGAGGATGGTCATACTGGGACCTCCTCCGGGGCCGGCCTGCGGGGAAGTTGCGCGAAAGGGTACCCCCCTACCCCGGTATCTTGCCAGGAAAATATCTGGAATGAATGACTTAGCGGCCCATGGTTGCTGCAAAATATTGATTCTAGACGGTTTAGGCGCAAAATATCCAGAATCAGCGACTTAGCTCGATGCGGAAGCGGGAGCTCGCAGGATGGGCGGGACAGGGATGGCGCGCGCTGGAGGTATTTGTTCACTGTATTTAAGTGTAACGGATTGACCATAACTCATCTGCTACCTATTTTTATTTAGTAAGTTGCTGATGGGTGGTCGGTTAATGGGGCTATGGAGGGTTTTGGGGGCTTGACAGTGTTTTGGGATGTGGAGGAAGGACGAATCACAAAGATCATGGAGACAGAAGAGAGCACAGAGGGGTTTGGGGTGTCCCAGGTCTCAAGAGCGAAAGCGACATACGGAGATTCTGGCTTCTCCTGGAATGACGACTTCGGAGCGGGCCAGAGTGGCGACTTTCGAGTTATGGGGCGGACCCACCCGAGCGAGCTTGGATGGGAGTCCCGGCTAAGTGCCCGTCCGGATTACGTTCGGTTTGCCGATTGGGAACGAGTGCTCGGTGCCTACCCTTTGGCAGGTGGAATGTTCTCATTGAAGCTGAATAGGTTCGCGGGATGGTATTGCGCTTTGATCGCCGCGAGCCGTTGGAAGCGCGCGTCGCTGTATGCCGAATGCACGTCCTCTCCCTCCGACATGTAATTCACTTAGGCGCCGCCGGTTGAGTACGAAAGGGCCTTCTGCCAAGCCTCTCGCGCCCATGCCCTCTGACTCGTGTCGATTGCGGGATTGTCCGAGATCGCCAGAATGCCCAGCTAAACAGCGCGTCGCGGTGTCCGAACGCGGTGGCGTAATTGGGTACGCGGGCGACCGCCCCGCCGAACACCCCGATCATGAGCACGTTCAGTGGCGAAGGCGAAGCGTCGGCAGCTTCGACGACCAGGTCGATCACGTCGTCCGAGAGGGTCTTCAGGAATGCCGATTTCCAGTAGTGACGCTGCCCCTTGGGGTACGACACGTCGACTTCGTGCTGCAAACTCCGGCCGGAGTAAGGCAATTAGGAGGGTATCACTTCGTCCTTGGCATGAGTAGATCGGAACAGGGGCTTGGGTGGCGGCCGGGCGAGGACGGACAACGGCAAAGACGCCTGGTGCTGCGCAGAATCTCGGCTGAGGGAGGGCGGGCGGCGAAATTCTCTACGGCGTGACGTTTGGGCTTGGGGGAAGTATCGTAGGAGGAGGTGACAGCGTGTGTCCTCCGGACGCTGCATCGAACACGAACGCACGCGGATCAAATGCTGGTGCGAGACGAACAGAAGCAGATTCCCTTCGGGAATGACAAGCGCTAAATGACAAGCACAAAGAGAGAGCCAATACAGGAATGACGACGAAGACTGAGGTTGCGGCGAAGGCGGATTTCTCCGCGGAGATGGCGGAGTGGATTGAGGCGTTTGACGACGTCGTGGCGCAGGAGTGGGAGAGTGCCGCGGAGTTGCTGAAGGCGCTGCGGCAGCGCGGGCGCGAGGCCGGCGTGGTGGTGCCGAATGAGTTTGCGACGCCATTCTGCAACACGATTCCGAAGCACGACGAGGTTCCCTACCCCGGCGACATGGATGTCGAGCGACGGATCAAATCGCTGATCCGGTGGAACGCCATGGCCATGGTGCATGGACAAAACAAGAAGGATGCAGGAATTGGTGGGCACATTTCGACATACTCCTCGCTGGCGACGCTGATGGAGGTTGGGTATAGCCACTTCTTCCGCGCGGGTTATACCGGGGCGGACGGGCGCGAGCTGCCGGGCGACTTCATCTACTTTCAGGGACACGCGTCGCCGGGCGTGTATGCGCGAGCGTACCTTGAGGGACGGCTGAATGACGATCACCTGAAGAACTACCGCCATGAGTTGCGGGACAAGCCGGGACTGTCGAGCTATCCGCATCCGTGGTTGATGCCGGACTTCTGGAATTTTCCTACGGTGTCGATGGGGATCGGGCCGCTGAATGCGATTTATCAGGCGCGATTCATGCGGTACCTGGAGAACCGCGGGCTGATTGAGAAGACGGATCGGAAGATCTGGGCGTTCCTGGGGGATGGCGAGACGGACGAGGTGGATACGCTGGGCGCGGTTTCGCTGGGCGCGCGCGAGAAGCTGGATAATCTGATCTTCATCGTGAACTGTAACCTGCAGCGGCTGGATGGGCCGGTGCGAGGGAACAAGCGGATCATCGACGAACTGGAAGGCGTGTTCCGTGGCGCCGGGTGGAACGTGATTAAGGTGATCTGGGGGGGAGATTGGGACGAACTGTTTGCGCGCGACCATAGCGGGCTGTTGCTGCGACGGATGGAAGAGTGCGTCGACGGCGACTTCCAGACGTATAAGGCGAAGGATGGGGCGTATCTGCGGAAACATTTCTTCGGGAAGTATCCTGAGCTGCTGGAACTGGTGAAGGATTACACGGACGATCAGCTGATCCATCTGCACCGCGGCGGGCACGATCCGGTGAAGGTGTTCAACGCGTACAAGCGCGCGGTGGAGCATAAGGGTGGGCCATCGGTGGTGTTGGCGATGACGGTGAAGGGCTTTGGCATGGCGGCGGCGGAGTCTCGCAATGCAACCCACTCGGAGAAGAAACTGACCGACGATGGGCTGGCGGCGTTTGTGAAGCGCTTCAAGATTCCGATTCCCGAGAAGGCGGCGATGGAGGGAACACCGTACCGGCCGCCGCAGGACTCGCCGGAGATGGTCTACATGCATGAGCGGCGGAAGGCTCTGGGCGGCTATATGCCTACGCGGTCGGTGCCGGCGATGGACTTCAAGGCGCCGGGGCTGGATTTCTTTGCTGAATGGACGGCTGGCTCGAAGGGGCGTGCTGTATCGACGACAATGGGATTTGTGTCGATGCTGCGCGGGCTGCTGAAGGATGCGGCGATCGGCAAGCTGGTGGTGCCGATTGTGCCGGATGAGGGACGGACGTTTGGGCTGGAGTCGGTGATCCGGCAGGTGGGAATTTACGCGCCGGAGGGTCAGCGGTATACGCCGCACGACAAGGACATGCTGCTGTTCTACCGCGAGGAGCAGGACGGGCAGATTCTGGAGGAAGGGATCACCGAGGCGGGATCGATGGCTTCGTTTACGGCTGCGGGGCAGGCGTATTCGACCTATAAGGTGCCAATGATTCCCTTCTACATGTACTACTCGATGTTTGGGTTCCAGCGGATCGGGGACATGGTGTGGGCGGCTGCGGATGCGCGCTGCAAGGGCTTTCTGATGGGCGGGACCGCGGGACGGACGACGATGCTGGGCGAAGGTTTGCAGCACCAGGACGGGCATAGCCATTTGCTGGCGAGCACGGTGCCGACGTGCGTGAGCTACGATCCGGCGTTTGTGTACGAGCTGGCCGTGGTGGTACAGGATGGGCTGCGGCGGATGTACGAGAAGGGCGATGATTGCTTCTTCTACATCACCATGTACAACGAGGATTACGCGATGCCGGCGATGCCGGAGGGCGCGCAGGAAGGGATTCTTCGGGGGATTTACAAATTCCGCGCAGCCGGCAATGGCGAGGCTACCGTACAGTTGTTCGGATCGGGGCCAATTCTGAACGAGGTGCTGCGGGCGCAGGAGATGCTGGCGGAGAAGTATCAGATTGCGGCGGACGTGTGGAGCGTGACCAGCTACACGGAGCTGCGGCGGGATGCGATTGCAGTGGAGCGCTGGAACCGGCTGCATCCGGCTGAGGCGGAGAAGAAGACCTATCTGGAGACGGCACTGGAAGGGGCGAAGGGGCCGATTGTTGCGGCGAGCGATTATATGAAGTCGCTGCCGGACGTGCTGGCTCCGTGGCTGAACGAGAACGGCAAGTGCAGGCTGGTGACGCTGGGGACGGATGGATTCGGGCGCAGCGATAATCGCGAACATTTGCGGCGACACTTTGAGGTGAACGCGGAGGCGATTGTGGGGGCAACGCTTTCGCGACTGGCGCGCGATGGCAAGATGAAAGGCAAGAAGGCTCAAGCCGCGCTGGCGGAGTTGGGGCTGGATGTCGAGGCCAAGGACCCGGCTCGAGCATGACGGCTGAGAGTGTGGATGCAGGCGCCGTCTGGGAAAATCCGCTGATGCCGAACGTGAAGCTGCGGCAGATCTATCGCGCGATGGTGCGCCTGAGGACGCTGGCGCGCGCACTGCCGGCGGGAGGCCGTAAAGGGTTGGGGATGGAGGCCGTCCTCGTGAGCACGTCGGTAGACCTGGGGCCGGGCGATTTCGTGAGCGACGCGATTGGCGGCGGAGTGGTGGAGTTTCTGCGGGGCGCGGGCTTGGTTGGGGCGCTGGGTGGGAAGAAGACGAAGCGCGGGACCGTGGCGGGGTGCGGTGCGGCGGCGAGGCTGCCGGGTGGGATAGGGGTTGCGGAGCGGATTTGGGCGGCGCTGGGTGCGGCTGCGGCGTTGAAGGCTGCGTGGGCTCAGGCGAAGGTTGCGGCGAAGGCGGCAGAGGCGACGCCGGGCGAATGCGGCGTCGTGGTTGTGTATACCCGGGCAGGCGAGATTCCGGCGGCGGTGTGGCGGAAGGCGCTGACGTTTGCGGTGGAGCAGGAACTTCCCGTGGTGTTTGTGGTGCTTCCAGTGCGAGGTGCGCGGGGGGGCGAAGTGACGGCGCTGGCTCAGCAATGTCGTGCGCCGGGGATTCCGGTGGATGCGGATGATGCGGTGGCAATCTATCGGGTGGCGCAGGAGTCGATTGGGCGGGCTCGGGTTGGCGGTGGGGCGGCGCTGATCGAGTGTGTGCCGTTTGTGCTGGGGAGTAAGGGCAATAAAGCGGGGGATGCGATTGCGGGTCTGGAGTGCTATCTGCTGCAGCGCAAAGTCGCGACAAGGGCATGGTTAGAGGGCGAGGCGAAGTCGTTCGCCAAGCGGGTAGCGCGGGAGAAGGAAGCATCCAAGTAGAAGCGCCAGTCTTCGGGCAACTAATGAACAGTCAGGATTATTGGCGGATAACGGCCAACGGTGTTGACGGAATGTGTTGGATGACAGGTCCTTCGGCTCCGCTTAGGATCACAGCTTTTATGTTTGCGGATGATTTGGTTTGGACTGAAATGTCGATCCGACCTGGGGATGTGGGCGGTCGAGGTCCGGGCGCAGTTACACTGGAGAGGTTGATGTACCGGAGTCTCGAGGTGCGAGTGCGGACAGGAATTTCTCTGTTGTTTGTTGGCGTTGCGAGTCTGGGCCTGGGTTTGGGGACCGCTCGCGCCGCCCAGGCAACACCGTCGGGATCGCAGCAGACGACTACTCCGCCGGCAACAGTTCCCGCGCCAACTCAGGAGGATCAGGACCAGATTGAGTCGATGCCGGGCTACCGGCGAGGCCAGTCGGGGCAAGCACAGCCTACGGACCAGCAGCAGCCGACGAACAGCGCACCGACGACGGCTCCCGCGGCAGGGACGGGCACGTCCGCTCCCCAGACTTTGCCGGCTCCGCAGAAGGCACCGCCGCCGGTGGTGACTCCGGACGCGCCAACACCGCAGAATCCGTACACGGCGATGCCGGCGTATGCTCCGGCTGGGACTCCGGAGAAGCCTGGGCGCACGTGGGGCGATCCGTTGGGAAGCGCGTATATTCCGGTGGATAGCTGGGTGTATCCGGCGATGATGCGGCTGTATTCGCTGGGATATCTGGACACAATGTACCTGGCGATGCGGCCGTATACGCGGCGGAGCGCGCTGCACATGCTGCAGGCGGGCGAAGACGCGATCCTCGGAAGCGACGATACGCAGGCGCAGGATATCCTGGCGGCGCTGATGAATGAGCTGACCGACGAAGGGATTACCAGCGAGAAGATTGCGGGGACGCAGCGCGGGACGGTGTACGGAGTGCAGTCGGTGTATACGCGGGTGATGGGGGTTTCGGGGCCAATTTTGCAGGATAGCTTCCACCTTGGGCAGACGTTCTTCAACGACTACGGCCGACCCCACGAGACGGGGTTCAACGACATTACGGGCTTTTCGACACTGACGGAGCAGGGACCGTTCTCGCTGTACGTGCGGGGGGAGTATCAGCATGCACCGAGTGCGACGGGCTACTCGCAGGCACTTTCGGCGACGATTTCGGCGCTGGATGCGATTCCGTTCTCGGGGTACAACGCTGTGCAGGCGACGATTCCTACAGGGCCGATTGCGGCGCAGAATCCCTTTCGGCTGGTGGAGGCAACGCTGTCGTACCACATCCTGGGGCATGAGATTTCGGGCGGAAAGTCGGACGCGTGGCTGGGGCCGGGAATGGGCGGCGCCATGGACTGGTCGAACAATGCGGAGAACATCTACTCATTCCGAATCAACCGGGTCGAGCCGTTGCGGATCAAGTACCTTTCGCGAATATTGGGCCCGATTCGGTACGACTTCTTCTATGGAAGCCTGAAGGGACACACGTATCCGAATGACGATTACGTTCACTCGGAGATGTTCTCGTTCCAGCCGACGCGGGACTTCCAATTCGGCTTCCAGCGGACAGTTGTTTTCGGCGGCCATGGGCATGAGCCGGTTACGCTGCATACGTTCCTGAAGGGGTTCTTCAGCTTCAACGACACGACGGAGGCTGAGAAGTTTTCCAGAGACGATCCCGGCGCGCGATTTACCGGGTTCAACTTCTCGTACCGGCTGCCGTTTGCGCGGAACTATCTGACGTTATATGCGGACTCGGATACACACGATGACGTGACGCCGATCTCGGCGCCACGTCGGGCGGCATACAGGCCGGGAATTTATCTGTCGCAGTTTCCGGGAATGAAGCGGCTGAGCCTGAGAGTAGAGGGCGTATCGACGGATTGCTCGACGCTGGCGTGCCAGAGCGGCAACTCGGACTACACCGAGACTGTCCAGAAGCAGGCGTACACGAATAAGGGGAACCTCCTGGGGGACTGGATTGGACGCGAGGCCAAAGGCGGGCAGGCTTGGCTGACGTATCATCTGTCTGGCAATGAGTGGGTGGACGTGCAGTATATGCACAAGCAGACTCCGGGCGATTTTATTCCGGGCACGTACAACGCGACGACCAAGACGTACGGGCCGGGCGGCACGACGCAGAACCAGTTCCGCGTAGATGTGGTGAAGCGGATTGGGCCGGACGTTGAGGTGAACGCCTGGTACCAGCACGAACGCTGGGTTGCGCCGATCTACATGTCGGGCGTGCAGAGCAATAATGCGTTCACGGTGCAGGTGACTTTCTTCCCCAAGCTGAAGACGACGGCAAAGTAGAGGATGGACGAGCCCACTGCGCGTGGGGCGGGCGTTCACACGCCTTTTTGGTTCTTCGCATCGTCCTCGCGTTGGTCGGCACGAAATTCATTGTTGCGACCATCGGAAGCACCCACGCGAAGCCCAGTACGCGTCACGAAGTGACCGCCCCGCGCGCAGTGGGCCTCCGGCAGGACAGTATCGAAACAGATTACTTGGGGGTAGCGTCGGCGTAGAAGCGGTCGAGATCCGTCTTCATGAGCTTCTGGGCTTCGGTATTGAGGTAGACCATGTGGCCGGAGGGGTAGTAACCGAAGGTGATGTTGCCGGTTAGCGCGGTGGGCAGCATCATGTGGCTGAGGTCGTACTCTGTGGCGAAGAACGGCGTGGCGAGATCGAAGTAGCCGTTGGCGGAGAAGACGTGGAGTTTGGGGTTCTTGCGCATGGCGTCGGCGAGATCCATGGCGGTGTCGGGGATGGTTTGCTCGTCTCCACCGCTGCTGGGATGGTGCTTGAGGTTCCACGCCTCATTGACGCCGGGGCCGCGGACGAAGTACGTCTCCGAACTCATGTATTTCAGTTCCTTCTGGATGTAGTCATGGAAAGCGCCGACGTAGGCGCCTTCGGGGCCGGTGCTGGAGGGATCGTAGCCGGGAGTTTCGCCCGCTGAATCTTCGTCCCATCCTTGGAAGCGGGCGTCGTAGCGTCCGAAGGTATGGTCATCGTCGCGGAGAAGTTCCTTGCGGAAGCGCGAGGGCGAGATGCGCAGTTTCGCTTCCTTGACGTACTGAGCGCTGAGGCCGGTGAGGTCGGCTACCTTAGCGGCGATGGCATCGAACTGCGCGGTGGGCAGCCTGTCTCCCTGGGCGAGAGCTTCGGCGTAGGGACCGCGCGCGAACTCGCGGGCCTGCTCGACAGCTTCGGCCATGGTTCCGGTGTGCTTCCCTTTTTTGTAGTAGTAGGCGATGGCGGTGTAGGACGGCAGATAGGCAATGGCCGAGGTGTCGTAGCCAGGGCTGCGCACGTTGTAATTGAGGATGGACGAGAGCAGGGTGACACCGTTGAATTCGATGCCGTCGTTTTCGAGGGCGGCGACCAGCGCGGCCGAGCGCGGGGTGCCATAGGATTCGCCGAAGAGGAATTTAGGCGAGTTCCAGCGCTCGTTGAGCGTGATGTAGCGGGTGATGAACTTCTCGAATGCGCGAACGTCCTCGTCGACACCGGCGAACTCCTTGACGGTTCCTTTGCCGACGAGGCGGGAGAAGCCGGTCATGGGAGCGTCGATGAACACGAGGTCGCTCTTATCGATGAGGCTGGACTGATTGGCGACGACCTGGAACGGCGGCGGAGCGGAGGCGTCGGGGCTATCGGTAACAACGCGGACCGGTCCGAAAGAGCCCATGTGCAGCCAGATCGTAGCGGACCCGGGACCGCCGTTGTAGAAGAAGGTGACGGGGCGGGTGCGGACGTCGGCGCCGTCCTGGGTGTAGGCGACGTAGAAGATGCTGGAGTTGGGCTTGTCCTTGTCATCCGTGATGAGCAGGTTGCCAGCGGTCGCGGTGTAGTGGATAGTCTGGCCGCCAGCGGTCCAGTCATGCTTGGTGACGGACGATGTCTCGGGTGGAATGGGGATGGCAGTTTCGTCGGACTTTTCGGTTTTCTCTGCGGGAGCAGTCTGGCCAACTGCGGCGGACGCGAGCAGGAGAAATCCGAGAACGATTGAGAGACACCGGTTGATCCGCGTCATAGACACCTGTTTTGGCTGCGTTGGAGGCAGCGCGCTGAATTATTCAAGCGGGAACAAGGCTATGATAGCCGAGTTTTGAACGGCTACGGGTTTGGATTAGCGGAGATGCAGGCCTGGAAGTAGGCAAGGGATTTCTGCAGGCCTTCGTGGAGAGAGACCTTCGGCTCCCAACCGAGCAGAGCACGGGCCTTGGTGATGTCGGGACGGCGGCGAGTGGGATCGTCCGGCGGCAAGGGCCCGTGAATGATTTTGGACTTTGAGCCGGTTACGGTGAGGATCTCGTTCGCGCACTCGATCATGGTGAACTCGACCGGGTTGCCGATGTTGACTGGGGTGGGTTCGCTGGAGGCGGAGAGGCGGACGATGCCGTCGATGAGGTCGGAGACGTAGCAGAAGCTGCGGGTCTGGAGGCCGTCTCCATAAACGGTGAGGGGTTCGCCGCGCAGGGCCTGCATCATGAAGTTGGAGATCACTCGTCCATCGTTGGCCTGGAGGCGCGGGCCGTAGGTGTTGAAGATGCGAACCATATGAGTGTCGACGCCATAGTAGCGGTGCCACGCTGTGATGGCTGCCTCAGAGAAACGCTTGGATTCGTCATAGACCGAGCGCGGGCCAATGGGATTGACGCGGCCCCAGTAGGTTTCGACCTGGGGATGGACTTCCGGATCGCCGTAGCACTCGGACGTGGAGGCGTGGAGGTAGCCGGCGTTATACTTGCGGGCGAGGTTGAGGGTGTTGATGGTGCCGGCGGAGCCAACGAGGAGGGTTTCGGGACCGAGACGATCGTAGTCGACGGGGCTGGCCGGCGAGGCGAAGTTGAAGATGTAATCGACGGGGCCGGGGTCGAAGGGCAGCGTGATGTCCTGGTTGAGGAAGGTGAAGCGGGTCTCGCCGCTGAGGTGGGCGAGGTTGGCCATGCTGCCGGTGCAGAGGTTGTCTACACCCAGGACCGAGTTGCCGGGGGATTGGGCGAGCAAAACGTCAGTGAGGTGGGAGCCGAGAAAGCCAGCGGCTCCGGCGACGAGAATCTTGGTAGCAGTCATGTTCTCCATTTCCGGCGTTCTCGGCTAAGCGCCTTTGGGGGCGGCGAGTTCGACCTCGCGGACGGGGTACACGGCGGGGCGCCCGATGCTGATGTAGGTGAAACCGTGGGTGTGCATCACCTTGGGATCGAAGATATTGCGACCGTCGACAATGATGGGGTAGCGCATGACGGTGTAGAGGCGCTTGAGGTCGAGCGAGCCAAACTCGGCCCAATCGGTGAGGACGAGCAGGGCGTCGACATCGCGGGCGGCGGTGTAGGCGTCTTCGACGTAGCGAAGATTTGCGCTAGAGGGGAGTTCCTGCTGGGTACGCTTGATCGCGGCGGGGTCGTATGCGGCGATGGAGCAGCCTTCGGCGAGGAGCATTTCTACCAGGTCGATGGCGGGCGATTCGCGGATGTCGTCGGTCTCCCCCTTGAACGCAAGGCCGAGGACGCCGAGGCGTTTGCCGCGGAGCGTCCACAGAGCTGAGCGCACCTTGGCCAGGAAGCGCTTCTTCTGCTGGACGTTGATCTTCTCGACTTCCGTGAGCAGGTTGAAGTCTATGCCGAGCTGGTCGGCGACGGAGCGGAAGGCGGCAACGTCCTTGGGGAAGCAGGACCCGCCGTAACCGATGCCGGGGCGAAGGAAGCGGGGACCGATGCGGCTGTCGAGCCCAATTCCGCGGGCAACCTGTTCGATGTTGGCGTCGGTGGCTTCGCAGAGGTTCGAGACAGCATTGATGAAGGAAATCTTGAGCGCCAGGAAGGCGTTGGAGGCGTGCTTGATGATCTCGGCCGACTTGGTGGAGGTGGCGAGCAAAGGTGGAGGAGTAGCGGTGGAGCACATGCCGGGGATGGCGTCCGCCTGGGCATAGTAAGCACCGCTGGTGAGCGGCGCATAGATGGCGGCAAGCAAGGCTGCCGCGGCTTCGCTGTCGGCGCCGACCACGATGCGATCGGGGTGCAGGAAGTCCTGGACCGCGGTGCCTTCGCGCAGGAACTCAGGGTTGGAGACGACGTCGAAAAGGCCGCGGGCAACGCCATTACGCTCGATGGCGCGGCGAATCCACTCGTTGGTGTAGACCGGGACGGTGCTCTTCTCAACGATGACCTTGTAGCTGGTGAGCGAGCGGGCTATCTCGCAGGCCACGGCTTCCACGTAGGAGAGATCGGCGTCGCCAGTCTCCGACTGGGGCGTGCCGACGGCGATAAAGATGGCGTCGCTGCCTCGGGTGGCTTCGTGGAGGTCGGAAGTGAAGCGGATCTTGGTTCCGCGGTAGCGCTTGAGGAGTTCCGGGAGGTAACGCTCATGGATGAGAGTATCGCCGGAATCGAGTGCAGCGACTTTACGCTCGTCATTATCGACGCAGACGACATTGTGGCCGATCTCTGCGAAGCACACGGCCGCGACCAGGCCTACGTATCCGGAGCCAACAACTGCAATTTGAATAGGTTTGTTCATGGTTTCCCAGTGGAAATATCCTTGACCGATAGTACATGCAGTCTAGCGGACTTTCGGGTGATCGGAAACTCCACTTAAGTTGGGCAGACGGAGCGATCCCTACTAGGCAACATCACGGCTGGCTGCATCATCTCCCTGCCGGACAACTACCTGCGTGCCGGGGCTGGGGAGTATTCCACTTCCTCGCATGGGGGCGTGTCGGGTAGACTAGCAGGAA
>Ga0302198_10003456_pt1 | contig 15856 bp, 13 predicted proteins | sample II_Bog_N2_2_FD_193521 | JGI IMG/M metagenome (GOLD analysis project Ga0302198, IMG submission 193521) | Peat permafrost microbial communities from Stordalen Mire near Abisko, Sweden - II_Bog_N2_2 | ecosystem: Environmental > Terrestrial > Soil > Wetlands > Peat | place: Sweden: Abisko... | reverse complement strand
CATTCGGTCCACTTGACGTTCCGCTTCGCACACGAAGCTGACCCAACCCGGCAACTCAAGCTGAAAGTTGAAGTCAATACGCGCGAACACGAATGCTTCCTTGGACTAAAACATTACCCCTTCGCGGTGGAGAGCCGCTGGTATCAGGGACGCACGGAAATCGTCTCCTACGAACCAGAGGAGCTGTTCGCTACCAAACTGCGTGCGCTCCTCCAACGGCGAAAGAACCGCGACCTCTTCGACTTGAATGAGGGCCTTACGCAACTGCATCTCAATCGAAATAAATTGCTACAGTGCTTCGAACACTACTTGCAACTGGAAGGGAATGCCATCACCAGAGCAACGGCAGAGGAGCGGATGCTGGAAAAGCTGGACCGAAGCCTAACCGAAGACATTGAGCCCCTCTTGCCGGCCGGAATCTACTTTACCGACGAGGACGCGAGTCGGGCCTTTGAAGCTGTTTGGAAGCAACTCGTGGTACACCTGAAGGGTGATGAATGGAAACTGACTGAGAAGGTCATTGCCGAGCTTCGCGAGACCAGATTGCCTGACCTGTTGCAGGAACGCACAGATAAACACAAGACCGCTTCCTAGGCCTGTATCATAGCCATTCATTCTCAACATGCGCTCAATGAGCGCTTTGGCCTGTTAGCAACAACTGGAACGAATTGGGGAGCTGTCGGTAAGACAGATTCGCACTGGCAAAGGTGATGCCTCTCACGAACAGCTCTTAGCCAACAACTGCTGCCGCAAACTGCTCGATTGCGGCGACATTCGTCACTAACTCTGGTGTCAACCCATAACGTGCCTGTAGATAAGCAAGACTGTTGTAGCTGACTCGCGTAATGCCACTCGGTTCTTCTGCAATCAAAATCTTCAGTGGCAGATCGAGAGCACTGTCCGGCGCAGCAATCATCAGTGGAGTGCCTGCCTTTGGATTCCCGAAGATGACTAGCTTCGTTGCTCGCATCTCAAAGCCAACCTTCGCCGCTTCGCCGCTATGATCGACAACCGCGAAGATGGTGATACCTTTCGTCTGGAGAATGGATAGAAGATGATCCAGCACTTCGTCGACGGAACGAGAAGCGCCAAGATGAACAATTCCGTTATCAGCTATCGCGGTCATTGTGAGCCTCCTTTGTTTGCCGAGAGTGTTCCTCTCACGATTTGTTGAGCAATGATCGAAGTTAATGAGTCAAGGTAATATCGCGGGAGTGAGGTTAAGGATGAAGTTTCTTCGTTTCGCTTCGAGGTCAGATGGGGAAATATCCTCGCGCAGTCCTGGTCCGTCAAAGCGTCGATAGGTGGTCACTCCGCCCTGAGCATCCACTTGCACGAACTCAAGCGACTGTGGAGTATCCGCGATGCGTCCTCCGAACCAGTGAGGATCTTCCCGTTGCGCCCACGTGATAAGCGCCAGAACGGCACCGGCAGGATATACTCGCGGCTCGCTTGACACGGCACCGTGAGTCCTTACCGCCCGCTCGGCTCTATCATTACCGAAGAGCGTCGCCATAGTGTGAGCGCCGGGATCGACATACATCGTTATGGCGCTCCATGTCAGCGGCTGGTATGGCAACCCTTGCGGCAGACACGCGGCCCTGTTATTCACGACTTCGCTGTGGCTCGACTTCGCCGACGTGATTGGTAACGTGTAAACGTCGTCGTCGCCGCGTACTGGGAGATGACAGCTTGTGCATTCGGTCACGAAGTGGGCGTCTTTGCCATAGGGCGTCAGGTCCATTCCGCGCCAGCGACCCCATCCCCACCCGTCTGTCTGCTTGTAAAGGCGGGCAGCCTTCACCATAAATTCCACCTGAACAAACTTGCCAGGGTGAATGAGTCCGTCACTCCCTAGCTCTTGTTGCCACGCGATCTTGGCGAAGCGAGCCCCATCGGGCCAAGGAGAGATATCTCCGGACTGTGCGGCTTTCACGGCAACATCGTTGCCGAGGATAAACCGGAACGTGTTGTTATCGCCACGATCCGTAAAGCTGATCGGTTTCCAGTTCTCGAAGCCGGATTCGAAGGCAAGCCCATTGAACTCCGCTCCTACCGCAAGGAGATCGACAGGGGAAGACTGCTCCGCGGAGACCGTGGCCATCTCGCCGGGCGTGCCTCCTTTGTTCGGTGGCGACGAACCCCAAGGAGCGAGATAAGCCTTGAGGATAGCCAACTCTTCCGGCGTTACTTTGGCGTCAGGGTGAAGCGCAGTGAACTGCGGCAGAGGCATGGCGCCGAGTTGAATCATGTTTACAGCTTCGTACAAAGTGGCCTTTTGCGCAGCTGCCGGCTTCGCACCAAGGGTCGAGAAGTCAAGGTGCTCCCTGGCAGTCAGTATGTCATGCCGCACCAGCCAATAGCCTGGCACGACTTCATCGAACCACGCTAACCGCCGCTGGTCGGAGTGGCAGCTATAGCAGTCTTTCTCCAGAATGTGCCGGACCTGCGGCGGAGCTTGCATCTCCGCGCTCGCGGGGCCGGTTGGAATGCGTGGGCGCACGAGTTGTAGCAAGACAAAGACAGACATCCCGGCTACTGCGAGCTTTATAGGCGGCGACGTCATTGCGAGCCCCCGTCCGTCTCTACGATGTCAGGTGTGCCAATGAGCCGTCGGAGCGCTCTCTTAGTCCTTTCAAGAATAGTAATAGGGCCGTTTCGGTAAACAAGGTTTCCGGGGACACGAAGTGTGACTGTAGTTCCCGCGCTGATCGTGCTCACAATAGTGAGCTTTCCACGGATTCGTGCGGCACGCTCGCGCATACCCTGCAATCCGAAGTGTCCATCCTTGCCGTCGTGGGCGACGGTAGGATCAATGCCTACGCCGTTATCTTTCACGGCCACTGTAAGGTCCTCCGCATATCTCAACTCGATCTCCAACTGACTACCGTGCGAGTGCATGCAGGCATTGCGGATTGCTTCGTAGCCGATCCTGCTAATCTCGTCCCGAACGATGGGGTGCAGATCCTTTGGGTCACCAATAACCGTTAGCGCAAGAGATAGTGAGGCCGGCCCACAATTATCCTCCGCCGCTTGCCGCAGCGATTCTGCGAGGTGATTTCTCTCCGTAGTCGAAATTCTCAACGCGTGGAGTGCCGCTCGGCCCTCGGTCACCGCTTGACCAAGCCACAGAGAAAGCCTCTCCAACGCATGACGCATCCGAGCCTCATTTGAGCCCTCGTCCAAAGCATCATCGGCGACCATCTTGCTTCCCTGAACAGTCTGTAGGAAGGTGTCATGGAGTTCTCTTGCCATTCGCGTACGCTCCGCCAATCGTTCGTCGAAGCGCGCGCCAATGGCCCTCGCGATATATCGCACTCGGAGGCGATAGATTGTCCAGAACAGCAGGAGAACACATAGGGACGACAGAATGCGAAACCAACTCGTCTGATACCAGGTCGGTTGAATGCTGAAGTCCTGAGTCGCTCCTGTTTCGTTCCAAATGCCGTCGTTATTACATGCAATCACACGGAACCGGTAATGGCGCGGCGCAAGATTCTCGTAGAAAGCCTCGCGTCTTCCTCCGGGCTCTTGCCAATCTGCATCGTGCCCCTCCAGCTTATAGCGAAATCGAACCTTTTGAGGTGTGACGAAGCTCAGTGCGACATATCGGATCTCAAGATCTCGCGTCAATGGAGGCAATGTAACGTCGTTCGCTAACCCGTAGGTCTTCCGATCAGCTATTACCGCCTCAATATGAACTGGCGGGACGATTCGGTTTTCGGGCACGTGAGCCGGATCAAACATCTGGAGTTCGGTTTTATTGGCGAACCATATCTTTCCGTCAATGCCCTTCGATATCCGGGGTTCAAACGATGTCGGCGATACCCGCGCGCCGTCGAGACTGTCGAAAACGCTATAAGCTATCTGAGCCTTAGGGTTCTTCCACCACTTCTGCAACTCTTCCTCTTCAATCTGGATCAGTCCGCACAAAGAACTAAGTAAGAGAGAATGTCGATCGCTGATAACCAGGCTGGCTATGCTGTCACATGGAAGCCCGTTCGCTGAATTCAACAACCTCACCCTTCCCTCCTGCCAACCGATGATGCCTCCCGCCCGGGTGCTCGCGAGCACTGAACCATCCGCATCGACGGCGAGACTAGTAATAGCCATCGCTTTGATCCCGGTCGTAATGAGTTGATAATGGCCATGGCGATATAGGGCTAAATCTCCACTATAAAGACCTAGCCACACGCCGGATTGCGGATCTGCCGCGAGCGAAAATACTTGTGGAATTACCGACGAGGGGATCGCTTCGGCGACTTCGAAACCCCTGATCCGAAGCAGTTCGGGAGCGTGGCCGATCACTGATGCCCAGATGTTGCCGTCCACATCTTCTGCAAGCGCAACCGTTGTTCCAGTCGGCTGTCCGTCGGAACGATGAATAAGCCTGAACTTCCCGTTCGCATAGATTGCTAGCTTGTCGTCTACGCCGACCCACAATCGACCGAAGTGATCTTCTAGCACCGAGGTGACGTGGCTTCCAGGCAGGCCTTCCTTTGCTCCAATGGAGGACACTTTCCCATTTCGTAAGACGTCGAGGGCATTGTCAGTGCCAATCCAAACGGTCCCGTCACGTCCTGCTTCCACTGATTTCACATCGTCTGCAGTTAGACCCTCTTGCATGGACCAGCTAAGAACCTTGAGGTCGCGAAAACAATCAACACCTTTCGCGGTTGCGACCCATACGTTGCCTTCGTGATCTTCGAAAATAGACCTCACGGAATCACCTGAAAGCCCATCTTTGCTGTCATAGTGTTCCACTTCGTTGCCATGCACGCGATATAGGCCCTGCTCCTGAGTCCCAATCCAAAGAGTGCCTGCGCTGTCAAAAAAAAGTGCTTCCACCTGTAATGAACTTCCATCGAAACCGGGTGCTATGACCGGCTGAATGACGCCGTTCGTAATCTGCTCCAAGCCCAGGCCGGGTCCGGCAATGGCCAAACCTACATACAGCGACCCATTTGGCGCGCCCGCGAGGGCCGTTATCCCATAGAGGAACTTATTACTTCTCAGACCATTGAAGGTATATAACGAAGCTGGCCCCGGCTTCCAGTGGACGAGTGTGTCGGTTGATCCCACCCAGATACTTCCCGCGGCATCGACGGCTAGAGTATCCGCGAAGGGATGCGGAAGTCCTTCCTCACCTCCATGACATACGGCCTTTGCATCCAATATCTCGCATAAAGGCTTTGAAGTCGCCGTCCTCGATTCGGTCAGCCACACCTTCCCGTTACGGTCTTCAGCAATGGCGTTGACCATACCCAAAGGCACCGATATCGAGGTTAGTTCGCCATTCTTCCACTTTGCGAGTTTTCCAGCCATCCCGATCCAGAGGGCCCCGTCATGTCCGACATAGAGCGAAAGGACTTGGGGGTTTAATTGTTTACCCCGGTTCGGTGGGGCCCACGGAGCAAAACCAGCGCCATCGAAGCGAAACAATCCGTTTTGAGTTCCGACCCAGATATAGCCGTCTGTTGTTTGAGCGATCACATATGGCGTGCCGCTAAAGACACCGTCCTGCACTCTCCATGCGGTGTGCGCATACTGAGAGATATGCACAACGGGATCGACCGCCCAAACGAAGGCCGCCTGCAACGAGAGAAGCACGAGGATCAAAATGGATCGGTGGACTTTCATCTTCCCGCCTCACTGGCTAAGCGCTGAGATGCGCCTTCAGGTCCGTGCTTGCCGCCTTCGCTGCTTTGTGCAGCGAACACCTCAAAGATCATGACGGCATTCAGACCTTATCTTGTTCGACGCTTTCAACGAAACATCATGAACAACAGGTGTCGAACTGGAGTTTTCTATAGCTCCCCAAAAAACGTCAGAGCTCCAGCAAGCCGCGTCGAACGGCAATCGTCACAGCGTGTGTTCGATCGTTTGCTTGAAGCTTTCCGACAAGGTTCTTGATATGGAAATTCACAGTCGTTTCGGCAATCGTCAATTCATCGGCAATCTGCTTGTTGCGATGGCCGTCGCGTATCAATCGGAGAACCTCAAGCTCTCGGACCGTCAAAGACTCCTCCCCCAGATGCTCGGCAATGCGCGCAGCGACAACGGGAGTAATAACTCGTCCTCGTAGGTGGACAGATCGAATCACACTCAGAATCTCGTCCTTTGGCATGCTCTTGAGGATGTAGGCGGACGCTCCAGCCCGCAGCGCGCGCTGGATATCGCCATCGCTGTCGGATGTTGTCAGCATGATGATACGAGCATCTTGAAACTCGCTCTTTATCGCCGCGAGCACGGTTGTGCCATCGGTCCCAGCCAACCGAAGATCCATCAATGTGATGTCGGGCCGATGCTGGCGAAACTGTGTCATCGCATCTGCGGCACCGCTCGCATTGGCAACGAGAAGCATGTCCTCCTGCGATCCAATGATCGTGCCAAGTCCCTCGCGGAAGACCGGATGATCCTCGACACTCAGAATGCGAATTGGCTTCGTCTGAACCACAGTAAATTCCCCAACCTGGGCCGTGGGTGGCCCCAAAGACACGGACTCTATATACGCAGCATACAACTCCCTGCCCCAAGTCGACCTACAGAAAAATCTAGGCACGATTCTATTGTTTCGGAGGTGTTCTGCCGCGACTTGACCGCCTACTCTTCATTCAGAAACGGAAGCAACTTTCGTTTCAAAGAGGAACTCATCATGACCCAACTCGAAAAAGCCCGGTACACCCTCGAAATCTCCACCACAGCTCGCCCGGACGGGAGCGCTTCCCTTAGTGACGATTGTCTGGACGTTAACCTTCCGTTTCCTGAGTCCTCGGGTGCTAATACCAACCCTATCCGGCGCAGTTTTATCGCCGGTACGGCAGCAGTTGGCGTCCTCGCCATTTTCCTGCTTGGAACGCCCAGCTATGCTCAGGCTCCCGGCAATAACCTACTTTCGACGCACCCGCGCGCAGCCGCTGGCGGGACAGAGATCCGCCCGTTTCGCGTCAATGTACCGGAGGCGGATCTCGTCGACCTTCGCCGACGCCTCGCGGCGACACGCTGGCCTGACAAGGAAACGGTCAATGACGAATCCCAGGGCATCCGGTTGGCGGAGATGCAGGCGCTGATGAACTATTGGGGTAACGGCTACGACTGGCGCAAGGTAGAAGCGAAGTTGAATGCGCTGCCGGAATTCGTGACCACAATCGACGGAGTCGATATCCAGTTCATCCATGTGCGTTCTCGTGAACCGAACGCGCTACCGCTGATCCTCACCCACGGCTGGCCCGGCTCGCCGCTGGAGTTCTTGAAAGTGATAGGCCCACTCACCGACCCGGTCGCATACGGCGGGCGCGCGGAAGACGCCTTCGACGTCGTCATCCCAGCTATCCCCGGCTATGGCTTTTCGGGCAAGCCGGCCGAACTCGGGTGGAATCCCGACCGCGTGGCGCGTGCCTGGGACGTGCTCATGAAGCGCCTGGGCTACACCCGTTACGTTTCGGAGGGCGGCGATCACGGCTCGGTCATCTCCGACGCACTGGCGCGTCAGGCTCCCCCTGGACTGCTCGGCATTCATATCACGATGCCGGCCACGATTCCCGCGAACCTGGTGGAAGGTATCAACAATGGCGATCCGGCTCCCATTGGGCTGACCGCCCCGGAGCTACTCGCGTACAACGACCTCAGTATCTTCTTCGGAAGAGGCGCGGCCTACGGCGCGATGATGGTGACCCGTCCGCAGACCATCGGCTACGCGCTCACCGATTCGCCCAGTGGTCTAGCCGCCTTCACGTACGAAAAGATCGCCGCGTGGAGCGATAGCGACGGTCACCCCGAACGTGTGATCGGTCGCGACGAAATACTCGACGACATCACGCTGTACTGGCTCACGGATACAGGCGCCTCTTCGTCCCGCTTCTACTGGGAAAATAACAACAACAACTTCAGCGCCGCGGCACAGAAGACCGATCATATCAAAGTGCCGGTGGCCATCACGGTGTTCCCGCACGAGATCTATCGCGCGCCGGAAAGCTGGTCGCGACAGGCCTATCCGTCGCTGTACTACTTCCATGAAGTCGCCAAGGGCGGTCACTTCGCGGCCTGGGAACAGCCGGAACTCTTCAGTGCCGAGCTGCGAGCAGCGTTCAAACCGCTGCGCTGATTGGAGCCACGCGGAAAGGCGCACTCTCCGATTCGGCAAGGAATCAGGCTCGCAATGCGTTACTTCAACGCTGGATAAACGGACGGAGCCGTCATGATTGTGTCCCATCGACTTCGGAATTCGCTTCCTGCAACTCTCAGTCCGGAAGATGCTCCTTGCTGCAAAAGGTGTGAAAGCCAATTGATCGCTGCAAAAAGAGAACTTGGAGCCTTCCTAATGGCTGTCTGCGCGCTTTTCGGTAAGGCGAAGGCAGTTCGCGCAGCAGATCACTGGATCGCACTTGCCGAGAGCATCGAAGCACCCTTAGTCGGTGGATATCCGAACCGGCGGGATATCACGTTTGCCGCCGCCAGCCAACTTGCGAGAGAGTGCTTCTCGATTCAGAAGCTAACGTAGTGATAGGAGGAGATCCAGTGCTGAATGAAATGAACGACATTGTCTTGGTTGACGACAATCCGACACTCCTCGGTGTTCTCTCGGAGATATTCAAGACGCATGGTTATACCGTCCGAACGGCCTCCGATGGGTTCGCGGCCCTGGCAGCAATACGGGAGCGAGTGCCTAACGTTCTTCTCTCAGACCTGTACATGCCTGGCATGTCGGGGTTTGAACTTCTATCTGTGGTGCGCCGCCGCTTTACAACGATTGCCGTCATCGCGATGAGCGGTGCCTATTCAGGCGGGAGCGTTCCGGCAGGAGTCGCGGCTGATGGGTTTTATGCCAAAGGCTCATGCAGCATCGCTGGATTATTCGAGATTCTGAGCGCGATCGAAGATAAAGCGGTGCTCCAATCCACGCGTGCGGCCGCACCAATCTGGATACCAGGACTTCCAATCCATCAGCGCGATCTCTCCACGATGGCTGTCGCTTGCCCGGAGTGCTTGAGGCCGTTTTCTCATTCTCCTCGTGATGAAGCGTTCGTTGAGCAAGAGAGCGATTGTCCACACTGTTTGCGATCCGTGCGACTTGCCATAGTGAGGCCATCGGAAGAGATGGATAAAACCGCCCTCCCGCTATCGACCATAGCTACCCGGACCAGCGAATCAATATTTGCGTCGTACACGAGTTCAAATCGCTACTCGGAGATCTCCTCGCGATGATCAACATCTTGCTCAGTGTCACCGTTACCGCCGTCTTGAAGGGAACCTTCATGAAGCTGTTCGTATCGTCGAGCGAAATAGGCAATGACAGAAAGCGTGAATAGATGACTACGTTCGGAACAATCAACTACACTCGCCGCCATTTTCTTGGCACTGCTGCCATGATCGTTGGTGCCGCTCAACTCGGGTTGACCGGCTGTGCGAAAGCACAATCTGGCGCACCGTTTCGTTTGCCAGTGGAAGGCGAGATGCCCTCTCTTGGTGGGGCGACCGAGTGGCTCAACTCAGAGCCCTTGACGCCGGCCAGTTTGCGCGGGAAGGTCGTTCTCGTCGATTTCTGGACCTATTCCTGCATCAATTCGATTCGCACGCTTCCATATCTCCGCGCGTGGGCCGAGAGATACAAGAAAGAGGGATTGGTAGTGGTCGGGGTTCAGGCGCCTGAGTTTACGTTTGAGAAGAATATCGATAACGTCCGCTGGGCCGTAAAAGACAGAAGACTCGATTATCCGATCGCGATCGATAACGACCATGCGATATGGAATGCCTTCAACAACGAATACTGGCCGGCACTTTATTTTGTCGATGCGAAGGGTCGTATTCGTCATCACCAGTTCGGTGAAGGTGAATACGAGCAGTCCGAAGCGATACTTCAACAGTTGCTCATCGAGGCCGGCCAAGGCGGCATTGATCGTAGGCTCGTTGCGGTCGAGCCCCGCGGAATCGAAGTTGCCGCGGACTGGAACAGCTTGAAGTCTCCCGAGACTTATGTCGGCTATGGGCAAGCCGAAAACTTCTCGTCTCCCGGCGGCCTCCGACAGGATAAGAGCCACATTTACACTGCACCCGCACACTTGAGCGTCAATCATTGTGCTCTTTCGGGCGATTGGACGGTGGGGAAACAGTCCGCCATTTTGAACGAGACCAACGGACGCATCGTATATCGCTTTCACGCCCGAGATCTTCACCTCGTCATGGGGCCGGCGACGCGAGGAACAGCCATCCGATTTCGCGTGTCCATCGATGGACAGCCACCGCACGCCGTCCACGGAGTCGACGCGGACGACCAGGGCAGCGGCACCGTGATTGAGCAACGGCTATACCAACTGATCCGGCAAACGGAGCCAATCGCTGATCGGCAGTTTGAACTGGAATTTCTCGACCCAGGGGCGGAAGTCTTTGTGTTTACGTTCGGATGATCCGGACTGGCTTTTGACGTGATCACGTCATTTCAATGGTTCGTGGATGCACTACCAAGAGAATTCCTAAGGGGACAACATGAAGCAATTCAGACTAGATAGGCTTTCGAACTATTCGATCGGAGTGGTACTCACTCTGTCTGCAGTCATGTCTATGGCACAGACGGCGAGACAGGTCCTCGGGCAAGCCGCAGTTGTACCGCTCGCCAGTGAGCTTGCGGCACGGATTGTTATCGATTCGCCCCTCGCGGATCAGCTTTCAGAAGGACGGGTAGTTATTCAGTATCGTGCAGAAAACCTCCACATCGTCCCAGTGTTCGGTCCAGCTGCTCTGGCGGTGTCCCCGCGTGTCGGACACATCCATGTGACCGTAGACGACATGCCCTGGCATTGGGCAGACGCGAGTGGCGAGCCTGTCATCTTGAATGGTTTGCCCGCAGGGCAGCATAAGGTTCTTATCCAACTCGTCAATGCGAACCATCAACCCGTCGATCAAGGAGTCGTCAGATTCGTCATCCCGAAGGGGATGGAAGCCCACCACCATCACTAACGTCAGCGGCGCCCGTTCGCAAATGGCTCGGCACGCATGGGAAACCACAGACAGCACTATCAGCCAAGCAATACTCAGCTTCAAAAGGAGATTATCGATGAACAACTTAGAAACAATCGGAATATCACGCCGACATTTCGCAGCGGTCAGCCTATCAGCCGGAGCTGCACTGCTCGCACCAAGCGCACTCTTCGCGGAGGGCACTCAGCCCTTAACCAGCAATTTATTCCTGGCGGATCTGCCGACGGTCAAGCCGGGTACGAACACTTCGTTCGGACCTCTCAAGCAGATCGAAGCAGGTCTTCTCAATGTTGGATATGCGGAAGCCGGTCCCGCCGATGGCCCTGCCGTAATCCTTCTGCACGGTTGGCCCTACGACATTTACAGCTTTATCGACGTTACCCCATTGTTGGCGTCAAAGGGCTACCGCGTGATTGTCCCCTATCTACGCGGCTATGGCACCACCAGCTTTCTCTCCGGCGCAACCATGCGCAACGCCCAGCAGTCGGCCGTTGGCCTCGACATCATCGCTCTCATGGATGCACTCAAAATTCAGCAAGCCACCGTCGCCGGCTTTGACTGGGGCGCGCGCACAGCAGATGTCATGGCTGTACTATGGCCGGAACGCTGCAAGGCAATCGTTTCCGTCAGCGGCTATCTGATCAGCAGCCCTGCGGGCAACCAGACACCGTTTCCGCCCCAGGCTGCATTCGCATTTTGGTACCAATACTATTTCGCCACAGAAGTCGGCAAGGCCGGCTATGCGAAATACCTCGACGAGTTCAATAAGTTCATCTGGCATCAGGCTTCGCCGAAGTGGAATTTCGACGATGCCACCTACAATCGCTCAGCAGCTTCCTTCAACAACCCGGACCATGTTGACATCGTGATGCACGATTATCGCTGGCGGCTCGGCCTCGCGGATGGTGAGCGGAAATATGACGAGCTCGAAAAGCGGCTGGCCGCGCTTCCTGTCGTCACCGTGCCGGCCATCACCATGGAAGGCGACTCCAACGGCGCAATCCACGCGCCCAGCGCAGCCTATCGCAACAAGTTTTCCGGCAAGTATGACTACCGGCTCATCACCGGCGGTGTCGGGCACAATCTTCCTCAGGAAGCCCCGGAGGCCTTTGCCCAGGCCATCTTCGATGTTGACCATTTCTGATCGGCGGTGGGTCCTCAAGCCCTGCGGGCCGATCTCAACGGTCCGTAGGGCACTCGCTGCAAGTTGTTGCGAAATCGCCTGTGCGCTCTTCCAGCCGACCAACCCTGAGCTCTTGGCAGGCGCATAGAGTGTTGGGCATGTTTGCGGCAGAGGAGGCCGCCAGTATGCCCAAGAGGACCAAAAAGCATGTCGTGCGGAAGACGGTTCTGCGCCTGCCAGACCTCGATCACGCTAAGACCTCAGTATTGAACAGCTTGAGTTCTCCGCGTTCGCGTCGCAACTACAAGTTTGCGATGGAGCAGTTCATCGACTGGTACTGTTCGGAACCAAGACTGGCCCTGAACCGGACAGTCGTTCTCCGCTTCCGCCTACACCTCGAATCGCTCGGATTAGCCGCAGGAACGATCAATCAGAGGCTTGCGGCGGTCAGAAGGCTGGCCTACGAAGCGGCAGACTCGGGTCTGCTGAGTCCGGAACTTGCTGCAGGCATACGGCGCGTCAAAGGCGTCAAGCAACTTGGATGCCGTGCGGGCAACTGGCTCAATCAGGATCAGGCTCGGTTGCTTCTTGAGAAAGCGAATGGGCAAGGGCTACGCCACGTTCGGGATGTCGCTATGATCGCGATCCTGCTCGGCTGCGGTCTGCGCCGAGCAGAGCTGTCTGCCCTTCGCAAAGAAGACATACAAGTCCGACAGGGCCATTGGGCGATCGTTGACTTAGTTGGCAAGGGCAACCACGTCCGCACCGTTCCCATGCCCGGCTGGGTGAAGAATGCCATAGACAGATGGCTGACAGCTGCATCCGTCACGACGGGACGAGTATTCAGGGCGGTCAGTCGTCACGGAACCGTCTGGGGTAACGGCATATCCGAAAACGTCGTCTGGTACGTAGTCCGGAGCTGTGCACTGCGTCTGGAGCTCGACCACCTCGCGCCTCACGATCTTCGGCGAACCTGCGCAAAGCTCTGCCATGTGAACGGCGGCGAACTGGAGCAAATACAGTTTCTTCTCGGTCACGCCTCCGTCCTGACAACAGAACGCTATCTCGGATGCAAGCAGAACTTGGAAGAGCCCGTAAACGATCGCTTTGGCTGCCTGTTCTCCGGAGATGTCGATTCGCGATAAGGCCTGATGTCGCCAGTTGAGATCGGGGAAGGTAAACACGATCCGACTTTTCATTACCAACCCACGATCAAGTTCTGCGAAATCTACTCAGGCTTGTTTGCGACCCAGACGCTATCGCCCGCATATGTCGCGATGACCTTGGGGTGTAAATTCCGCTCCAAGAATACGGACCACAGCTCTAGCCACGCTGTCGGGCGTGCCCAGCGACTTCCGTCTGGTGATTACATTGCTGGCGTTCCGGCTTCTTCTGCCCTTAAGGCTTCGCAATTCGGAAAACGATACCAGCCCCAAGTTCCACGTCATTCTGGATGTTCGTCGTGGAGTTGGGCAGTTGCGTGCGCAGCCAGTTCGCCTCAAAGAGGCGGACAGAGACGTGATGGGAAACCTTGAGGTCAATACCTCCGCCAACTTTCGCTGCGAGTCCATTCGCGCTGAAGTCGGGGGCTGTGGACTTTGGGTAGACCCCGTTGAACCCGTTGGCTTCACCTATCAAGCCATGGACAAAGAATGTTGCTGGGTGTCTTCCGTGGCTAGCTTGCAGCAAGTATGAGGGCCCAATGGTTTCAACAAGCAAATTTACGGGGGTGCCTCCGCCACTGTTGCCCGTGTGCAGGCCCGTGATGCTGGCGGTCAGTCCGAAGCCACGGAACAGGCTGGCGTTGAGCTCTGCCGAACCGCCGGTGAGCCAGAAGCTGTTGGATGTAGTGATGTTGGCTCCTGCCATGTTAAAGGTGAGCCCAAGCGAGAAGACGCCGCGATTTTCTGAAGGAACCGGGGCCCTCGCAGTCACACTCTGGGCCGCGCCAATGTGGTTCGCACCAAGCATGAGCAAGAGCGCAGTGAACAACATCGAACCTCTTGCCGTCACCATCGTGAACTGACCTCGTATCCTCATCTATTGCACCTGCAGGGTGATGCTGGAGCTATGCGTCACAGCTCCCGATGTGCCGGTGACCGTGACGGTGTAGTTCTTCACGGACTGCCCGAAGTAACCGTTCGCATTGGACCCGCAACCGCTGAGAGTGAAGGTGCCCACGGCGAGCAGGAGTGCGAGTGCAACGGCGTGGCCGAACTTCCTGCGCGTGCGTCGCAGAAGGCATACAGGCAGCAGCAGTGCCAACGTCCACGGGACGCTGCGGCCAACGGTACGCATGACGATTGCCTGTGGCGTGTTAATCGTTACGGTCACCGTCTGTGGGCCGGCGTTGGTGGCGATGCTGGTCGGCGTTACCGTGTAGGTCGCACCCGGCGGCAGGCCGGTGACCGTGAAGACCACCGGTCCGGGGTACTTGTCATAGAGTGGCGCAAGCTGGAAGGTGAAGGTGCCCGCGGTGCCCGGCACAACCGATTGCGTGGTAAAGCCAGTCGCCGTGAAGGTGAAGTCCTCCGCAGCTACGGTAATGTTGCTGGCTGCAATGGACGAGCTGCTGACGTTGTAGTTGGTGTCGCCTGAGTAGCTTGCGTAAAGGATGTGCGGGCCGCTGACGAGCGGGACTCCGGCGAGTTGTGCCTGCCCGTTCACCAGGTTGATGCTGCCGCCAATCTGTGTGGCGGGCACCGTGCTTGCGTCAAAGAAGGTCACGCTGCCAGTCGGTGTTGCGGAACCCGTAACGGTGGGTGCTATGGTTGCCGTCAGCGTTACCGTCTGTAGCGGCGTGACGCTGCTGGAACTCAGACCGAGAGTTATTACCGAAGCCTGCTGCAAAACGGTGAACTGCGTATTCGCCGTTGCCTGGGTGTAGTTGGACGTTGCCGCTTGCGCAGCGCTGAGCTTTACGGTGCCCGCCCCGGTCAGCGTTATCAGCCCGCTCGTGCTGCCAACTGTGGCCAGTCCGCTCACCAGGTTGTAGCTTACGGAGCCAGTGGACACAGAGGTTGCCGAAACGTTGAATGGAACGTCGCCATAAGTGTGCTGCGGTATGGTCGCAAAGCCTAGCGTCGGCGAGGCCAGTACTGCGTTCACCGTGCTCACGGAGTTGGTGGCAGCAGCGTAGTTCGCGTTGCCGCCCTGCGAGACCGTCACCGTGCAGGCGGTGGTGCCGCTGGTCATGGTGTAGGTCGCGCCCACGTTCGAGCAGCCGCCGGAGCTCGCATAGCCCAGCGCGATGCCGCTGCCGCCGCCGGTAGCCACCACGGTGAACTGCGTGTTGTAGGTTGCGCTGGCTGGAGGAGACGTGGTGAAGCTGATCGCCTGCGTGGCCAGGTTCGCGCTCACCGTCGAGACCGAGTTGGTGGCAGCGGAGTAGTTCGCGTTGCCGGCTTGCGAGACCGTCACCATGCAGGCCGTGGTGCCGCTGGTCATGGTGTAGGTCGCACCCACGTTCGAGCAGCCGCCCGCGCTCGCATAGCCCAGCGCGATGCCGCTACCGCCGCCCGACGCCACCACACTGAACTGCGTGTTGTAGGTTGCACTCGCTGGGGGCGCCGTCGTGAAGCTGATCGTCTGCGATGCCAAATTCGCGTTCACCGTCGAGACCGAGTTCGTCGCCGCGGAGTAGTTCGCGTTGCCGCCCTGCGAGACCGTCACCGTGCAGGCGGTGGTGCCGCTGGTCATGGTGTAAGTCGCACCCACGTTCGAGCAGCCGCCGGAGCTCGCATAGCCCAGCGCGATGCC
>Ga0302198_10003434_pt1 | contig 15920 bp, 11 predicted proteins | sample II_Bog_N2_2_FD_193521 | JGI IMG/M metagenome (GOLD analysis project Ga0302198, IMG submission 193521) | Peat permafrost microbial communities from Stordalen Mire near Abisko, Sweden - II_Bog_N2_2 | ecosystem: Environmental > Terrestrial > Soil > Wetlands > Peat | place: Sweden: Abisko... | reverse complement strand
TGGCCGAGCTTCGCATCGCCGAGCCGGAGCGGCGCGACCGACTGCTGCTGATCAGCGCCTTCGCCATGGCGTTGCTCACCATGCTCGGGGCGGCCGGGGAGAGCCTGGGAATGGATCGGATGCTCAACGCTTCATGGCGCTGCTCGCCAATCAGCCGCCAGTCAGCTTCCGGCCCATTGCGGTCGTTCGTGGCGCGGTATCGGTCACTGGTCGATCACGACGTCCTGCTCCGGGCTGGCTGTAACAGACCAGCAAACTTCCCTCAGCTGGCGGCTCGATCGGATCGGGCCGGTAGCCCACCCGCGATCAGCCCAGTCTCGCATGCGCATGGACCGCAGGAAGCGGCCAGGGCAGGACGGCAGCCGGTGCGTTGATTGAGGTTGCGATGATGACCAGCGAACACCTGACCACCGAGGCCATCCTGGATGCCTTCGCGACCGCCGGTGACGTGTTGCCACGCGAGGCGCTGCGGCAGGCCGCCGCGCGCTGGCCGGAGGTCGGCCCCGTCCTGCTGACGCTGCTCGAGGCCGCCGCCGCGGGCAGCGCCCCCTCCAAGCGCACCGATGCCATCCTGGTCTTCGGCATCTACCTGATGGCGCAGATGCGGGACACGCGGGCCTGGTACCCGCTCTGCGTCCTCGGGGCCGACGGCAAGCGGCTGGAAGAAGTACTGACGGAGAGCGTGGTGGAGGACCTCACCGCCATTCTGGTGCGGGTCTACGACGGCGACCCGGCGCCGCTGCGGCGGCTGATCGAGGCCGAGGCGGCCGACCAATACGTGCGCGACGCCGCCTTCGACGCGCTGGCCTGGCTGACCGCCACCGGGCAACTCGATCGGGACGAGACCGCCCGCACCCTGCGCGAGCTGTTCACCACGTTGCGGCCGCAGGAGATGAACTGGGTCTGGTCGGGCTGGCAGGAGGCGATCGTCCACCTTGGCCTGGAAGAGCTTGCTCCGCTGGTCGATGTGGCTGCCGACCGCGGCCTGCTTGGCCTGGGGTTCGACAGGTTCGGAGATTTCCGCACGGATATACGTGCGGCGCGGGAGGCGGCCGAGCCGACTTCGGTGTTCGACCCCCGCGTTCGCGGCCTCGCCCGGCTCGACGACCTGGTGGAGCACATGTCCGGCTGGCTCTCCCTGGAGCCGCGGCAACCGACCCGGCCGCTGCCCGAGCCGCGGCCGAGCGGCAGGCCCGTCCCCGATCCGTTCCGCAATGTCGGCCGCAACGACCCGTGCCCCTGCGGCAGCGGCAAGAAGTTCAAAAAATGCTGCCTGGGGAAGACGGGGTAGCGGTAGCGACGATTGGCGGCACCGGTGTCGGGTCTGCGGCCTGTCTTCGGCAGCGCTCCCTGCTGTGCAATTTCGCCGTGCTGGCCGGTCAACCAAACGTCCTCGCTTCACCACCTATTGGCGCGTGCCACGGCAATGCTGCGCTCGGCGATCGCCACCATCGCCGGCAGTTCTGCCATCTTGCGCCCGGCCAGGAGTTCGTGCGCCAGCACCGCGCAGTCCTGCCAGCGTTCATTGTCAGCCGGCGAGGCATCGCCGCTGCCGGTCTGCAACCAGAGCGTCGTCAGCAGCAGCCGTTCCGCCCAAATTTCCCGCCGCGCCGGCAGAATTTCCTCCAGCACCCGCTGCACGCCCACCTGCGGGTTCAGCCGGGCGGTGCCGCCTGCCAACGGCCGGATCGCCGCGTCGTCCTCGAACCACGACTCCACCATCGGGTTCTTCGCCACCCAGGCGCCGCTGCGCTGCAGCGACGCGGCGATCGCGTCCGAACCGCGCTGCTCCGCCGCCAGGTCAGTGAACCGCCGCTCGATCTCCGCCGCAACGTCCAGGCCGCGATCCTTCCAGTCCGCCGCCCCGATCGTCTCGGCGATCTCGACCACCGCCACCTGCGGCAGGGTTCCCATCGCCACGCCACGGGCAATGTGATGCTGTACCATCAGGTCAAGATAATCGCGCCCCGTCGCCGCCGTCGGCATCCGCTGCCGGCATTCGTCGAGCGCCTCGTCGATCTCCCGCCGCGCCAGCGATGGGTTGCACCAAGCGTCCCTGATACCGAGGCTCTGCTTGAGCAGCAGCCCGGCGAACAGCCCGGTCCGTCCCTTCGGCGTGGTGACGATCAGGCTCTGTGCGCCGGAGCCGTCGATGATGGAACTCTGGATCGCCAGCGGTGGCGCCGGCGTCCATTGCGCGCAGTTCACCCCCTTCAGGCGCGCCTTGCGCACCAGGCGGTCAATCGCCTCGCGTTCAGCCTCCGGCACCCAATTGCGCAACAGCAGAATGCGCCGCAGCATCACCGGTGAGATCGTCTCCGGGCCGGCAACCTGCTCCAGCACGGCGATCGCCGCCTCGCGCACCGCCGGCTCGGGATCGAGCATCAGCAGCGGCACCGCTTCGCGCAGCACCACATGCGGCGACAGGCCGAGCTCGTGCACCATGTACGCGCGCATTTCGGCCGGTATCAGCGTGCCGGTCTCGGCCAGCCCTTCCACCACCATGAACGGGCTTTCGGCCGACCCTGCGAGGCCATCGAGCAGGCCGCGGAACTGCTGCGACAGTTCCTGCGCTGTTGTCCCGAGCGCCATCTCCGGCACCGCGTCGGCGGCGGCCACGGTCAGGGCTTCGCTCATCTTTGGCCGGATCGGCACCTTGGCGACCTTGAGCAGATTGACCAACTCGAACCAGTCGGCCTCCGGCATGGTCTTGGCCTGTGCCAGCGCGACAAGCTTTTCCTGATAGGCGTCGAGCATCTGCTGCGCCCAGTCGTGGCCACGTTCGAGCCGGTAGCGGATGAGTTCCAGCTGCTTGGCGAGCAGCCAGCGGCAGGCCGCCATCACCGCCTCGTCGCGCCTGCGGGCCGTGCCGGCAGCCACCGCGGCATCGAACAACGGCCACAGGCTCTGCGGACGGTCCTCCATCCAGCGCTGGCTTGCGGCCTCAAGCGACGGCGCGCCGTCGCGGCGGATCTCGTCGGCGACGGTGCGCACCAGCGCCTTGACGTCGCGCTTATCGGCCGCGGTGGGCGGCGGGGGCGCAGAGGCGGACGGATCGAAGGGCGTCTTCTTGTCGGCTCCCTCCGTGCCCGCCACGCTGGCCGGCGGGAGGTCGGCCAGTTCCTCCAGAGCCGCCTTCAGCATCGCTTCTTCCGGCAGGTCCGACTCGTCGTTCAGCCATTCGGTGGCGACGGTGATGGCCACCCGGATGTCGCCGGTGAACTGCTCCACCCTGGCCGCTCGCAGCTCCATATCCTCCGGCAGGTAGCGCAGGCGCAGCAGGGCGCTGAACTGGTCACTGCGCAGGTCGACCTGGAAGGATTCGGCATGATCCGGCCGGGGAGAGAGTGTCAGCGTCACGCCGTCCCGCTTCCAGGAAGCAAGCGCGCGCGGCCCCTTGCCCCGGCCGGAGGTCCGTCGGGACGGCCGCTGGTAGTCCTCGGTTCCGGTCGGATCGGCGAAGTAAGAGTCGAGATACAACTCGGCGAGGCCGATCAGCCGGTAGGCGAGGAAGTCCCGCTCCGGGGCGCTCTGCCAATCCGCTGCCGGGGGAATGGTTTGGCGTGACATGACACAGCGCTTTGCCAGAAAGGGCGACGGCACACCACCCTGGCTCCGGCCTGGCTGGGCCCTGCGGGTTAGGCACAAGCCCGCTCTCCGGTGCATGCGATGAAGGCGCGGGGGCTGCAGCGGAAATCAGCCGGGGCGCCGCCGCCGTAGGGTGCAAGGCCAAGCTCATCAGTCCCCCATTTTGGATGCGGCCAGCCGGACGGCTTCGCTCAGGCGAGCACTTCCAGCCGGGCTGGCCTTTTCTCGATAACGGGTGGCTGTGACGCCGGCTACGTGTTGGTTAAGGGCCCGCCCGCAGGCCCGGTGAAAGGAGCGACGGCAGCGCCCTCTTCGTGTGATGGCGGTCGCCAGCGGACGATCATCCGCGCCGCCTCTCGCCCTGCGTTCTCCGACAGCCCGGGGAACCTACGGCGGAGCTCTACCGCAACCGCCATCTCGCCGGCTTGTTCGAAGGCGGCCAGGATCGCGGCGACATCGGCTTCATCGATTGCAAACATGCCTTGAGCATGGGCGCCGTCGGGTCGGCGGAGCAAGCGGTATGCGGAGCAAGCGGTATGACGAGGTGTCAGAATCGGGACGGGTCGACGGCGACCAGAGAGGTTGGGTCCCTGGGGCAAGTCGCTGCAGCGCGCCGACGGTTTCCGGCGGCATGTGCAGGGCTGCGATCGGATGGCTCTGTAGCCACACTGAGGCGCGCGGCGGCCTGATCACGCTGCGCGCCTTTGTCGATCGCCACTATCGGCCACGAAGTCTGCGTAGAAGCGATCCCCGTCAAACATCAGAGCCGCGCTCCCTGCCCCGGCCCTTTGCAGCGGCTGGCGCGATGACCGCGTTTCGCTTGCGCAGGCTCGGTCCCGTCAGGTCGATCCGATGTGCACGGTGAACGACGCAGTCGAGGATCGCTTTCTTCCAGAGCCAGCCTTTCTATGCGTCGTATCAGGCGGCCGAACACGTAACCCCCAGGATTTAGAGCCGCTGCTTGACCAGAGTGGGCCGGTTCGGTTCCTTATAGGAGATTTTCTTTTATAGGACTCTATATAGGTACGGGCCGCCGATTCATCGTGGGCGACTCGATCTAAGGCCGCCGATTCATCGGAGAGATGGTCCGCGGAAGGCCGCGTTTTCATCGCGACGACGTCGCCTATTCATCGTGGATAAGTTGGGGCTGACCTGAACGCCGCGTTTTCATCGTGGAAAACTCGGGAATCCTGTGGATAACTCCGTGAGTGGCTGTTCTAAGACCTAGAACGCCGGCCGACCATCGTTAACCTGCCGGCTTCCGATTCATCGATACCAAGATCGCGAATTCATCGTGGCGATTCGGCGCCCGCCGGGAGCGACAAAGCCTACCTCGTTGGGGATTGTTAATCCGTCGACCGGCCTTTGCCGCGCGCAACAGGTAACGCGAGACGCTACGATGAATCGGCGGCCTTACTGGCAGGCAGAGCAGCCGCTGTCCCAAGTGGAGGTCCTTTAGGCGGCGGAGAGACGTTATCCGCATCGATGCCCGATGGTCTCTGATATCTAAGCTGTCCGACATCTAAGATATCTATGATGTCGGGACGGGAGCCGGCTTGAAGCGGACCAGAGATGTGGCGGGACCGGACCGAAGGCCGCCGATTCATCGTTAGAGCACCCATCCGAAGCCCGACGGTGCGATCGGCGTCTCGCTGCGCAAACCACGTTTCCATCGCCCGCGCTCGTTCGGGTCTGTCGCAGGCAGCGCATGCGGCCGGCGTCATCCCTACCAAGACTTAGAAGGCCGGCGATTCATCTGGGCCTCGCCGCTTCCCGCCTCGGTTGCTCTCCGCGGAAACTCGAAAGTCGCCGATTCATCGGTGGGCTGTGCCCGACCGCTCTAGAAAGTGGGGAGAACAGTCGCGAAGCGTGAGCCAAAAGGCCGCCGATTCATCGCTAGCGGGCGGTCCTACCGACAAGGCAGCGCCACCGACCACCGTTCGCCGGGCCGCAAGCTGGGACAAGGCCACCTATTCATCGTCCGACTCGGTTGGGCTCCGGGGGAAACCTGTGTCACCAAGGTCCAGAGACCAGCTCATCCGCCTGGAAGGCCGCCGATTCATCGTTGTAGGCCACCGCCGGACCCGAAATCGAACCGAAAGGCCGCCGATTCAGCGTAATTGGAATCAATTGGTAGTCCCAATCGCCCGTTCTTTGTGCCATCCTTAGCTCCGGAGTCGCCATGGCAGAGATCCATCGACAGTTGGCCCTTTGGGGTTCGGAACGCCTCCTCCAAATTGCGGAGGCAATCGCTGACCCGCGCGAGCGACAGCTTGAGCTGCATCGAATCCGGTATGCATCGCTGGCCATGGGCGAGATAGGCGATGACGACCTTTACTTTTGCCATTCTGGCCTTTGTCAAACCGCCCTCCCCCACAAGGCACTCGAAAACAATGATGCGATCTGGCAAAGGCAGTCGGGCAGATTTCACTTGATGATCACGCCGGGCGCCGTTCGGTCCGCGTCCGGCAAGGCGGAGCGCGTGGGTGTGCCGTACGGGACGCGCGCTCGTCTGATAATGATTTTCCTGCAAAGTGAGGGGGTTAAGAGCCGGACCGTTCATCTCGGCTCTAGCATGGCAGCCTGGATCCGTTCGCTTGGCTTGGTGGTTAGCGGAGGTCCGCGCGGGACCATTCAAAGCATTCGTGAGCAAGCACTACGAATCGCCCGATGCGAATTCACAATGCAATGGTCAGCGGCTTCCTCTGACGGCGAAAACCACACAATCATAAAAGATCAGCGTCTTGTTTCCGGCATGTCGCTGTGGGCAGCTCCCGACGGGGGGGATGAAAAGTGGTCCGCAACTGTGGAGCTGGCTCCAGATTTTCATCAGCACCTCCGAGAACATGCGGTTCCTCTTCTGAAGGAAGCGATCGCTTATCTGAAGGACAACAGCCTAGCACTCGACCTCTACACGTTGTTCGCTTACCGCCTACAACGTCTGGAGCGGCCGATGCTGATGCGGTGGGCAATGTTGGGGCAACAGACCGGCTCGGACGTGTCGAGGAGTTCCCATCTGGCGCAGCGGGTGAAGGCAGTTTTGCCCGACGTGCTTACCGTCTATCCGGACGCAGAAGTTGAGCTCACTCGGTCTGGCCTGAAGCTCTTTCCATCGAAGCCACCGGTGCCAAAGACCCTAGTGCAAGGGTTTCGGCTGGTAAATCCCCGTTAGCCGGGCATATTTGCAGCCGGCCTCGCGACGCCGCCGAAATTCAGGCCGTTTATCGGCATCTCCCTTCTGAGGTGGACCGGCTAGTTCCGCGTCCCGCCCCCGCCTTTTGCAAAAGGGGAATGATCGCCAGCGCAGGCAGGGTTCCGGTTCCGGCCGAGATCCCCAACCGCCTAGACATCTGATATCTAAAGTGTATGATATAAGAGCTATCTAGGATAGCGGACCGCATCGGGCGGTTTCGGAGGCGCGCATGGCTGGGAGCATTATCACTGTAGCGACGCAAAAAGGTGGTGCTGGTAAGACGACGGTTACGCGGATTCTTAGCACCCACCTTGCTGCTAGTGGCTTGAAAGTTGCGGTAGTGGACGCCGATCCGAACAAGGGCTTCACGGAGTGGGCCGGACTCTACGCTGGCCCAGCAATTACCTTTAGGTTCGAACCCGACGAGAAGAAGTTGGCCAACCTTCCCGCAGACCTCGCAGAAACGCATGACGTCGTTCTTGTCGACACCGCGGGCTTTGGCTCCCGCTCGATGCTCGTCGCGATCGGTGCCGCGGACGCCGTCTTGATCCCGTGCATGCCTGATCGAGGCGCGGTCCGCGAGGCTGACCAAACAGCCGAGTGGGTGCGAAATCTGTCAAAGTCGACCCGACGTGAGATACCATATCGCGTCGTTATGGCGGCGTACGATGGCCGGCGCGCCGCCGATAGGCATGCGATGGACCAAGCCAAAGGCGCAATGGCGCTACCCGTCCTCGAAACCTTTCTATCCGACCGAACGGCGTATCAGGCTGGAAGTTGGACGGGCATTGTAAGGAATGATGGCGTGATCGGAGAGGAAGCCGGCCGCCTTGCGGCAGAAATTGGGGCGCTCGGCTGGCTTGTCGCCGTGAGCAACGCCCCTGCCCCAGCTCCGGTGGCTGCGTAGTGATGAACAATCGGCCCGCGGCAGGACCGCGGAGGCTCCAACCGAAGCCCCCTGCCCTGCCCCGCAAGCCTCCGGCCGCTGGCGCCGGCCAGCCCGTGGCTCGCCGGGATTGCTGGGGCGACGTCTAACGATGCTAGCCACGCAAGCGTCGCGATCAGACTGCGAATGACGAGGGTGGCTGACGGTCTTCCACCAGCCGGTCGCAGATATTTAAGCTGTCCAAAGTATCGAGGATAGCCTCGCCATCGGCGGCATCGCGGATATCCGATAGCGAAGATATCAGATATCCGTCTTCTGGGCGCGGGTCTCGTGGCCTAGATAACCCAGACATCCATGATATTTTCGATGTCCTGGATATCCAAGCTATCTAGGAGAGCGAGAGAATCCCCGCCATCGACGATGTAGCTCCCGAACCGAGATGAAGCCGATATCTTCGGAATCTTCGATGTCCTGGATATCTTATGTATATATATCTGCAGGGCGGGGTCGTTAGATCGCCCCCGTTCAGCTTGCTAAGCTATCAAGGCAATCGAAGAAGTCCCCGCCATCGACGATATCGTAGCTATGATATCAACTGTAGGCTGGGCCATCCAACCTAGATGAGCTTGATATCTTCTATCCTTGATGTCCCGGATATCTAATATACGCCTGCAGAACGGAAACGATGCGGAGCGAGGTCAGATAGCTCGCGGCCGGGTCTATCCGCGCAAACGAAACACTTCGCTATCGGCGATAGCGTAGATATCTGATGACTACGATAGCAGATATCTACGGTAGCAGATAGCTATGGCTCGAGCCCGGGCCTCCTGATCGAGACGGTATCGCAGGTTCGCAGCCTCACAGCGTGATGGTGTTAATAGCTCGGCTATCTGATTCCCGCGTTGAGCGGTTGGTCGGCATTCGATATTTAGCGCGGCGCCAGCTAGGATAGCTTAGCTATCAGATGGCTAGGCAAAAGGGTGCGGTGACCAAAATTTCGGGATCGGGTTGCGCGATCCGCCAGAGGCGGCTATCCTAGCTATCAGATATCAGTAAGTCTATCTGCCCACCCCCTTTCGGTGTCGCCATGGCAAAGTCTCGATTTGAACCCATTTCGCCGTCCCGAAGAGGTGATGCCCTTCTGGACGCGATTGACGATCAATTGGCCACGATGCCGCCCGCAATCGCGCCGCCGGTTCGCGTCGAGCACACTCCTGCTGATGCCAAGCGTAATGCTGCCACCAAGCCCGAGGCGTTCGTTGTTCGCTTGGCACCCGACGTCTTCCGCCAAATTGACGCCGCCGCCAGCGCTGAGGGCGTCACGATGACCGTGATCATCGCACGCGCCCTTCAGAATGCGGGGTTCATCATCCCACCAGATGATTTGAAGGACCGGCGCAAGCGCCGGCACCGCGGCAACTAAGGGGGGCCAACCGGCCGATGGGCTGGGCAGGCCGGAGGGGTGACAAGGTTGCCATTGGCGATGGCGGCATCGCGATGGCGAGATCGGCGTAGCGTGCCAGCCAGCCTTACCGCTGACGCGCAGGCGAATTGCGCCGACACCGCGCGACTCAGGCTCGCTGGCGGTACCGTCCGCCTGCGGTCGCCCGACCCAGGAGGCGGCGGATCCGCCGGCAAGCCATCGGACCACATCGAATTCCGAGGCGCCCGAGGCTGAAGCGAAGGCCGGATCGGAAGTTCTTTACGGCTTTGCACGGATACCTTTGGAATACGTCACCGCAGCGCCTGAGGGCGCGGCCCCGGAAGCCATGACGCGGGGAAGGGGAGGGGCGTTCGTCGAGCCCGCCTCCAACTCTTTCCCGGAGCAAAGCGCCCGGCATTGCCCGCCAGGACGGCTCGGGCCTAAATTCCGGTCCAAAGCGGCACGTGACGGCCGACGCACAGGAGGCCCCGGCCCGGCCCGGAACAAGCAGCTCGCAACGGCCGGAGGTCGGCCAACGCCGCCCCGCCACGGCGGCGCGGTCCGACCAGTGTTCTCGTCGAACGCAGGGGGGTGCCGACGCCTCCTGCCGGAAGCCCATCAAGGCTCGCGCGTGCCTTCGGAAGATGTCCCGGATTGCAGCGTAATCCGGTTGCCGCTTTCGAGCGTGTTGGCCTGCCGGTTTCGGGCGTGATGCGGTGCCGATAATTCAGCGTGCTGGGCACGTTGGCGGCGCAAGTTGCCGCCTACCGTCGCTACCCTATATGTTGCAGACAGCAGTTCTTATATTTCTTTCCGCTGCCGCAAGGGCAGGGATCGTTGCGACCCACGTCGCGGACGGGTTCTCTGACGGGTAGGGCGTTCAGTCGCAGCTGAGGGACGATCACCGGTCGCCGCCCGCGCTTCTCGTCCGGCCTGAAGGCGGCCCAATGCGACAGGTGATCTGCGGCGTCGTCGAGGCGGCCGAGGTTCCGAACGTGCCGCTCGAACACCGCCGTTGGCGCTGCCCGCCTGTCGGGCCGCGAGCAAATCCCGGTGGAAATTTGCCGGCCGCCTATCGATCCAGCCGCGTTCGAAGGCTTCCTCGACCACTGGGACGAGTTCTCCGAGGGCGAGGCACGCGACGGCGTGCTGCCAGCCCACCCAGACAAAGCTTGTGGCCTGTGGCCTGAGGCTTGTGAACAGCTCTCGCAGATACTGTGCCGTCTCATCGCGATCGATCCGGCTTGTGGCGGTCAGCCAGGCCAGTGCCTTGATGCCGGCATCTCGTGCGTATTGATCGGCGCCAGGGGATTCGATCAGACGCCGCAGCGGCGCCTGATCGCCGTCGTAGACGCGTGCCAGGATACAAGCCAGGTCTTCGGTGACCCCGTCGCCGATCAGCCGGGTCATCCGCTCGCCGTCGGCTGCGATGGTGCAGATCGTCCGGAACGCACGGGTCTCGCAGACCTGCGCCATCAGATAGATCCCGAAGAACAGGATCCTGCTCGTACGATCGGAGCGGTCGACCCCGGCGGCATCGGCTGCGAGCAACGCGAGCAAGGGAGGGCTGACCTCCGGCCAACGTTTCGCTGCCTGCTCCAGCGCGGCGCGGGGCAGCACGCGACCGGCTGTGCCAAAGGCATCGAGCATTCCGTCAAGGGTCAGCGTTTCGGCGGCCGTCATCTCAGCCCCAGTTCGGTCGGAGCGGTCGTCGTGCCTTTGTCCCGGTCCGGCGTCCAGAGACAAACCGGCAGTTCAGCAATCGGTGCTTATCGTATCGCCTCTGCCACGGCGCTTTTGCCTGAGGCGGCCGCCATGGGAGCACATGTCGATCTCGCTTCAGCGTTGGCGGTTCCTTCGGAGGGGCCGAGCCGCAAAAGGCCGCGCTAACGTTCTTGATATGTTCTAGCGACCCTGCTGGCATCCTGAACCGCTTCCTTTGACGGGGTTCGGACGATGAAATGTACAATTTGCGGGAACTGCATGCAGCCGGAAACGGTGGTCACGGTCTTGCGGGGCTATGGCAGGACCAGATCAGTCGTCCAGCCAGGCTGGCACTGCTGGACCTGCAAGGCCAGCCGGAGCCTTCTGGCGAACCGGGAGCGCCTGCAGTTGCCCAGCACCCGGCCACGTAGACGGAGCGCCGCCGTTGTCGGTCAGTTGCCGGCGACGGTGCGCCCCTTCGGGTGGGCGGCGCGCTGGTCTTGGTCGGGTGCTTAGCCAACAAAGCCGCCCGGTGGGGCCAGAGCGGGCTTCATCAGCGGCATCGCCCACCTTCAGGAGTGTCGACGGCGTTAATGCCTCAGAGCAGGAGCCGTTTGGCCTGCCAAAGCGGTCTCGGTCGGCGTGGTCGCGTCGGCATCCGGGGCCTGCCGCCGGAGCCGGCGGAGCGCGTGGTTCCCCTGCGGCCGGGCCGATCAGCGCCGCCAGGACGGTGCCCCCGCTGACTACGGTCCCGCGGCGGCGCGAGCGCCAGCTTCGGCTGTGTGTTCACCCCTCGGCTGGACCCAACGCCGCTAATCGGACGGGAATACCGCACTGGTTGTCGCCCGCCGGCGACAAACCGCACGACGCACCGAAACGAGACCGACCACAACACCCTCCGCCGCAGACCTGGTGGCCGAAACGGCTACAGCACCCCGTTGAGCGGAGGTATTCGTCGCGGCGAAGCCGACCAGCAGCAGGTCGCGATCGCGCAGCCCGGCCAGGTCGTCGGGGATGCCGGCCAGGGTCGCCGCGACGTGGGCCTCGGCAGTAGGGACCGGCAGGCCGGCGATGAAGTGCAGGTAGCGTATGGCGGCGCGGCGCGGCTCGCCGCAGTTGACCGCTGCCGCGCTCGGCGGCGAGGACGGCGACGACATCGGCGGCGTCGGCGGGCAGGCAGGCAGGGCAGCTCGTGGCTGGCGCACCGGGCACGCACGCCGGCGCGGTAGGCGCGCCGGTTGTTGGCACCCTTGGCCCGGCCCAGCCGCGCGGTGCCGATCGTGCCGTCATGCTCCGGGACCGCGGCCTCGGCACCGCTGTCGAACCAGTCGCGGATGGCGCGCGGTGTCGGGTTGGGCGGCAGCGGGACCGGGCAGCGGCAGGATGGCGGCCGGGGCGGGCAGGGGGTGGTGTCCGTATCGCCGCCGGCCTGGATCGCGACGGTGTCCATGTGGTTCCGGAGGCTCCTGGGCGGCATCGAGCGGAATTCCGGCGGAAAATGTACGCCGATTCCCGCATGCATGACACGCGCACTTATCAGGCATACGTGCACGCGAAAACCGGCAATGGTGGGCGGACCGACGACAGTTCGCCGGCCAGCCGCGGGCGGCGCGCCGACCGGCTGCTCGGGCTGTTGTCATCCAGCGTTCGCATCGAACCGGGGCTGCTGCGAGCAGTGCGACGGGCGCTGCCGCCGGGGGAGGCCGACGCCGGCACGGAAGCGGATGTCTGGCAGCATCGCGACATCGCCAGCCGGCACCCGGTGGCGGCGACGCCGCACCGGGAGGCGATCCAGCGGACGTCCTCGATCGGCCAGGAGGCGGACGCGCTCGTGCAGGAGGCGCTGCGGCATCGCCATCACTGGCGCCAAGGGCTGCCGCGCGAAATCTGGTTCCTGGAGGTGATCGGCCTGCCTGCCGCCGTCCGCAGGTATCTTCCGCACCCAGAGGATTTCGAGACGGCGTGCCGCTTTTTTGCGGTGCTGCACAACGATCCGAGCCGGGTGATCGACGATCTGCAGGCGGTCGAATCCTGGCTGGACGAGGTGCGCGCATTGGCCACGCCGGAGGCCTGGGACGTGACGGCGTTCCGCGAGGCCGTCGGCCCGGTGGCGCTGCGCGACAGGCGCTTTGTGCCACCCGCCAGCGTTGATCCGGGTTCGATCGAGGTGCGACCGGATGAGGGGGGAGACCCGTTCCCCGCGCAGCAGCTCCTACTGGAGTTGCGGCAGCTTGGGCGCGATCTGACCCTGTCGAGCCGGGATGATCAAGAGCCCGGCGCGGGCAGCCTGATGGGTGTGCTGCGGTCGGGCAACGGCCTGCTCTCGGTCAGCGTGACCGACGATGGGAAACCAGCCTGGGCCGACGACTGGGACGAAGACGCGCATGGCGCATGGGCGAGCTTCAGCGTCGTCGGCAGGGACGGCGCGCGGATCACACAGCGCCTGCGCTGGTGCCCGCCCGGCCGCTTCCAAATGGGTTCTCCGGAGACCGAGGAGGGACGTTACCCTGATGAAGGCCCCCGTCACGAGGTCGCCATCGGCGAAGGGTTCTGGATGTTCGACACCGCTTGCACGGAGGCACTATGGCAAGCGGTGACCGACAGGACCCCCGACCCGCGTCGGGGGGCGGAATTCCCGGTGACCAACGTGTCCTGGACGGATGCGCAGTCGTTCGTCCGGCAGCTCAACGCCGCAAAACCAGGGCTTGATCTGAGTCTGCCGTCCGAGGCGCAGTGGGAATACGCCTGCCGGGCCGGCACCGACACGCCTTACAATTGCGGGACGAAGATCAGCGGGGATCTGATCTGTTACGCGAGCCGCCCCCGGTCGCGGTCGGCAGCCTACCGCCGAACGGCTGTAAGCGTCAGCCGCTGGCCGCGGTTTTTGGCCAGCGGCCTCGGCCCGCGCGTGCTACTTTGACCAGCGCCAGGGGAGCAGGTCGTCGATTTGGCGGATGGGATGGTCAGCGATGCGGTTGAGGACGTCGGCCAGATAGGTTTGCGGATTGACGCCGTTCATCTTGGCGGACTCGATGATGGTGTACATGCAGGCGGCGCGCTGTCCGCCGGCGTCGGAGCCGCAGAACAGATAGTTTTTTCTCCCGAGCACAGGCGGCTTCATCGCTCGCTCGGCGGCGTTGTTCGACATTTCGAGCCGGCCGTCGGTGAGATATCGGGTCAGCGCTTTCCAACGCGACAGGGCATAGCGGATTGCCTGGGCGAGCGTGCTCTTGCCACTGATCTGGTTGAGCGACGTGTCGAGGAAGAGCTTCAGCTGATCGAGCAGCGGCCGGGCGTGTTCCTGACGCGCAGCGACACGCTTGTCGGGTGCTTGTCCGCGGATGCCGCTCTCGATAGCGAACAGGGCGGCGATCCGCTCCAAGGCATCCAAGGCGATCGGCGAGGCTGTGGCATGGTGCACGTCGTAAAGCTTGCGGCGCGCGTGGCTCCAGCAGGCGACCTCGATCAGAGCCGGCTCACCGCCAGGCTTGGTTGGGTTATAAAGCCGATCGAACCCGGCATACCCGTCGGCATGCAGGAACCCGGAGCAGCTGCCGAGCAGCGCCTCGGCATGGATGCCCTTGCGATCCGACGAGTAGCGATAGAACGCCGCTGGCGGCACGTCCGACCCCCAGGACCGCTCATCGCGCACAACGACCCAGAGCCGTCCGGTTTTGGTCTTTCCGTCGCCCGGCGCGAGCACCGGGACGGTGGTATCGTCTGCATGCAGCGCAGCGCCGGCGCGGACATGGCGGCCGATCGCTTCCGCCAGGGGGGCGAGCAGGAACTCGGCCTTTCCCACCCAATCAGCCAGCGTGGCGCGGTCGAGATCGACGCCTTCGCGGGCATAGATGACGGACTGGCGGTGCAACGGCGTGTGGTCACAATACTTCGAGACCAGCACATGCGCGATCAGGCCAGGCCCAGGCCGCCCGCGCTCGATCGGCAGCGACGGCATGGGCGCCTGCACGATCGTCTCGCACGACCGGCAGCTCAGCTTCGGCCGGAGGTGCTGGATCACTTTGAAACTGGACGGGACATATTCGAGCACCTCGCGCTCGTCCTGTCCGATCCGGCTGAACGTCGTGCCACCGCAGCCCGGGCAGGTGCAGGCCGGCTCGTGGATGACGGTCTCGCGCGGCAGATGGGCGGGCAGCGGCGTACGGACCGGCTGCTTGCGCTGATGTGTCTTGGCCGGAGCCTTGGGGTCGGTCTTCGCGGCCGGATCGGTCGAGCTGGCGCGCGCATCTTCGGCGGCAGCATCCTGTTCGAGTTCGCCGATCTGCAGTTCGAGTTGCTCGATCTCGCGGTCGAGCTTCTCCGAGGAGCGGCCGAACCGCGCACGCCGAAGCACAGCGAGCTGCATCTTCAGTTTTTCAATGTGCAGCGTCTTGGCATAGATCTCGGCTGCGTTGGCGGCAATCTCGATGTCCTTGCGCGCAAGTTCGGCCTGCAGGTCTGCGGCGAAGATTCGCAGAGCATTCGGTTCGGTCGGAAGCGGGTCTGTTGCCAAGGACACAGATGGATTCTAGATGAATGCTTCGTCGTTTCGCTAGTCTTTTGAGCGGCAATCAGCAAAAAAATTCGGACGCCGACCGTCAAACCGCAACCGGTTTGCGCGGCAATTCCGCAGCGACTGTTCGCCGCCAATCGATCGCTTCCAGCAGCAGAGCCAACTGCGCGGGTGTCAGGACCATGCCGCCATCCACGATCGGCGGCCAAACGAACTTGCCGCTCTCCAGCCGTTTGGCAAACAGGCACAGGCCGGTTCCATCGTAGTACAAAATCTTCAGGTAATCGGCTCGTTTGCTACGAAACAAGAACAGGTGCCCCGAAAACGGGTCGGCAGCCAGCACCTGCTTCACCTGCGCAGCCAGGCCGTCGAAGCCATAACGCATGCTGACCGGACGGCAGGCCAGATAGACCTTGGTGCCAGTCGCCACCTGGATCATGACGGCCTTTTCAATACCGCGAGCCCGCGACGCAGCGCCCGTTCATTGTAAGCGTCGGCCGCTGGCCGCGGTTTTTGGCCGTCGGCCGCGGCCTCGCGCGTGCTACTTTGACCAGCGCCAGGGAAGCAGGTCGTCGATTTGGCGGATGGGATGGTCAGCGATGCGGTTGAGGAC
>Ga0302198_10003433_pt1 | contig 15921 bp, 9 predicted proteins | sample II_Bog_N2_2_FD_193521 | JGI IMG/M metagenome (GOLD analysis project Ga0302198, IMG submission 193521) | Peat permafrost microbial communities from Stordalen Mire near Abisko, Sweden - II_Bog_N2_2 | ecosystem: Environmental > Terrestrial > Soil > Wetlands > Peat | place: Sweden: Abisko, Stordalen... | reverse complement strand
GCTGACCCTCGATTTTCCCCACCGGCAGGTACTGCTGGCTTCGGGCGCCCTCGCGCCGGATGGAGAGAAAACGGTGCTGCCCTTTCGCATGCCGGATGGGGTGCCGATTGCCTCGTTACGCGTGAATAAGCAATGGGTGGAGGCGCAATTCGATTCCGGCGGGGGCGGCCTCACCCTGCCGGAAAAGCTTGCGGCTCACCTGAAATGGGTCATTCCTCCGGTCGCTTTTGCCACCGGCAAAACCCTGACCACGCGCTTCGATATCAAGGCGGCAAAGCTCGCCGCGGACGTCAAGGTGGGGAAGTACACCTTCACTCATCCGGTGGTGGAAATCCACCCGGCGTTCCCGCTGGTCAACTTCGGCTCGCCGCCGATGCAGAGCTTTGCCATCACCTTCGATCAGAAAAGCCTGCTGATGCGGCTCGCCGCCGACCACGACCACTTTATCCTGACGGCGCCGCCCAGCCCGACGCGCCTGACCAACCAGCCGAGGCCTGCGCTCCCGCCCCCGAACCTGGTGCCGCTGGGATAGGAATCGCGTCCAGCCCCTCCGCGGCGGCCTGGACGCTTTCGCCGGTGTAAAGTGATGCCTGAGCCATGCCGCACAGCAAACAGCAGCTTTCTCTCAACCTCAATTGGAGCCGGCGCGATTCAATCGCCGCGGCCGGGCTGTTTCTGGCCACCGCGGGCGTGATCCTTTGGCAGAACGCGCATCTGGTGATCCTGTGGGACCTGAGTTATGTCCTCGATAGTGCAGTTCGTATGGCCCAGGGGCAGATGCCCTATCGCGACTTCCCCTTTGCCCATGCGCCACTTACATTCCTGATTCAGGCCACCCTCATCCGCCTCACCGGGCGCGTCTTTTTTCACCACGTTCTCTATTGCGCCCTGGCCGGCGGCCTGGGCACCGTGCTAGCCTGGCGCATGGCGCTGCATACCCTGCGCGGACGGATGGCCGCCGCCTGGACTGCCTCAGTGCTGCTGGCCGCGCCGCTCACCGTGCTGGGCATCTACTGCATCCTGCCCCATCCCTCCTACGACTGCGACTGCGCCCTCTCGATTCTGGTCGCCATGCTGCTGTTGCAACGGCTGACGCCGGATGCCGCGGCCGTTGCCGCGCCGCGCCCTGCGGGAAGACTGTTGCAACCCTTCCTGGCGGGCGTGGCCCTTGTGCTGCCGCTCTTCTTCAAGCAGAACATCGGCCTTCCGCTGCTGCTGGCCGCGCTGGCGGCGATCCTGCTGCTGCTGGCCGCCGCCCTCATCCGGCGCGCCCCGGCGGACCCTCCCGGAACCCCGGCCTTGCTGGCGGTCCTTGCCGGCTCGGCCACAACGTCGCTTGCGGCCGGCCTGCTGCTCCATTTCACGGCCGGTATCGGCAACTACATTCACTGGACCATCCAGTTCGCGGCCCAGCGCCGCCTGCCGGGTTTCAAAAACATGCTCGGCGTCTATACGGAGCCGTCTCTGCTGTGGATGCTGCCCTGCGCCGGCGTCGCTCTGGCTCTTCTGCTTACGCCGCTCGCCAGAGCCCAATGGGCGCGGCTGCTGGCGCTGGGCCTGCTGGCCGCTCCGTTTCTCTGGACCCTGTTCACGCTGTTTCTCTATGACGACGCCGACGAACGCGGCGACAGCCTGCTGGCCCTGTGGCCGCTGCTGCTGATCCTGGCCGCCGCACTCACGCTGTTCAATCTGCTCCGCGGCCTGACCCTGCATGCCCTGCTGCCCGCAATCCTGCTGGTGGCCATCAACGGAACTCTGCTCTCGCAGCAGCTTTGGGGATCGACCTACGCCATCTGGCCGCTGCTCATGCTGCTCATCGGCGAGATGATCGCGTTTCTGGCAGCCATCAAGCTGCCCGGCGCCGCACCAGGAGCCGCATGGCGAAGCCTGCCCCTGGCGCCGGTTCTGGCTGCGGTCGTTGCGGCCACGCTGCTGGTCTGCGGCGGCTTCTATACGGCCAGCGAGGAGCGCCTGTCCTACGCGCAACTGCCGGAAGGGCCGGTGCTGCACGCCACGCTGCCGCAACTGGCGGGCATGACCACGCGCGGCAACTATTTGCCCGCTTTTGAAGAGCTGCTGCGCTTTGCCGGCGCCAACATTCCTGTCTCTGACGGCCTGATCCTGCTGCCCGGCGAGGACCCGTTCTACTTCGCCACCGGCCGCGCACCGCAGTTTCCGGTGCTGCTCTTCGATCCCGCCACCGACCCCTACTCGCCCGCCCAGCTTGTGGAGCAGGCCCGCGCGCGCAGCATTCGCTGGCTCATCGTGAAGCGGAATCTCCAGATCAAAGAGGACCCCACCCCGCAGCGTGAAGCCCTGCTGGCAGCGCTGCTGGGGGACTTTGCGCTCGACCGACAGTTGCAGAGCTATGACGTTTACCGGCGGCGGTAGAACCTGTACGAAGACTTTAGGAGCACCCCACTCGCTGCGGCGAGTTTTGACAGAAATGAACCAAGGCAGGACCCGCCACCAAAGCTCCGTGCCCCATCCTTGCGACTTTTTTCTGTCGCAAGGATGGGAAACCAACGCCCTCAACCAGCCTTGTTCATGAGGGGGGCCGACCGGTAGGTCGGGGTTTCAACCCCGACAAAAGCCGACAGAATCAACCTGGGCTTTAGCCCCTGAGGTTGAGCTTCTGGGAGAAAGCGCACGCCTCAGAACCTGAAGGCACAAGCATTTTTGCATTCTGACTGTCAGGGCTAAAGCCCTGACCTACCACTGCCCGCGCTCCACGCCTGGGCCTTGGCCGCGCGCAGCGTGGCCACCGGGTCGCCGGTGGGATAGAACTCCATGGCCACAGTGTGTTGGTAGTGAAGTTCGACCAGCTTCTTGTAGATGTTGGCGTAGTTGATCTCGCCGGTGCCGGGCTCGTTGCGGCCGGGCACGTCGGCCACGTGAATCAGGCCGATCACGTCGATGTGCTTGTCGAGCTTCTCGATCAGGTTGCCCTCCACCATCTGCTCGTGGAAGATGTCGTAGAGGAACTGCACCTGGGGATGATTCACAGCGCGGATCACTTCAATCGCCTCCGAGGCACGGGTGAGAAAGTACTTGGGATTCTCCTCGGGGTGGATGCACTCCAGCAGCAGGCGTACCGGCTGGCCGTCGATCTGCCGGCCCTCCACCAGTTTGGCGGCTTGCTTCAGGGTCTCAATCGAGCATTGGTGTTGCTCTTCGCGCGACAAGCCCGGAACCACGTTGCCCGAGAGCACAATCATCGTCGGGCAGCTCAGCGTCTCCATCGGCTTCAGCGCCTCCCTCAGCTCAGCCAGGAAGGCCTCACGATCGGCGGGAACGGCCACGCCGTGCTTCAGCCCGGCGGTGGCGTCAAAGCGGATGTTCAGGCGCTTGCGGGCGGCATTGGCGCGGCCGAAATCGGCCTCCGACCAGCCTGCGTACTCGCCCACCAGTTCGATCTGGCGGTAGCCCGCCTCGGCCACCTTGGCCAGCCGCTCCTCAAAGGGCAGATGGGTGAAGACGGTCCACAGCATCACCGAAAGCGGGAACGGCGGTGTCCCGGTTTGGGGTGCGGCGGCGCTGAGGGTGGCGGCCGGGAGTTTGGGCGCGGCGGCAGCCACAGCGGCTGCGGCCAGGGATTGGGCAAAAGTGCGGCGATTCATGAAAGCCTCCACATAAAAGGGATTCCGGTTGAGGTTTCAGTTTTCCCACCCTTGCGACAAAAAAAGTCGCAACGATGGGGCACGGAAGATTTTCGGCTTAACGATATCTCTGACCGCTTGAAGTTGTATCAGCTTGGGTGCCCCAGGTCTCGCTTCTGAGACCTGGGAAAGCATGAACTCAAGGTACAAAATCATCCGGTCAGAGACCTGGCTGCTGCAACTGGAGCTGCCGCTAAGTCTTCGCTCCTGCCTTGCGGGAGCGGCGCAGTTCCTGCCAGTCCTTTTCGGTCTGGTCGGCGTAGAGGGAGCCAAACTTGCCGAGCGCCTCGGCAAAGCCGTCGCCGGAGCCCAGGTAGCCGGCCAGGACCAGCGGATCGCCGGAGCGGGCGTGGCCGCGCGCCAGCAACTCGCCGCAGACCTCGGCGTAAGCTTGCAGGCCGCCGCCGGCCAGGTCGTCAAGTTCGATGGAACCTTTGTGGTCGTTGAGCTGGCGGACCAGATACTGGCGGCCGCCGATGTGCGTCCAGCCCAGAAAGGGGTCGGATTGCAACTGCATGGCGCGCTGCCCCTCGGCCACGCGCTGTCCGTTGTGGCGGGCGGGGTGCGCATCGGGCAAATAAGGCGCGTAGGCCGAGGCCGGCTCCTCTTTGATCTGCAAAAACAGCGGGTCCGCGGGGCCATTGCCCTCGAAGTAGACGCAATAGTCGCGCAGCCCAACCGAACCCGTTCCCACCACCTTGAAGGCCACGGCCAGCGGTTGGTAGAGCGACAAAAGGTGCTGCCGCTGCGGCTCCAGCATCTCCTGATACGGCGCCAGCGAGGCCAGCACCGCCCGTTCCTGGGCGCCGCTCACGCGGGTCAGCATCGGCTTGGATTCCTTGAACCTGCGGGGCGCTCCGGGCTTGGCGGGGACGGCCTCGGTGAGCTGCTCCAGGGTGTGCTGCGGCGAGGCCCGCTCGGCCTTCAGCAGCGCCGCATGCACCGGCTCCGCCTGGTCCATGCGATGCACCTGAAAGCGAACCACCTCCACGCTGGGCAGCTCGGCAAAGGCGCGCATCTGGGCGCAGTAGCGCTCCAGGCACTTTTCCACCGCCTGCCGCGCGGCCGCTTCCTTGTGGCCGGACCCGCGTCCGGCCAGTACCAGCGAAGCTGCCATGCGCTTCAAATCCCATTCAAACGGGCCGCGGATGGTCTCGTCGAAGTCGTTGATGTCAAAGACCAGCCGTCCGTCGGGCGCAGCATAGGCGCCCAGGTTGCGTACATGCGCGTCGCCGCAAAGCTGGCACAGAATGCCGGTATTGGGCAGGACAGCCAGGTCGGCGGCCATCACCGGCACGGCTCCGCGGAAGTAGGCGAAGGGCGTCTCGGCCATCAGTTGGTACTTGAGCTTGATGAGTGCCGGCACGCGCCCGCGCATGGAGCGCTCCAGCAGCGGCAGAGATGTCTTGCGCGCCTTGGGGTTGAACTCGGCGTGTTGCTGGCGGCCCACCTGCTTGCGCCGCGCCTGGCCCAGGGTGCTGCGTTCTTCAGGGGTTGCCCAGTGCATGACCCGCACCATACTCGCTCTGCCCTCGGCGGCGCAACCCGCCGTGCGGTACACTTTTCGCTGGAAGCCCTGCATCCCATTGATCCGGCCCAAAAGGACGGCATCACCACAGCCTGAAATGCCAGGCCGGGCTCCGCTCCCGGAGGAAATCCCTTTGACCCGTGCAGCCGCCCTGTTGTTCCCGGCCCTTGCCGCTCTCTCCATCGGCACCCTACCCCTCGCCACCCAGGCCCCGCAGAAGCCGCTCACCGTGGAGGCGATTTATGCCCATGGACCGCTGATCGGCACCCCGCCCAAAGGACTAACCTGGTCGCCGGACGGGAAGCACATCAGTTATATGGATGGCGGGGAGCTGATCGATCTCGATCCGGGATCGGGCAAGCCCCATGTGCTTGTCAGCCGCGCCAAGCTTGCCGCGCTCACCGGGGCGGCGGCCTCGGAGGAGGATCGCGACCATCGCGCCCGCTACGCCATGCCGGCCTACCTGTGGGCGCCGGATGCGAAGCATCTGCTGTTCGACTCCAACGGCCGCCTGTGGATGTTCGACCTGCACAACGGAACCGGGGTACAGATCGGCTATACCGGGGAGGCTGCCGGCGACGACCCCAAGTTTTCTCCCAACGGCGAGTTCGTCTCCTACGTGCGCGACCACGGCCTGTCGGTGGTGCGGCTCAAGGACCCCGGTACGCCCGCCACCGCGGTTGCCCCGGCGCCGCCCAATTCCGCTACCCTCAACGGCGAAGTGGATTGGATCTACCTGGAAGAGCTGGAGACGCGCAGCAACTATTTCTGGTCGCCGGACTCCAGGCACCTGGCCTATCTGCAAATGAAGGAGTCGGCGGTGCCGCAGTATCCGATCACCGACTGGATTCCCACCCACGCCACGGTCGAAATGCAAAGCTACCCGCAGCCCGGCGATCCCAATCCCGACGTGCGCGTGGGCGTGGTGGGCGCCCAGGGCGGCAAGACGGTGTGGATCAAGCTGCCCATCCAGCCCGGCCAGGATTACATTCCGCGCTTTGGCTGGGTGGACCACAAGACCCTGTGGATCGAAACGCTCTCTCGCGACCAGAAACACCGCGACCTCTACTTTGCCGACGCCTCCAGCGGGCAGGCGCATCCCGTGCTGCAACTGGCCGACGACAAGTTCTTTAACGACAAGTACGACGTTGAAGTGGGTTACGGCAGCATCGTGCTGACCAACTGGAGCGACGGCCACAACCATCTCTATCTCTACAGTTACAACCAGTCCGATCCCCTGGCGGCAACGGCCAAACTGGAGCGGCAACTGACCCAGGGCGCGTTCGAGGTGAGCGAGGTTCTGCGCGTGGATCATGAAGCCAGGCTCGTCGCCTACGCCTCCAATGAGGGCAACCCGCTGGAGCAGCAATTGTGGCAAGTCAGCTTCGACGGCCAGCGCAAGCAGTTGAGCGCGGGCGCAGGCACGCATGCCGGCAACTTCTCTCCCGCGGGCAGCGCCTTTGTTGACAAACAGTCCACGCTCCTCGATCCGCCGGTTTTGCGCCTTTGCCAGGCTGGCGGCAAGTGCAGCGTCTTTTGGCAGACGCGCGCGCTGGAGCCCTACCATCTGCGCGCTCCCCAGCAGCTTGAGGTAAAGGCCCACGACGGCACCATGCTCTATGCCACGCTGCTGCTGCCCGAGGGCGCCGCCACGCCGGCTTCAGTCCCGCTGATCGTGAACCCCTACGGAGGGCCCGGCGAGCAGTCTGTGGCCAACCGTTGGGGCGACGGGCTGCTCTTCGACGAGTTGCTGGCGCAGCATGGCTTTGCCGTGCTCCACGCCGACAATCGCGGTATGGGCGGCCGCGGCCGCGCCTTTGCCCAGGCCGCTTATCACAACTTCGGACCCGTACAGTTTGAGGATCAGTTGACGGTGGTGGATTGGGCGCTGGCGCGCTATCCGCAACTGGACCCCAAGCGCCAGGGCTGGTGGGGCTGGAGTTGGGGCGGCAGCTTCACCCTCTATGCGCTCACCCACTCCGACCGCTTCCGCGCCGGGGTTGCGGTGGCCCCGGTGACCGACTGGCGCAACTACGACTCCATCTATACCGAGCGCTACATGAGCCAGCCCGCGGAGTTTGCCGAGGGGTACCGCGACTTTTCCGTGGTGAACTCGGCGGCCAATCTCAAAGGGCGGCTGCTGCTGGCGCATGGCACCGGCGACGACAACGTGCACATGGAAAACACCATCCAGTTTGTGCAGAAGCTGATCGAGGCCGGCATTCCCTACGACTTGCAGCTTTATCCGCGCAAGACTCACTCCATTGCCGGCCCGGATGTGCGCACGCACCTGTTTAACCGCATCCTGGCGCACTTTGAGGAGTATCTGATGCCGCCGGCATCTCCCGGAGCCGAGAAGTAAGAGGAGCTGGGCGCTCCAGGTCTCGATTCTGACACCTGGGAAAGCAGAATCCTGGATGAGCCAGGAACTGGGTGCCCCACCTTGGGCGCGCGTTTTGCGCCTAAGGAACCTCTGATCAAGTCAATGCTTTGAAAGGGCACGGCTTCACAGGCTGCGGAAAAGCCCGTTCCTGAGGTAGGTCCGGGCTTCACCCCGGACATAAGCCATACAGATTCAACGTGGGCTTTAGCCCCTGAGGGAATGTTCGCCCGGAGAATCGACTTGTTCAGAGCTTCCCTAAGGTGGGATATCTATATCTACAGCTTTTTATTGGGCAATTAGCCCACCTTTTCCAGACGGATGAAAATGAAAGCCGGGCGCCCCATCGTCGACGCACTTTCCTCGCGGCAAGGGTGGGAGCCCACGCTTGCCAAGAAGGATTCTTCTGCAAGGCCGAAGCGCTGCAAGGCGGGAGGTCGTGACCCTTCGCAAAACACGCGAAGCATGACCCACTTCCTTGCCTGGAAGAGAATATGCGAGCAGGTCGCCCGTCTTGAGCAAAATAGCTCTAGGTAGAATTTTTGTGCGGAACTGCGGATGGCGCTTGCGCTTCAGTCAGGCGACGCGTCCCACCTACAGTTCGTGGCGGCGGAACAGATCATCCTTGCTGCGGCACGGGCAGTTGGTGCATCCCACGCAGCACACAAGCAGAAGGGCCACGCCCACCGTCACAATGACGGCGAGGAAGCTTCCATTCGTCGCGAACCAGTGAACCAGGCTATGCATATTCAGAGACACCATACGCTCACCTCCGAAACTTCGCTGCCGAACCGCCTGCCAGCGATTTCTTTCGAGTTTCAGAGCGCCGGACTCCCGGCGCCATAAGTGTATCATCGGCAGAATTGCATCGTCATCTCTTGTTTTGTAGAGAATAAAAAGCGAAAATAATGTCAATATGACGACCGGTCCCAATCCGGCACCGGACCCCCTCTTCAGCGAGGTTCCGGAAGATCTCCAGAATCTGGAGCCGGAGGCCGTGCGCCCCGCGCTGGAGCCCAGTTCCGAGCAGGGCACTGCCCTCAACTGGCTGTTCGTGGACCTGAACTCCTACTTTGCCTCGGTGGAGCAAGACGACCGTCCCGAACTGCGCGGCCGCCCGGTGGGCATTGTGCCCATGATGGCCGACACAACGGTTTGCATTGCCGCCAGTTACGAGGCCAAGGCCCACGGCGTCAAAACCGGAACCGTGGTGGCCGACGCCAAGCGCATGTGTCCCGGACTGGTGCTGGTAGAGGCTCGCCACGAGCTCTACGTCGCCTACCATCACCGCATTGTCGAGGCGGTGGAGAGCTGCCTGCCGGTGACGGCGGTGTGCTCCATCGACGAGATGGCCTGCCGCCTGATGGGCCGCGAGCGGCCGCTGCTGGCGGCCATGGATCTGGGGCGGAGGGTAAAGGCACGCATTCTGGAGCGCGTCGGCCCCATGATGCGCAGTTCGGTGGGCCTGGCCACCAACCGCTTCCTGGCCAAGGTGGCCAGCGACATGGAGAAGCCCGACGGCCTGGTGGCGCTGCCGCTCGACATTCTGCCCGAGGCGCTGCGCCAGCTTGCGCTGCGCGACCTGCCCGGCATTGGCGCCCGCACCGAAAAGCGTCTGAACGAGCAGGGCATCCGCAGCATGGAAGACCTGCTGGCGCTCGGCTGCGAGCAGGCCGGCCAGATGTGGGGTTCGGTGTGGGGCGAGCGGCTGTGGCACTGGCTGCAGGGCGAAGACTTTGACATGGCCGAGACCGAGCACCTGAAGTCGCTCAGCCATCAGCATGTGCTGGCGCCGGAGATGCGCACCCCCGAGCAGGCCTGGGCGGTGGCCCACAAGCTGCTCCACAAGGCGGCGATGCGGCTGCGCGCGGGCGGTTTGTGGGCCGGCAGCATCGGGCTGGCCATCGGCTTTGCGGTACCGCGCGGCGAGAAGACGCCGGTGAGCCGCTTCGGCGTGCCCACCAAAGGATGGAAAGGCGAACTGCGCCTGAGCGAGTGCCAGGACAATCAGACGCTCATCGCGGCGCTGCGTCGTCTATGGGAGTCCCGCCCGTCCGGCCAGGACTTCGAGCATCCCTACTTCATCGGCGTAAGCCTGAACGGCCTGGTGCCCGACCGCCTGCACACGCTCAACCTCTTCGAGGGGACGGCGGACGAGCAGAGCCGGGCGCGCCTCACCAAGGCTATGGACGCGCTGAACAACAAATACGGCCTGAGCACGCTGGCCCCGGCCACCATGCTGACCGCCTTCAAGGCCGCGCCCACGCGCATCGCCTTCCACAGCATTCCCGAGCTTTTTTAGGGCAGCAGAGGCAACTCCAGGCTGATTTTCGACCAATGGCTGCGAGTTGTTGATTGGATGCGCGATTAAGGTTGAATGCGTGCAGTGCGGGCCGGTCGTTCAGGGAAAGCACGCAATTGCAGCTGCGCCCCGGTCAAACAGGAAGGCTGTCTGGCTCTGTCGCGAGATGATGGTTGGCTGTGTTTTGAATCGGTACGATAAAGGAATAATTCAGGCGGTCGCTGCTGCGCAAGGGTAGCCGGGTGCGCGGACGTGCCCGCAAGAAGCTCAACGCGCTGATCGCCAGCAAACTGGACACCGCTAGAGCGTGGGAGTTGAAGGAAGCCTCCCGGCATTTATGGAAGTACAAATCGCCACTCCGGGCGGGGGGATTTCTCGATGCCTGGTGCGAATGCGCCCTGCGCAGCCGCCTGGAACCGACGCAGAAAGTGGCGCGCCTGCTGCGCAACCAAGAGGAACAGCTGGTCAACTGGTTTCGCGCCAAAGGCCAGCTTTCAAGCGGCTCGGTCGAGGGCCTCAACAACAAAACCCGTGTGGCGACCAGACGTGCGTACGGATTCCGCACTTTCAACGCCACGGAAATAGCTCTCTATCAGACACTTGGCCGACTGCCGGAGCCTGAATGCGCCCACAGATTCCCATCAGGAGACCATTTTTGGCGGAAGGAAGCAATGACAGCACCTGCTCCCATAGCGCCAGGTGCGAGGCGACACGTCGATGCCGATTGCCTGGGATGCAACACCATGTCCACTCATGCCAGCAATGCCTGCCGGCAGAGGTTGTGATCAGAGCCTCATGCCGCCATCTTGTTGAATCCATTGTGCTAGTCGGTGCAGGTATTTACTACAAGGTAAATTCCCCGCAAACACTGGATCATGAACGGCAATCGATCATTGGCAAGAAGTTTACAGTTTAGCTCTTGCGGACCTCGCGGTATTGACTTACTATCGAAAAACAGATTTGGTTCCCCTTTATCGCCACTTGAATACCCTCCACGCTCGTTGCCACAGTCCATTGTGAACTCTTCGAGCTAGGGCATTTGTCGTCCCATAGAGTCGATTGCTCGCGTTGGTGATAATGGGATGAAGGGCTTAGCGCCAAGAGAGTTGCTAAGTCGTCCAGGCGAAGCCATGCGCGCTTTGACATCCCACAAGGTGCAATGTGCTTCATTCTTGATGAATATGTACGTTCGAGTTGTTCCACTTCACCATTTGTGCAACACGGTCGTTGAATGAAAGGTGTCTGATGAGTTTACAACCCGTACACATATTCCCCAGCAACCCGGCACTACAGAGCCTACGGGCGGTGCCCCTCGCGCCCGATCGCAAATGGTATGCGGTTTTCACTGCTCCGCTGCACGAAAAGTCGGCGATTAAGCACCTTGACATGCGGGAGATCGAGTCATTTCTCCCTACCTATGAAACCGTGCGGGTGTGGAAGAACCGGCAACGGATGAAGCTCGTCCTGCCACTGTTTCCAACCTACCTGTTTGTGCGCATCAATTCCAGGGAGCGGGCGAAGGTCCTCCAAACTCCGGGAGTGCTACAGATTGTGGGCAACCGCACCGAGAGTGTTCCTCTTCCAGATTCCGAAATAGAGTTTCTGCGCTCTGGCTTCTGCAGACAACGGATCGAACCGTATCGGGAACTTATTGTCGGCGAGAAAGTTCGAATTAAGAGCGGTGTGATGCAGGGTCTTCAGGGGACTCTCGTGAGAAAGAGCAGCAGCATGCGGTTCGTGCTGACACTCGAATTGATTAACCAGCATGCCGCAATCCAGGTGGACGCTGAAGACTTGGAGTCGATTGTCGCCTAATCGCAGGAGGCTCTTGACGCTAAACCCTGGAGGGCTAGGTGCATCTGCGCAGACGCTGATTTTCTTAGAGCAGCCGAGCAGGCGCCTCAGGCAGGGTGTTATTGATTCCAGACCCTTTTCAACTTAGATTGTTACTGATGTCCGTCTTCCCCGTTACTCTAGTCGCTAAGCGTAAATCGGACCATCCAAATTCAAGCCACAGCGGCAAAATGGACGGCGAGAGCTTCGGAGCGTCAGAGTCAACCTACGCGCACTGATAGCACTCTCAAAACCTGCTCCCTCGCTGAAGCGTAGGGCAACGCGGATCTCACAATAAGTGAGCAATGTCCAGAAGGGCTGCCGATTCCCTGCGCCTACTTTGTACATGAGGGTCATGATGCGACCTGCCACCAAACACTCGGCTAAAGCTGATAAGGTTGTTCAGACGGCAGGCATGCTATTTGCGCGCCAGGGATATAATGCAACTAGCACTCGTGAAATAGCGCGTCTTGCCAACGTGAGCGAAAACTCGATATTCCGGATTTTCACAAATAAAGAGGACCTATTTTGGTCAGTCCTCCGCTCAAATTGTACAGGGCTGAAGTTTAGCCGGGGCCTGCAGGAAGCGATAGCGAAATGCGACTCTCCAGAAGCAGTTTTGCCGAAGATTCTCGAACTGCTCACGGATACAGCTACCTACAGGCCGGAGTTATTACGGCTGGTAGCGGTTGCATTCCTTGAGCTGGACGCGAAGGGGGAGGCATTCTGCCGGGAGCAGTTTACGCCTGTCATATCAGCAATCAATCAATATTTGGCTTTGAACATCAAGAGTGGCAGAATTCGTGATTTGGATTCCACGATGCTCACAGCAGCACTGATAATGGCGGCGTTGACGCATCCTGGGATATACAACTTGATCGACGGCAACAAGCCATTATATTCAAATAGCCTGGAAGCGCACCGTGCTCATACTCGGTTCTGGCTGGATTTGGTAGCCCCGACGATGTCAGCCTACCCATGGCCCATTACACCGATAACAGAGTAGCATTCAGGCTGAGTTCGCCCCGTTTTTCTAGCGCGCAATCGTCATTGTGTTCTCCAGCGCAGTCTTGATCGTCATTGCGCAGCTGCTCGATAACGCCATCAAGCTGGATTCGCCGGGGCCGGTGTTCTATTCTTCGGAGCAAGACGGGCCGAGCATTTCGCAGCGTAAAGCTTCGTACCATGTTGCGCGACGCCGAAATGCGGCGCGCCGAGATCATGTACCTGAACCAACGGGACGGTGTGCTGTTTAAGGTCACCAACGACCCTCGCATCACAAGATTCGGTCGGCTTCTGCGCAAGTATTCGCTGGACGAACTGCATCAGTTCTTTAACGTGCCGCGCGGCGAGATGTGCGTTGTCTGTCGGTCCCGTCCTCCCCTTGCCGACGAGGTACGGGAGTACGAGCCCGGCCATCTGCGCCGTCTCGACGTGGCGCCCGGGATCACTGGCATGTGAAAGGTGCAGGCGCGTCAGGATCCGTCGTTCGCCAGCTATGTCTCGCTGGAAATGAAGTACATCTACAACTGGAGCCTCTGGCTGGATTTCAAGATCGTCCTGCGCACCATCGGTGTGGTCTTTGCCGGAACTGGGTCCTAGAGCCGGCGATTCTCATCGTGCGCTCCCAACGGTGTTCAAAAAGGGTAGAAGGGTTAATAATGGGTCAACGAGCAAATCATAGTCTCAAAAATTCCGGCATCAGACGGTATTGGAACCGCGTTAACTCTCTGTTATTTGTCGCGGTCGTACTTGTCTTGCTGTGTAAGGCCCTGTCTGCCCAGAGCGGTGAAGGCGGCGCCTCGGCATCGGCCGGTCAGAATGGCAGCGCCCAGTCATCGAGCGAGAGTACGAATGCCGAAGCCTCTGGCCAGAGCGATAACGGTGGCGTTGTAGCATCGTCTTCTCAGACCGGCAGCGCTCAGTCTTCTTCCGGGAGCAGTAACGCCCAAGCACCTGCCCAGAGTGGCGCGGCCCCAGGATCGTCGGCCCAAAGCGGCAATGCCCAAGGAGCAGCCCAGGGGAGCAATCCGCAACCCGCTGCCCAGACGAATGGTACACGGACCACAGGGACGCATGCGACGCCGCAGGCAAATGTCGGGACGCAACCGCAAGAGATGCGGCAAGCCAATCCCTATGGCAATATGCCTTCTATGCGGGATCTCTATACTCAGATCCCATCTGCTGGAGGCGCGTTGCAGCGCTTCGGCAGCGACGCTTTCCTTCTCGGTACGGGAAACGCAAATGAGCTGCCGATGGATCTCCCCGCCGGGCCCGATTATGTTCTTGGGGCGGGGGATACCCTGATCGTGAATATGTGGGGCGGCGTCTCGAACCGGCTGGACAGAATCATCGATCGTCAGGGCCAGATTGAACTCCCCGAAGCTGGCACCATCATGATCGATGGAATGACGATCGCCCGGGCGCAAGAAGCCATTCAAAAGGCGCTCAGCACCCAATTTCAGAATGAGCACGTCGAAATCTCTCTGGGCCGGCTCCGCACAGTGCGGATCTATGTTGTCGGAGATGTGCAGCGGCCCGGCGCCTACGATGTCAGCTCTCTCTCTACCCCGCTGAGCGCCTTGTACGCCGCCGGCGGTCCCACCAGTCGCGGATCGCTGCGCATCCTCAAACAATTCCGCGGCAATCAACTGGTACGTGAAATCGATCTTTACGACTTCCTGTTGAAGGGTGTGCGCTCGAACACCGACCGCCTTCTGCCGGGCGACACCATTCTCGTTCCTCCTGTGGGTTCGCAGGTGACTCTGGAGGGAATGGTGCATCACCCAGCGATCTACGAGATGAACGGCGAGAAGACGCTGAATCAGGTTCTCGAACTTGCGGGAGGAGTGCTGGCCACAGCAAGTCTGAAGCAGATTAATGTTTCACGCATTGTGGCCCACGAGAAGCGCACCATGATCAACCTCCAGCTTCCGGACAACCCGGCCGAGGTAGCGCAGAAACTCGCTGAATTTCGGGTGCAGGGCGGGGACGATGTCGTTATCTCGCAGATTCTGCCCTACAACCAAAGCGCTGTTTACCTCGAGGGACACGTCTATCGCCCCGGGTCTTACCCTTACAAGGACGGGATGACGATCGGTGATCTGCTGCACTCGTATCAGGATGTATTGCCGGAGCCGTCGGACCATGCGGAACTGGTTCGCTTGCGTCCGCCTGATTATCGGCCGGAAGTTATCATCTTCAATCTGCACGATGCGCTGATTGGCAACGATTCGTTTCTTCTCGAACCGTTCGATTTGGTCACTATCTATGGACGGTATCAGATCGATCCGCCAATGGTTGCTGTTGAGGGAGAGGTTAATCGTCCTAACCAATATCCCATGTCGCAAGGCATGACGGTAGCTGACTTGGTAAGGATGGCGGGAGGATTCAAGCGGAGCGCCTATCGGGATGAGGCCGACCTGTCCAGTTATGTTATTCAGAACGGCCAAAAAGTCCTGGTCAACCACAGCAATGTGGCGATCGAGAAAGCGCTCGAAGGTGACAAGAGCGCCGACGTGACGCTCAAGCCCGGCGATGTCGTCAGCATTCGGCGCCTGGCCGGATGGCAGGATATTGGCGCATCCGTGACGATTAGTGGCGAAGTCGAACACGCCGGGAGCTATGGGATTGTAGACGGAGAGCGCCTTAGCTCCGTGTTAAGTCGGGCGGGAGGTTTTCGAGAAAATGCGTATCCACCCGCCGCTGTGCTGGAGCGAGTGCAGGTCCGGGAACTAGGCGAGCAAGCCCGTCAAGAGATGATTTTGCGAATCGAAAATACCCCGATCGATTTCAAGCCGGGGACGATGACCGAACAGGCGGCGGGAGCCATGCAGCAGGCCCTCCAGCAAGAGCGCGAGCAAGCTCTTACAGCGCTTCGCTCCCATCCCGCCAGCGGCCGTTTGGTCATTGCAATTACTTCGGACATCGCCAAATGGAAAGACACGCCTGCGGATATTGAACTGCGGGCAGGCGATACGCTGTATATACCCAAGCGGCCGGATTTCGTGACGATTAGCGGCCAGGTGTACAACCCAATTGCCATAGGTTATGTCCCTGGAAAAGGACTCGAATCGTATTTGCGGATGTCCGGCGGTTCTACACCTTCGGGCGACAAGAAGCATATTTATGTGCTTCACGCCGACGGGTCAGTCGTGCCGCGGACGGGCGGGAAGGGGTCCATTTGGATGAGCGACAGCTTCATGAATCTCCGCATGCG
>Ga0302198_10003429_pt1 | contig 15939 bp, 8 predicted proteins | sample II_Bog_N2_2_FD_193521 | JGI IMG/M metagenome (GOLD analysis project Ga0302198, IMG submission 193521) | Peat permafrost microbial communities from Stordalen Mire near Abisko, Sweden - II_Bog_N2_2 | ecosystem: Environmental > Terrestrial > Soil > Wetlands > Peat | place: Sweden: Abisko, Stordalen... | reverse complement strand
CTCGTTCACGGTTGCTTCAAGAGCTTTGGCCTGTTTTTCAAGGGCGACCGTCCTTCGATACGCTTTTCTGCGCTCATGCTTGCTGATAAGCTGCCACGCAAACATACCTAGCAGCACAAACACGATGAAGTAACCCAGGTACGCAAAGTCATTCCGGTACCAGGGTGGAAGGATGGTAAAAGCGTAGCTTGCTTCATCGCCGGCGCGTCCATCGTCGGCACGCGAGCGAACGCGGAACCGATAACTGCCCGGGCCCAGCCCGCTGTAATTCGCTTCTTTCTGCTTGCCCCAGGAGGACCACTCCTTGTCAGCGCCCTCAAGCAAATACTGGTACTCGGTATCTGCGGGGTTTGCATAACTGAGCGCGGCAAATTGAAAGCGCAAGGCGTTGCTGCCCGGCGGCAGACGCAGGCTCGAGGCTCCTTCTGCGCTTGAACCACCGAATACAACCTTCGAGCCTGCAACCACTTGGCGCACCAGTGTCGGGAACGGCTGCGGCGCAGCTTGATTGGTAAGCGGGGCAAGACGAAGCAGTTGCTCGCCTGTAATCCATACCACGCCATCGGGATCGGCAAACGAATGATACACACGGAAGCGGTTCAGGCGGCGATAAGAATCCTCGTCCAGATGCCATGTGCCATCCGCTTGCCTGCTCCACAGGCCCAGGCGCCTGGCGTCCGACGATGTGGTCCCGGACCAGAAGCTTCCCGTTTCCGCAGGCTTGCTGGGATCGAACAGGCCCACGGAGGATTGAACGTCGGCTGCATCGATGGGCAGCAGGAAGCGGTTGTCGGCAACGAATTTGTGAGCTCCCCCATCCCAGCGCAAGATGTTCTTCGAGCGATCCACGGTGGCCAACACGCTTCCCGCCACATATTCCACGTCGTTCGCGCCATCCGGAATACCTTCGTTATGGGACAGGAGTTCGGCCTTCGAATCTCCCATTCCCGTGGGACCCACCTCAACGCGAAGCACCTTGCCGCTGCTGCCGCTTACCCACACGTTCCCTTCGCCGTCTTCAACCAAACCGCGTGCTTCGTACACGGTGTTCGGAAGCCTGCCCTCATCGATCCATTTCTTGCCGTCCCAGCGCATGGAGCCAATGCCATCGGAGTGGCCGATGAAGATGCGGGAAGGATCCTTGCGCGATTGCACAAGGTCGTAGGTCTGTTCGGTGAGACCATGCGCGGCCGGCAAGGCGGGCACAATGCTGTCGCCCTTCAGCAGCATCACGCCCTCGCTGGTGGCCACCAGCAACTGGTTAGGCGTCTTGCCCGCCGGGTCTTTGAAGTCGATCAGGTTCCAGCCCTGGTTGGGACCGCGAATGGGAACGGAGGACGGACGCCCGGTCTTGGGATCGAATACGATCCGCGAAAGACCATTCGAGGAAACATTTGAAGCGTAGATAGATCCCTGGAATCGAATGACTTCGAGGGCGCTGGTGCGCAGGACGATAGAGATCGGCGAGTTCACTTCCACTCGGGCTATGCCGCCTGCAAGCCCCAGCCAAAGCGTTCCCTCGCGATCTGAATAGGCTGAAAGAACCTGAGAGTCCAGCAGCCCTGCGCTCTGATCGATAATCTGCCGTATCTTGCCGTCGTGCGTCAGTATCACTGCGCCGCCATTCAGCGTGGTAACGCAGATGCTGCCATCCGGAAGCAGGGTGGATGTGTAGACCCTGTAGGTTTTCAGGTAGTCATCCGCCTGGGTGGGGAAAGGCGTGGCAGTCTGCCCGTCGTAGAGCGACAGCATTTGATCGCGCGCGGAAACCAGAATGTGCGTGTCATCCCAGGGATTGAGGAAAAGCTTGCCGTAGTCCGCATAGAACTCGCCGCCTGGAAGTGGGCTCAGTCCATCGCCAACAATCTCTTCCAGGCCAATTCCGCTTTGCGCCGTATAGATGTGGCCGCGCAACCAGGAAATCGCCTGGAAGCGGGCCTTACCTGCCGAAGACCAGACCTGCATGTGCTTGCCGTCCCAGCGAAAAAGCGATTCGTAGGAACGGAAGAAGATGCCTTGCGGCGTGACCACCGTCTGCCAAACATCGGTGAAGTCGCGCTGATCGCTTGCAACCTGGTCGAGGATGGAAACAAAACTCAGAGTGCCCGTTGCATCCGGCTTAAGGTATCCGAAGTTCCCGTTGCCGCCGACCCAGATCTTCCCGGAGTCGTCTATCGCAAGCGAGCGAACGACGGTGGAATTGATGAAGATCTTTCGCCATGTAACGCCGTCGTACTCCAGCAAATCGCTGCCGGAATTGCCGAAGTACATAATGCCGCGGCGGTCTTGCAGAATGGTCCAGATCTGGGGACTGCCGTTGTAATCCCTGGCCGAGTAGTTCTGCAGCACCGGCGTCCCCATCTCCGCGACTGCCTCTGCCGGCGCCTTTTGCTGCGCGGACTTGTGCTGGGCTATACAAAGCAGCGGGAATGCCAGGGCCAGCAGCCCCAGCGTCAAAGATAGGCGGGATACGGAAAAGCGGCGGATCAATTGGCCTTTCAAAATCGATACCTGAAGGGGTGAGGGAACATTGCGATTTCCGGGAAACACCAACAAAGTCGCATGGTACCATGCAGCATTTCTGCGTGCAAGGCCATAATTGCCAATAGCTTACTCGCCAACAGCAGTAGAACTTGCACGAGCCGCGGACTCAACCTGGGACTCTTTCACTGTACCCAAATCATACTCAAATAACGCAAAGAACAGATAAACAGAAATGAGCCAATGCCCTGCCTCTGAAGTTAACAACAGAACTGAACTCTCACCCTGAGCATCTTGGCCCGCGCGAGCTGGTTAGCTCTTGAGTGAAAGCACCCTTTCCGAACCACATCCCGGCTTAAGAAAAAACCAATAGTAATGCGACAAAAGCCAATAATGCTGATGCTTCATTAGAATTTTCCGATAAAACGCCTATTGCCGCGATTTCCTGCCCGTTTCGAAACAAGGAGCTTCTATGCGTACGTTAGGCGAACTTAACATCGGTTGGGCGCTACGAGTTGTGCGTCCGTTTCAATCTGCTGCGCTGCTAGGTGCCATTACACTCCTTCTGTTGCCCCTCGCCACGATCTATGGCCAAACCGAAAGCAATCTTGCTTTTGCTCCGAAACAGGCCCGCATTGTTAGCCGCGTAGACAACTCCGAACTGACAACAGTCCGCGGCAGTACGCATCCAGCAGTCCGCAACGCCATTGACAATGGCCGCCTGGCTCCAACCGAACCCATGGGCGATCTGATCCTTGTGCTCAAGCGATCCAGCGCCCAGCAGGCCGCTCTCGAGTCCTTCAATACTGCGCAATACGATGCGGGCTCGCCCGACTATCATCACTGGCTCACGCCCGCGCAATTCGGCGCAGCCTTCGGCGTCGCTGACAGCGATCTGCAGACAGTCATCGACTGGCTTCAGAGTCAGGGTTTCACGATAGATGAAGTTCCGCCATCGCAAACCAGCATCCGCTTCAGCGGCAATGTGAGCCAGGTGGAGGCAGCGTTCCACACCGAGATGCACTCCATCGTTGCCGGCGGCGAAACGCATATCGCCAACGTGACCGATATCGGCATTCCTACCGCTCTTTCTCCCGTGGTTGTTGGAGTTAAGGCGCTGCACAACTTCTTTCCCAAGCCGATGCATCACACCGTGTCCCCGCTCCGCCGGAACTCATCCGGCGAGTGGATGCCACTCAGTGGACCAGGAAAGCTCCCCAGGCCAAACGAACCCGGCGAGTTTTCTCGGGCACCCCGAAACCCTGCCGCCCAGCCGACCCCGAGCCCGGAATACAACCCCGGCGACGGATACGAGTTGATCGTTCCCTACGACATGGCGACGATCTACAACTACAAGTCCCTCTGGACCGCTTCGGCGCCAATCAACGGCACGGGGCAAACTGTCGCCCTGGCCGGAACCAGCAACATCGTTCTGAGCGATGTGGCCACCTTCCGCTCGGCCACGGGATTGCCTCCAAATGTTCCCAGGGTCATCGTCACCAACTCCGATCCTGGAACCATCAACCTGCTCGACGACCGCTTTGAAAACACGCTTGACGTGGAGTGGTCGGGCGCGGTCGCTCCCGGCGCGTCGATCGTGCTGGTCACATCCAGCCAGACCAGCCAGACCAGCGACGCTCTTTACGCCAGCGAAAGCTACATTATCAACAACAATGTAGCCAAAATTATGAGCGTAAGCTACGGCGAGTGCGAGTTGGGCATGGGTACGGCCGGCAACCAGGAATACGCCAACCTGTGGCAGCAGGCTTACACCCAGGGCATCGCCGTGTTTGTCTCGAGCGGCGACTCCGTGGCTGCGGTTTGCGACGATGGCTATTACAACCCCTCCGCGGACTATGCGGCGGAGTTCGGCCTTACCGTCAGCGGCATGACCAGCACGCCCTATAACGTATCCGTGGGCGGCACCGACTTCAACTCCACCAGCGCCAGCTGGGCCGGCGCCAATAGCAGCACGAATATGTCCAACGCCACAGGCTACATCGCCGAGGTTCCCTGGAACGACACGGTCACCAATCCGATTGCGATCGGCTCTTTGAACAGCCAGCAAGGCGTCAATTACAACGCGGAGAAATGGGCCAATTGGCTGCTTAAGAATGACGGAATCTCGAGCGGCTTCTATGAAGAACTCATTCCTCCGGTGGGCGGCTCGGGCGGCATAAGCAGTTGCACCACGTCGGACGGCAACACTCCTTCCTCGTGCGGCGGCGGCTATGCGAAGCCCGGCTGGCAGACAGGCGTTACCGGAATTGTTTCCTCCGACAAGCGAACTGTGCCCGATGTCTCATTCTTCGCCTCGAACGGCTTTCTGGGCGCAATCTACCTGATCTGCGATACGCAGCCGCCGGGCTTCTCCAGCCCCATTGCCTGTAGCTATCCCGCCAACGCGCTGGACATGGCCGTGGGTGGAACCTCAGTGTCCAGTCCCGTCATGGCCGGCGTCATGGCGCTCATCAACCAAAGGGCGGGGACAACCCAGGGCAATCCCAACGCCGCACTCTACGGCCTGGCCGCCAAACAGACCTACGGGAGCTGTAGCGCGGAATCGACGACTAACTCAAGCTCCTGTTACTTCAACGATATCGACACCGGCACAATCGCGGCGCCCTGCTTCGGCGGTACCGCCAATTGCACCCCGCAAACCACCGGCGACACCCTGGGAATCCTGCCCGGATACGCCGCAACAACTGGCTACGACAAGGCAACCGGTCTTGGCTCGCTCAACGTTGCCAATGTGGTGAACGGCTGGCCTGGTGCAGCGTCGGAACCCGCGGGGCCAATCGCCACCCTGTCGCCCAGCAGCCTTACTTTCTCTTCCACTGCGGTCGGTTCATCGGCAACCGTCCAAACAGTCAAGCTCACCAACACCGGAACAGCTTCCATGACCATGTCCGGAGTCAGCATCGCGGGCGTCAACTCTTCCTCATTCTCGCAAACCAACACCTGCGGCACAACCCTGGCGGTCGACGCCGCCTGCACCGTTACGGTCGCGTTCAAGCCCGCCGCATCGGGCGCGCTGTCGGCCGAGATTGTCTTTGCGGATAACGCCGGCACTTCCGGGCAGACGGTGGCCTTGAGCGGCACGGGAGCGTCTTCGAGCACCGTCGCCGTCAGCATATCGCCCACCAGCCTCACCTTTCCGTCCACCGCCATGAACGCGGTGTCGGCATCGCAGTCCGTCACGCTTAAAAACACGGGAACTTCCTCACTGACCTTCACCAGCAGCCCCGTTATTTCCGGAACCAACAGTTCGATGTTCAAGGGCGCCACTTCGTGCGCAGCATCGTTGGTGGCCGGCACGTCCTGCGTCGTCACATTTACCTTCAACCCCACTGCGGCAGGTACCTTTACAGCCACTCTCAGCTTTTACGACAACGGCCCTGCTTCGCCACAAACGGTTGCCTTGAGCGGAACCGGCGCTGGAGTACCGGCAATCAGCTTCTCGCCCACCACCCTCACTTTTAGTTCGACTAGCATTGGCTCCACGTCGGCCGCACAGACCGTCACGATGAAGAACACGGGAACCGGCGCACAGCCCATCTCCAGCGTCTCTTTCACTGGAACCGGCGCTGCTTCCTACGCGCAAACCAACACCTGCGGCGCCTCGCTGGCTGCAAACTCCTCTTGCGCCTTCTCGGTCACCTTCGCCCCCACCGCCGTCGGAGCAGCCACCGCTTCGCTAAGCATCGCCGCCAGCGCCGCATCCTCCGCGCTAACCGTCGCGCTCACCGGAACCGGTGTGGGAGTGCCTCAAGTCACCCTGTCGCCCAGCAGCCTCACCTTCGCATCGACCAACAACGGCTCATCCTCAGCGGCACAAGTTGTCACGCTCAAGAACACCGGAACCGGAACACTTACCCTCACCAGCATTACTACCGGTGGCGCGAGCCCCTCTTCGTTCTCCCAGACCAACACTTGCGGAAGCCTCACAGCGGGCGGATCATGCACCGTCTCAGTCACTTTCAAACCCACCGCCGCGGGAACACTGACCGCCTCGCTGAGCTTTGCCGACAACGCAAAAAACTCTCCGCAAACCGTAGCGCTCACCGGAACCGGGGTTGCCCCGCTTCCTTCCGTAACCCTCTCCGCAACATCCCTGAGCTTCCCTGTCACCGCCGTCAACTCGACCCCCGGCTACGCCTACAGCCCGGCGCAGGCCATCACGCTCACGAACTCAGGCAAAGCCGCCCTCACCCTCAGTTCGATTGCTGTGGGCGGAACAAACCCAACCTCGTTCACGCAAATGAACAACTGCCCCACTTCCCTGGCAGTCTCCGCGAGTTGCACCGTACTTGCCCGATTCGCACCCACGACTTTGGGCAGCCGGTCGGCCACGCTGGTGTTCACCAGCAATGCAAGCCCCTCCACTCAGTCCGTCGCCCTCACCGGAACCGGCGGCAGCGCTCCGGCTTTGACTCTCTCCACCACCTCGCTAAACTTCGGATCGCTGACGGCGGGAACCGCCAGCGCCGCGCAGGCAGTTACGGTTACCAACAGCAGCAGCACCACGCCCGTAAATCTCACCGCTATCGCGCTCAGCGGAACCGGAGCCGCGTCCTTCGTTCAGGCAAATAATTGCGGATCAGCGCTGGCAGCCGGCGCAAGTTGCCTCGTCCTGGTTGAGTTCACACCCGCAACCACAGGCGCGGCAACAGCAGCCCTGACCGTCACAGCAAACAACCCTGCCGCAACCGCAGCGGTTGCGCTCAGCGGAACCGGCCACTGAGAAGCAACCCGTAGCCCCATAGCAATATAAAAGGGGCCGGCCGGGCGTGTCGCCGCCAGGCCGGCCCCTTTTCAAGATATACATATGCGGCTTGGAGCTCAGGCCTTTAGCTTACGTTTGACGAGGCCAGCCAGCCCCAGCAGCCCGCTGCCCAGCAGAAGGAAGCTGGATGGCTCCGGCGTGGCAGACGTGCCCAGGATTTCGAAAGTCTCCGATCCAGAGGCGCCGTTGCCATAAAACTGGCTTATTGAGCCTACATCGCCGTTATATGCGCTCGATGGGCCATCGCTCTCGTCCCAGCTAGCCCCGTATCCGAATGCCGAACCGACGTTGTCAAGCTCGAGCCAGTAGGTGCCTGCATCCAATGTAAGGCCTGGAATCGCAATCGATCCCGTGTAGATGGGATAACCGAAGGAGGTAGTCGCCTGGGTCATGGACGAAGCGTCCGACGTCCCCGATTCCAATTCGGTGCTGGAGTCAAAGTCGGTGAAGCTGGAGTCAATCTGCCAGGTCACATTCAACGGCGAATCCCCCGTATTGAGCCACAGGGTAAGGTTTGCGCCGGTAATCGTCGAACTCTGCGAGAGCGTGAACGAATCCGAGGTCGGCGTACCCCATCCGTTGGCGGTGTAAGTGCCTGGGCCCGGGTTGTTGTACAGCACGTCGGCAGATGCGGGAGCAGCTCCAACAACGCAAACGAAGGCAAGCGTCAAAACCGAAAGAATTGCAGCGTTCTTCATGTTCGTACCTTTCACGATCACAACGCCCATCGTCTAGGCGTTCCGGGGCGGAGGAAATGTTGGCTTTCAGGATCCGGACTGGCGGAAGTGCCGTTGGCAAGGTTGGCGGGATGGGGCCCGGAAAAGAGTCCCGCCTCAGGAATACCAAAATATGTTCTAGATTCATGCATGTGAATGGCCAATTTAACCTTTTTATTTTGAATAGCTTGAGATGAGAACAAATTGACAAATAGGTAAACCTTTACCACTTTCCCAAAAAAAGAACCCTCATTTCTGACCAGCGCAAGTCCCTTGCGCAATCGCGGAACGGGCCGTCATCCTGTGAGGGCAGTCCCCCTTCTCGACACCGATTCGGTTCAATGTGCCTAAAAATGCAGAACGGCCGCCCCGGAGGGTGGCCGTTCTGCGTTGCGTTCTTAAAGTAGCGCTCTACCGCTCGTTCTTCCGCCAGTTGATCAAATCGCCAAGAGTCGTGGTCGAGCTGGAGACGGGGGCCTTGTGGGCCTCCTTCTTGTAGGTTTCCACCTGGGCGCGGCTGGCTTCGTGGCCCACAGCGCGCAGGCTCAAGCCTACCTTCTTCTCTTCCACGTTGATCTTGATGATCTTGAACTCATGCTCCAGACCAGTCTCAAGCTTCGACGGCCCGCCGCCCTCGTCGCCGGCCTCGGAGATGTGGCACAGACCTTCCACGCCCTCCGCGATCTCGACAAATGCGCCGAACTGCGCTGTCCGCAGCACCTTTCCATGAACCACGTCGCCCACGCGGTGCGCGGCGAAGAAGCTCTCCCAGACGTCGGGCTGCAACTGCTTGATACCCAGGCTCAGACGGCGGTTCTGCGGCTCAACGCCGAGAACGACTGCCTTCACCTTTTCGCCCTTCTTCACTACTTCAGAAGGATGCTTGACGCGTTTGGTCCAGCTAAGGTTCGACACGTGAACCAGGCCGTCGATGCCGTCTTCAATCTCAATGAAGGCGCCAAAGTCCGTCAGGTTGCGCACACGGCCCTCAACCACCGTCCCCGCCGGATACCGCTCGGTCAGGTTCTCCCACGGGTTGTCGAGCAACTGCTTCATGCCCAGCGAGATGCGGCGGTCGGCCGGGTTCACGCTGAGAACAACCGTCTCGACTTCGTCGGCCGGCTTCACCAGCTTGGACGGATGCTTGAGCCGCTTGGACCAGGTCATCTCAGAGAGATGAACCAGGCCTTCGATGCCCTGTTCGAGCTCGACAAACGCACCGTAATCCGTGACAGAAAGCACGCGCCCCTTGACGTGCGCACCCACCGGGTAACGCTCCGTTGCATCAAGCCATGGATCGGGCGTCAACTGCTTGAAGCCCAGCGAAACGCGCTGCTTATCCTTGTCGAACTTCAGCACCTTCACCTGGATCTCGTCGCCCACATTCACCAGATCGTGCGGATGCGTCAGGCGGCCCCAGCTCATATCGGTAATGTGCAGCAGGCCGTCAATTCCGCCCAGGTCGACAAACGCGCCGTAGTCGGTCAGGTTCTTCACGGTCCCGGTGAGAATGGCGCCCTCGCCCAACTGCTCCAGCGTGCCAGAGCGCTTGGCGTTCTGCTCTTCTTCCAGAATTTCCTTGCGGCTCACCACCACGTTGCCGCGTTTTTTGTTCAGCTTGATTACGCGGACTTCGATCTTTTGACCCAGATAACCATCGAGGTTGCGGACTGGACGAATCTCAAGCTGCGATCCGGGCAAGAATGCCTTCAGCCCGATATCGACAGTCAAGCCGCCCTTGACCCGGCTCACCACCGTGCCCATGACTGGGGTCTTGTCGGCAGCGGCCTTTTCAATCACGTCCCACACGCGCAAACGCTGCGCGCGCTCGAAGTTGACAAGATAGCCGCCTTCGGGCTCTTCGCGCTCAATCACCACGTCGATCACGTCGCCGGGCTGGAAGCGAACCGCGCCGGTGTGGTCCAGCACCTGCTCCAGAGGTACAAGGCCCTCTGACTTCAGGCCGACGTCGATTACCAAATGCTTTTCCGTCTGCTTGATCACAGTGCCGGAAACAACTTTGTCCCCGTAGGCTTCAACAGCGGCTGCCTCGGCTGCCTGCTCGCGCTCAAACTCGGCCAGAGCGGCTGAAAAGTCATCCATGGTCTCAAGGCCGTGCGGCTCATGCGCGGGCGCGGCTTCGGCAAATGGGGTGGGTTGCGCGGACTCTTCCGTTACAACTACGGGCGTGAGCGCGGCCTTCCCTGCAGGTTCCACATGTGTGGCAATCTCTACAGGCGCGGCCTCTTCTACAGGCTCGGTTGGGGCATCGGCGTCCAGCGCGTTAAGTTCGGCAATTTCGGCGTTCTCGGTGTTGGACGTGGATTCATACAACGGCTGCTCTTGCTCCGTCGCAGGCTCTAAAACTGTGGCTTCCAATTGGGTGTTCAGGGTTATGCTCTCTGGTTCGGGATTGAGGACGTTTGGCATCACTGCGGCTCCGGAATTCCTTTTACTCGCGGCCGGCGCGCGCCTGCCGCTGAGGGTGGCTCCCGCGCTGCGATCGCCGCAGGACGGGAAACCTTGGGCCGTGACCTCGAACCAATGCATTGTTCATTCCGGCTGGTTCTTCACGAAGCACTGTCCCCCCAGCCGTTTACGCTGGCATGGAAAGCGATTGAGCTTCGTGGGAAACACCCGGCAGGCAACTGCTCGCTGGAGGGCGACCGCAGCCCGCTGCTGGAATCCGCGCAGAAGGCTACGCTCATGAGTGTAGCAACCTCTGGATTCCCGCGTCAATCCAACAGCTTGGCCATTTTGCGGTTCGCATCGGCAAATTCGCATTCGCGGTGGCGAACCAATGGACTTAGGGCCGCCGGCGCCCTTCTTGATCCGCGTGAGTCAATGTCCCGCAGGGTGGGAAATCGCGATGGCCGGGCGGGGGAATCGGAAGCCTATACTGTTTTTACGGCGCGACCCGCATGGATATTCTCTGGACCCCCTGGCGCTATACCTACGTCACTTCGGCGGAAACCGATGCTCGCCCCGGCGTCCCATCGAGTCTGGCCGCGTGGCCTGGCGACCTTGGCTGCGTCTTCTGCAACCTCATTGCTTCCATCGACTTCGCCACTTCCACCGGCATGAGTCAAGACGTGGCCGAGGCCGCGGGCGGCCTCATCCTGCGCGGTAAACACTGCTTCGTCTGCCTCAACGCCTACCCCTACACCAGCGGCCATGTGCTGGCGATGCCCTATGCCCACATCGACCGTTTGGCTGCACTGCCCGCTGATGCGGCCCACGAAATGATGGATCTGGCGCAGCTCACGGAGCGGGTTCTTCAGAGCCTCTATCGCCCGCACGGCTTCAACTTTGGCCTGAACATCGGCAAGGCGGGCGGAGCGGGCGTTGCTGGGCACATTCATCTGCACGCCCTGCCCCGATGGCTGGGCGACACCAACTTCATGACGACGTTAGGCGAGACGCGAGTGTTGCCCGAAGATTTGGAAACCACCTGGAAGCGGATGCGGGAGGCGTTTGGCGAGCTGGCCAGTTAGCGGAAGTCTATTCCAGAATTGGGGTATATTCCACCGCTTCCGGCAACGCCAGGCCCGGTTCCTCGACACCAGCCGCATCCAGCAAATTCCGCGGCAGCGCCTTTCCCGTCCGCACGCCTAGCCCTTTCAGCATCTCCACCTGCCGGATCAGGTTGCCGCGCCCTTCGCTGAGCTTCTTCATCGCGTTGCCGTAGCTCTGGTCCGCTGAGCGCAGGCTCTTGCCCACAGCCTCAAGATCGCTGACGAAACCGACAAACTTCTCATATAACTCGGCTCCGCGATTCATAACATCCTGCACGCTGCGGGCTTGCAACTCCTGCTGCCACAAGTTATCCACAATGCGAATGACGAACAGCAGCGTCGTGGGGCCAACCAGCAGGACCTCCCTTTCATACGCATAGCGCCACAACCCTTCGTCCTCATGCAGCGCCACCAGGAACGCCGGCTCGATGGGCACGAACATCACCACAAAGTCCGGCGTATCCAGACCGCCCAGCTTGTGATATCGCCGCCCCGCCAGCTCTTCAATGTGCCCGCGCATACTGGCCAAATGGCGCTTGACGGCAACCTTGCGATCATCGTCTGTGGCCGCGTTCACCGAGTCCGCATACGCATTCAGCGAAACCTTGGAATCGATGACCAGGTGGCGGCTGCCGGGCAGGTTCACAATCACGTCCGGGCGCGACTTCCTTTGCCGATCGTCGCCGTTTCCAGCCGCGTCAAACGTCTCCTGGACACGGAACTGCTCGCCTTCCCGCAATCCAGCTTTCTCGAGCAAATTGCGCACAATCAACTCGCCCCAGTCGCCCTGCGCCTTCGAGGAGCCGCGCAGCGCCGTGGTCAAATTGCGCGCTTCTTCGGTGAGTTGCTGGTTCAGGCTGCCCAGCGTGCCCACCAGCGTCTCCAGCCTGGTTACGCCCTTGGTTGAGTCGGTCTGCGCTTCCTCCACTTTCTTGCGGAACTCCTCAATTTGTGTTTTCAGCGGCGTCAGCAGGTTGCCAAGTTCTTTCTGGCTGCCTTCTGAAAATGTCTTCGATTTTTTCTCCAAAATCTCCCCGGCCAGAGCCTCGAACTGATGGGCCAGCGTCTGCTTCGCGCTCTCAAGCAGAGCCAGCTTTTCCGCCAGTCCCTCGCGTTCACTTTTCAATTCGGCTTCCAGCTTGCCAATCCGCGCCGCCGACTGGCTCTCGACCTGCCCCTTGGCCTGTAATTCTCCGCGCAGTCCATCCCGCTCCTCGGAAAGCCGTGCGATCGTTTTTTCCCGCTCCGCCGCCAGCGGTTCAAAGCCCGATTTTGCAGCGGAATCGGCCTGGCTCTGCGCCAGCTCATTGCGCACTGCGGCTAACTCCACCGTAAGCTCCTGAGTTCGCCGCTCCAGTATCGACTTCTCCGCCTTGGTGGATGCCGTGCGCAGCCAGAAGCCCACGAGAATTCCCACGAAAGCGGCAATCGTTCCGGCAATCAAACCCTGCATCTTCCCGTCCCTTTCCCACTTCGCCTAATGTACGCCTTCCGCCTGTGCATTTCTTGCCCTATTCCCGCTGTTTTCTAATCCCTAATCCCTATTCCCTATTCCCTAATCCCTACTCCCTGGTCCCTCGTCCTTTACACACCCCCACCCGCCCGATAAACTTGATATTCGGGGCTGCGCGCTTTTTTTCGGCGCAACGGTTGTGTTCCCCCGCCTTGTGCCGTTATCGTAGGCTGGCGGCACTTGATGGAACGGTACCCCGGAAGAAAACTTGAATCGAAAAGAAATACCGAGGAGAAGAAGGCATGGCTGTTGAAGAGAAAGTGAAACAGATTATCGTTGAGCAGTTGCAGGTGGACGAAGCCGAGGTTACCCCTGGCGCCAGCTTCCAGGAAGATCTGGGCGCGGATTCGCTGGATGTGGTCGAACTGGTGATGCAGTTCGAAGAGGCATTCGATCTTGAGATTCCAGACGAAGACGCCGAAAAGATCAAAACCGTGAAGGACGCGATCGACTACATAGAAAAGAACGCGAAAGGCAGCAAGTAGCCCTTGTCCAATTTGTCCCGCAGAGTCGTTGTCACCGGGCTCGGTCTGGTGTGCGGTGTGGGCAACACCGCTCCCGAAGTTTGGCGGCAGCTACTGGCCGGAGCCAGCGGCATGGCGCCAATTCGGGGGTTCGACACCACCGGATTCCCGGTTACATTTGCCGCCGAGGTCAAGAACTTTGACCCACTGAATTTCGTCGACAAGAAAGAATCGCGCAAGATGGGGCGATTCATTCATTTCGCCTTCGCCGCCGTCGCGGAGGCGATTGCTCAGTCGGGTCTTCAGATTACCCCGGAGATCGCCGATCGGGTCGGCGTCTTCATCGGGTCGGGCATCGGCGGCTTCGAGATAATCGAGCGCGAGCACTCCAACCTGCTTGCAGGCGGTCCGCGCAAAATTTCGCCGTTCTTCATTCCCGCTGTAATCGTGAACATGGCGGCGGGGCAAATCAGCATCCGCTACGGCGCCAAGGGGCCCATTTCCGCCACGGCTACGGCCTGCGCCACCAGCGCCAACTCCATTGGCGATTCGGCGCGCATGATTATGCACGGCGACGCGGACGTGATGATTGCGGGCGGCGCGGAAGCTTCGGTTACAGCGCTTTCCGTGGGCGGTTTTGCCGCAATGCGGGCGCTCTCCACGCGCAACGGCGAGCCCACCAAAGCCAGCCGGCCGTTCGATAAGGACCGCGACGGCTTTGTCATCGGCGAGGGCGCGGGCATTCTCATTTTGGAAGAGCTGGAGTTCGCCAAGGCGCGCGGGGCAAAAATTCTGGGCGAAGTGATTGGCTACGGCATGAGCGCCGACGCGTACCACATGACGGGCATTGCGCCCGAAGGCCAGGGCGCGCAGCGCGCCATGAGAGCGGCTCTCAAGGACGCCGGAATTCAACCGGAGGAGGTGGGCTATGTTAATGCCCACGCCACGTCCACGCCAGCCGGCGACGGCAACGAGTCGCGGGCCATCGAATTGGTGTTTGGCGAACACGCGCTGAGCCGCAAGCTGAAGATCAGCGGCACCAAATCCATGACCGGCCATTTGCTTGGCGGCGCGGGCGGACTCGAAGCAGGCATCACCGTGCTGGCGCTCATCAACCAGCAGCTTCCGCCCACCATCAACCTGGACAACATCGACCCCGAGTGCCGACTCGATTATGTGCCCAACCACCCTGTTGCGCACAGCTTCGACATTGCGCTCTCGAACTCGTTCGGTTTCGGCGGCATCAATGCCACACTCATCATTCGGCGCTGGACCGAGTAACTCAGTTACGACGCGAAAAGACAAACAGCGCGAGTCCCCGAAAGGTTCGCGCTGTTTGCATTTCATAGCAGGAGCAAGCCTCAGCCGAAGGCCAGTGTCCAGCCCACTCCGACCAGCACGATCAGCGCCCACCACCCGAAGGCCGCGATATATCCCGAACTGCGCTTTACCCCCGCGACGATCGCAAGTCCGATTCCCATCAGGGCGATGTACCAGATAGTGGTCACATCCAGCGAGCTTGCCAGCTTGTAGAGGGCGGCATTGGTTTCAAGCGGGTTCAGAAAGGCTCCCACGCTGGTAGGCGCAAAGTTGGCCAGGTTGAACGACTCCGGCGCGGCCCCCGCGAAAAGCACCACCGATCCCAGCAGCGATTTTATGATTCCAGGCAAGGCCGCATACATCCACACGGCAAGCACGCCTCCGAATGTGGCCTTGCCGCCGAACACGAAATTGATGGTGCCCCACAGGACGACGGCGATGACGAGCGCAAAGATCAGCACCAGAATGGGGCTGGCGGCAAACGCGCCTTCCATGCTGTATTGCGTGATCTTCATTGCCATGTCCCGTTGCTCAGGCGGCTGCTGAGCCATCTTTTCCTCGGACTTGGGATTCATGTGGATTGCATTCTCCGCCACTTGCCCCCAGCCGACCTTGAGTGTGACGGCCCCAAAGAAGATGTAGCCGATCAGGATCAGGATCAGAAACGGCATCCACCAACTCTTGTTTCCGCGCTTGATGTCTGCAAACGTCTTCGACGGCGCCGTAAACGTGTAGACTACGCGCTGCCACTGTGACAGGCCGGGCGCCTCGGGGGCTGCCACTGCCACGGATTGCACTTCCAGATCGCTCATGATTCCGCCTCTCGAAAATTCCGCTGCCGGACAGGAAGCAATGCCCTCTGACGCGAAGGCAGCGCCCGGCCGCAAACGGCTGCATTTTGTCCCAGGCAAGCGGCGTATTTATTACCGGCCGCGCCGGAAACTGAAATGCTTTTGCCCGCGATTGTACCCCGGAATGGGGCAAAAGGCCCAATCAATTTCCGTTTACCGCCTGGGGACCGGCAAATGCGGGGTAACTAGCGCCCGATGGAAGCGATCTCGGCGATTGCATCGGGCCGAGGTTGCCCGTTCGTTTTTCGCGCCTTCGAATCTGGCGCTTTCGCATCGGAGCCGGCAGTAGGCTG
>Ga0302198_10003410_pt1 | contig 16010 bp, 18 predicted proteins | sample II_Bog_N2_2_FD_193521 | JGI IMG/M metagenome (GOLD analysis project Ga0302198, IMG submission 193521) | Peat permafrost microbial communities from Stordalen Mire near Abisko, Sweden - II_Bog_N2_2 | ecosystem: Environmental > Terrestrial > Soil > Wetlands > Peat | place: Sweden: Abisko... | reverse complement strand
GTCTGAGTGGTGGGCCAGAATCCCGCGCTCGGTTCGCGTCAGGTAATACTCCGGCAGCTCGGTAATCCGGTCAAACAGCAGTGAGCCGGCGTCGTCGTAAAACAGCCAGGGCGGAAGGCGCTTGGGAGTGGCCGTCAGCCCCTGAAGTACCGCCTGGGCCACCGCATCCTGAACCGACTCAGTTTTTGAGATTGGGGAAACTATCGTGGTCATGCAGCCTCTTGGATGCGGTTACGGCGGCTTTGAGGTTCTTCTTTTTCATTCCGCCCGATGCGAATTTGCTCAACCCGCCAGCCGAATCCCCGAAAACTGCCAACGTGTCTCCGGCGAAAAGAAATTGCGGTAAGTAGCCCGAATGTGCGCGGCCGGAGTAAGGCAGGAACCGCCCCTGAGCACCATGGGACCGCTCATGAATTTGCCGTTATACTCGCCCAGTGACCCCTCCAGCGGCCGAAACCCCGGATAGGCAAGATAAGCGCTCGCGGTCCACTCCCAGCAATCGCCAAACAATTGCGCCGAGCCCTGATTCTGGAGGCCCTCTTCGACCGGCGTGGGCAGCAGGCGCCCCGAATCCAGCAGGTTTCCGATCGCTTCGCGGCCTTCGGCGGCGGTCTCCCACTCGAACTCGGTAGGCAGCCGCCTCCCCGCCCAGCGGGCATACGCGTCGGCCTCGAAGTAGCTCACGTGGCTTACGGGAGCCGTTTCCATCTGCTTCAGGGTCTTCTCGCCGCGCAGCGTGAACACGCTCCAGTCGCCGCTTTCGCTAGTCCAGTAGAGCGGCGCGCGCCAGCCCAGGTTCTGCACAGCCGACCACCCCGCCGAAAGCCAGAACTCCGGCCGCCTGTATCCTCCGTCGGCCATGAATTCGGCAAACTCCCCGCAGGTGATGAGGCGCCTCCCAATCTGATAAGGGCCGAGCCAAACCCGGTGCCTCTCCAGCTCATTGTCGAAGCAAAAGCCTTCTCCGCTGTGCCCAACCTCGCGCAGGCCTCCCTCAAGCTTCTGAAAGCCAAGAGTCGAGCGGCCCATCTGCGCACGCCCCCGGTGTGGATTCTCATCCGCGGGAGCCGCCGTCCTGGCCTCATCCAGGTAAACCGGCCGCAACGGATTGGTGAAGAATGCGTTGAGAATATCGGTGAGCAGCAGCTCCTGGTGTTGTTCCTCGTGATTTGCGCCCAGCTCAATGCGGCGAACCGCCTCGGGATCGGGATTGCGCAAGAGAAGCCGTTCGATGCCTTCGTCTACGTACTCACGGTAGCGAAGTACCTCTTCAAGCGCCGGGCGCGAGAACGAGGACCGCAGCCGCTTCTCGGGAAACTTGGCAAAGCTCTCGTAATAGCTGTTGAACAGCCAGGGAAAATCCGGGTTGAAGAGCCGGTATTCTGGCAGGAACTCCCGCAGAATGAACGACTCGAAGAACCAGGCCGTGTGAGCCAGATGCCATTTGGCCGGCGAAGCCTCGGGCGTCGACTGCACCATCATGTCTTCGGGGGTAAGCGGGGCGCACAGCTCCAGCGTCCGCCGACGCGTGGCTCGAAACCGGGCGCCGGCGTTCAATTCGGTACAGTCGGAGGGTGTGGTTGCGGAGGACAATTTCACACTGGAAAGAGTGTACCCGAAACAGGCCGCCGTTTTTCTGGAACTGTAAATCGTTGTTCGGTTTCATTTTTCAGGATCACGTTCCTTGACGTTTTTCGTCTAATTGATGCTTAATTCCATCAGATGACGGAACGGGACCATAGCCCGTCAAACCCTCGGATTCCTTCGCCAGGAGGGAATTATGTCTGAATTCAAGCAGTGCCGCTGGCTCACGGCCTTTGCAGCCGTCGCAGCCATGGTTACAGTATTTTCCGGCGCCTTTGCCCAGGCTCCGACTCAATCCACATCCCAGACTCCGGCTCCGATCGGAACTCAGCCTTCCGTGGCGACTCCGCAGTTCGAGCCATCGCCAGAGCAACTGGGCGACTCGCTCACCGCCCACCAGCGATACCAGGCCGCCATTGAGGCTTACCAAAAGTCTCCCGGAAACTCGGCCGAACTGTGGAACAAAATGGGCATCGCCTACCAAATGATGTTCAACCTTGAAAACGCCGAACGGTGTTACAAGAAGTCGGTGAAGCTCGATCCGAAGAACGCGGCGGTGCTCAACAATCTGGGCACCGTTTACGACTCCCTGAAGAACTATAGTTCGGCCGAACGCATGTACCGCAAGGCACTGAAAATCGACGCCCAGTCCGCTCTGATTCACAAGAATCTCGGCACCGACCTGCTGGCACAGCATAGATATAAGCAAGGCTGGGCGGACTACCAGGTCGCGCTGGCGCTGGATCCGCGGATATTTCAGGATAGCGGCAATCTCCACGTCGACAATCCCGCTTCCGTGGAGGACCGCGGCGCAATGAATTACTACATGGCCAGGGGCTGCGTGCGCGCGGGGCAGAACGATCGCGCGATCGAATACCTGCGCATGGCGCTTAACGAGGGTTTCACCAGCCCGAAGAAACTTGTCGCCGACAGCGATTTTGCATCGCTCCGCGGAGTCCCGGCCTTTGAACAGATGCTTGCGGCCCAGATCAACCAGCGCAACCCGTGACGGAATTGCCGTCGGCCATAGCGGCCTTTCAAGCGTCTATCTTCATAGGGGGCTGCCGTAGCGCGTCACCATCGCCCCCTTAGGAGTTGGCCATGAACGTCCGCTTGTTGATTGCAACCGCATTTGGTCTTGCGCTCGTCGCGGGCGCTTCCGCTCAGGATGCTCCCGGCACACCGCCGCCTGCTGGCCAGGCGCCGGCTCAAGGCGCTGGACAAGGTCATGGTTCGGGTCAGGGTTGGGGTCAGGGCCAGCGCGGCGGCCGCGGCGGCTGGGGCGGCGGCGGAATGATGGGGCGCGGCCTGATGGGAACCGTGACGGAAGTGGCTGCCGACCACTACACCATCAAGACTGACTCCGGCGAAACCTACACGGTGCATTTCAGCGCCAACACACGCATCCTGAAGCTGCCGGCTGGCGCAGGCGGCCCGGGTGGTGGTGGCGGCGAACGTGGCCAGGGCGGCGGTGGCGGAAATCCACCTCAGGCCATCAAATCGACCGACATCAAGGTGGGCGATGCGATTGTAGCCAACGGCGAAGTGGATGCGGCGGCAAAGTCGGTGGGTGCCGTGGCCGTGTTACAGATGGACCCCGAGCGCGCCAAGCAGATGCGCGAAATGCAGGCCAACTACGGCAAGACATGGTTGATGGGCAAGGTCACCGCCATTGACGGCGTCAAGGTTACGCTGATGAGCTCCGTGGACAACGCCGCCCATAGTTTTGTTGCGGACGAGAACACCACATTTCGCAAGCGACGCGATCCAATCACGCTGGCCGACGTGCAGGTTGGTGACACGGTTCGCGTGGAAGGCGCGGTGAAGGATGGAACTTTTCTGGCGACCACGGTCAGCGCGATGGGCGCGCCGCCGCCGGAAGGCCCGCCAGCGGGTCCGCGCGACGCTGCACCGCCGGCTGCTCCCAGGTAGAGCATTTATAGCGCATCGGTTCTCCAAGTGCATGGCGCGTCGAAGAGCGCCATTTCCGCTGGCGTGGGCGTTTGGAACTTTTCGAACCACTGCACCATGGCCTCTCGTTCTAACGGCGGATTCTCCGCGTTGCGGCGTTGAATTCTCTCAAACAGAACCTCCAGCGGAACAGCGAGGGAGTGGAGCTCGACGGCTGCGCCCAGCGCTCGGGCCCCGAGCCGCAATGTGTCCCGCTCAGATCTTCCCCACGTGCCCCACTCGATGATTACCGTTAGGCCTTGCGCAAGAAGCTCCTGAGCCAGCTTCCACTGGAGAGCTTCGATCTTGGCGCGGCTTGCTTCGTCGTACAGGTCGAGCGAAAGAGCGGACATCCACTCGTCGGGAGCAAAACGAATTGCGCGGAGCTTGCCCTCAAGCTGCGTGGCTAACGTCGTCTTGCCCGAGCCCGGCAGGCCGCAGACAAGAATCAACCTTGGGCTGCTTCTTGATTTCTCCATTGAATATGACTTTATCGAAAGTCGTCGGCTCACATTGACGCTTTGCACAGGCTTTCTGATTCTGGCACAATGGAGGCGCAAGGCGGAGGTTTTCCTTATGCCGTGATTGGCCCCTGCTTTTGTTGCGGTTTGCTGCCTTTTGGCGGGGACTGCTTACCTCGTCGCCCAGGAGGGTGGTCCCGCCCATGCACCGGATGGACGCGCTCCGCAGCTCATTTCACCGCTCTACTTCTCTCCCAAACCGAACGCCCCTTTTACGGCCACTGCGAAGACGCTCTGGGTGCGCACGCTGCCAGACGGATCGACCGTGACCACCGAAAACTCGCGCCTGGTTACCCGCGATGCCGAGGGCCGCATCTTTCAGGAGCGGGTCACCTTTGTGCCCGTGCCCAATAACGGGGACCGGCAAATGCGGGTTCATGCCATTGATTACACCGACCCCGTGGCGCATACGCTTTACCACTGTGATACCGCCTCCCGAGAGTGCGACCTGTTCGACAACTTCGCGCCGGTTACCGATGCCGTCCAACCCTCGGGGTTGCAGCCCGACAAGGCCACCTTCCTCACCCGCGAAGACCTGGGCGCGGACACCTTCGCCGGCCTCGATGTGCAGGTGTCGCGCGAGACCTTTACGCACTACACACAGACCAATGGGAACACGAAAACGATCCTGCGATCGGTGGATTATTGGTACTCACCCGCCCTGGGGGTCAATGTGCAGGTAAAGCGCCACGACCCGCGGGATGGCGACCAGACCCTGTGGCTCTCCGACGTTTCGCTCACCGTCTCCGAGCCGGAGAAATACAGGGCTCCGGCCGATTATCGGATCATCGACCATCGGAATGCAGGGGCCGGGAATAGGGATTAGATGCGCCCGCTCACTTCGCTGGGGACGCGCACGTAAAGTTAGCCGCGTTGGTGTTGTCGCCGGTCCCGTTGTATTTAGCCTGCAGCGGAAAGGCGCAAAGGGGACGCGTCATGGGAACGTGCGGAGGCGTAGTCCGCCCCTCGGATTTCGTCGCAATCAGCTTTTGCGGCGCCGGCCCTTTCTCCACCCACGCTTCTATGGCCAGGTTGATGTCGTGTTGCGCGTCCTCCGGCAATCCATCTGGAATTAGTCCGGACTGGCCGAACGAAGTAGCTCCCGCTCCACCACCGCAATGCTGCATTCCTGGAACCATGAACAGCCTCACGAACGAGTCTGTCTCTTTGGCCCCTGTGGCTGCGCGGACGGCGTTGTAGTAGTCGATGGTGTTCAGCGCGGAAATCGCAGGATCGTTCCAGCCGTGATAAAGAATCAGCTTGCCCCCACGCGCGGCAAAGGGCTTCAGGTCAGGATTGGTAGCATCCAGCGCCTTGCCGGTCTTCTCCATCGCCGCCTTCAGCGCGTCCCCAACGTCGGCCTTTTTATAGTCCCAATCGGGCCGCTCATACACCATATTCGCGAAATACCCGACGGCAAATGCGAACATGGTGCTCTTTTGAGGAGCGGGGCCCGTAATCCAGGGAGCCCACCCGCCAGGCCCAGCTTCCGAGCCAGGCAGATAGCCGGGAAAAATCAGTTTGCCTTCGCTGTCACGGCCTCCGGCATAAAGTAGCTCCAGAGTGTGGGCCTGAGGAGGAGTGAGGCACTTGTCAGTCTCCGGACCTTTGCAGAGAAGCGTAGCCGGCTCAAAGTGGCAGCGCCGCGGGTCATTCAAAACGCCGTCAACCACTCCATCGGCTCCATCGCACGCTGCAAGAACCGCGGCGCCGATGGCAGGCAGCTTGCTGGACGGGATGTAATCGGCCGGATCAACCGTGAGAGCCCGCGAGTTATAAAGCGCATTGGTCAGCAGGTGGGTCCAGTTGTTGGCGGGGGCGCCGGCAGCAATGCCGTCGTAGTCCGCGGGAAACCTTTGCGCCTCCATCAAGGCCTCGCGTCCGCCGTCGGAACATGCGGCAAAGTAGCTGTGTTTGAGCGGTGAAGCATAATAGGCCTGAATGATCGCTTTCGACTTCAAGGTCATCTCATGAATAGCGCGATAGCCGAAGTCAATTACCTTCTCCGGGTGTCCAAGGGCCCATGTTGCGTCCACCGCGGAGCCCGCATGGCCGGTATTGGTTGCGGCGCTTGCGTAGCTCTGACTGATGGCTGCGGCCAGCACACTGTAGTTAATGCTGCCGGCAAATCCGCCATTTCCCTGTCCGCGAAATCGTCCATTCCATCCGCTGACCGGCATCCAGACTTCGATGGGAATGGCCGAGTCGGCGGTTGGTGCCGCCAGCACAACCACACGGCAGAAGGCTGGGAGTCCTGCGAATTGAGGGTTCGGCGTCTGTCCCTTAGGAGTGGATCCAGGCGGGGCGAACGCGCCGGCAGCAATAACTTGGGCGGAAACTATGTTTGCGGCAGGCAGCGACAGCCTGGCTAAATTTGCGCAGGCGCTTTCATTGCTTGCCGCCGGTTGTGCCCAACCAACCGATACTCCGAGAATCCATATCGCAGCGATAGCTGCATGCTTGAACATTTGAGCCTCCAATTGCCCCGAAAAGATTGCCGCATCAATTCAAACACGCCGCCTCAAAGAATCCCGCCCTGAATGAACCACAAATATCCTCTGCCCCATTCATTCGCGCTCTTTTTGCGAATGAGTGGGAGACCACTACCCTCAACCGCCCCGGTCATCAGGAGCATCCCGGCTCGCGCAGCGAGTTACGCACTGAATGACCGCTCCTCGAAAGTCCATAGAAAACAACTGCCTGTCATTCTCACCTCAAGGCGGCGGATGGCCCTGGTCTCATTCCGCGAATTATTAAGTTGAGGGTGCCCCCGATCCCTCGCTTTTGGGTACTGTCTTAATTCCGTGTTGCATCGGGTTGTGAGCTTCCGGGCCACGGTGCGCCATCAGCAATTTTCTTGCGGATGATTTGAGTCGTTTGTTTCCAACTTGCCAGTTCCCTGCTTGCATTGCGGAGACCGTCTTCTGCGTCAAGGAGAGCCTGCTCCCACATTTTTACAGAATAATTGACATTTGTATTGACAATTTTAGTTGACATATTCTAATCTCCTTCCATGACACTTGAAACCTACAAAGAGTCGTTGAAGCAGGCCAAGTTGGATTTGACGAAGGCCATAGCTGATCTTGGCGATGCGGAGGCGAAAGCCGAACGTGCGAACAAGCAGATTGCAGAATTGCGTCAGACGGTTACTGTTCTGAGCCGCCTCTGCGGAGAGCCTGAGTTTGTCGAAGAGGATACGCTCGGTCTGACTGAAGTGATTCGGTTGGCATATAAGAGTGCCGTTGGAGGCCCAGGTATGACCCTTCAGGATGTGAAGGAACGCATCGACAGCATGGGCTATGCAGGCCGGTGGGGAAACCTTCTGGCCTCGGTTCACACAGTTACAAAACGCCTTCTTGCCAAGGGCGATGTGGAGCCCGCTGGAAATGTCAATGGGAAGGATACCTACTGCTGGTCTGGAAGATCGACGGACCCCGCTCCCGATAAGTCCAAGGTTGATCGGAAGCTGCAAGTGGAGTATTTCAAGCAGAAGACCAGACACATTCTGTGACTTTGGCACTAAATACGAACGCCCGGTGTCTTGAACACACCGGGACGCTCGGGAAAGGAGGAAACCGCAATGCGCATCACGATTAAGATCACGCGTACTGAGGCTGGTGAAACGATAGAAATCATCGTAGAACCACCGGGGTAGGTATAGCCCCTTAATCAACGCCCCGCTTCCTGCGCTAACAGGTCGCGGGGCTAATCCAAAGCGCGGAGTGAGCCACGCCCTAGACCCATAGATAGTGTGGCTCTTTTCTCCGCTCAACGCAAGGAGAAAAAGCCCATGACCTGCATCCGCTGCAAGCACAATACCGCCTATAAGTTCGGCACCTACGGCAAGCGCAAAGTTCAACGATACCGTTGCCATTCGTGCAAAGCCACCTTTGCCGACTCCCCCGCCAAAACGCTGGGAGGCCACTACACCGACATTGACCGTGCTTCCAAGGTCTTTGCCCTCATGCTTGAGGGAATGAGCATCCGGGCCATCTCCCGCACACTGGAGATCGACAAGAACACCGTTATGGCTCTGATGGTCAGTGCCGGTGAGAGAGCGCAAGCCCTGTTCGATTCCCGTGTCCAGTCCATCCCTGCCAAGCGCGTCCAGGCCGACGAGGTTTGGAGCTTTTGCCATACCAAGGAAGCGCGCACCCACAAGGAGGATCCCGGCGAATGGGGACACTCGTACCTTTGGGTTGCACTGGACGCGGACACCAAGCTGGTCGTGGCCTTCCACACCGGCAAGCGGAGCCCTGGCGATGCCTACCAGTTCATTTCCGAATTGGCGAATCGTGTTCAAGGCTATTTTCAACTCACCACCGATGGGTATGGCGCTTACCTGAAACCCGTTGAAGACCTGCTTTGGTCTCGTACCGACTATGCGCAGCTCGTGAAGGTCTTTCAAAACCCTTCCAATGCTGGCCCTGACTGGTACGGCACCGGCAAAATCCTCAAACAGGTCCCGAGCGAAATCCACGGAATGCCCGATCCTGACCACATCTCTACCAGCTATGTCGAACGCTGGAACCTCGGCCTTCGGATGCACCTTCGCCGGTTCACCCGTCTTACGAATGCTCACAGCAAAAAACTAGACAACCACAAAGCCGCCATTTCCCTGTACATGGCTTGGTATAATTTTTGCCGAGTCCATTCCAGCCTTCGCGTTACACCCGCAATGGAGGCCGGGCTAACTGATCACGTCTGGAGCCTCAGCGAACTGCTTTCTGGGACCGTATAACAGCGGTTCAATCAACTCGAAGGAACGAGCACTGGACAGACCTAATGCATCTGCCCAGTATTTTGCTTGGATCACACCACAAATCGGAATAAGGAGAAGAAACATGCCTTCATTTGGAACAGGTTCAGATATCTCGCTACCAGACGCCAACCTGATACTTAACAAATTCATAAAAGAATCTACTAGGCTCAGGTTGTTGTTTATCGGGAATGTGAATGCATTTTCTTGTGGACTAGCTGGGGTTTTGCGCGCACACTCAGCGACGCTGCTCGTAATCACTCCCGAGGGAGTGACTGGGCCCACATTCTTTACCTTCAACCCGGCGACAGCCTCTGGTTTCAAATATGCGTCTGGACGCGCTCTACCTGGCCTTCCCCTTCCGGTGGATGAGAAATTCGAATCTGACCTAGCTTTCATCTACCCAGACTCCTCCCAAGTACATCTACTGGAAATCGCGGAATAGGCGGCAGGGGCACCAACACGATTTCAGACAGTACCCGCTTTTGGGGATCGGGGAGGAAGGCCGGCACCCCGGAGACTTACACCTTCTCAGGAGCGGCGGGCTCCGGCCCAGGCATTTCGGCAATCGGGACCTAGCTCACAATCGAGGTAAGAATCGCGCGCGCTTCGGCCTCCATCGACCGCCCGTTCTAAGCGGCGCGGACCTGCGGGCTCCGCTTGATCAGCGAGTCAAGATTGCGAATTGTGATTATCGTCATAAAACAATCGTACCGGAATCTCGCATGCAATGCATGCGATGCATGCACCTCAATCGTGATCCAGCGCACACAAAAGCCCGTCAAAGTGCGTCAAAAACGCACCAATTAGCGCTTAAATTGCACTAAAACGGCCCTATTTCGTGTCATTTTGCACTATTTGTCACGCGTTTGAGTGCGCACATATACGTACGCAAAAATGAGCCTTTTTCATCGCAGCGTACGCACTTTACCGCACCCACGGCGACGATCCAGAAAGCTGGGAGCTGGGAGCTAAAAGCTTGCACTTAACCGGAAATAGCGCTTCGCCCGCGCCACATCGCTGGCCCATGACCCGTGTTCCGTCAATAGAAAAGATACTTGCGCCACCGGTCGTCGCCCCGCCCCAGCATGCGCATGATCTGGCGGCTGGTGTGCAGCGAGAATGGGCGCGGGTCGCGCAAAAGAAACATGTCGTCGATTTCGTGGAGCATGCGGTTGCCCTTGCGCCGGTTGCAGGCGTGGCAACAGGCCACAAGGTTTTCCCACGTCGAGTTGCCGCCACGAGAGCGGGGAACAACGTGGTCGAGCGTAAGCTCGCCGGAGGGCATCACCACGCCGCAATACTGGCAGGTGTTGCGGTCGCGAAGCAGGATGTTCTTGCGCGAGAGGGCGCGGGTCTGGTGAGGGATGCGGCGGTACTCCAAGAGTCGAATCACCGAGGGCATGGCGATGCGGCTGCGCTGGGCATGGAGGGTGAGACCGTGCTCCTCTTCGGTGCGCGCAATGCCTTTCAGCACCAGCACCAGCGCGCGGCGCGCTCCACAGATGTTGATGGGCTCGTAGGAGGCGTTGAGCACCAGGACGGGCATTTGCAGCATGTGCATGGGCTGCACAGCGGCATAGTCCCCGGCGTAGGCTGCGGCTTTGACAATGGACTTCTGCTTACGGGCATGAATCATAGCTTTTCCCAGCGACATCTCTTTCCCCCAAACTAAAAAGATGGTTGGTCTTGCAATGAATGGATGCTTTCCTGTTGCAGGCCCGCTGGCGTCGAACCGGAGGGCAGGTTTACTTCGTCGGATTGAACGGAGCGAAAACCGCTTGCGCGTCGTGCCCTGGCCAGAGTGGCCACCCATACGGATGCGGCGCCGGCGCGAATCAGAACCTGGGAAGCGGCGCGGGCGGTTGCGCCGGTGGTAAGGATGTCGTCGATGACAAGAATGTGCTTTGATTCGACGGAGGACGGGTCGGAGACGGTGAATGCGCCGCGGATATTCATTCGCCGCTGGCGCGGCGTGAGCCCGGCCTGGCTATCCGTCGCCCGATAACGCATCAGGGTGCCAGGGGCCAGCATGAGCCGCCAATCAGGATGCGACTTGCGCAGAAAATGGAGGGCGTTTTCGGCCAGGGAGCGGGCCTGGTTGAACCCGCGCTCGGCATGTTTTGACCGGTGCAGAGGGATGGGGACCACCAGCATTTCAGAGGGCGCATCGGCGGCCAACTGGGCAATGGCCTCGGCAAGCATGCCACCCAAAACGCGGGCAGCCGGATGCAAATGACCGTACTTGAGCGCGTGAATAGCGTCCTTCATGCGGCCCCGGTAGAGGCCAAAGGCCACGGCGCGCTCAAACTGCGGCGGCGCCAAGCGGCAAGCTCGGCAGAGCAAATTACCGGCTGGCGGTGAACCGGCAGCCGGCGAGACTTCCGCCGGGGCATCGAGCGCGTCGCCGCATCGGGCGCAGGCGGGACCGCTGAGGGCTGGAAATTCGGTCCAGCAGGCGGCGCAAATTGGCACATAAGAAAGCTGCGGCAGAGGGGAGCCGCAGAGGGCACAGGATGCAGGAAGGAGGGCGCAACCCAACGCATCCATGGGACTTCGAAGCACACGGGCGACAGCGCGCCAGCGGGAAGTCTCCGAAGTTGGAACGCCGAAGTTGAGTGAACCGGAGTCCCTGCGGAAGACGCACCTCACTTGAGGGTGGAGCGTCGATTGAACGCCACCCTGCCGACAGTATACCCGGAGCTGAGGTGAGAATCCATGCGATTTCATGTTGGTTCGTGAGGTCGAGGGAAGTCAGCCGCATGCCGCCAAGGCGGTTGTGTTGCATTGGCGGCTTGATCCCCGGCGGGTTCAGAGCGTGTCGGGTTCGTCTGAGACCAGGACAACGCTTTGCCCGCGGCGGGCTGTGGCGTCGGCTTCGTTCGATGCTTTGAGGTTGGCGTTGCCATCGCGAGCCGCATCCTTGGTTTTGCCCCAGGCATTCTGAACTTTGCCCTTGATCTGTTGGGCGGCGCCCTCGACCTGGGTTCCGGTGTTGCCAGTCATGTTTCCAATGTGCCGCTTCGCATTGCCTACCACGTCGTTGATGGTGCCCTGCACTCTGTCCTTGTCCATGTTTCCACGCTCCTGAATACAGTTGGCCACGGATGAGAGCGGGACGCAGTACCGAATGGAACACCATAGCCTCATCTATCCCACGAACACAAAGAGGCCCACTGCTTACCGTGGGCCTCTTGAGCCGGGATCGGAAGTCAATCCCGAGCGGGGTTCCCTCTATTCGGGCTTAGGCTTGGTTGGGGCTTTGGGCGCGGGCTTCGGTGTCGCCTTGGGTGGTGGCGGAGCTTTGGGCGCAGCCGCAGGTGTGTGTTCCGGTTCAGGCGCTCGCGTAGTCTTGACCGGCGGCGGTGCAGTTTTAGGTGCGGCCGCAGGTGTGTGCTCCGGCTCAACAGCTTTGGGCGGTGGCGGAGTTGCCGCCTTGGGCGCGGACGGAAGTGGGGTACCGGCTGGAGGAAGACCAGCGGGCTTAGATGGGGGCATCGGTGCGGTAACGCTGGCAGGCACTCCCGCAGGCCTGGTCGGAGCCAAAGCCGCAGGCTTGGGCGGAGCCGGAGGTGGGGCCTTGGCGACGGTCGCGGTCTTCGTTGTCGCAGTTTTGGCCGCCGCTACGGTTTCCGGGGGCGCCTGAGCCTTTGCCAATTCGGTGACCGGCCTGGGCGGCGGAGGCTTGAAACCGGCCGGGGGTTGATGATTTTCCGCAGCCAGCGGCTTGGTCTCGGCCAGATTGGTGGGATGCCCGCCGTTGTTCGAGGCAAAGTTACTTTTGTCAGCTGCTGCCGCCGCTCTGTGCTGCAGCTGGAAAGACGTCGGCGGCGTGTGCTGCTCGCGCATGGCCACCTGCTCTTCCGGGGCGGGCTGGTGCTGAATGCCGTTGGGTCCGCCGTTGTAGGAGACGTTGGTGACATTGACGATCGTGGTCTGTTCGACGATTGTCCGATTGACGTACACGTTCCTCACCACGTCGGGGTTCACGCGGACAACCGCGGTGTTGTAGGCGAAGACGCCGCCATTCCATGTTCCGCCCGCAAAGCCGATGCCCCCGTAGCCACCACCGTAGTTCACGCCGCCGTAAAAGCCGATGTGCGGTCCCCAGTAGCCTGCATGGAAGCCAAAATGGCCGCCGCCAAAACCCCAATAGCCGGGGGTCCAGAGCGCACCGGAATACGGCGCCGGCACCCACGCGCCGGGAACCCAGTAAAAACCGAGAAAACCGTGGTGCCAATAGCCGGGAGTCCAAATCAAGTTCGGTTGAGGGCATGGCGGCTGAACGTAGACTGGCAGCGGCGGTGGCGCATCATCGACAGTCATATCCGCATCAACGGCAACCGGCGGGGGCGGGGCTGGCGTTTCAACGGGAAGCCACCTTACTCCGTCCCAAACAAAGGGTCCATTTCTGATGGTGCCCGGCGCCTGGGCGCTTGCCTGCTGTTGAGCGCCGGCCCCGATGACAACAAGAGTCACCAGAAACCAGTGGAGAGAGCGCAAGAACTTCATAAGAGATACCTCCTGAACCTTGAAAGGCAACCGAATCAGCCTCACGCCAGGCATCCATGGGAGAAGTGAGCGCCTGGTAAGGATTTTGCAGGTGCCAGATGAGTTTACTAGAATTCGCGGCAAGTCAAGCGGCATTCTCGGGAATTCTTTAGGATAAATACCCTATCCTGCTGTGGAAGACGAGGCACCTGGAGCTTGACCGCGGGTGTGGTTCAAAGTGCATGCTGCGATGTTGAAAAGGCCCGCGCAGTATACGCATTTAGCGACAGGCAAGAGTAAGACAAACAGTGCAAAATAAGGCCATTCTAAGGCCGTTTTTAGTGCGAAATAAGAGCAAATGAGCGTGTTTTGGATGCGTTTTCCCGCATCAGATTCTGGGTCTTCGACCTTGGGATCAGGCTTGGTGGTGGTGGCCTGCATTGCATGCAATGCCTACCTGACCCGCTTCTGAATCGGAGTCGCGCGGACGAGGATTGTGCTCTCCCACCCAGTCTTTGAGGTAGCCCAACGGGTGTGCCACCCGCCACGAGTCAGACCGGGGCCGCTTCAGATTGGATTGGAATGGGTACGCCCTGGAGGGCGACGAAGCGCTCTGGCTCGCAGCAGGCGCGGGTCAGGCGGCTCAGGTCGGACTGCATCTCACGATCCGATTTGAAGGATTCGAACACGGCTTCGAGGATCGAAGCCGCTGCTGCATTCTCAGGGCGCTCGACTCGGTAGTGCATCCACTTTCCTTCTCTACGAGCCGCCACCACGCCTGCCTTGCGCAGGTATGCGAGATGCCGGGAGATCTTCGGCTGGCCTTGTCGCAAGATTTCAACCAGATAGCAGACGCATACCTCGCGGCCAGCAATCAGATTGAGCAGGCGCAGCCGCGTACGGTCGGCGAGGGCCGCAAACAACGGAGCCAGATCGGTTGACTTTGCCCGCGAACTCATAGACTCATAATATACGCGTTGACAGATATGTCCAGCTCTGTATATATTCGCTTTAACGAATACGAAGGAGAGAATCCAATGAGCTCAACCACCGAAGTTCAGAACCAGATCAAAGAGAAGTACGGCAGCGCCGCGCGAGCTGTATCTGAAACCGGCAGCGTGCAAGCCTGCTGCGATCCAGCGCTTCGCTGTTGCGACCCCATCACCACCAACCTCTACAGCGCCGATGAAAAGGGGTTGATCCCGGAGAATGCGGTGCTTGCCTCCCTCGGCTGCGGCAACCCCACCGCGTTGATCGAGCTCAAACCCGGCGAAGTGGTACTCGATCTCGGCTCCGGCGGAGGTATCGATGTGCTTCTTTCCGCGCGGCGCGTTGGCCCCACCGGCAAAGCCTATGGTCTTGACATGACCGACGACATGCTGGCTCTGGCCCGCGAGAACCAGCGCCAGGCCGGCGTCACCAATGTTGAATTCCTCAAGGGCGAAATCGAGAATATTCCCCTGCCCGACAACTCTGTCGATGTCATCATCTCCAACTGTGTCATCAATCTCTCCGCCGACAAGGGCCGCGTTCTCCGCGAAGCCTTTCGCGTACTGAAGCCCGGCGGCCGCTTCGCCGTCTCCGATGTCGTGGTGCGTGGTGCGGTGCCGGATGCCGTCCGCCAAAGCATGATGTTGTGGGTCGGCTGCATCGCCGGCGCTCTTGACGAGCAGGACTATCAATCCAAGCTCCTCGCAGCGGGCTTTACGGATGCCTCCTTCGAGCCCACTCGCGTCTACGACGTCGAGGATGCCCGCCAATTCCTCAGCACGTCCGGCATTGACATAGACGCCGTCGCCGGCCAGGTCGAAGGCAAGTTCCTAAGCGCCTTCATCCGCGCCTCCAAGCCGGAGGCAACCTGCTGTCAGCCCGGCTGCTGCTCACCCGTCGCAGTTACCCTGAAGGGATGATCGCCAATGTCCAAACACTACAATGTCCTCTTCCTCTGCACCGGCAACTCCGCGCGCTCCATCCTGGCGGAGGCGCTGCTGAATCACAAGAGCAAGGCCAACTTCACAGCCTACAGCGCGGGCAGCCATCCCTCCGGCACGCCGCGCCCTGAAGCGCTCTCCCAGCTACAGTCCGCCGGCATTGGCATTGATGGACTGCGCAGCAAATCCTGGGACGAGTTCGCGGTGCCCGGCGCGCCCCGTCTCGACTTTGTCTTCACGGTTTGCGACAACGCCGCGAACGAAGCCTGTCCCTACTGGCCCGGGCAGCCCATGACCGCCCATTGGGGAATCCCCGACCCCGCCGCTGTCAAAGGGACGCCCGAGGAAATTGCCCGCGCATTTCGCGAAGCGTTCGTAATTCTCGATCGCCGCATCGGCCTTTTCCTTTCCCTTCCGCTTGCCACACTTCAAAATCTTGCCATCCAGGAAGAGATCAACCAGATCGGCAAAGCCTAAAAGGAGTGTCTCCGTATCCAGGCAGGTTGCCGCCCTCATCGGCAACCTGTTTCTTCCCACGCATTGGCGTTGAGGTTTTCCTGCCGCAAACCGTTGCACCCGAGGCAAACAGAGATGTTCGCAAAACCTTATACAAAAGGCCAGATATGCGCACCCTTGCAGCGCAAGAAGCTCTCCTTCCTTGACCGCTTCCTCACACTATGGATCTTCCTTGCCATGGCCATTGGCGTGGCCCTCGGACACTTCATCCCTGGGTCCGCGGCCTTCGTGAATCGCTTTCAGTTCGGGACCACGAAC
>Ga0302198_10003395_pt1 | contig 16044 bp, 15 predicted proteins | sample II_Bog_N2_2_FD_193521 | JGI IMG/M metagenome (GOLD analysis project Ga0302198, IMG submission 193521) | Peat permafrost microbial communities from Stordalen Mire near Abisko, Sweden - II_Bog_N2_2 | ecosystem: Environmental > Terrestrial > Soil > Wetlands > Peat | place: Sweden: Abisko... | reverse complement strand
CCCAGGAGAAAGGGCTCGGCCTCACCGGCCCCGCCAGCCCGGCGCTCCCCTCGCTCATCCTCGTCGGCGACTCCACCGTCCGCAATGGCCATGGCCTCGGCTCCGACGGCCTCTGGGGCTGGGGCGCGCCCATCGCCGATCTCTTCGACCCTGCCAAAATCAACGTGGTCAACCGCGCCATCGGCGGCCTCTCCAGCCACACCTACATCTCCCAGGGCCACTGGGCCAGCACCCTCGCGCTGATTAAGCCCGGCGACTTCGTCCTCATCCAGTTCGGCCACAACGACGGCGGCCTCAACCTCCCCGGCCAGCCCCCCGTCCCCGACCAGGGCGTCGCGCCCGGCGCCGCCCCGCCCACACCACCCGCCGGGGCCACACCCCACGCCCCCAGCGGCCGCGGCAGCCTCCCCGGCATCGGCACGGAGACTCTCGACGTCACCGACCCCCGCACCAACGCCACCGAAACCGTCCACACCTTCGGCTGGTACATGCGCCAATACGTCACCGACACGCGCGCCAAGGGAGCCACCCCCATCCTCTGCTCCCTCGTCCCCCGCAAAATCTGGGTGGACGGTAAAATCCACCGCAGCACCGACACCTACCGCGGTTGGACCCAACAGGTCGCCACCGCGGAACACGTCCCCTTCGTCGACCTCAACGAGATCATCGCCCGCCGTTACGACGCCCTCGGCCAGCCCGCCGTCGAGCCCCTCTTCGGCGATCCCCACACCCACACCACCCTCGCCGGAGCCCAGCTCAACGCCGAGTGCGTGGTCGCCGGCCTCCGCGCCCTGCCCGCCAGCCAGGTCGGCCCGCTCCTCGCCGCTCTCTCCCCCAAAGGCCTCGCCATCCCGCCCTACAAACCCTGATCACTCCCCCGCGCGATTGCCCTTGCTCTTTGCCCTTGCCCTTGCTCTTTGCCCTTGCCCTTGTCTTTGCCTTTGCCCTTGCCCTTGCCCTTGCCCTTGCCCTTAGTCTTTGCTTTTGCCCTTGTCTTTGCCTTTGCCTTTGTCTTTAGTCTTTGCCCTTGCCCTTGCCGTTGCCCTTGCCCTTGTCTTTGTCTTTGTCTTTGTCTTTGCTTGTCATTCTGAGCGCAGCGAAGAATCCCCGCATTTCGTCTTTGTCTTTGCCTGCACTTGCCGAGTGCACCCCACTCCTGCCGCTTCCTCGCAGCAGAGACGGCGCTCGCTCGTCCTGCAACAAAAGTTATGCCCCACTCTTTTTCAACAGCCCGAACCACCCCCAATCCCCCATTGTGACTACCGTCACACAAAACATGTTCACCCCGCCATTGACGCGCCTCCGCGCCCCTCCGCCGCCCCTCGATTGCCCGCATTTGCCGCTCCAACCAAGCTCCCGCACCCCCCAAATCCCCTCGAAAAATAATCTCCCGCCATTTTCAAACCGCTCATTCTTTGTGTATATTCCATCTGCACTCCTCAATTCCTTGACGAGTTTCCAAGGTGCCAGGGCGTACATCTTCCATCGCCGTGCAGCTTCCCCTGATGAAATAGGCCCCCCATTTTGAGAGGATCCCATGACTCAGACGAAGTCGCTCACTCTCGTGCTTCTTGCCTTCTTTGCCCTCCTCGCACCCCTGGCGCATGCCGACCAGGGCGGCTTCACCAACTCCGGCGGCGGTCTCTCCGCCGGTGGCGGCTTCGCCGTCTCGTCTTCCGCGGTCGGCACGCCGGCCGGCACGCTCACCCTCAGTTGCGCGGGCGCCTCGCCCTGCTCCGGCGGCAGCCTGGTCTACCAGTCCTCTGACGGAACCACCTCCATCAACGCCGTCTTCACTACCGGCACCTATACGGAAGGCTGCGCCGGCGGCGGACGCGGCGGCCATGTCTCCTGCGCCTGGTCCTTCACCGGCAGCTTCACCGGCACGCTCACCACACCTGCCGGCACCCAGGCCATCAACGGCGCCACCTCGCAGTACTACAGCACCACCGGCGCCGGCAGCGGGACCACCGGCTACAACTCCGCCTACACGCCCTTCTACTACTCCGACAGCGAACAGATCCTCCGCGCCGACGACCTCCAGGGCGATAACCAGATTGCCTACGGCACCGGCGGCAGCGGCGTCGGAAACTTCTACGGCGCCTACGGCATCGCCGTCGACTCCGCCGGCCGCATCTACGTCGCCGACGCCTACAACTGCCGCATCGTCCGCTTCGACGACATGAACGGCACCAACTGGACCGAGTACGACTCCGCCGGCGGCTGCGGCGCCGGCACCGGCCAGTTCTACGAGCCCACCGGCATCGCAGTCGACTCCCTTGGCCGCATCTACGTCACCGATCCCTACAACCAGCAGCTCATCCGCATGGACGACATCACCGGCGCCAACTGGACCGTCTTCAACAACGTCGGCTCCGGCGACGGCCAGATCGCCACCTTCACCAACATCACCGTCGACTCCCAGAACCACATCTACATCGCCGACGGTGGCAACTCCCGCATCGTCCGCATGGACGATATGACCGGCACCAACTTCGTCTCGTTGCACCAGTCCCCGCCCATCGGGCCTTACATCTACTCCTTCGCCAACCCGGTCGCCCTCGCCCTCTCGCCCACCGGACAGATCTACGTCGCCGACTACGCCGGCTCGGCCGAGGTCATTCGCGTCGACGACATGACCGGCACCAACTGGGCCTCCATCTCCGTAGGCGCCGTGGGCGCCGGCGGCCTCAACAGCATCGCCGTCGATTCCACCGGCATCGTCCTCACCGGCGGCGGTGGTGCCAAGATCATCGACAACCAGTCCGCCGTCCTCAACTCCTCCGGTCCCATCGCTCCCATCGGCAGCTATTACATCTTCGGCGTCACACCCGTTCCGCTGCCGCCCGGCCCGCGCCCGTCCGCCATCAGCTTCAACCCCACCACCCTCAACTTCACCCAGAACGCCGGCACCACCTCCACGCAGCCCGTCGTCATCACCAACTTCGGCGGCAGCCCGCTCAACTTCAACGGCCTCTCCGCCACCAGCGGATTCACCGAAAGCGACACCTGCTATGGCGTGCTCGCCCCCGCCTCCACCTGCATCGCCAACGTCTCCTTCGCCCCGTTCGCCGCCGGCCCGGCAAGCGGAAACCTTATCGTTACCGACGACTCCGGCAACGCCGGTCCCAGCCAGGCCATCGCCCTCACCGGCATGGCCACCGCGCCCGTCGCTTCCGTCTCGCCCACCTCGCTCAGCTTCTCGTCCACAGTCCTCGGCGCCACCAGCACAGCCAAAACCGTCACCCTCACCAACACCGGCAATGGTCCACTGATCGTCGGCAGCGTCCTCGCCTCCACGTCGTTCAACCAGACCAACACCTGCACGGGCAGCATCGCCCCCGCGGGCACCTGCACCATCTCCGTCAGCTTCACCGCGATCACCGTTGGCACCGTCTCCGGCTCGATCACCATCAGCGATAACGCCGGCACGCAAACCGTCGCCCTCACCGGCACCGGCTCGGCTCCTGTCACCTTCTCGTCCAGCTCCCTCGGCTTCGGCTCAGTCGTGGTCGGCAACACCAGCGCGGCCAAATCCGTCACCCTCACCAACCGCGAAAGCGTCGCTCTGAACTTCTCCGGCATCACCGCCTCCGCCGGCTTCAACGTCGCCAGCGGTACCTGCGGAGCCAGCCTTGCCGCCAAGGGCTCCTGCTCGGTCGGCGTCACCTTCTCCCCAACCGCCATCGCCGTCTCGGCCGGAACGCTCACCTTCAACGACGACGCCCTCAACACGCCGCAGACCGTCAGCCTCAGCGGCACCGGCACGGCTCCGCTCACCCTCTCCGCCAGCTCGCTCAGCTTCGGCTCGGTCAAAGTCAACACCACCAGCGCCGCCAAGTCCGTCACCGTGACCAACCGCAGCAGCGCGGCCGTCAGCTTCAGCGGTATCGCCACCACCGCAGGCTTCAACCTCGCCTCCAACACCTGCGGCGCCAGCATCGCTGCCGGAGCCACCTGCTCCGTCGGCGTCACCTTCACTCCAACCGCCACCGGCTCTGTCTCCGGCACGCTCACCTTTACCGACAGCTCCGTCAGCAGCCTACTGACCGTCACCCTCACTGGAACCGGCAGCACCTCTTCCGGCTCCCACAACAACAACTAACCTTCCCATCCCCTAACCCCGGGAGCAGCCCCATGGTCGACGCATACTCCTCTGCGACCGGCCATGGGGTTCGGCTTCTGCTCCACGCCCCCGAGGCGCTTTCTGACCCATCCCCCGAGGCGCTTTCTGACCCATCCCCCGAGGCGCATTCTGACCCATCCCCGAGGCGCATTCTGACCCATCCCCCCGGAAGCGTCATTCTGACTCGCAGAGTCAGAATCTCCGTCGTTCCCCTTCGCCCGCCCCCACTGAGGCTTGTCATTCTGAGCGCAGCGAAGAATCCCCGCATTTCGCCTCCACCACCCCAGCCGCCGCCCTCACCCCGCCCCGCTCGAAGACCCGCGCCCACACATGCGCGGTCATTTCCTATCGCGCATGCGCATAAACGGCCGTTCGATCAGATAGTAGGAAGCCGTCGCCATGGCAAGAATCAGAGGGATGGTCAGAATTCGCTGGGCATGGCGCACCGGAATCAGCCCGGTGTAGGACAGCGCAATCGGGTGGTACAGATAGATCGCATACGAGATCCGGGCGATGAACCGTATCGCACGATGCTCCAGAAAGCCCCCCCCCCGGCGAACATCCGGCGAACATAAGCTGAGCGATCAGCAGCGCCGCAAACACCGGAGTCAGCGAAAGCACCGCGAGATACATGGCGGTGCCCTCAGCATGTTGTAAATCGAAGATCGTAACAACCGCCATAGCTGCGAGAGAGAAGAGGATCAGAGACCTCTTTGCGATCAGGCAAAGAAGCCAATTCGGAACACTGCGGCGATAGATCAGGATGGACAGCAGGCCTCCAATCATCAAGGCATCCGCCCTGCAGTCGAAGGCGTTGTAGATGTAGGAAAGTGGGACGTGAAAACCAAACACCAGCACCGCGCGCCAGATCCACAGCCCAACGACGACAATGGAGACGTTGCGCCCTATCGACACAGAACGCGCCAGCAACGCAAGCAGTACGACCGGCCAGATCAAGTAGTACTTCTCTTCAATCGCCAGCGACCAACTGATCCCAACCGGAAACGTGACCTGCTGGGCCACAGGTAGAAACGCCCGGCCATAGTCAGCCATGTAAAAGAAGCTCTCGAAGGCCTGCTTCCAGACGATGTGTTGATGCCGCGCCACCATCGTCAGCATCGTGATAACCCAGCAAACATAGAACGTGGGAAAGATACGATAGCTTCTGCGGCGGTAGAAGTTGCGCAGAGAGAGGGTTCGCATCCGCGCGAATTCCTTGAGCAGCATCGTCGTGATCAAAAATCCGCTGAGCACAAAAAAGAGCGTAACGCCGAGCGCGCCGGAGAACGGCAGCCCCTGGTGATACAGGACAACCATGGTCACCGCAGCCGCCCGGATCGCATCGAGCCCGGGAATCGTCCGGCTGTGCATCGCGCGCCACAGGGTCGTCTGGCTCTTCGGCAACCATCGTCAGCATGGCCCCAATCCTACTCGACTTGTCGACGGGCAGAAAGAATCCTCACCCCTCTGCTGTACGCTTAATGCGATGCAACCCGGACTCTCTACCTACGTCTTCTTCCAGCACCGCCTGCACCCCGGCCTGCTGGACGCACTGCATGCCGCCGGCGCCACCACCATCGAGGTCTTCGCCGCGCGCCACCACTTCGACTACACCGACACGCCCGCCGTGCGCGAGCTGGCCGCCTGGTTCCGCTCGAACGACGTCCGCGCCGTCCTGCATCAGCCCATCTACATCAGCGACCGCGCAGACGCCCAGTGGTCGCGCCACGTCGCCGCGAACCTCAACCTCATCGCCACCGAGAAGACCCACCGCATCGCCGCCATGGACGAGGTCAAGCGCGCGCTGGAGTGCGCCGAACAGGTCCCCTTCGCCGCCGCCGTCCTCCACCTCGGCCTGCGCGATACCGCCTGGGACGACGCCGCCATCGAGCACTCCATCACCGCCATCGAGCACCTCAAGGCCTTCGCCTCGCCCCTCGGCGTCCGCCTGCTGCTGGAAAACGTGCAGAACGAAGTCACCACCCCCGACCACCTGCTCTACATCCTCAAGTCCGGCCACTTCGACTCCGTCGGCGTCTGTCTCGACCTGGGCCACCTGCACCTGGCGCAGCCCGCAACCGGCGCGCCCGCGGACTCCGGCCTCGGTGCCGCCGTCGAGTTGCTCGGCGCGCGCATCGCCCAGCTCCACCTGCACGACAACCACGGCCCGCTCGCCCACACCATCGACATGAAAGACGAGCACCTCTGGCCCGGCAACGGCGCCCCCGTAAACGGAACCATCGACTGGAACGCCGTCGCCCCCGCCCTGGCCACGCTCCCCGCCGCCACGCCCGGCATTCTGGAGCCGGCCTGCGACCGCGACGAAGCTCCCGAATCCATCACCGCCAGGGCTGAAAAGACCTTCCGCACGTTGCTCCAACAGCAGTCCCCGCAACATATGTAACCAAAACGGATACGAAAGCCGTCCCCATGAGCGAACACGCCACACCCGAAGTTACAAATTCCGCCCCCATCGCCACCATCGCTTCTCTCGCCGCCCACGAAGGCGAGCGCGTCACCCTGCGCGGCTGGCTCTACAACATCCGCTCCTCCGGCAAACTCCTCTTCCCCACCTTCCGCGACGGCACCGGAACCATCCAGGGCATCGTCCCCAAAGCCGCCGTCCCGCCCGAAGTCTTCGACCGCATCAAGTCGCTCACGCAGGAATCATCGGTGATCGTCACCGGCAAGGTCCGCGCCGACTCCCGCGCGCCCTCCGGCTTCGAGCTCGACGTCGACAACGTCGAAATCGTCCACCTCGTCCCCACCGACACGCCCTTTCCCATCACGCCCAAAGAACACGGCACCGACTTCCTCATGGAGCATCGCCATCTCTGGGTGCGAACTCCGCGCCAATCCGCCATCCTCCGCGTCCGTGCCACCATCATGCGCGCGGCACAAGAGTATTTCGATACCCACGGCTTCATCCGCACCGACCCACCCATCCTCACGCCCGCCGCGTGCGAAGGCACCAGCACGCTCTTCGAGCTCGACTACTTCGGCGACCCCGCCTTCCTCACGCAAAGCGGCCAGCTCTACATCGAAGCCACCGCGCTCGCGCTGGGCAAGGTCTACAGCTTCGGCCCCACCTTCCGCGCGGAGAAATCCAAGACCCGCCGCCACCTCACCGAGTTCTGGATGATCGAGCCCGAGGTCGCCTTCATGGACCTCGAAGGCGACATGCAGCTCGCCGAAGCCTTCCTCACCCACATCGTCACCACGGTCCTGGCCCACCACCGTGCCGACCTCAAAGTCATCGGCCGCGACATCGCCAAACTCGAAGCCGTCATCGCCCCCTCGCGCGATGACGCGGTCGCCATCGCCACCGCCGAACCCACCACACCAGGCAACGAAGTTGTCATTCTGAGCGGAGCGAAGAATCCCCGCATTTCGCCCGAAGCACCGCCAACCTCCCCACACACAAACTCCGTCATCCTGAGCGGAGCGCGCAGCGCGGAGTCGAAGGACCCCGAAGCATCTTGCGTTGCCACAACCCCGAGCACCATCCCGCCCGCAAATCGTTTTCCCCGCCTCTCCTACGACGAGGCCCACACCATGCTCGAGCGCGCCTTCGCCGAAGGCAAGCTCGAAGCCCCCCACATCTACGGCGACGACTTCGGCTCGCCCGACGAGACCTACATCAGCTCCCAGTTCGACAAGCCCGTCATGATCCACCGCTACCCCGCCGCCTTCAAGGCCTTCTACATGCAGCCCGACCCCGACGACCCCACCAAGGCCCTCTGCGTCGACGTGCTCGCCCCCGAGGGCTACGGCGAAATCATCGGCGGCAGCCAGCGCATCGACTCCTACGAACTCCTCAGGGCGCGCATCGAAGAGCACAACCTGCCCCTCGCCGCCTTCGAGTGGTACCTCGACCTGCGCCGCTACGGCTCCGTCCCCCACGCCGGCTTCGGCATGGGCATCGAGCGCGCCGTCGCCTGGATCTGCGGCCTCGACCACGTCCGCGAAACCATCCCCTTCGCCCGCACCTTGAACAGGATCTACCCATGACCGAACTCGACACGAAGTCGTCTGCCAATTCGATGTATCCCGTCCCAACCCGGGAAATGGACACCGCGCCCAATATGGGCGCATCGGTGCGCGGCTGGCTTCTTTACTACTGCATCAGCAGAACAATCCTAAATCCTCTAGTGCTTCTCTATAGCCTTCATGGCCTGCATCTCTTTAGGTTGATCGCTATTGACGTGATAGAGGCCCTCGTGGGCTTCATAGCAGGCACGGCAGTTTGGAGGATGTCGCGTCATTGGATACGCGCCGTATGGTCCGATTTGACGGTTCGGCTCGTTCAAGTCTTAATCGTTGCCGCTTCTTGGCAATCCACGAGCGCCGTGCGCCCAGGTATTAGGCTTGTGGCCCATTCCATCGTTGGCGGTTTGGGACTGGCCTTCATATTGGCATGGTTCCTTTACTTCAGGACATCGAAGCGTGTCCGCTTGACTCTCGGTCGTAATCTCTAGCCGGGTGCCCCACATCTCGCTTCTGAGATGTGGGATTGTCGCCGCACAATTCCAAGCGGAGCCCCGAACCCGAGGGCACGGCTTCAGCCGTGCCACAAAAAGCCGCGCCGAAGGCGCTTCCGCTCTGCCGAAGGCCGGAGTGCAGCCCTCGAGCGAAGCGAAGGGCGATACGACTGACCTGCCATCCTTCGACTGCCACCAACTCCCGCCAAATTTCCACCGCCCAACCCTAGAACCTGGCCCTCAACTCGAAGCTCTTCGCCACCGGCTCAACAATCTTCACCCGTCCGTGCCCCGGATTGATCGCCTCTCGCGTGCGCAGCACACCGCACTCCATCAGCTTTTTCACGTCCCGCCGCACCGACCTGGGGTCGCGTTTCAGCGCTCGCGCCAATTCCGTCACCGAGTAGGGCTTTGTCCGCGCTGTCTCCACCACCCGCACGCGTTCCGCCGACAGCACCTCAAACATCTGCTGCGGCGACTCGAATGTGAAGCCAAACGAAGGCTCAACGCGCTCTCCTCTGGCCCACTTCTCCGCGCGCGCACGAGAACGCTCCACGTAGCCTTCAAAGCCGTCGGTATGAATGGTCAAGTTCATGACTTCTTCCTCCTCAACTTCCTGACTTCCGCGTGAAACAACGCCTCGACCTTGTCGAAATCCTCCACCGAAATCGATTCGACCTTCCCAAAATAGTGCCGATGATGCGTCCCATGCGCGTTGTCGTATCCCAGGACACGTCCATTATCTCTGGGATACAAAAAATGGTTGATGAAGGAAAGATTGTAGCGGACAACCTTACCTGTATCGTCTTCCCAAACCTCGGCGCGAATAATTCCCGGCCCACTCGCGCAGGAAACTAACGTTACTTCGTCCACGACCTTCCGCAAACTTCTCTTCGGCGGCACTGGCCAATCCTACCACAGCTAGGGCATCGGCCGCCCTGACTGCATTTAGCTCAAATCTGATACGGCACCCTCACCCCACTCATACCCACCGGAAAATCCCTCACATTGCGCGTCACAAACTGCCGCCCCGCCGCCTCCGCGGTTGCCAGAATGATCGCGTCGGGCAGCTTGATCCGCCGAACCCGCCGATTTTCCGCCGCGCGCTCTGCCACCGTATTCGTCACCGGCAGACACTGAAAGCTGGTCAGAAATGCGCGAAGAATCGTCTCCTGCGCCTTGTTCTGTGCCCCGGTCATCACTTCAATCCAGGTAATGACGCTGATCGCAAGATCGTCGCTACGTTGAAGCTCCTTCGTCGCCTTCTTGATTCCGTTCAGATGGTCGATCAGGATGTTGGTGTCGAATAAATCGCTCACCGCTCCCACTCTTCCCGCAGTCTCTCCTGGTACGCGAGACCGTCTTCACCCCGGCCCTTCCACAGCCCAAAAGAGTCTTCGATCCCCGCCCTGTTTTGAGCAAGATATCCCGTCACAGCCTGGCGAATCAGCTCCGCCCGCGAGGTCTTCCGCGAACGGCTCAAAGCGGTCAACTGCGCCAACTCTCTCTCCGGCAGATCCACCAAGGTTCTCATGCCCGCCTCCGTGATATACCGGCATGATATCATGCCCTCCCGAAGCGCCGGCGCACCCCGCGCGTGTACCCTTAACCCAATGCGCCTCATCCTTCGCCCCGCAGTCCTCGTCTCTCTGCTCCTCGTCTCCCTCCCGTTCGCCGCGCAGGAACAGGGTGCCTGGATGGCCGACAGCCAGAACGCCCGCACCATCACTGGCCCGGTCGCGCTCGCCGCGCAAAAGATCACCATCAACTTCCTGAGCTTCCCCATGGTGAAGGTCCGCACCCTGGCCGAGTCCGAGATGGCCGCCGCCTTCGACGCCCCCGCCGGCGCGTCCCACAACGGCAGCCTCTACCGGCTCAACATCTCCTCCGCCACCAAGCTGCTGCGCAAGAACAGCCTGTGCGGCGGCGACGACACCGAGTGGATGGCCACCTACGTCTCCGGCCGCTCCCTGCAACTGGCGTTCTTCTCCGGAGACAAGCCGCCCGTCTTCACCCTCGACGCGCTGGCCAACTCCACCGACCTCTGCGGCACCTTCACCTATCTGCGCTAAGCCCTGGACAAAACTTAGCGCCGATTCCCACTGATGACACCGATCAACATCAAAGGGGAACCACGGATTCACGGATAAGAACAGATCAAGTGCAAAAAGGCTTTGTGGTGAAGCGCGTCGTATCAAACTCCCCATTGTTTGATCGGTCCAATCGGTGTGGATCGGTGTTAGGCCTTTCGCCGTAAGATGGTGGCATGGACGGCACACGCATCGACAAATGGCTTTGGGCCGCGCGCTTCTTCAAGACGCGCGAGCTCGCCTCCAAGGCCTGCGAGATGGGCCGCGTCACCTCCAACGCTGTCCGCGCCAAGCCCGCCCGCGAGGTCCGCATCGGTGACATGCTGCGCATCCAGAAGGAGGACGGCGAGCATGAGGTGGAAGTCCTTGCCCTGGGCCAGCAGCGCGGCTCCGCGGCCATCGCGCAGACCCTCTACCGGGAGACGGAGGCCAGCGTGGAAGCCCGCCGCAAGGCCGCCGAGGAGCGCCGCCTGCTGGGGCCGATGTACTCCGCCGCGCCCTCCGGCCGTCCCAGCAAACGCGATCGCCGCCTCATCCACAGCTTCAGCGGACGCAACTAGACGCCCCGCTTGCCGTACTCTCTTAAGCAGGCACATGAAGAAAAAACTCCGCATCGGCATTCTCTTCGGCGGGCGTTCCGGCGAGCACGAAGTTTCCTTGCTCTCTGGCGCGTCCATCCTCAAGGCCATCGACCGCAAAAAGTACGACGTGGTTCCCATCGGCATCGGCAAGCAGGGCCAGTGGCTCACCGGCACTGAGGCAGACCAGCTGCTGGCCGCCAATCCGCTGGCCACGCCGGCGCTCAGCGCTGCACCCTCCGCCGCAGAGGAGGACATCGAATTCGCCCTGGCCGCCGCAGTCCTGCGCAGCGGAGAGCCGCTCAACATCCCGCCGCCCGCGCACCCGCAACGCCGCTCCACGGACGCGCTGCAACTCGCAGCCAACGCGGAGTTTGCGCAGCCCGGTAATCCGCTCGCCGCCGCGCTCGATGTCGTCTTTCCCGTGCTCCACGGCACCTTCGGCGAAGACGGCACCATCCAGGGCCTGTTCGAGCTCGCCGGCATTGCGTACGTCGGCTCCGGCGTACTCGGCTCCGCCGCCGCCATGGACAAGGACGCGATGAAGCGCCTGTTTGCCGCTGCCGGCCTGCCCCAGACGCCGCATGTCACGCTGCTCCGCACTGCGTGGCGCACCGATCCCAGGCGAGCCACACGGCTCATTGAGAAAGCGCTCGCCTATCCGCTCTTCGTCAAGCCGGCAAACCTGGGCAGCTCCGTCGGCATCTCCAAGGTCCACGCGCGCGCCGAACTGGCCGCGGCCATCGACCTCGCCGCCGGCTTCGACCGCAAGATCGTCGTCGAACAGGGCGTGGGCGGCGCAGGCGTCAAGCCGCGCGAACTGGAGGTCGCCGTCCTCGGCAACGATCAGCCCGAAGCGTCCATCGTCGGCGAGATCGTCCCCAACAAGGAGTTCTACGACTACGAGTCGAAGTACGAGCCGTCCGCGACCCCATCCGTCCCCGTCATCCCCGCCAAACTCACCGCGTCGCAGTCCCGCCAGATTCGTGCCATGGCCGTCGCCGCCTTCCGCGCCTGCGACTGCGCAGGCCTGGCCCGCGTCGACTTCCTGATGGAGCCCACCCACGACGCCAAAGGCCGCAAGCCCAAGCAGCCGCGCATCTTCCTGAACGAGATCAATACGCTGCCCGGCTTCACCAGCATCTCCATGTATCCCAAGCTCTGGCAGGCCAGCGGCGTGCCGTACAAAAAACTCATCGACCGCCTGATCGCGCTCGCCGTCGAACGCCATCGCGAGAAGCTGGAGACGCGCTTTACCAAAATTTAGAAGCCGCCGCTACCAGTAAGAGGTATCATCAGCAACAAGGATCGGGGCCCATGAGCGAAAACGTACTGCAAACACTCCAACAACTCGTGCAGGACGTGATCGCGCCCGACGTGCGCGAACTCAAGGCCAACCAGGCATCTCTGGAAAAACAGATTGCGGCTCTGGAGAAGCACATGGACGTCCGCTTCAGCTCTGTCGACCAGAAGCTCGACGCCCGTTTCGACGCGCTGATGGCAGCCATCTCGGAATCGAAGGCCCAGGCCGAACTCACCAATCTTCGAGTCATCGCCTCCCTCAGTGAGCGAGTCGCGGTCCTCTAGGCCCAGCGCCACTAAGCCGGCATCCATCCCAAGCTACCGCTTCATTGCACCTGCGCATCTATACCCGTAGGTGCGTATCGTTGCCGCTCAGGACCCCCACTCTCGATAATCCGCCCGGCGCCTTCCAGCAAGTGGTCCGGAGCTGCGTCTCGTGGCGCCCACTCAACTCGCTGTGGGACCTGCAGGGCGTTCCTGTCCGCACCGTCGCCCTACGCACCTGGAACGCCCTGCTGAACGACGATCTCTTCGGCAGCGCCGCTGAACTCGGCTACTGGTTCCTGTTCGCGCTCTTTCCCACGCTGGTCAGCGCATCGGCCATCATCGGACTCACCGCGCGCCACGCCGCCCAGGACTATGATCGCCTGCTGCACTACATGGCCCTGGCCGTCCCGCCATCGGCCTTCAACATCGTGCTCGTGACCTTCAATCAGATCACCGCCTCTTCCAGCGGCAGAAAGGTCACACTCGGCTTCGCGGTCGCGCTGTGGGCCGCGTCCGCTGGCTTCTCGGCCATTCAAGACTCCATGAATGCCGTCTACCGGGTCAGGGAGACGCGCCCCTACTGGAAGGTCCGCGGCGCCGCCGTCCTCATCAGCACACTGCTCTCGCTGCTGCTCACCGCGATCCTCGCCGCGCTGCTCGCCGCGGACTTCTTCGCCCACGCTGCCAGTCTCCACATCCTCCATCGCGCCATCGCGTATCCCCTCGCCATCGTCATCCGCACCGTCGGATGGGTCGTCGCAATCGCTTTGCTCACTCTGCTCTTCGCTCTCATCTACTACTGGGCTCCAGACCTGGAACAGAAGCAATGGCGGTGGCTCACCCCCGGCAGTGCGATCGGGGTCATCGGCTGGGCGCTCGCCTCGATCGGGCTGCGCATCTACCTGCATTTCTTCAACAGCTATACGGCCGTCTACGGATCGCTCGGCGCGGTCATCATCCTGCTGACGTGGTTCTATCTCTCCGGCCTGATGCTCCTGATCGGCGGTGCGGTCAACAGCGAGATTGAGGCCGCCGCCACCGAGCATCGCCTCAGCCTGCAAGCTCAATAACCACACCGTCCCACCCCAGCCGCCGCGATTGCACTAAGATCAAGGTGCCCTCCACAGGGACATCTCCAGAGGAGCCAGTCTTGATCAAGAACATCTTTTTCGCCCTCGTCCAATTCGTTCTGTTCCTCGTCGTCTTCGCCGCTGGCAGCTTCTTCCCGCCATTCCACCTGGAGCACGTCGTCGGCGCCACGCCCGACGGCACTCGCATCTTCGTCATGGATGGCATCGTGTTCACCACCGTGCTGTTCGCGCTGATCCTGGTGGTGGAGGCGTTTCGCAAGCGGCTGAACACAGCCGGCCCATGGACGACCACAGCCTTCGTGCTGGCCTCCTTTGCCGGGTATGCCGCCAAGTTCGGCTTCCTGACGAGACCCTAGAAATGCCGCCCTTGCCCCCGCAACTGGACGAGTTTCTGTCTCGCCTCCGCAGCGCGCAGCAGACGCTCGATCAAGCATTCGACCAACTCCCGCCCAGCCCGTCGCCGGACCTCGGCGAAGACGCCGCAGCGATCCTGACCGAAGCCGCCGAGCGGATGCAGGACAACGATCCCTACCACCACCCGCTCTACGCCGGGCAGATGCTTAAACCGCCGCATCCCATTGCGCGCGCAGCCTATGCCATGGCGATGTCGATCAACCCCAACAACCACGCGCTGGACGGCGGCCGCGCCAGCTCCGCCATGGAACTCGAAGCCGTCGCCACCCTGGCCCGGATGTTCGGCTGGCCAACCTATCTCGGCCACCTCGCCAGCAGTGGCACCTTCGCCAATCTGGAGGCGCTCTGGGTCGCCGGCCAATTGCGGCCCGGCCAAGCTGTAGCCTCGTCCGATCAGGCGCACTACACCCACACGCGCATCTCCGGCGTGCTGGGGCTGCCCTTCGTCACCATCCCCAGCGACAACACCGGCCGCATGGACCTGGACGCACTCGAAGCCGCGCTCCAGACCCACGACATCGGCACCGTCGTCGTGACCCTGGGTACCACGGCCGTCGGCGCAGTCGATCCGCTGGACCGCGTGCTCGCACTGCAGGCGCGCTACGGGTTCCGCATCCATGCGGACGCGGCTTACGGTGGATACTTCACACTGGCCGGCAATCTCGGCCCGGAAGCCCGCGCCGCCTTCGACGCCATTCCGTATGCCGATTCGCTGGTCGTGGATCCGCACAAGCACGGCCTGCAGCCGTACGGATGCGGCTGCATCCTGTTCCGCGATCCCTCGGTCGGGCGCTTCTATCGGCACGATTCGCCCTTCACCTACTTCACCTCGAAGGAGCTGCATCTCGGCCAGATCTCCCTGGAGTGCTCCCGCGCCGGGGCCTCCGCCGTCGCCTTGTGGGCCACGCAAAAGCTGCTGCCGTACCAGCCCGGGGGTACCTTCGCCCGCGGTCTGGAGGCCGGTCGCGAAGCCGCCCTGGCCCTGCGCCAGCGGCTCGTCAACGATCCACGCTTTGCCGTACCCATCGGCCCGCCGCAGCTCGACATCGTGTACTACGCTCCGCGCGCCGTCACACCTGCCGCAACCTCCGCACTGGCGCAGGCCATCTTCGACCAGGCCCGCCACCGCGACCTCTATCTCGCGCTCGCAACCCTGCCCACGCGGTTCTTTCCGCCGGACACGTGGCCGAAACCCGCCGGTATTGAACCATCCCCGCAAGCCTCCGTCACATGCCTCCGCTCCGTCCTGATGAAGCCCGAACACAGGGCGTGGATCCCCGAGATCAGTCGACGCCTCGACGAAGCCACGACCGCCGTCCTGGCCAGGCAGTTTGTCAATCCCCGAGAAAGCGCAGCCGGCTAACCAGAAAGCGGAGGCGGAAAGATTGGTCCGTCCACTCCGCACTTTGGTAAACTGTTAGCACACGAGGTATACCGGTGCTACGGTCGCTGTTGGCGCAGCCGTATCCATCGCGAACCTGTTTCCTGGGCCACCCTTCAGTTCGGATTTCTGGATCATCGAACGCGCGCACTCCAAAGGACCAAATCTCCGAATGAGCTTCCCAATTTCCCCAATCCCCATGATGGAACTTCCGTCTCCCGACCTGTCCACCCGGCGCATCGCCTATTTTTCCATGGAGATCGCCCTTTCGCCGGACCTGCCCACCTACTCCGGCGGCCTGGGCATACTCGCGG
>Ga0302198_10003381_pt1 | contig 16103 bp, 20 predicted proteins | sample II_Bog_N2_2_FD_193521 | JGI IMG/M metagenome (GOLD analysis project Ga0302198, IMG submission 193521) | Peat permafrost microbial communities from Stordalen Mire near Abisko, Sweden - II_Bog_N2_2 | ecosystem: Environmental > Terrestrial > Soil > Wetlands > Peat | place: Sweden: Abisko... | reverse complement strand
AAAGCAAGGACGGCCGGGACCCCACTGTCCGGAGCCAGCGCATTTCGGGCAGTCGCCTTCCTTGGTTCCGACGCATGCCGTGCGGTTCAGGCCGGTTCCATTGCAGGCAAAGCAGTTGCCAACGGCACGGCCAGTGTATCCAACGAACTTGCCGCGGCCATGGCACTTGCTGCAAAAAACGTCGCCTGCTTCGACTTCGGCCACGGCCGCCGAAGCATCGAGCTCGATCCCGAACAAGGCGGAAAGATCAACGCCGTCCAATGTTGCGCTCATCGGATTCATCCTCGCTGCACACTTGGGCCGATGCGGCTGGCAGCGCCCGCGATTGCTTCGTCTGCCATGCGCCCGAGACTCGCGGCCGACCTTGCAAACGGATGATCACGCGTGCGTGAGTCACCGGCGCCGCACCCTTTCTGCGCGGATCACATCCCCAACGAAGCGGAACTTGCGGCCGGTAACCATCCCGGTCGCGCTGGCGCGAAAGCCCCGTCACGCAGGGGCTCCTTCACTCATTGCCTTTGTTGCGTTCGGACCCGGCAACACCCGGTCCCGAAACCCCCGCCGGCGCTGGTCCTTGCGGCGCCTTGGAACGTTCCGCGAGCGTCCGCAGGCGCAGTAACTGACCAAGTACCGCGCGCAGATACGTCGTTTTGTACCCCGGATCGTGTGAGTGGTAGTAGCCGACGCCCTCCCAGAAATTGCCATGCGCCTCGTCAAGGCCGCGGCGCAGGATCCAGGCACCGGCTTCGACATTGGCACAGAAGTTATCGCGCAGAGCCCGGAAGGTATCGGCGGCCGTCGCGTGCCAGTGCGCGGCAAGCTGCGGCAGCCAGATCTGATTGACCTGCATCGGCCCGATATCGACGGTGTCGTTGGTGTTCTGGCTGACATGGCCAAGCGACCCGCCTTCCACGTTGAGCAGGATGACCAGCACCGCCGGTGGCAGGTGATGGACGCCGGACGCCGAGGTGATGCAGCCCTCGATCATGCGCCGGTCCAACTCGCCAGCGCGGGCTTCCGCCGCGGCGAGTGAAAGCGCCGCCGTGGCGGCAAGCAGCACGCGTTTCATGGCGCGACCCCGGCGCTTTCCCGGACGGGCCGCGCCGCGCCTTCCGCGCGATCGCTCACCGGTTGACGCCCGCTCATCGCCTTCGCACCCAAAGTGGCCAGCCGCGCCAGTGACCTTGCCAAACCGATCGCCGGCGCGGGCCGCGACCGGAAGCCCCGCCGCGGCAGCGGGAGCGCTTCATGGCGCAGCCCCGGCGCGTTTGCGCGCCGGTTGCGCCGCGCTTTCCACACGTTCGGTCGCCGCCGACCAGACCGCGGTGAGGTCGTTCACCACGAACGCCCCGGGCCTGGCGACCTGCGCCGCCGCTTCCATCATCGCCAGCATCACCGTGGTGAAAGTGCCGCCGCCAATGCCGTTGAGCCGGTAGCCGAGCAGCGCATTCGGATCGCGGGCGATGTCGAGGGCGAAGCCGTTACCGGTCGCCTCACGCCAAACCGCCTCGCCGGCCACCAGGAAAGCCGGCAACAGGCCCGTCGGCGATGCCGCGCTTGCTGGCGTGACGACCAGGTTCTCATCGGCAACGCGGTCCCGGTAGACGACGCTGCGTCCTTCCTGTGTCAGGAGCGCTTCCATCGTGCGGCTGACCGTGGCGACGTCCACCTCCTTGCTCACGCGAGCCTCCGCCGCTTCCAGCTCGGCACCGCGGGACGCTCGGACCCCACCAGAAGACGCCGGACCAGCCGCAGCGCGGCCGGCAGGGTGAGCCCGAGGAACGAGATGACCGAAAAGAACACCACGCCGGTCAGCGCGATGTAGAAGGTGAGCCAGCTCCATTTGATCACGAAGCACAGGATCGGCAGGCACGCGCGTGCGTCGAGCATCAGCACGCGCACAGGCAGTCCGCTGTTGCGCCACATGGTCAGCCAAGCTCCTTCATCTGAAACGCTGCTGTCTCCTGCGAAATCCTGCCGGCATCGAGGGCGCGCTGGATCGCAACGGCATATGACTGGCCCTGCCCGTCGACGGCGCGGCGTGTCAGCGTCGGCCACTCCGTCGGATCGGCCTGCAGGAACTGGCTGCGGAGCCGGGAGTCGAAGGCGACAAACTCACGCAGCGCCGTCCTGCCGCCGCCGGTCGCGGGCACGAGCCGCTGGTTGATCACCAGCCGCAGCGACTGCGCCACAGCCGAGATCAGGTTGTCGCGCTCGTCGGCGGGGCACAGGCTCGCAATGCGCTGCATCGTGAGCGGAACGTCGTTGGCGTGCACCGTCGTGGTGAGCGCGTGGCCCGAGATCGCCGCATGGATCGCCGCGGCCATCGTCTCGCTGTCACGGCACTCGCCCACAATGATGTCGGTCGGTTCGCGCCGCATGCAGCCGCGAATGAACGCCGCGAAGGTCGGCAGGTCGCGCGGGACCTCGGTCTGGTTCATCGTGCTTGAGACGCCGTGGACACGCTCCAGCAGGAACTCGACCGGCGCGGCGCTTTCGACGATGTTGTAGTGCCCGTCGGGGTCCAGCAGCTTGGCCACGGTCATCCCGGCGATCAGCGTCGATTTGCCGGAGCCGGTGCCGCCGGCGACGATCACCATGCCCTGGCTGGGACGGCAGGCGTCGAGAATGCCGGGCTCGACGCGCTGGTCCGCCAGCGATGGCGGAAGGTCGGAGATCGGCCGCAGCACGATGTTGCCGCCATCGCGCCGCGTTGTCCGCGTTGGGGTCGCGTTCAGCCGAAAGCGGAGCCGCGTCGATCTGTCGATCGGGATGGCATAGGCGGTATCGAAGTCGTTGCCGCCCTGCAGCCGCGCCATGCCGTCCGCGGCGTAGAGGTGGTTGACGATCTGCGAGAACTCGTTCTCATCAAGCGGCAACCGCGTCGCGCGGCTGTTGCGGCCGTGGACGGTGACCGTCACCGGATGGCCGGTCTGGAAACTGACCCGCGACGCTCCGGCACGGAACGCCCAGGTCAGCAGCGAATCGAGACCGGGCGCGCTCCGGCGCGGCTCCTGCACCCACCGGCGTCCCTCGTCTGGCCAGGCGTAATCGGCCGGTGGCGCGCTGGCTGAAAAAGACGGCAGACTGTCAAGCATCGCGTCGTCCCCTCCTGATCGGGCGTTGTTCCGCGTCCTCCGCCAGGCGCTGTGCCGCTTCGGCGATCTTGGGCAGTCGGGAAAGGTGGTGGAGGGACGCATGCAGCGCAGCCATCTGGCCGGGCAGCGCCGCGCCGATCCCGCGCAGCACAGCCTTCAGGTACCCAGTCTGCTGGGAAACTGCCGCATCCACGTCGTCCTTCGGGCTCATTGCGGGCATCCCACGCCAGGGTGCCAGCGACGTGGATTGCCTTGCAGGCCGGGCTGGTCGGTGATGCGGATGGTCGTGTCGCCAACATGCAGACTGTCGCGGCCGCCTTCGACGCGCCGGTTTTGGAACGCAACCTTCGGCTGCTCGACCAAACCGGCGCGCAGCAGAACCCGGTAGCGCGCCATGCCAACGATGTCGCGCTCAAGCCGCCCAAGATCGGAGAGGAAGATCTCAACCGCCTGCTTCTCGCCCTGCGCCCAGCCCTCGGCCACCCACTTGTTCCAGTAGGCGGCCTCCTGTTTGGTGCGTGGCAGCGCGCCATCCGACGGGCGCAGCGGCGCCGCCCAGACACGCACGAGGTACGTGCGCCAGTTCGGCGGCGCCGACGAAAGCTGCGCCTCGCGGGTGATCTCGTAGATGCAGGACGTCTCCCGCGCGACCTGGCCGCTGTCGCCGAGCGCGAACGCCATCTGAGCCGCGGAGACGATCGGCGGGCGCATCAGCGTCTGGCCGCTGCCGACCGGCAACACCAGCGGGTGGAAATCATAGGCGCCGTCAAGCTGCGCCTGATATCGCCGCAGCATCTCGTTGAGGGCGAAGGAGCGGCCCGCCAGCCCGCCTTGCGCACCGTAGGTGAGCGCCGCCGTGCGCACCATGTCGGCACGGCCGGGCTCAAGCCCGTCGCCTTTCCCGTCGCCGGGCCGCGTCGCCTGCAACGCCTCAAGCGACGGCGGCGGCTCGGTGCCGACCACGAGCGGGTCCTGCTGCGCACCGGTGATTGGCTTGTTCAACGGGTTGCCGAGGTCAGGCAGGTTCGCCTCGACCTGGTCGGGCGACGGATCGGCCGGCACGCGCGGGGAGGTCAGATGCTCGCCCGCCCAACCATGTCGCGCGCCGCCGAGGCTGGCGATGACGGTCGCAGTCAGAAGCAGCGCGCGTGCTTTAGACATGATGGATCACCTGGACCTGGTGGTGGAGCGGATCGACCTGGACAGTCGCGCGCGTTCCCGCCTCGGCGCCGAGCGCCGCGAAGACCTGGTAGACGGGAACGGAGGACATCTGGATCGAGACATCCAGCGGCTGCTGGCCGGCCGGTCCGGTGGTGTAGAAGATGTAGCCGACGCTTGCCGCCAGCTTGGCAACGGCTTTGTCGAGTGGCCCGTTGAACGCGAAGGACACGGTGCGCTGCAGGTCGTCGGGCAGCACCGGCCCCGACACCCGCTCGACCGACGGGGAGAACCGGCCCAGTTCGGTCATCTCGGCGTCAACATGTTGCATGCTCTGCCGCAGCGCCTCTTCCGGGCTCGGCATGCCGGGTGTGGCCACCGTCGTCGGGACGGGGATCGTCCGCGCGCATCCCGCCAGCAGAAGGCCCGCCGCGAAGATCCGAATGGCCACGGTACCATTCCGTTTCAGGTCACACGCCATCCCAATTCCCTCCATCGCGACGGGAGGCTATGCCCGGGCCCTGCAAACGGCGCTGGTTGTTTGCCAGCGGCGTCCGCCGCTAACCCGGTTTCCGACCCGGCTTGCCCGGGCTCAGGCACAAGGCTGAGGTTGATGGTGTTGGCGAGCACCGACTTGCCGCTGCCGGGCGGGGCCACGAAGATATTGACGGCCAGGGGCCGCATGCGTCCGCCAGCCGGGTCATACGGCCAAATCCCGCCATCGCATTTCCCGACATCGGCAATCACGCCGGTCGCCGCGAAGATCCGAATGGCCGGAGTGCCATTCCGTTTCAGGCCACACGCCATCCCAATTCCCTCCATCGCAACGGGAGGCTATGCCCGGGCTCTGCAAACGGCGCCGGTTGTTTGCCAGCGGCGCGCACCGCTAACCCGGTTTCCGATCCGTCTTGCCGCCGCGGCGGCCCGGACCCGCGGAGGCCTGCTGCCTCGCCTTCCGCAGCGCCATGCGTGCGGCGACGCGGATCGACGGGCGCACAGTGGGGTTCTCGGCCAGCGCGCGGAGCGCTCCGTCGCGCGCCGGATCGGGTGCGTCGGGTGCCTGTTCGTCGGACATTCCAGTCTCCCACTGCCTCGCCCGGTGACGGGCCCGTTTCCACAACGCACATGCTTCCTTACGCGGACGGCTTCACTCCGCCGCGACCTGGAAGCTGTCATTCGCCGCTTGCCCGTCGGGCCGGAGCACGATGCCGAGCCCGTGGCCGCGCACCAGCTCGCCCGCAAGCCCGTCAACCACACTGGCCTCAACCCGGTCCGCCACATCGCCTTTCTTCAGCCGCGCCTTCGTCCGGCGCTCGATCTCCTTGAGTGCCGACCCTCGCGGAAACACGATGGACAGACGGCGGAGCCCCTCGCCGAAGCCGACCGCCGCGTACACGCGGCTCCGCAGCGCGGTGTCACCGGGCGTCGTCGAAAGCGCCCACAGCTCGACCGGACCGAGACTGTTCACCAGGAGCTGCTCATACGACACGCCGCCCTCGACCGAGAGGATCGCGAAGAACGGCGCGCCGCCCGGCTTCGGTCCGGTCAGACTGTGGCGCACGACCTTGGCGCTTGCCTGGGACAGGCCGAAGCGCTTGACGAGTTCCTCAACCTCGACCTGATCGCCGGCCTGCAACACGAAGCGGCCGGTGGACTGCGCGATGATGCCATCGCCGATGTCGGACAGACGCTGGCTGGCGAAGCCGAGCTGCACGTTGTACTTGCGGCCCTCGCGCACGTCGCGCTCGGCCTGCGCGCACACCAGCGGGCTGTTCTTGGTCCGATGCCACTCATCGTAGTCGAGGCGCTTCACGCACTCATTGACTTCGGCGAACCGCTTGGTGTGGTAGGCTTTCACCCGGTCCGGCGCGTACACGATTTCGTCCGGATGCAGGAAGAAATTGCGCGCCAGGATGTGGCGGGCCAGCAGGTACATCATCTCGGTCTGCCGGTTTGCCGCCGCCGATCCGGTCGGCGCCACCGCCTGCAGGTCCAGCGCGATGATGCGGGCCGGCCCGAAATCCAGTTGCGTCGGCGCATTCAGCGTCGGGAACCGCCGGATCGTATCGTCAATGTAGCGCTCGAACACCGCTGAAGCCCGCTCCGTCGTCTCGGCGATGTGCACCCCGTCGAACAGGTCGCGCACCTGGTCGCTGCGCACCGCGCTGACCAGGTCCTGCAGGATCGGCACTGCATGGCGTTGCGCCCGCGCCGCCAGGGGAAACTCGCCACGGTCGCACAGCGCGTCCACGACATCGCGCCAGAACGGGTCTTCATCGTGCAGCGCGATGCCGAGGCGGCCGATCGCCGCGTCGACCTCCGGCTCCACCCCGCGGCGATAGTGCTTGGCGCCGCCGCCGGCCTCGGTGCAGAGCCGGTAGGCTTCGTCGATCACCAGCGAAATCATCTGCGCCATGCCTTCGAACGGCGTGGTGCGGTCCGGCGGCAGCGTCGCGAGCAGCAGGAAGTTCTGCAGGAACGCCCGCTCCATCGGCAGCGGATATTCAAACCCGACCTGGATGTCGAAAATGTTGACCTCGAAGCCGGGGGCGAACTGCATCCCCACGAAGATCGCCTCATGCTGCCTGGCCGGGCCGAGCGCCTCCTGCATCAGGAGAATGAAACCTTCCACGGATTTCCCGATATCCACCTTGCCGATCAGCGGCAGCCTGGCGCCAAAGGCGCCGAGCACCGCCGGGCTCAGGCACAGGCCGAGGTTGATGGTGTTGGCGAGCACCGACTTGCCGCTGCCGGGCGGGGCCACGAAGATATCCACGACCAGGGGCCGCATGCGTCCGCCAACCGGGTCATACGGCCAAATCCCGCCATCGGGCCGGCGGAACAGCACCGAGCCGCTCTCCCACGGCGATGCGGTGCGGGACCATGGGAGCATGGTCAGCGCGTCGGTCAGCAGGGCGAGCGAGGGATTGGCGGTCGATGCCAGCGCGAGACCGGGCGCGGTGGCCATGACGCCTTCCAGCGGATCGCCCACCACGGTCGTCGCCTTGGCGTTGCCCCAGGCTTCGACCCGCTGCGAAAGTGTCGACATCCGCCGCCGCAGCTTGGCCGGCTGCTCGACCGGCGCCCAGGTCGCGAAGCTCATGCGAAGCTTGACGCTGATGTGGTTCTCCTTGCCGCTGCGGGCCTCGCGCAGGAACTCGAATGCGCGGCGCAGCTCGGCGTTGCCCGGGAGAAATGACAGAAAGCCCGCGCCGAAGTCCTTGAACAGCATTCCGGCCTTGCCGCCGCCTTCGATCACGACGGTGGCGCGCCAGGGAATGCGGTCCTGGCCAAGCCAGGAGGACAGCTCGACAAACGGCCGGACATCCTCGGGGCCAAGGTTCATGTCGACACACGCATAGGCGTTGTCGCCGAAATCCACGCGCTGGCCGCCATGCGTGACGGCGCCGGTGTAGAAGATCTGGTCCGCCAGCGGCGGCCACAGCAGATGTTCCGCCTTGGGCCGCGCGTCGTCGTCCTCCGGGCAACGTGCCATCACGCGGTCCCCAAACAGGGCGGGCCGCCACTCGGAGCCGGACATCTCGCGGTACATCGCTGCCCGCGCCACCCGGAGTGCCTCGTGCGGCTCGACCGTTGACGCGGTTATGTTATGCGCATGCAACGCCGACAGCACCCGGGAGGCAAACGCGGAATGACGGGCCGCCATGATCTCGCTCCGCAGGTAGAAGCGCTGCGTCTCGCCGATCGCCCCGGCTTGCGCGGCCGTCTCGGCGTATTCCCGCTTCATCTGCCTGCGCTCTTCCTTGGTCAGAACGCCCGTGCGGGTCCAGACGATGAAGTAGGCTTCCTCCCAGCGCATCAGCGTCGGCCACAGCCGCGCCCGCTCGTCCAGGATGGCATCGAGTGTGAGTCCGGCCTCAAGCGCGACGGCGCGGCAGGAGGCAAGGCTGAGCTTCTCGATCTCAACGCGGGCGGAGTCCGGGTCCGAGATGTACCAGCCCACGATGGCATGGCCGCGCGTGTCCAGGGCGCCCGACAGGTCCAGGCGCATGGCCTCGGCGATGCCGGCGAAGTCGGCGCGGTCGCACATGCGCTGCATGCCGTCCACGCGGATCCAGGAAACGTAGTGGCCGGCCCGCGTGACGAACGCGTCGCCATGGGTGGTCTCCAGGTCGCAGAACGCCGTCAGCGGCTGTTTCAGCGCCAGGGAAAGACTGGCAAGGGCTCGCGCCAGGGAACCGAACATCGGGCTAGTCCTCCTTCAGGCGGCTGCCTTGCGGCGGCGGCTCCGCCGGCGCCTCGGCCAGCGCGATCCACGTGTCGACGATCGCGGGATAGACATCGCGACCGTCTTCAAACAGGCGGCCGCGCGGCAGCAGACGCAGGCCGCCGAGCAGCGCGCCGCGGCGCGCATACACGGCCGGCGGCAGTTGGCAGAGCGCGCTGCCGAGTTCGCTTGGCGCATCGGTGCCAAGCCGGCTGACGGCGCCGGACGCGCGCGCGGCCAGTTCCGCCCGCGCGCTGCACAGCGCATCCCGGCCGGGCGTGGCGAGGCGCAGGGCATCGTCATCACCAAGCAGCTCGCCCGCGTCGCGAAGCTTGATGTGGATCTCGCGCATGACCGTGTTGACGGCTTGCTGGCTCATCTGCGGCAACCAGATCAGGACCGCTTCCTCGTCGATGCGCGGACGGTCCAGACAGCGGGCGAGCGCGCATAGCGGGCAAGCGGGAGAAGCGGCCGGCGCGTCGCCGTCAAGGCGGCATGTGGTCTGCCATGGTCCGGAGCGGACGCCGCAGAACACGCACGCGGTGTCTGCCGGTGTGGTCGGACGTGACCTCCTTCGCGGCGCGTTGACCGCCGGCCCAATGAAGGCTTCAGCCGATAAGGCGAGGGGATGCAGGTGCACGGGCGGCAACCCCGCTACCACGCCGAGAGGTCGGAGCCGTTTCGCCATGTCCACAGCAGCAGCAATGCTGCCAGGAGGCCAGGTGTGGCGCCTGCGCTGAAGACGGCCAGGGAATCGGGGATCGTGTGGTGGTAAGGCAGGTAGGGGATCACCACGGCGCTAAACAAGAGTGAGGTGACAGCCAGCATGATGGCGTAGTCGCGCACAACCCCGTAGCCCGGCCGCACCGCGGAGGCCGTCCGATCGCGGGCGCTGCGCCGCCCCGCCCACAGCGATGCCCCCAAGGGAAGCAGCAAGAGCAGCGCGAACATCGCGCCTATGCCGACTGCGACCTCGCACGACGTGATCGTTTCCTTCAACGTCAGGTCGGCGTGCAATGTCCGGGGGCCAGGAAAGACAATTGCGACGGCCGCCTGCGCGAAACCCAGACCGAGAGCAACCATCCGGCCCCTCGCAGACAGAAGCCGATTGTTTTGTGATGTCGCATCCCGGTTCATGAGTGTGTTCCTTTTGAGAGAGGGACCGTTGGGGTACGGGGGCGCCGGTCATTACGACCGGGCGTGACCCCTTCGTGGCGTATTGACAGGCGACCCGTTGCAGTCGGCGAGGGAAGGGAATGCAGGTGCACTGGCGTCAACCCCGCTACCATAGCCAGAGGTCTGAGCCGGCGCGGCTTGCCCACAGCAGCGAGGCCGCCACGAAGCCAGGTGACGTGCCAGCGAGGAAGACGGCCAGGAAATCGAATATCCCGGGCCGGTAGGGCAGGCAGGCCACCGCCAGCGTCGCGCAAATGGCTGAGACAGCGACAAGCAGGATGCACTCGCGCCCAAATCCGTTGCCCGACCGCGCTCCCGGAAGCGCGCGGTCGGGCGCGCTCCGCTGCTCCGCCGGAGGCTCCCAAAGGACCGCGAAAGCCAACAGCAGGATCAGCACCGCCAACGCGGTTACGCCAACAGCGGCCTCGCACGAAGTGACCGTTTCCTCCAGCGTCCTGCTGACGTTGGGAATCCCGGCATCGGGAAAGACAATTCCGATGACCGCCTGGAGGACAAGGAAAGCGTAGAGAGCCAACCAGGCTATCAACCCCAGGTCGGCTACGCGACGGCGGAGCGCCGCTGGATCTGCCTGCTTTGCTCCTGCCTTCGGCTTCATGTGCGCGTTCCTTGCCGGAAGAGGGGCCTGTCGCTGGTGGAGAGGATGGCTGGCAGCACGGTCAGAGGCCCCCGGTCAGCCAGGGCGCCAGGGCAACAACAGCTGCGTGAAAGCCGGCAATCGAGAAGCACGCGGAGACAGCAAGCATGCCCAGCGCAATCATGCGGACACCGCGATCGCCAGGCCCGCCTTCGGGCAACGTTTGCGTCGGCAATGGAGTCTGACTCATGTGCGCGTTCCTTGGAAAAGAACGACCTGCCGCCGGCGGGGACCGGCGGCAGGTCGCGGGATCAGCCACCAGTGCCGAACTGCACCATGGCCGGCGTGTCGTTGATCGTTGCGCTGGCGCCGGATGCGGAAATGGCAGCTTTGTTGATCCAGACACCAGCAGTGGCAAACAAGCCGCACAGCACGAGACCGGCGACGCCGCGCCCGACATGACCCGCCTCGCGGTTCTGCGGATGCCGTGACTGCCACAGCGCCCACACCCCGAAGCCGAAGCACAGCGCTGCTGCGATATAGCAGGCCATGCCGAACGCCGTGGCGCCGCTGTTGATAGCCTCGCTCGACATCGTGTTGAGCTGGGCGCCGAGGCTGCCGGTGGGCGAGGTCGCACCGGCAGCGAGCGCATGGCCGGCATAGGCAAGCCCGAGGGTGAGGGCGCCGGCCGCGAAAGCCAGCTCCTTTCCCCGGGTGCTCGCGAGCCGGCGCAGACGGGCGGCGACCCGCATATTGTCGGAGGATGGTTTCACGCGTCTGACTCCTGGTTACGATGGTTGCGAGGGAACGGCCCCTCGCGCACAAGACTCATCCAAGCGCGTGCAAACGGGGCGGCGAAAAATCGGCGGGCCGCGACGCGCCATGCGGCGGAAAATCACGATGCCGGCATGCGCAGACCGGGGCGGCGCCACGCGGCCCGCGCGGAGCCCCCGTCGATGGGAGAGAAGGCCGACGGACATCGGCTTCCCAAAGGTACGCGGGACCAGGCGCGGACGGGCGACGCCTCCGTGGTCGCTGAAGCGAAGTTTCACTTGCCTCTGTCCTGGTTGCGAGGGAATGGCCCCTCGTTCGGAGTCTTGCGGTATGCGAACGGCGCGCCTGACGCGCATCCGGCCGGCGACAATGTCCTGGCGATTCAGCCGCCAGTCTGGAACAGCGCGACGACGCCGTTGGCGATGGTCAGGATGTTGATGCACATCACGCCGAAGGCGAACTGGATGCCGCATGCGAGCGAAGACCCGTTGGTGCGGCCGTTGATGATCGCGCGCCAGGTCAGGATCGCGAAAAAGACACAGGCCGCGCCAAACGCCTGAAAGAAATACTGGAACAGCTGCACCACATTGATGACCGTGTTCCCCGGCGTGGCGCCGAGGACGTTGCCCGCGTTCGGCGCGATGGTTGGCGTGTAGCTGGTAAGCGATACCGTCAGGGCGGTTCCGGCGCTCACGTTGGCCATGTTCAGAAAGCCGGGAAAGGATGCAAACACACCGGACAGCACGAGCGAGACAACGGGAACCCACGGGCGCTGCCGAAGCGGATGTCCGCTGTGGTGGGCCATGCTGCGCAGCGTCCAGGCGAAGTGGAAGAAGCACGCACAGGCTGCGATGTAGCAAAAGGCGGGAAGCAGAACGCTGATGCCGTCAGCGATCGCCGTCGAGAAGTTGACCAGCCCCTGCATGCCGTCCTCCCGGAACCTACTGGATCACGCCGTGCTCAGTGGTCACGACCCAGCCGGTGCCCTTCTGGCCGATCGCCGTGACTTTGCCGTAGCCGGGCACAGATTCGCCGACGTTGACCTGTATCTGCGCGCCATCGCCGCCGCCGCGATCGACTTCAGCCAGCAGCGCAAGACCCGGCGAGGCGGCCTGGACGCGGTAGCGCTTGGCTGGCCCGGTGTCGGGCAAGGGAAGCGCCGCCTCGGCCCGTGTCAGGACCACCGGCTTTGCCGGTGCGGCTCCCGGCATTGGTGTTGGGCTCGCGGCGCCGGCGTCGCGCGCGGCGCTGACCGCGCTGCGCGCTTCGGCAAGCGCGATCCGGCGCTCGAAGTCGCCGAGCCGCGCGGTGGTGTCGGCGGTGGTCTTCTGCAGATCGCCGCGGAGCTGCGCGTCCTGCTCGCGCAGGTCGTGCACGAGCGCAGCCATCTCGGTGACCAGACCAAGCACCTGCACCTGCTCCGGCGGCGTCATGGGCGCCGCCTGCAGGTCATGAGCCGCCTTGACGACGTCGCCATGGGAAACCACCGGCGGCTCGGCGGTGTGAAAAGCCGCAAATACCGAGCCGACCAGGCTTTGTGCCGGCGCGGCCGCGGGAGGCGGCTCGCGGCTTCCGTCCGTATGGGCGGGTGTAGCTGAAGCCGCGGCGGTGTCCGCCGGTGCCGCCGCAGAGGCGGCCTGGAAGGTCTCTGCGGCGGCGCTGCCGGGCTCGCTGGGGACATAGCCCGGAGGGGGCTTTTCCGCCCCGTGGGATGCCTGTGAAGGCTGTCCTGGCGCGGCGGCGGCCGTCTGGCGTGGGCCGGCCTCCGCCGCGCCGGCGGCCGGCTTCGGCGCGCCGGCCTGCCCCGGCTGAAGCGACAGCAGCTCCGCCACCTGCTGGTCCTTGGGCACAGCCTTGTAGGCCGGCCGGACCACGGGGCCGGATGCGGGCAGAGGAACATTGGCGAGGGATGCCGCCGGGGCCAGCGGCTGCTTCACGCCGGGCGGCACGGCCACGCCGTTGGCCTTCACCGCAACCCGCGGCGGGCTGCCGTGCGTGAGCAGCAACGCGAGGCCGGCGGCAGCGGTGAGCACCAGCGCCGATGTGAGCAGCGCGTTGCGACGTCCCGCCGAAAGCGTGGCGAAGGGCGACAGCACGCGGCGGACTCCCGATCGGGGCCGGCCCGCCACGCCGGACGGCCGCTCCCCGGCTGATCCGGGCACCAGCCCGGTTCCGTCATTCGGCTCTCCCGGCGCAGGCCCACCGACGCCCGGCGCATTGCGCCGTCCCGGCGAAAGCGCGGCGAAACGCGACAGCTCGCGGCGGACACCGGACCAAAGCCGGGCCGCCACGCCGAACGGCCGCTCCCCGGCTGATCCGGGCACCAGCCCGTTCCCGTCATCCGGCTCTCCCGGCAGCCGGACGTTCAGCCCGGCCGGATCGGGTTCGATAACAGTCGCATCAATGACGTTCGTGTCCATGGCAACCACCCGCTCCAAAAGCGCCGTTGCGGCAGGATGGCGCGCGCGCGTGCAAACGGCGCCTGGCAATCGAAAGGAGACTCATCGCCCGGTGTGCGCCGTCACGTTGGAAAGGAACATCACGCCCACAGCGACGTTGGCGTCGAGCGATATCGTCGGACCCTTCGGCGCCGCCTGGTTGAGCGTGTTGGCGACCTGCGATGCGGCAACGCCGGCAGCAACGCCCAATTGCTGGTCGATGTTCAGGTGGGTGGTTGTGGTGGCCCCGCCGAATGGGCTGAGCACCGCGGCCGTATTCGAGGTCGTCGCAAGGGCCTGGCCGAGCCCCGCCACGAACGCCGCGGCCGCGGGCAGAATGAAACGTTCCAGATAGTGCTGGTCAACGCCCGACGCCACACCCGCTTCCATCGTATCCGGGGAAGTCACCACGCCGTCCACCCCGATCGCCTCGCCGTTGTGGATGACGGTGTTGACGTGCAGCACCAGCCGGTTCTCCTGCCTGGCGAAGGAACCGATCATCCGGTCGCCCGCGATCGGACCTGAGTCCGCCTGCAGCACGACGGGACTCGACTGGTCGGAACTCAGCGCGAGAATCGGATGCGCGAAAACGCCGCGGCCCGCCGGGACCAGGATCTGACCCGTGTCGGCCGGACGTGCGGAGACCGGCAGCGCCGATGCCGCATCGCGCGCACCGTTGCCCGCCCGGGATGCGCGTGTGTCAGCCGGGTCCGTGCTGCCCGCCTCGGGCGGCGGCAGGATCACGTCGGTCTGCGGCAGACGCGCGCCCCATTGTGAAAACAGCCCGTTGATCTGCTGGGTGTAGGCCTCGTTCCCCCGCGGATCGACCACGGCGGCGACGGGTATGGGCTTCGGTGCCGCGGAGGCCGCAGGAAGCGTCAGCGCCGCGAACGGCGCCGGAACGACAGCGCGAACCACCTCCGGTGTGCCGGCGGGACGCTGCGGGACCCGCCGTCCTGCCGCGGGCAGCGGGTCTGCCTCCTCGGCCCTTGGCGGCGGCGGCACTGCCGGCACGCTCGGCGCGATCGGTGGCGTGTAGGAAACGCCCTTCCGCATGGCCTTGCGGGCCTCGTCATCGTTGGCCACCCGTGCCAGCGCATCCTGCTCGGGCGTGGTGTTGAGCCCGCCAGGCAGCGGATCGACGGGCGCCATCTGCGCATCCCTCGACACCACCGGCGCGTATTGTCCCGACAGGGACACCAGCACGATCACGCCGACGAAACCAACGGCGGAGCCACCGATGATAACCAGCCGCCGTGGCCCGGCGTGGCCGGAGCGGTTCAGCAGCGGGGCCGCACGAAGCCTCGGGACCGACGGCCTGATGCGGGAGAGCCAGGTGAACGCATTCGGCATGGGGCTCACTCCTGAAGATGGACCGATACGGTGCGGCCGCCGACCGACACCAGAACAACCGGCGTGTTCGCGACGGCGTAGACCGTTGTTCCGGCCTCGGCCTCGGATGCCGTCCATTCCGGCGACAGCAGAACGTAGCGGGTGCGCAGGTAGACCTTCCCGCCCAGGCGCCATGCGCGCAGCCCCTCGGGCGAGACGCCTTCGACCGAGAGCGGGACGGCATCGGCCGGCGGCACGCCCTGCAGCATCGAGGTCAGGAACGGCGCGCCAGTGTCGGGCGCGTTGGGCTGCGTCATAATCTCGACCTTCGCGTTCGGTCCGCGGTCGGCGACATGCACGCTGAGATTGGCGTCGTAGCGTCCGCCGCCGCCCAGCAGCAGGAAGGCGATCGGCTTCGGTGCACCCTCCAACGAGACAACGAGACCGCCACGCGGCACCAGGGATACCGGCGTGATCTCCAACACGTTGGAGCCTTTGGTCGGCGTGCACACGTAGAAGCCAATCGCCGCAACCGACGGACCGCCGCCGGTGCCGTTCGCCACGCTGCAGTTGGTGCCGCCGGCGACCGCGGCCGGGTTGGAATTGGTATCCCACGCAATCGGCCAGGGCTGGCCGGTACTGTCGAAGAAACTCACCGCGGTCGGGTAGCCCTTGACGGTGTTGATGATGGCGGTGGCGGCGCCCGGCGCGAGACTCACATTCACCTGGCGGTTGATGGGCGCTGCCAACTCGGTGGCCACCTCCTCTTTCTTGCGTTCGACATCGTGAAAGCGGCGGTACAGATCGTCGATCATCTCCGGCGTCACCGGAATGGCGTTCTCTGCCGGCGTGTGCGCTGGCGCGCCGGGCGGCGCCTGCGCCGTGACGTCAAGCTGAACCTGCGCCTGGCCGTAGCCCGGGCGACCGGCGAGGAAGACCCCGGCCAGGGCCGCTGAAACGAGAAGCGCTGCGCGCACGGCGACCTCCTAATGCTGCGATGCCACCATTTGGTCAATCACCAACCCGTCCGGATGGTCGTCGGCGTTGGTGCGAACGACGAGCGCGTTGATCATCAGGAAATTTGTGGAGACCTGGTTGACGTTCTCGCAGGTCTGCACGATCGGAACCTGGATTTGGTAGGCGAGGGCGCCTTCGACGTAACTGCTCTGGTGGATCAGCGCAGCCCGCTGCGCCTGGGCATGGCAAAGGAGCCGCGCACGCTTGATCTCGTCGAAATTTCCCTTGTCGATGAAGGAGGCGGCGAAGGTGTTCCACCCCCTGACAGTGAAACGCCTCGATGCCGT
>Ga0302198_10003373_pt1 | contig 16142 bp, 17 predicted proteins | sample II_Bog_N2_2_FD_193521 | JGI IMG/M metagenome (GOLD analysis project Ga0302198, IMG submission 193521) | Peat permafrost microbial communities from Stordalen Mire near Abisko, Sweden - II_Bog_N2_2 | ecosystem: Environmental > Terrestrial > Soil > Wetlands > Peat | place: Sweden: Abisko... | reverse complement strand
GGCGGCATGCGCGGGCCCCTCCCATGGACTACCGGGATAACCGCCATCTACGCCGCAAAGGGGGTCATTTTTACACGCCGATCAGGGGGTCAATATTCAACGCCGATTGACAGCCAGCGCTCTCCGATGGCGACTGCGACGGCGCTGCCGGCTGCCTCCATCATGGCTCCGCTGCGTGCGCCGGCACATACTGCCGCGCTGTCGGCTTTACCCATCTGGGCGGGCGTCAAGAGCGCGAGAGTGCTGTGTTTGAATCGATTGGGCTTGATCATGTTTATCCGCCTGCAAACCCCATGATGATCGCGGACGATCCTTGCGGGACAGCATCGGAATCTACGCAACGTGTTCTTGAACACACAGAAATTGGCCCTCACCGGGTAATTTCCGAGGCTGCCGGGCGGCCCTGTATCGGCGCATCCGGGAGCGTGCGCGGCGAGTTTGGTCATCGCGCGGCGCCGACCGGAGAACCTTGGTGACGAACCTGACGACGAATGAGCGCAATGCCTTGGACAAGGCCTTGTTCGGTCTGCCGGAAAAGCGGGCCTACCCGATGCCCGATGCAAGCCACGCCCGTAACGCGAAAGCGCGCGCGGCCGAGGAGTTCAACAAGGGCAATCTGTCATCGTCCGAAAAGGCCCGGATCGACAGCAAGGCCGACCGCATTCTCGACGAAACATGATTTTCAGCGGAGTGGAATGGCGGTCGAGGGATTCGGTTGCCGAGGGTCCAATCGCAGCTGGACGGAATTTGGGGGTCACGTCAGGGGCGTGCAAACACTTCGTCATCAAGGCCGCGCAAGGCCCATCGCATCCCGCCAATGCGACGCAAACCGGCCGTGGTCGCGCGACTATCCGTCGACGGATTTGTCCATCATATCCATGAAATTGCGCGCAGCATCGCGGTCGGCTGCGTCCTTGAATGCGACATCGAGATCCGGCGCGGCGTCCAGCATGTAAAGGATCGTCCACATCGCGAACCGCCGACCCTTGTCCGTCTCAAGCCCGAACTCGACGCGCATGTGTTCGGCCCCGCCGGCAAGCGCCGCCGGGGTGAGTGTATCGAGATCGTCAGTCCCGAAGAAGCGGCGAAGTTGATCGTTGAAGTCCATGGCAGGCAGCCTATCCCGCCAAGCGCGACCTGGGTCAATCAGGGGCGCTGCAATAAATCGGCCCGTCGGCCCCGTGACCCCTTTGCAGTAGGCGCCGTGCGCGTGCGGCGGGCCGCCCAAGTTCAATGATTTCGAGCAGGATCAGGTATGAATACATGGCCTGAAATAATCTGAATTGAAATTCCGCACGGTAATAATCAAGTTATAATGTTTTTACTTATAGTTTTTAAATGAAACCGTGTCCAAAATGAAGCGAGCAGTAAGGTGAAAAGGTGTCAGTCAATACCGCAATCTTGACACTATCGCCATTTGCGCAGAAATGGTTCTTGTCAGGTAAGACGGCAAGAGCCGGCTGAAAGCACTAGGGAGGTGCAGATAATGTCTGTAAAATCAATCAAATCGTGTCCATCAGCGCTTTTCGTGGGCGCTTCGGTGCTGGTCTGCGCCATGCAGTCGACCGCGGCTTTTGCCGATCCCGCAGCCGCGCCTGCAACTGGTTCGCAGGCGTTCAGCTGGACCGGTGCCTATGTCGGCGCCGAGATCGGTTATGCCGCCGGCAATTCATCGTGGGATGTTGCGGACCTTTCTTATGTCAATAACGGACAGACCGCTGCCAACAAGCAAGGCTTCGTCTACGCGGGCGAAATCGGCTATAACTATCAGTTGGCGACCCACATTCTTGTCGGTGTAGAGGCCGAGATTTATGGGTCCACCAAGTCGGGCACCAGCTATCTTGGCGGGGAAGGGCTTACCGCTCACAACAAATTCGGCGGCAATGTGTCTGCGCGTCTTGGCGCTACCTTCAACCGCCTTCTGGCGTTTGGCAAAGTTGGCTATGCGCGTGCCAACTACAAATATCATCTCACCGATTCCTATGGCGATACGGCGGATGGCTCGTTGACGCGCTCGGGCTTGCTGGTTGGCGGCGGTCTTGAATATGCTCTCACGCCCAAGTGGAGCTTCAAGGCCGAATACGATCACGTCAGCTATCCGACCCGGACCGTGACCTTGAACGGCACGTATTACTCAAACGTGGCCGCCAATATTCACGAGTATGAGAGCACCGTGAAATTTGGTGTGAATTACCATTTTTGACCATCGGCGTTGAATGCGATTCCTCCGGCCAAGTCATGGCCGGAGGGATCTTTCCAGGGTTGTAATCCGCCAGCTCTGCGCGTGGCGGTCTTTTATGGCGATTTTTCAATGGCTTTGCGTTCTGCCATTCCTGCCATTGGGTTTCCTGCGATCTTCTCCGGGCGTGCGGCTGAATTGCTGGCCTTGCAGCGCCAGTATGACGAGAGCCAGTTTTGGCCGCCGGACAAGATGCGGTCGGCTCAATTTGCGCAACTCTCCCTGCTGATCGAACATTGCGCGAGAACCGTTCCGTTTTACGCCGATCGCCTCCGGCACGCGGGACTGGCGCCGGGCAAGCGTCTCACCGAAGCTGCGTGGCGCCGCTTGCCGATCCTGACGCGCGCCGATGTGGGCCAATTGGGCGAAAAGCTTTACGCAAGCAGCATTCCCCCGGGTTTTGGCCCGACTGCCGTGGCCGCGTCCGGTGGTTCGTCGGGCGTCCCCGTGCGTGTTCGCAAGACGGCTCTGGATAACGTCCTGTGGGAATCGATCAATATCCGCGAGGAACTGTGGCACCGCGATCGGCCCGAAGGCGATCTGGTGCGTCTGCGCGGCATCCCCGACGATCTGACGCCCGAACAGATGGCTGCCGCGCGGTCTAAAGACGGGCTGATCCTGCCCGATTGGGGCCATCCGGCAAACCTGTTCTGGAAAACCGGGCGACTTGGCCTGCTTAGTCCAAAATTGCCGTTGGCGCAGCAGGTGGCTTTCATTCGCAAGATGCAGCCAGCCTATCTCTATACATTTCCATCCTATCTGCGGCTGCTCATTTCCCATATCCGCGACAAGCGGGAGAAAGTCGGCGCGATGCGCGCAGTTTTTACCGCATCCGAGCAAGTCAGCGATGAACTGCGCGAGGATTGCCTGAAGGTTTTCGGCTGCAAGATCGTCGAAAACTACACGAGCGGTGAAACCGGCTATATTGCGCTGCAATGCCCGGAAACCACCAATCTGCATGTCCAGTCCGAAATCGCGCTGGTGGAAATTCTCAACGCCGATGGCGGGGCCTGTCGGCCTGGGGAAATCGGCAGGGTCGTATTGACGCCGCTGCACAACTTCTCGATGCCGCTGCTTCGCTATGAAATCGGCGATGAGGCGGAAGTTGCACAACCGTGCTCGTGCGGCCGGGGCCTTCTGGCACTGAAACGCGTCGTCGGGCGCGCGGATGATTATTTCCTGCTCGCAAATGGCGAAAGGCGACGCGCCGACATCAGTCATTATCGCCTGTCCGGCATTCCCGCGATACGCGAGTTTCGGCTGGTTCAGCGCAGCTTTACGCAGATCGCGCTCCAGATCGTGGCCTCTCGCGCCTTGACGGGAGACGAACTTTCCATAGTCGAGAATGTGGTTGCGAAAGCATCGGGCGGGCTGTTCGAAACGGTGATCGAGTTCGTGCCGGATCTTGACCGCACTGCCGCCGGGAAATTGCGCGCATTCAAGTGCGAGGTCGTCGGGTGACGCTGCAAGACCGGTCGCCGTCCGATCCGCTGTGGGTCATCACGTCCTATTACAATCCGGCGGGCTATCGGCGGCGTTTACAGAACTTTCACGCATTCAGACGGCAATTGACCGCACCGCTGCTGGTTGTCGAACTGACGCCGGATGGCCGGGGCCAATTGCAGGACACCGACGCCGACATGGTCGTGCGTCTGAGCGGAGATGATCGCATCTGGCAAAAGGAGCGGCTGCTGAATATCGGCGCGTCGATGTTGCCGCCCCATGTGCGCTATGTCGCCTGGGTGGACGCCGACCTTCTTTTCTCGGACCCGGACTGGCCGATCAAGGCGCGCGCCGCGCTGGACGAGCATGGCGGCATGGTGCAATTGTTTGAAACGGCGCACCATCTGGCGGAAGACATCGATCCGCAAACCGTGGACATCGCGCAATGCGCCGGTCTGACGCCCTTGCTATCCGGCATTTCCATCGCGCGATCCCTGCGCGAGGGGCAGTTCGACGCCATTGAAGGCGTGTGGGGCAAAAGAAGCGATCCACTCGCGAACGGTGCGGACGCCATTCCGAAGTTGTACAACGTCTATGGCTTTGCGTGGGCCGCGCTGCGAGAGACCTTTGTTGCGAGCGGCCTTTACGAAGGCAATGTTGTCGGCGGTGCCGACGCAATGACCGTTTTTGCGCAACTGGGACGGCTCGAACAGACATGGCGGCAGCGGCCCCACACCGAAGCGCATTGGGCACATCTCCATCGGTGGGCGGCGCGTGCGCGGCACAAGGGCTTGTTTGCCCATCTCGAGGATCTGCCGCAAACGGTCTATCACCTCTGGCACGGCTCAATGACCAACCGGAATTATTCCGGTCGCTATCGCATCCTTACCGACAACGACTTTGACCCTGCGCGCGATCTGATCGCCGAGCCGGGACGCCCGTTACGATGGGCAAACCCTGCCAGCCCGATCGCCGCCGATGTCGGCGCCTATTTCTTTTCCCGCCGCGAAGATGGCGAATAAAACGCAGTTGATGGCGAGCGTCCTGCCGGTTCGCAGCATTAGCGCCGGTCCAGCAGGCTCTGGAGATAGGCGGTATAGCTGTTGCGGCCGAGGCGGGTGATGGCCTGGGCGAGGGTGGCGTCGTCGATCAGGTGCTGGCGCCAGGCGATTTCTTCGGGGCAGGCGATTTTCATGCCCTGGCGGCGTTCGAGCGTGCCGACGAAATCGGCGGCGTCGAGCAGGCTGTCGGGGGTGCCGGTGTCGAGCCAGACATAGCCGCGGCCCAATTGGCGCACCGAGAGGCAGCCGCGTTTCAGATAGGCGGTGATGACATCGGTCACTTCCAGCTCGCCGCGCGCCGACGGGGTGAGGCCCGCAGCGATGTCGGCGACATTTTCGTCGAAGAAATAGAGGCCGGTGACCGCCCAGTGCGATTTCGGATGTGCCGGTTTTTCCTCGATGGTCAGCGCGTGGCCCTGCGCGTCGAATTCGACCACGCCATAGCGGCCGGGATCGGCGACGTGATAGGCAAACACCGTGGCGCCGCCGGGCATCGCGGCGACTTCGCGCAGAGTCTGCGGCAGGGCATGGCCAAAGAAGATGTTGTCGCCCAGGACGAGGCAGCACGGGCCCCCGGCGATGAAGTCCCGGCCGATCAGGAACGCTTCGGCAAGACCGTTGGGTTGCGGCTGGACCGCGTATGCGAGGTTTAGGCCCCACTGGCTGCCATCGCCGAGCAGTTCGCGGAAGGCGGGGGCGTCGTGGGGGGTGGTGATGATCAGGATTTCGCGGATTCCCGCCAGCATCAGCGTGGCAAGCGGGTAATAGATCATCGGCTTGTCATAGACCGGGATCAGCTGTTTCGAAGTCGCCAGTGTGATCGGATAGAGCCGGGTTCCGGTGCCCCCGGCGAGGATAATGCCCTTCATGACTGTGTTTCCCGATCAAGGCCGAGGCGTTCGCCGCGATAGGCGCGGCGCAGCGGGGTCCACCAGTCGGCGTTGTCGCAATACCAGCGGACGGTCCTGGCAATTCCGCTGTCAAAGCTCTCCTGCGCGCGCCAGCCAAGCTCGGTCTCGATCAGAGTGGCATCGATGGCATAGCGAGCGTCGTGTCCGGGGCGGTCGGTGACAAAGCGGATCAGCGTTGCGTGGGGGCTTGCCCCGGGGCGCAGTTCGTCGAGCACTGCGCAGATGCGCCGCACGACGTCGATGTTGCGCCGTTCGTTGCGCCCGCCGACATTATAGGTTGCGCCCGGTCGTCCGCGTGTTGCGACAAGATCGAGCGCGCGGGCATGGTCATCGACATGGAGCCAGTCGCGCACGTTTTCGCCCTGGCCATAGACCGGCAGGGGCAGCCCTTCGAGCGCATTGAGAATGGTCAGCGGAATGAGCTTTTCGGGGAAGTGATAAGGCCCGTAATTGTTCGAGCAATTGGTCACGATCACCGGCAGGCCATAGGTTCTGTGCCAGGCGCGGGCGAGGTGATCGCTGGCGGCCTTTGACGCGGCGTAGGGCGAGGAGGGATCGTAAGCCGTGCTCTCCCGAAACCCGGCGCCGCTGTCGGGAGCGCCGGTCAGCGAACCATAGACTTCGTCGGTCGAGACATGGAGCAGGCGAAAGGCCGCCGCCTCGTCGGGGGCGAGAGTTTGCCAATAGGCGCGCGCGGCTTCGAGCAGAGTGAACGTGCCGACCACATTGGTGGTGATGAAATCCTGCGCGCCGGTGATCGAGCGGTCGACATGGCTTTCCGCCGCCAGATGCATGATCCGCTGAGGGCGAAAGCTGTCGATCGCCGCGCGCATCGCGGCCCCGTCGCGGATGTCGGCGCGCACGAAGCGGTGGTTGGCATGGCCATCGACCTCCCGCAGCGACGACAGGTGTCCGGCATAAGTCAGCGCATCGATCGTCAGGACATCATGCCCGCAATCCAGCACGAGATGGCGCACGAGTGCCGAGCCGATGAAGCCCGCGCCTCCGGTCACCATCACGCGCATTGCCGATCCCCTTTTTGCCACGCCTGAACCGGGTCTTGGTACAGACGTGGCGTAAACGTTAGGCGATGCAATTTAAGATTTTGAAAAAAGGGGAAGCTGCACGCCTCAATAGGTCAGGCGCAGGCTGGCGTAATAGCTGCGGCCCTGTTCGGGGTAGCCGGAGGCAAGCTGGTAATTCTGGTCGAGCAGATTGCGCACGCCGACGGTGGCGCGCACCGCTTTGGTCACTTCGTATTCCGCGCTGACTTGCGCGTTTAAGTGATGCCCGGTGCGGTAATAAGTGATCGGGGCGACATCGGTGACAGTCCAGCGGTTGGATTCGATGTCGGCGCCGGGGCGCAGATGCAGCCGGGCGAGCGGGGCCCAGTCGGCATAGACAAATGCCTTGCTGTCGGGGACGTTGGTCGGATCGGGCGCGGGCGCGCTATAGACATTGCCAATCACGCTGGCCGGGTAATGCACGATCTGATGGACCCATGTATAATTGCCGCCGAGGCTCAGCGTGCGCGTGACTTGCGCTTCGATCGACAGCTCGGCGCCGTATGTATCGCCATTACCCGCGTTGATCGATTGCGTCATGCTGGTGGCCGAGCAGGGGCCGGGGGTCGTGCTGGCCGTGCATGAATAGGCCAGCGTCGGCTGCGAGACGATCACATTATTGAGGTGCGAATAGAACGCCGCCGCGTCGAGGCTGATGGTGCGGAACCGGTGGCTGCCGCCCAGTTCGAAATTGGTCGCGCGTTCGGGGCGCAGATCGGGGTTGGGGATCGAGGTGCCGAATTTCTGGCTGTAAAGCTCGAACAGCGTGGGGAAGCGCACGCGCGACGAGACATTGGCGTGAAGCGATGTCTGCGCATCGACCGCCCAGCTTACTTGCGCTTGCGCGCTCCAGGCCGACGTGTCGTGCAGCGGCCAGTTGTAGAGCACGCTCGGCGTCGTCTTGGGATTGCTGCCGAGCGGCGCGCCATAGGCCATGGCATCGTGCATATTGCGCCAGTCGTAGCCCGCGCCTGCCAGCAGGGTCCAGCCCGGTGCCAGTGTCAATTCGTTTTCGGCGGCGAGGCTGAAGGTGTTTTCCTTGTCGGTCAGCATCGGCTCGGTCGATGCGCCGGGAAAGCTGGTCTGCTGTTCATGGTGGAGGTCGAGCCGGTAATGCGCGGCCAGGCTGAGCCGGTCGCCCGCCATGGGTTTCAGCGTCAATTCTGCCGATCCGCCCCAGGCCTTGTCCCAATAGGGGCTGTTGAAGGCATAGCCCTTGCTTTGCGTCGTTTCGGTCTGGTCATCGAAACTGCGCAGCAGGTTGTAGAACGTGTTGCGATAGACCCGCGTTTTCAGCGTGGCGGAATCGCCGAGCGCGGTCTGGGTCAGCGCATAGATGCTGTCCATGTTCCATGCGGGCCAGGTCCAGTATTTCTGTGCCGACAGCGGATCGACCGTCGACAGCGGGGCCAGCTTTGACCCTTCCTGCCGGGTATAGTTGATCGAATATTCGTCGGTCGCATTGGGGGTAAACCCGGCCTTGACGTTGACGCGCCAGTCTTCGTTCCGGCTCAGCGCGCGATGCCCCGCGCCTTGCGTTGCGGTCGGGACAAAGCCGCCGGCAAGATCGGTGTGATCGACAAAGTTGCGTGCGCCGCTGACCGCGACGTACCAGCGGTCATGCGCGGTGCCGATCCGGCCCGACAGATTGTAGCCCGCATATTCGGCTTCATGGCCGAGGTTCAGCGTGCCGGCGAGTTCGGCTTCGAGCGCGCGGGTCGGCTTGCGCGTGACCAGATTGATCGCGCCGCCCATGCCGTCCGGCCCGTCGAGCACCGAGACATAGCCTTTGGCGACTTGCACTTCGGCAATGTCGCTGGTCATGAATCGCCCGAAATCGAGCCGGTTGTCGGCCGGCAGATAGACCCGGATACCGTCGATCAGCAGTGGCACTTCAAAGCGGTTGAACCCGCGCACATAGATCAGCCGTTCGTTGCGCGTGCCGCCGGTGGCGCCCGCATAGACGCCGGGGATCATGGCGACCGCATCGTCAAGCGCCACGCGGTCGAACGCGGCGATGGTCTTGGCGGTCAGTGTCGCGCTGCCGATGGTAAGCGGCGCTCCTTGCGGCGCGGTGACCACGATCTGGCCGAGCGAAAACGCCCCGTCGGCATTGGCCGTTTCGGCCTTTTCGGGTGCCGGAGCGGATTGCGCGAGCGCTGCGGCGGGCAGGCTGACGGAAAGCAGAAGACAGGGTAGGAATGGCGAACGCATGGGGGCCCCCTCATGTAGCGCTGTTATGTTGTGCAATGCGCTGCTATATTTTTGGAAACATAGATTGGCAAGGAAACCGGGTGTCGTGATTTCAAGGACATGGATGATTGTTGCCGCGGCGGTCGCGATTGCTGCGCCGCATGTCGCCTTCGCGGCGGAAGAGGCGCCGACCTGCACCGCGCCGGGCGTCCTGCCGCCGGAGCTTGCCGCCTGGGGCCAGCCGGTGGCGCGCAAGGCTGCTGCCGGTGTGCCGGGGACGGCGCTGGTCATGGGGCAGGCGGCGCTTGTCAGCTTGTTGCAGACCCCGGCGGTGACTTATCCGCTGCGGCCGGAAAAGCCGGGCGGCTCGGTCAGCTATGGCGGGCTGTTGCAGGTCAGCGTGGCGACGCGCGGCACGTATCGCGTCGCGCTGGGCTCTCCGGCGTGGATCGATCTGGTTTCCGCAGACGGCAAGGCGGTGGAATCGCTGGCGCACGGGCATGGTCCGGCATGCAGCGGCATTCGCAAGATCGTCGATTTCGGGCTCGAACCGGGCGTCTATACCTTGCAGATTTCGGCGAACGGCGGCCCCGACAGCCAGGTCATGGTGATCCGCCGGCCGTGAAATTGCGGGTGATCTTGTCGTTGCTGCCGCTCGCGCTGGTGGGGGCGGCGCCGGGCTGGGAATGGCATTTGCCGCCGGGCGTGGCGCCGCCGCCGGTCCCCGCCGACAATCCGATGCGCGCGGCCAAAGTCGAGTTGGGGCGGCGGTTGTTTTATGATGCGGACTTGTCGCTCGACGGCACGATGGCCTGCGCGACCTGTCATGAGGCGCGGCATGGCTTTGGCGACGGCAATACCACGCATCCCGGCGTGACCGGCGAGGCGGGGCGGCGCAATGTGCCGGGGCTGGCCAATGTCGCGTGGTTTTCGCCGCTGACTCATGCAGATCCGGGGCAGACCACGCTGGAACGGCAGGTCGCCGTGCCGGTCATGGGCACGCATCCGGTCGAAATGGGTATGGCCGGGCGCGCGGATCAGATCGCGCAGAGACTGGGCCGCGATGGCTGTTATCGCCGGATGTTTGCCGAGGCTTTTCCCGAAAATGACGGGCGGATCGATCTGGACACGGTGGCCAAGGCGATTGCCAGTTTCGAACGCACGCTCGTTTCGTACGGCAGCGCGTGGGACCATGGTGCGCTCGATTCCGGGGCGCAGCGCGGCGAGCGGACATTTCGCCGCGCCTGTGCCGGGTGCCATGCGGGGGTGCGGTTTACCGATCTGCGCTTTCATCTGCTGGGCCCGGTCGACGCGGGCGCGCCCGATCAGGGGCTCTATGAAAAGACCGGGCGCGAAGCCGATCGGGGCCGGTTTCGCACGCCGTCCTTGCGCAATGTCGCGATGACCGGGCCATGGTGGCACGACGGCAGCGCGAAAAGCCTGGACGAAGCGATCGGGCGCCATGGGCTCGCGCTGCGGCCCGGCGAAACGGCGGACCTGATCGCGTTTCTCAAGGCGCTCGATGATCCGGCGTTTGCCGCCAATCCGGCCGCGTGGTTGCCTGATACGGCCTGCGGCAAGGCGCTGTAGCCAAGGCGCTTGTCAATCCGCCGGGTTTCGCGCAAGACCGCTGCGCAGACCACGGAGAACCGCCATTTCGCGCCGCGCCACGATCTATGAAATCGCGACAGCCGCCGGCGTTTCGCCCAAGACCGTTTCGCGGGTGTTGAACGACGAACCTTTCGTCAAGGATGCCTTGCGCGAAAAGGTCAAGGCGGTGGCCAAAGCGCTCAATTATCAGCCGAACATCACTGCCAAGGGGCTGATCACCCGGCGCAGTTTCATGATCGGGCTGACCTACGAACGCCCCAGCCCGAGCTATGTCGTCGAATTGCAGCGCGGCGTGCTCGAACGGCTGGCCGACGAACGCTATCGCATGATCATCCTGCCGTTTCGCGATGTCTGCGCGCGGCCCGATGATTTCTTCGAATTCCTGCGCTCGGCCGCGCTCGACGGCGTGGTGCTGGCCCCGCCGGGCAGCGACGAACTGGCCGTGCTCGACCGCCTCGATGCGGCAGGCATTCGCTATGGCCGGATCGCGCCGCGGCTGGAGCCGGGGCGGGGCGCCTGCTCTCTGCTCGATGACACGGCGGCGGCGCACGAAATTGCCGAACACCTGCTCGCGCTCGGGCATCGGCGGCTGGCGGTGATCCTCGGCGACCCGACCCACCGCGCCAGCGCCGCGCGCAGCGAAGGCTACGCCCGCGCCTTTGCCGCCCATGACATCGGTGAGGATGCGCTGTGCTTCGAGCCCGGCGATTTCACGTTCGCCAGCGGCGAGGCGGCGATGCGCCGCATCCTGTCACGCCCCGGGCCGCGCCCGACCGCCATTCTGGCGCAAAACGACGACATGGCGGTCGGCGCCATGACCGTCGCGCGCGAAGCGGGCCTGTCGATCCCCGGCGACTTGTCGGTCACCGGCTTCGACGATTCCGACATCGCCCGCCTGATCATGCCCAAACTGACCACCGTGCGCCAACCCGTGTTCGACATGGCGATGACCGCCACCGACGGCCTGCTCAAACTCCTCGCGGGCGAACCCGCGCCGCCGCCGGTGCTCCACGCGCACGAACTGCTGGTGCGCCAGTCGACGGCGGCACCTGCGGGGTAGTGGGCGGCCTCGGCAACCGCCGTCATTCCGGTCGTTCGCAGCCCGGGATTGGCTCGTCCAAACTTGCCCTACATTCAGGTCCTGTCTTCGCATCGCGAATGACGAAAAGTGGGACTTTGCTGCCATCCCCGCTTACACCGTTGTACGTCAGCTTGCGACAGAAGCCGACCTGCCGGGCATCAGTCGCGCGATATGGACAGCCCAGCGAGAAGCGGAGCGTAGGCGGCTAATCTGCGGGATACGAACTCGGTGAAGAGCCGCACGCGCTTCGTCTTGCGTGTCTCTCCCTGCGTGAGAAGCCAGAGCGTTGCCTGAGTTTTCAGGTCGATGCCCGGAACCCTCGCCAGTAGGCGATCGGCATCTCCAACGAAGCACGGCAGTTTGGTCATACCTATCCCTTGCCTTGCCGCGGCGATCTGCGCGTCAGCGTCCGGCGTTCTGAACGGAACCCCTGTCGCATGAACCTCGCCCTCATCGGCCCAGTCCGGAACGACTTGACCGCCGATAACGATGGGCCGGATGGGATCCGACGCGCCCGCACGCCACGCGGCCAGTCGATCGCAAGACATATAAACGCCTGCGAACAGCTCCGGCCCCTTCAGGCCGTGCAAATTGAGCGGCAGAGTCTCGCGATCGGAGACTATGCGGATCGCGACATCCGCCTCCCGGTTAGTCAGATTCATCACCTCGCCGGTCGACACGATCTCCATCTCGATGTCCGGATGCACACGCGCAAAATCGGCGAGATCCGGCATGAGCAGGTGTGTCGCAAGGAACGGCGGCAGCGTCACCCGCAGAAGCCCGCGCACGCTCTGATCGCGCCCGAAGACGCGCGTTTCCAGCTGGTGCGACGAAGCTTCCATCTGCTCCGCGAACGCGAGGACTTCCTCGCCCGCTGCTGTCAGCCGGTAGCCCGAAGGTCGCTTTTCGAACATCTGCGCCCCGAGGTGTTCCTCAAGCTGGGCGATGCGTCGCAGCACCGTCGCGTGGTTCACCCCGAGACGTTTGGCGGCAGCCCGCACTGAGCCGCCGCGCGCGGTGGCAAGAAAGTAGCGAACGTCGTCCCAGTCGACCATGGTGCAATCCCGCGCCGCGTGGGTGCGGCTCCCGAAGTCCATTCTAACACACCAAGCCGCAATGCGCGCGAGCGTCTCAGCATTGCGGCCGCCGGGGGTGAGGCAGGGCGCGTATATTCCGAGGCTTTTGTGGCTGCCACATGGCTCTAAATTGCGCATTTCCCCGCAGTGTCGGCCCATGCCGCCCCAATACTCCCCGCAGCCCGCAATCGTCTAGCTGGATCGTTTGCGCACCACCGATATGCGCGGCTGCGTACTCACAGCCTGCCTTCGGCGAACCCATGTTGGGTCTCTCGGGGGATCTCCCCGCACAGCCCAAAGCGCGTGACGGCGAAACCAAGGATGCATGACATGAACAGATTGAATGGAAAGACCGCCGTTATCACCGGCGGCGCTACCGGCATCGGCCTCGCCTCGGCAAAGCGTTTCATCGAGGAGGGCGCCTTCGTCTTCATCTTCGGCCGCCGGCAGGAAGCGCTCGACGCCGCCGTAGCCGAACTCGGGCCCGATGCCCGCGCGGTGAAGGGCTCGGTCAGCGATGAGGCCGACCTCGACCGGCTCTACGCGACGGTGAAAGCGGCGCGCGGAACGCTGGACATCGTCTTTGCCAATGCCGGGGCGGGCGGCCCGCTTGCCCTCGGCCAGATCACCGCCGCGCATATCGACGAGACCTTCGACACCAATGTGAAGGGTACGATCTTCACGGTCCAGAAGGCGTTGCCGCTGATGGGCGCGGGCGGTTCGATCATCCTGACCGGATCGAGCGCCGGCACAACGGGCGCACCGGGATTCACTGCCTATAGCGCGAGCAAGGCAGCGGTGCGCAACCTCGCGCGGACATGGGCGGACGAGTTGAGGGGGAGTGGCATCCGTATCAACGTGCTCTCGCCTGGGCCAACGGCGACCGAACTCGCGAAGGCAGCGCTCGGCGAGGAAGGCCAGAAGGCCTACGGCGCGATGACCCCGCTCCAGCGCATGGCCGATCCGGCAGAGATCGCGGCCGTGGCCGCCTTTCTCGCCTCGCCCGACAGCAGCTTCATGACCGCCAGCGAGGTCGCCGTCGACGGCGGCCTGGCGCAGCTCTGACCCGGCGCAATCTCGCGTCTGGGCTACACAACAAAGGATAGAATATCGTGGAAAAACTGGAAGGTAAGGTCGCTGTCATCACCGGCGGAAGCAGCGGGATCGGGTTGGCCACAGCCAAGCGCTTCGTTGAAGAAGGTGCGCGCGTCGTCATCACCGGGCGACGAGAGAAAGAACTGAAGGACGCCGCGGCCCTTATCAAGGGCGACGTCACCACGTTCGCGGGCGACGTGTCGCGCTTGGCAGATCTGGACCGGCTCTATGCCGTCGTAAAAGAGAAACACGGCCACATCGACATTCTCTTCGCGAACGCAGGCGCAGGAACGATCGCACCGCTCGCGGCAGCGACTGAGGCCCATTTTGACCAGACCTTTGATGTGAACGTGAAGGGGCTGTTTTTCACGGTACAAAAGGCCCTTCCTCTCTTCAGAGATGGCGGTTCGATCATCCTGACCTCATCGGTATCGAACGTGTTGGGGCTGCCGGGGTTTAGCGCTTACGCCGCCAGCAAGGCGGCTGTCCGCAACTTCGCGCGCGCGTGGACTCTGGAGCTGAAAGACCGCAAAATTCGGGTGAATGTGGTGAGCCCCGGTCCCATCGATACGCCTGCCTTGGCGACGACGACAGGCCTTACCCCTGAGCAAGCCGAGCAAGCGGCCGCCCAATTTACGTCGCAGATCCCGATGGGGCGCATTGGCAAGCCAGAGGAAATCGCCGCAGCTGTCACATTCCTCGCATCTGACGAAAGCTCTTACATCACCGGCGTGGATCTCGCCGTCGATGGGGGCATGGCGCAGGTCTGACCTTGGCATTCCGCAAGGAGAAATTCCCATGGATATTGAGAACAACATCCAGACCGTGAAAGACTTCTTTGCCGCGCTCGGCAGCGGCGACAGGGAGGCTCTGCTGGCGCTGGTCGCGCAAGACATCGAGTGGATCATTCCGGGCGAGGATTGGCCGCTGGCCGGAACGCGCCACGGACACGCCGGGCTGGCGGATTTGCTGGAGACGGCATCGCGGTCGATAGAAACCTCCACGGAACTCCGGGAGTTCGTGGCGCAAAGAGACCGGGTCCTCGTCGTCGGCTTCGCGAGGGGAAGGATCAAAGCCACGAACAAGACGTTCGAGGACGACTGGATCTTCGCCATCACGGTCCGGGATGGCAAAGTGGCGCACATCCGGGAGTACATCGACACGCAGGCACTGGCACGGGCCGCCGCCCCGTCTGGCAATGCTGGATATCCGCCCGAAGACCGCAGCGATCTGCGCGCTTCATAATACCGAACCGCGCGCGCTCGTAGCATGCGCAACCCTATAAGGAGATTCCGATGTACGACCAATCCAAGCAATCCGAGCTGATCCGGTTCGCCCGCATCAATGCAGGCTCCACGGTGATCGACGTTTACCCGGGCGGCGGAGACTGGACGCGCCTGTTCTCCGACGTCATCGGACCAGAGGGTCGGGTTTACAGCTTCGTGCCGGCCGAAGTCGCCCACTTCAAGGACGATCCGCTCGGCCGCATGCGGACGCTTGCGAAGGAGCCGGGCCGGGAGAACGTCGAAGCCGTCTCGGCGGATCTCGTGGCGATGCCGGAGGTCACGCAACCAGCCGATGTCCTGTGGCTGCACCTGTTCTACCACGATCTCCACACCACGCTGATGCAGGCCAAGGGCGCGACGGCGGCCGACTTCAATCGGGCCGTTTACGAGCGGCTGAAGCCCGGTGGGTGCTACGTCATCGTCGACCACGCCGCCGTCGCAGGGTCGGGCACGAGCGACACTCAGGCGCTGCATCGGATCGACCCTGCGTCCGTCCGCGATGAAGTGGAGGCGGCCGGCTTCGTGCTGGACGCGCAAAGCACCATGCTCACGAACAAGGACGATCCGCACGCGATCAAGGTGTTCGATCCCTCGATCAAGGGCAAGACTGATCGCTTCGCCTATCGCTTCGTGAAACCCTGAGAGGGGCTGGCGACATCAGCCTCAGCACCCGGGACTGATATTTCGGTCCGGGGTGGGTGGGGGTATTTCCCGATGCTCCTTGGACGGCATCTGGTCATCTAAGCAACGGGCGACGGAAAGCGCAGGAGCGTGACATGACAATCGCACAAAATTCCACAACGGCGCAGACCGGAAAAGTCATCTATACAGCCAAGACCCACACCACCGGTGGCAGGGAAAGTGGCGCCTCGCGTAGTTCAGACGGTCATTTGGATGTGGCAATTTCGTCGCCAAGCTCCGCCCGCCTTGGCACGAATCCTGAGCAGTTGTTTGCCGCCGGCTGGTCGGCCTGCTTTGAAAGCGCGATTATGGGTGTGGCCCATAAAATGAAAATTGCTGTGCCCGATGGACTGGCCATCGACGCCGAAGTTGATCTGCATCAGGCGGAAGGCGGCTACTTC
>Ga0302198_10003365_pt1 | contig 16161 bp, 10 predicted proteins | sample II_Bog_N2_2_FD_193521 | JGI IMG/M metagenome (GOLD analysis project Ga0302198, IMG submission 193521) | Peat permafrost microbial communities from Stordalen Mire near Abisko, Sweden - II_Bog_N2_2 | ecosystem: Environmental > Terrestrial > Soil > Wetlands > Peat | place: Sweden: Abisko... | reverse complement strand
ATACAGTGAGCACGATGCCCACGATGTACCGGACATATCCCCCATAGCTGGGCAGATACGGAACCAGCTCAACAAAGAAGGCAAACAACGAGAAGAAGATAAAGCCCCACACAAATGGCCAATAGGCGCTTTTCCGCGCCTTGAAGAAGAGCAATGCCGATAGCAGCAGCAGCGGCAGTGTGATCGCGAGTCGCAGCAGAAAGACACGTAACTCCATCTTCTGGACGGCGCGGTTATACCCTGCCATGCCCGCGTTCTCAATACTCTGCTCCTGCGCCTGATGCTCGGCGTTGCCCTGTTGCAGCGCAAGGCGATCTTGCTCGAGCTTTTCCTGTTGCTCCTCTATCGATTGCTCCCGAGCCTTGAGCTCATCCAATTCCCTGGTTCGCTTGACTACCTCCGCGTCCTGGCTCGACTGTTGTGTTGCCGATCGCGTCGCAATCCAGTTGGTGAAGGTCTCATGCGCGCTGTTTGTTTCGTTTCTCGCCTTTTCCACAGCAAGGTTCACACGGTCCAGAGCTTCCTGATTGCTGCTCAATGCCGCATCATCCGCATGCAACTGCGCACGAGCCTTGAGCAACTGATTGCGATCCATGAACGACTCCGCATCAACCGGCTTCTCAACCAGTGGCAGGTCGCCGACAACGAGTCGCCCCAATCCCACCATGAACCCGGCAAAGACCAGTGCAATTAGCCATAGACCACGTTGAAACCACTTTTCCGACAATCGGGATCCTTTGTTCAAGCAAGCACCCCTTCCGCGTACGTAAGATTGTGAGCTTTGCCAAGTATATCTTTGTGCTCATAGGTGTGGGGAGTAATACCGGCAATCGGTAGAGCGATCGGTTTTGACCTGGGATCGCAGAAACCATGCATCACAAGCCGAAGGCAGTTGGCACTACCGCAGGTGGCTAGCGAATCGCCTTCAGTGCGTCGCGGATTCTGGCCCTAGCTGACCTGGGTGTGGATGTGCGGCGCGGCCCCCGCCTTTGATTTGGCATTCGGCTCAGTACAACGGTTGCATTTCGATCAGGACGTTGCAGCATTCAAAAAGGTCCGGGCCTGAAGGCCCAATAAACTGGCTGCTTTTCAGGGCGCTAAAGCGCCCTGCTCCCTCCGGAATCTCCGATCTACAACTGTAGTATTAGCTTGGCAGGGGTATGGAAGTGACGCAAATCAATGGTTCCGGGAGGCTCTGACAAAAAACAGACTGTGGCCGTTCTGCAAATTGAGCAGCCTAAGGGAAGAGGGAGGCGAAGAATCTTTGGTCAAAAGCAGCGAGTTAGCCCCCGCTCATGCGGGGTTGGCGAGTTAGCAGGTTGGCGGATGGCATCGGTGGGGGCCGGTTTCATCCACTGCGGACCGGCGAACTCGGTGGGTGGCGTTGCGGACGAAAATCGCGCGAGATGAGGCGGAATCCGAAGGTTGCTCCAAGATCCTAAACGCGTTGAAGTGATTGGGATCGTAAAACAGGAACCGTTGCTGCTTAGCCTGGGAACCTTTCCGGCCTCGTCAGTGTCAAAGTAAACAGGGATCCCGCGCTATGAGGCGGCTGCGGTAACCTCCGGGGTTCCCAGCGACAGGTCCTGGTCGCTGGGGATGCGGTGTACCCTGAAGACTGGAGCGTGCGGATGCGTTGGATTTCAATTGTGGCTTGTTCGGCGGCGCTGGCGGGTGGCTGTGCCGGCGCACTGGCGCAGGCTGCACCGGCCAAGGCTGCGGCTCCTTCGGGCGTGGCGCACCTGGTGCTTCCGCCGGTGCCCAAGGCTCTGCTGCCGGAGGCATTTGCCGGATGGGTGACCGCTCAGGCACCGAAGAAGGTGACCGATGCGGCGCAGGCCGATCCGGCCAATGCGGCCGCCCTCAAAGAATACGACTTTACCGATGCCGCACTGGCCGACTACAAGCGGGAGGGCGAGACCTTGAGCCTGCGCGCTCTGCGCTTCCACGATGCGAGCGGCGCTTTTGGGGCTTACTCGTTTTACCGCCAGAATGGCTGGCCCAAAGAAGAGATCGGCACGGGAGCTACGTCGAACCACAACCGGGTGCTCTTCTGGGTGGGGAATACGGTCGTCGACGCGAGTTTTTCGCACCTCTCGCCGATGAGCGGCGCTGAGCTGCGCGAGCTGGCCGGCCAGTTGCCGAAGCCGGAGGGCGGCGAGGCGCTGGCGCCTCCGATCCTGGCTAACCTACCTCAGGCCAACCTGCCACAGTCGAACCAGCAGCAGGTCAAACTGGACGGGCAGACAACGCACTATGCTCTGGGACCGGTGAGCTATGCCGGCTCGGGCGGTATGCTGCCGGCGGAGCTGGTGGGCTTTGATCGCGGCGCGGAGGTGGTGACCGCCAACTATACGCTGCGCTCGGGGGTGGCCACGTTGACCCTGATCGACTATCCCACGCCGCAGATGGCGGCGGCGCAGGAGACGAGGATTCGCGACTATGTCAATGCCGGCAAACAGGGAGGCAAGCCGGGGCAGGCGGCCTGGCCCAAGCCGCTGGCGGAGTCTGACCTGGCTTCGCTAGAGGTGCGGCGCAGCGGGCCGCTGGTGGCGCTGGTGAGTGGCGACGCCATTCCTGAAGAGAGCCATAAGCTGCTGGCCATGGTCCACTATGAATCGGAGTTGATGTCGATTCCGCAGCCGACGGAGAATGAAGTGTTGAAGACCGGAAAGCTGCTGATGGGGATTGCCGTCATGGTGATCATCGGAGCCAGCACGGCAATCTTGCTGGGATTCTTTCTGGGCGGCTTCCGGGTCCTCTATCGCCTGGCGCGCGGCAAACCGGCCTCCTCGGTCTACGATGTGGAATTCACAAGTCTCAACCTGCGGGACTGATAGGGAAATCCTGCCGGGAGCCAGGGGGCAGTATCAGAAGGGTTAATGGGGGAGGAATACCGCTTGAAACCCTAATAAACCCTATGAAAAACGCTGAAATTACGGGATAATCCGGACAATGCAAGGCGAAGACATGACGAAGATAATACGGGCATCTTTTGAGGAAATCGTTTACTATCTTATTGATATAAAACAACTTATTTCTTCATCGATTTCTCCTTGACACGCTCTTCTCACGCACCTACTATGCAGCCAGAAAGTTCTGATGGTTTTGCCTCCGTTGGAACTATTCTCCCTGAGGAAGGAGCTGCCCTGTTGCCGGGCGGCTCTTTCCGTTTTTGGCCACCTGCGGCGGGGCCAAAAGCGCTTCGCGCACGAGGTTCGTGCTTTCCCTGATACACCGAGACCCACGGTGAACCGTGGGCCTTGGTAAAGGGGAAGCAAAACTACGCGTTGGCGGTTTTATTTTGGTTTGTTTTCGGTCTTTGACTCCTGCTTGGGTGCAGGAGCCGGATGGGACGCAGGCGCAGCGTGCTGTGCTGGTGCCGGGTGCGGTGCAGGGTGCGACGCGGGCGCTGGATGCGGTGCAGGCGGAGTGTGCGATACGGGCGCGGGACGCGACTCCGGCCTGGGTTCAGCCTTTGGTTCGGCCTTCGGCCTTGCTTCAGGCCTCGGTTCGGCTTTTGGCTTGACTTCAGTTTTTGGCTCGGCCTTCGGTCTAGACTCGGTCTTCGGTTCGGCCTTTGGCTTTGCTTCCGGCCTGGGTTCGGCCTTTGGCTTTGCTTCCGGCCTGGGTTCAGCCTTTGGCTTTACTTCCGGCCTGGGTTCAGTCTTGGGCCTTGCTTCAGTCTTCGGTTCAGCCTTTGGCTTGTTTTCGGTCTTCATTCCCGGAGATGCGGTGCGCTTTTCCTCGGCCAGAGGCTTTGCGGCTACCAGGGTCTTGGGGTGACCGGCATTGGCCTTGGCAAAGGAAGTCTTGTCGGCCCTGGCCGAGGCGATATGTTGCGTCTGGACGCTGGTTGGAGCCACATGTCTTTCGTGAGCCACAGTCAGTTCTGCTGGGCTGGCGGTGTGCCGAATGCCGCCCGGACCCCCGTTGTAGGCTACGTGACCTGGGTTGGCAACGATGCCCCTCTCGACAACCGTCCGGTCAACATACGTGGTGTGAATTACGGTCTCATTCACATGCACGACAGCGGTGTTATAGGCGAAGGAACCGCCGCGCCACTCGCCGCCGGCAAAGCCGAGGCCGCCGTATCCGAAGCCGTAGTTCACACCGCCGTAGTAGCCGACATGCCGACCCCAGTATCCTTCATGGAAGATGTAGCGGCCGCCTTCCCAGCCCCAATAGTGGGGCGTCCACAAAAGGCCGGGCTGCGGTGCGGGTACCCAGGTGCCGGGAACCCAGAAGTAGTCTCCATCGTCGTTTGAATAGGCCCAGTAGCCGGGGATCCACATCAGGTTGGGCTCGGGGCATATGGGCTGCACATAGACCGGCAGTTCCGGCGGAGCGAAACCGACGCTGATGACGATCTGAGAGTAGGAAGATGCGGGAATCAGAGAGAAAAGCAGCGCGAGGAAGAGCCAGCGCGCGGAGCGGAGCATTTGCATAAAAAGAACCTCCTGGTTCTTTGTTGCCTGCTCCGCTGCGAGAATCAGTTATCTCTGCACGGGGCGAAGGCTTGGGTACGTCGCAGCCAGCGTACTCCGAGCCCTCACCCCGTTCTGGTCAATACAGCACAAAGAGACTTATCTCTGTGTGGGTTGCAAGTTGTTGGTTGTATTGAAACGTACTCCGGGTAGCGATTTCGCACCGTCCCTACGGGACTGTGACTCGCATATTGACGCTTACCCAGGACTGCGCTGCGCTTGTCCTGGGCTAGTATCAATACTCCCTCCGGGAGAAAAACGCAGGGGTTTCATCTTCCCGTGGGTCGGCAACGCCGGTAGATGAGTGACACAATGCGGCATTTTTGAAACATGCTCTGGTCTTCTTGAACGGCAGGTCAGTAGCGATAGCTGATCCCCATGCCGACTACGTGGCGCGCCTGGAGATTTACCGGGATGTAGACGACCGGGGGTGCAGGCGCGGGATAGAAAGTTGGCTGGGGGATTGTTCCGATATTGTTTGCCACCTGGCCAATGCCTATGTCGAAGGCAAAGTGCGGCTTCTCTCTCTGGGTGATGCGCACAGCATAGTCCAAAGTTGTCGGCAGATCGGCCTTGCCAGCCACCAAGGGAATGCCGAGGGGAGGGGCAGCGCCCAAGCCCTTGACGGTCGGGGGCTGTTGAGTGAATCCCGCAGAGGGGACCGCCACGATTCCGTGGGAGATGGGCAGTGGAATCCCCAGGCCGCCGAAGAACCGACCCATGAACCTGTTGCTTTGTCCGCCGATGCCGTAAATTGAGGCGTTGGTTGCCTTCCATCCGATATTGGCGAGGAAGGGCACCGGCTTCTTGGCCCAGGTCTTGGTGACGGCGATGTAGATGTCTCCATTGGAGTACGCCTTCGCAGGCTGGATGATCCCGGCTAACGCCGCAGACTCCTGGAGCGCCGCGCCGGTGACAAATCTATCGTTGGTTCGCACCACGCCGCCCACGGCAACTCCCGGCGTCCAGGGGCCGAACTGCCCGTCATTGATCGCCACCACCTTGCCATGAAAGACATTCATGCCGTTAAAGTGCCAAAGCTGGCTAAAATCCGGCTTGACCGGGTAAGCGGTGCTCGACGACGTAGATCCCAACACAAAATTGCCCAACACTGTCGTGCTCGAACCGCTATCGCCGAATTGATGGATGCTGCGTGTGTAGCCGGCTTCGGCGCGACCGTAAAAGGCCTCTGTAATGCTGACGGTTTCAATGTTGCCGATGACCGCGCTGGCATCGATGAAGTGGAAGCCGACGGCGGGGTGGGAGAACTTCTCGCCCTTCTCCATGTAGACGACGTAGGCGGTGGGCGTCAGGAAGCCGCCGGTTTGGCCCTCCAGCGTCAGATACTGGGCGTTGAGTTGCCGGGAGGCGAGCAGGCCGACCGCGAGGAGGCCGCATAGAGCGAGTTTGTGGGTGGCGCGAAAATTCACTTTAGTTCGTCTCCGGTGGAGCGCAGTCGCCTGCCTCCGGTAACGTTCGCAATTCAACTCCTTGTAACACAATTGAAGCAGGCTCGTCTTCAACTTTGTTTGGGTGGTAGACTCAGGCCATGCCGCGCGGTCTCTTCATCACCCTCGAAGGCCTGGATGGTTCCGGGAAAACCACGCAGATCAACCGCTTGGCTGCTTGGCTGAAAAAACGCGGCCACTCCCCCGTCGTCACCCGCCAACCAGGCGGCACCGCGACCGGCGACCGCATCCGCGCGCTGGTGCTCGACTCGCGCTCAGGGGGGCTTGCGCCCATGGCCGAGATGGCCCTCATGTTTGCTGACCGGGCACAGGCGATCGCAGAGGTCATCCAGCCGGCTCTGGATGCGGGAAGGCTCGTGCTATGCGACCGCTTTACGGATTCGACGGAGGCCTACCAGGGCGGCGGCCGCGAGCTGGGCTCCGCGGTGGTGCTTGAATTGCATCGCCTGGTTTGCTCAAGCCTTCTGCCCGACCTGACGCTGCTGCTGCTGCCCTCGCTGGAGGCCTCGCTCGAGCGCGCGCGCCGCCGCAATCGGCGCACCGCCGAAGCGAGCGGCCCGGACGAAGGCCGTTTTGAGCAGGAACAAGATGCCTTTTACAGCCGCGTCTGGCAGAGATACCGGGAGATCGCCGTCCGTGAGCCGGAGCGGGTGGTGCTGATCGAGGGCGACCTGACTATCGACGAGGTTCACGAGCAGATCGTCGAGGCCGTCGCCGAGCGGCTGGCTGTGCTGGCAGTCGGGGCATCCCATTCCTGACCACCCGGGAAAAAGGGCCGAAGTGCTCCGCTCGATTCGGCGACTCGCAAACAAGCCCGCGCAATTACACTTTACAAGTGACCAGGGAAGATCCATTCGCGCCTCAGCTCGACCTCGGTTTTGAGGAACCCCGACCCTCCCGGCGCATCTGGCCGGTGCGCGAACTGGTTGGTCTGGTTCGCGAACTGGTCGAGCAGGAGTATGGCGACGTGTGGGTGGAGGGCGAGATCTCGAACTTCAGGCCCGCGCCCTCCGGCCACGTTTATTTCACGCTGAAGGACGCTGACGCGCAGCTGCCAGTGGTGCTCTTTCGCCGCCAGGCGATGCTGCTGCGCTTCCGCCCCGAGGATGGCCTGCATGTGCTGGTTCGCGGCCGGGTCAGCGTCTACGAGCAGCGCGGGCAGATGCAGTTGGTGGCCGAGACCATGGAGCCGGTCGGCGCGGGCTCGCTGCAACTGGCATTCGAGCAACTGAAGGCGCGGCTGAGGGCCGAGGGCCTTTTCGACGCGGAACGCAAGCGCCCGCTGCCTGCCTTTCCGCGGACCGTTGGAATTGTCACCTCGCCCACCGGCTCTGTGATTCGCGATTTTTTGAACATCGCCGCCCGGCGCCACTCTGGCTTGAGCGTGCTCGTTTGTCCGGTCTCGGTGCAGGGAGATTCCGCGCCAGGCGAGATTGAAGCCGCGCTGGCTGAACTGAATGCTTCGGGTCTGGTGGACGTGATCGTGCTTGCAAGAGGCGGAGGATCGCTCGAAGACATGGCGGCCTTCAACAGCGAGCGCGTGGCCCGCGCGATTGCATCGAGCCGCCTTCCGGTCGTTTCCGCGGTAGGTCATGAGACCGACTTCACCATAGCCGACTTTGTCGCCGACCTGCGCGCTCCAACACCTTCGGCAGCCGCCGAGCTGATCACCGAGGCGCAGCACAAGATTGCCGAGCATCTTGCCGAGCTGTCACACCGCCTGGAACGCGCCACACGCTTCCAACTGCTGCTGGCGCGACAGCGGTTCACACGGCTGCCGGTGAGCCGTGCCGAGGGGCGCGTCAGTACGCTGCTGCATCAGCTGGAGCAGCGCCTGGATGACCTCAGCTTCCGCATGGAAGCGGCAGTCGGTGGCCAACTTCGCCAGCATCAGAGCCAGGTTGCGGAACTGACAGCCGCCGTCCTGCGCCACGATCCGCGACAGGGGCTTGCCGAGGCCCGCGAAGTTCTTGCCGCTTGCCGAACACGCCTCGACCGCTCGCTTGAACGAACGCTTCACCGCTCCAGTGCTCGCCTCAGCTCCCTCGACGCGCGGCTGCATTCGCTTTCGCCGCTCGCGGTTTTGGATCGAGGCTACGCGCTAGTGATCGACGTGAATGGCGCACTGGTGCGCTCGACGGCTCAGGTTGCGAGCGGAGACAAGGTCACGACGCGCATCTCCGATGGCGCGTTTATCAGCCGCGTGGAATCCGCGGCGTCTAACAAGCCAACCAAGAAATGAGACTATGAGCACAGCAACCGCACGCAAACTCTTCGGCACCGACGGCATCCGCGCTGTCGCGGGCGAGACTCCTCTCGACGCAAACACGATCTTCGCCTGCGGGTTGGCGCTGGGCCACTCGTTGCGCGGAATTGCCGCGGACCCCAAGGTGATTCTGGGCCGCGACACGCGCGAGTCCGGCCCATGGATCGCTGCCACGCTCGCTGCCGGCCTGCGCGAGACGGGAGTGCGGGTGGAGAGCGCGGGCGTTGTGCCGACCCCGGCCGTTGCCTTTCTGGCGCGGAGACATGGCTTTCAGGCCGGGGTGGTGATTTCCGCTTCGCATAATCCCTGGCAGGACAACGGCATCAAGCTCTTCGGCAGCGACGGCTTCAAGCTGGCCGACGCGGTCGAGTTGGCCATGGAGGAGGAGATCCTCCAACACGTGGCAGAGATCGAGAGACGAGCCTCCGCTGTTCCCGATCCGGCAACTCTGCTCCCAGTCGAGGACAATGCCGCGTTTCGTGCGGGTTACATTCAATTCCTGATTGACTGCGTGCCGGGGCTCTCGCTCGCCGGGTTGCGCATTGTGGCCGATTGCGCGAACGGTGCGGCGGCGGCGGTTGCGCCGGAGCTCTTCCACAGGCTGGGCGGGCCTGCTGCCAGTGGGGTCACGCTGCTCAATATCGCCCCCGACGGCCACAACATCAATCTGAACTGCGGCGCGCTGCATCCTGCTTTTGTGGCTGCCGAAGTGGCGGCGCGCGGAGCGGAGCTTGGACTGACCTTCGACGGCGATGCCGACCGGTGCATGCTAGCTGGATCACATCACAACGTCATCAACGGCGACGCAATTCTGCTGATGGTTGCCCGCGACCTGAAGGAACGTGGCCTGCTGACCGGCGATCTGGTCGTTGCCACCACCATGTCGAACATGGGATTAGAGGCGGCGCTCAAGCGCGGCGGCATTCGCATGTCGCGCGCGCAGGTGGGCGACCGCTATGTACTCGAGCAGATGCAGAAGCACGACGCGGCTCTCGGCGGCGAGCAAAGCGGCCACATTCTGCTGCCACATCTGGCGACTACGGGAGATGGTCTTTTGACCGCGCTGGTAGTGCTCGATCTGATCGCACGCACCGGCAAATCCATCGACGAGCTGACCGCGGATTTGCAGGTTTTCCCGCAGGTTATTGTCAATATTAAGGTGCGCGAGAAGAGACCGCTCGAATCGATCCCCGCCGTAGCAGCCGCCATTCACGCCGCCGAAGAGGAGTTGAAGGACTCGGGCCGCGTGGTCATTCGCTATAGCGGGACTGAAGCATTGGCCCGCGTGATGATCGAAGCTGAAAGCGAAGAGGCGATGCGGCTGCACGCCAACGCTATCGCCGATGCGATACGCGCAGAGCTCGGAGCATGAAAAATGGAACAAAAAACACTCCTGCTGCCACTCACATCTGGTGAGGCAGGCTTCTCTGTGCTCTGCGCCTAGAGAAAGCCTCGGTGGATTCCATATCCCGCCAATTAGGCCCCCAGTCAAGGTCAGCAACGAGCGGCACAGTCAACTCCACGACGTTTTGCATCGCGTACTTCACGATGACTCCGATCTCTTCTAACTCGTCCTCCAATACTTCAAAGACGAGTTCATCGTGGACTTGCAAAACCATACGCGTCTTGAGATTGCGCTCGGTGAGTTTGCGGTCGATTGCAATCATGGCCAGCTTGATGAGGTCGGCGGCGGTGCCTTGCAGCGGCGTATTGATCGCAGTCCGTTCGGCAAAGCCGCGCTGGTTCGGGTTGCGGCTCTCGATGTCAGGGATGGGACGGACGCGGCCGAAGAGCGTGCGCACGCTGCCGGTCTTTCTGGTCTCTTCCAGAGTTTTTTCGATAAATGCCTTGACGCCCTGATAGCGCGCAAAGTAGCGCTCGATGTAGGCGCGCGCCTCGGCCTGCGGAATGCCGAGCTGCGCGGCCAGGCCGAAGGGCGAGATGCCGTAGACGATGCCGAAATTCACGGCCTTGGCGCGATTGCGGGTCTCCTTGTCCATTGTTTCGGGTGGCACGCCGAAGACTTCGCTGGCAGTGAGAGTGTGAATGTCTTCATTGTTTTGATAGGCGTGAACCAGCAGCGGGTCGCCTGAGAAATGTGCGAGCAGGCGTAGTTCGATCTGCGAGTAATCAGCGGAAAGCAGTTGCGTGCCCGGCGCGGAGATAAACGCAGCGCGAATCTCGCGGCCGAGCTCGGTGCGGATGGGGATGTTCTGGAGATTCGGATTGATGGAGGAGAGTCTGCCGGTGGCTGTGGCCGCGGCCTGAAAGGTTGTATGGACGCGCGAGTCCGCATCGGCAAGCAGCGGCAAAGCGTCAATATAAGTCGATTTCAGTTTGGATAAGTGGCGATATTCGAGGACCAGGCGGGGGACTTCGTGTTTATCCGCGAGGAATTCGAGCACATCCTGCGCGGTGGAGACGGCCTTGCCCTTGCCGCGGCTGGCTGGCGCGGGCAGGCCTAAGTGAGTAAAAAGCACTTCGCCAAGCTGCTTGGGCGAATTGATATTGAAACGGCGGCCCGCCAACCCGAAGATGCGCTCGCCGACGCGCTCCAGCTCGACGGCAAAGCGTTTTGAGAGGCCATCAAGCACGCCGAGATCGATGCGCACGCCGGCCTGCTCCATGCGGCAGAGGACCGGAGCAAGCGCGAGGTCCATCTCGTAGGCGCGCTGCACCTGTGCCTTTTCGACATCGGCTTTGAGCGCTGGAACCAGCGCGTGAATGGCGGCTGCGCCCGCTGCCAGAGTGGTTGGTGCGGGCTGGCTGTGGCGTGCGGCGACATCTGAGAGTGACTGTGTGGAATGAGTGGGGTTGAGCGCGTAGGAGAGAAGCATGGTGTCGTCTACTGCGCCTTGCAATGCTATGCCCTGCGCCGCGAACAGGTGGAGAGCCGACTTGAAGTCGTGGGTTTGCTTGGGTAGGTCGGGGTCTTCGAGCAGGGCGCGCAGCTCTGCCGTGAGCGGCAAGCGCAGGGCTCTGGCGGGCTCGGCGCATACGCCTATGTCGAAGTTTGTTTTTTTCTCGGCGGCTTCGGCCACATCGAGGAGCGACAGCGACTGCTGAGGTTCGTCGTCTGACTCCGGCTTGGGCGCGGCCATATCGAGTGTGAAAGCAAATCCGTCGGCGCGCGCGGCTGTGTAGAATGCGGCGGATTGCTCGGCGGTCGGCTCTTCAATGAGCTCAACCGTGGGGCCGTCGGCCGCAGGTTCCAGCTCGCGCAGCATCGATGTGAATTCAAGCTCGGTGAAAAGTGCGCGGCAGGCTTCGAGGTCTGGGGGCTGCGTTTCCATTGCGGCAAGGTCCAGCGGAAGCGGGACATGCGAGTCGATAGTGACCAATTCCTTGGAGAGTAGAACGGCATCGCGGTTCTGCTCCAGCGATTCGCGATAGCTCTTGCGCTTGACCTCGGCGGTGCGGTCGAGGACCGCATCCAGAGAGCCGAATTCAACAATCAAATCCACGCTGCCCTTGTCGCCGATGCCGGGCGCACCGGGAATGTTATCGACCGCATCTCCGCGCAGCGCCATTACATCGACGACCTTTTCCGGTGGCACTCCCAGCACTTCGAGGACCTTGGCGGGATCGAGGATGAGGTTGTCCTTCTGCGGGTTGAGGATCTTTACCGTCGGCGTGACCAACTGCATCATGTCCTTGTCGCCGGAGACGATGAAGACCTCATACTGCTGCTCGGCGGCCTCGCGGGCGAGCGTGCCGATGACATCGTCGGCCTCGAAGCCCTCGGCTTCGAGGATGGGTATGCGCAGGGCTTCGAGGGCGCGGCGGATGTAGGGAATCTGACGGCGCAGATCCTCGGGCATGGATGCGCGATTGGCCTTGTAGCCCTCGTAGTCCACGTCTTCAAAGCTTTGCGTCTTGCCGTTCCATTTGCGCAGCGGCTTCATGGCGCGCGCTCGCTCGTCGCGGAAGACTTCACCGCTCACATCGAAGACGGCGGCGAAGTAGCGCGGCTGGAAGTCCTGGCGCAGCTTTTTAATCATATTGACAAAGACGTAAATGGCCGCGGTGGGCAGGCCGGTGCGCGTCGACATGGGCCGCGAGCGCTGCATTGCGTGGTAGGCGCGAAAGATGAACGACATGGTGTCGAGCAGAAAGACGGGCGGCTTGGTCGAAGCAGTCACGAGACGAGTTTAGCAGCCGCGCTTGGGGCTACAGCGAATCCGCAGAAGAAACCGCAACACACCGGGTTTGTTCGCCCGTGGCGGAGGGCAACTTGGCGAACAACACATATGCATGGTCATCGGCGCCTTCTCGTCTCTCGACCCGCCAGCCGGGCGTGTGCTCAAGAAGCAAAGAAAGTGGCGAGTTTGCCACAAGCAAGGCATGATCGATGCGGTACTTATCCAGCAGCTCGAGCGGTTCGTGAAAATTCTGAATTTCGAGATAATCCCGCAACACGCCGTGATGTTCGAAGGTGTCATAGCGCGAATCGAGAAAGGTTGGCTTGGAGTTGAAGTCCATCATTCCGCTCACGCCTTCTGAATTGAATGTTCTCCACGAAGGTTGAATCGATGCAATCGATTGCAGCGGGTAACTAGTGGCCATGTCGTTTTGCAGCGCGGCGTTGGCGGGGAAGAAATGCACGAAAGCGCAAACCAAGCCGGCTGCGAACAGCGCATTGAATGCAGGAATGGTTTTTTCGCTTGACTTGGCGCAGAAACTTCGCGCCACATCGCCAGCGAGCAAAGGAATCGTCAATACGCCAGCGAGGAAGGCGAATCGCGCATGGTTGAAGGCCGTGAACCATGCGAAGAAGAGAAACGCCAACTCATATATTTTCCACTTTCGCGCGCATATGCAGTTGGCGACGACCATCAAGCCAATTGCGGCAAAAGCAACTTTGCCAATCGTCGAACTTAGACTCAAAGGCTGCGATTCAGCGACAACAGAGATCATCAATTTCTGGTTCAGCAGCATATCGATTGGGTTCCAGATCAGCCGCCAGCCGTAGGGATTCACCAGAAGCGCGGCCGCGCTGCAAATGAAGACCTGAATCAGGCGCTTGCGCCCGGCGCTGGAAAAGGGTTCCTGTTCAAATACTCCGAGCTTCATAGAAAATGCACCACAGAGGATGTAGAGCCCAAGTAAGCCGATTCCGATCACCCAGCTTCCGTGCAGGTTGATCCACACACAAAACAACGGCGGCAACAGCCACAACAGACGCGCCTTTTCCGGCTCCGCCGATTCCAGAATGGCCATTTCAGCAGACATCGCCAGATAAGCGAAGAGGATGGTGCGCGGACCGGAGTTTACCGTCATCAGCACAGCCCCGATGGCCGTCGCCCAAAACGCGGCTGATATATGTTCCGTTTTCCGATAACTGCGCCAGTAGACGAACAAGATGTTGGCGCACAATCCAAACGCGGTGACACAGTAGATGCCGGCCAGGCCGAGTGTTCGGTAGCCGAGCCAGAATGGCATCTCGGAGAGCCATTCCGGATTGATCCATCGTTCCCCGGCAACCGAGAAGGAATAGGGTTCGAGATGAATGAAGTGGTGCGTTGCGGACAGAATGCGCGCGTTCGCCAGGTGCCACCAGATATCCGGATCGCTTAATAGTTCTCCGGGCTTCCTCAAGTTCCCCGACATGGAAAGAAGCACGAAGATCAGCAGGGAAGCGTTCAGAACGTGCCGCGAGAAGATGCGGCTGAAGACGCGAGCAAGAAACACGCCCGTCCCAGTTGCGTCCGGTCCGGCAACGAGTGCGTTCTGCTTAACGTTCGTGGCATCCATGCCATCAGGATACACGCGAAGCCGGCGCATGAGAGGACGGCGAACGAAGCTGCTCAGCCAGCCTTGTGTCAGGCGAGGAACATACAATCGCCGTAACTGAAGAAGCGATACTTCATTTTGACGGCATGAGCGCAGGCGGCGAGGACCGGTTCGCGTCCGGCGAAGGCGCTGACCAGCATCAGCAGGCTCGATTGGGGCAGATGAAAGTTGGTGAGCAGCGCGCCGACGAGGCGGAATTGGAAGCCTGGGGAGATGAAGATTTCCGTTTCTCCGGAATGCGGCTCAAGTGAGTGGCCGGCTGCCTGCTGCGCGCAGTGTTCAAGCGTGCGAACTACGGTGGTGCCGACGGCGACGATGCGGCGACCCTCGGCTGCGGCGCGATTGATGGCGTCTGCGGTTGGCGCGGAGAGCGTGTAACGCTCGCGATGCAGGTGAACCTCATCCACTCGCTCGACGCGTAATGGAGCGAAGGTTCCGAGGCCGACGTGCAGCGTCAGGCGGGCAATCTCAACTCCGCGCGCGGCAATCGCGTCGAGGATTTGAGGCGTGAAGTGCAGGCCCGCGGTGGGCGCCGCGACGGAGCCGCGTTCGCGAGAGAAGACGGTCTGGTAGCGCTCGCGATCCGCCTCCGCATCGTCGCGATGGATGTAGGGCGGCAGGGGCATGTGGCCGATGCGATCGAGGATGGCGAAGAAATCATCGACCGGCTCGAATCGCATCAGTCGCTCGCCGAATTCTCCGCGCTCCAGCACTTCGGCTTCAAGCTCGACTGCGCCGGAGGGTGAAGGAAAGGCGAGAATCTCGCCGATGGCGACTTTTCTGCCGGGACGGACGAGGGCACGCCAGAGCTGCTCGCCCGTTGATTGAGGGGTGGGGTTCCTGGTCTCCCAGGTCCCCAAATGCGAGGGACCTGGGGCACCCGGATAAGGATGACGGTTGGATGGGGCCCCCGGCGCGACTTGCTCGGTGAGCATGACTTCGATCTGGCCGGTTGGCTTTTCGCGCTCGCGGCGCAGGGTGCGGCGGGCATAAAGGCGCGCTGGGATGACGCGGGTGTCGTTCAGAACCAGCAGGTCGCCGGGACGGAGCAACGAGGGAAACTCGGCGAAGATCGAATCGCGCAAGGCTCCGGTTGCGCGATCCATGACTAACATGCGGCTCAGGCCGCGCTCGGCCGGCGGTTGCTGTGCGATCAACGCAGCGGGAAGGACAAAATCGAAGTCGGCTACGCGCAGGCCGGTCATATGCGCTTCCCGAAGTGATCGAGGGCTCGTATGCGCGCCCGCTCGATAGCGGCGTTCAGCAACTCGCGCTTCAGCTCGAACTCGCTAGCGGGCAGACTGGCGGGAATGTAGGTTGGCCGTGCCCAACTGACACAGATGCGCGTGAAGGGCTTGGGAACCAGGAAGCGGTCCCAGGAGCGCATTATCCAGGCGTGTTCGGGTTCCAGATGAAAGGCGCCGATGGGCGCGCCGGTAATTTGCGCCAGCTTGATGGGGCCCATCTTGGTCTGGTAGATGGGGCCGCGAGGGCCGTCGGCGGTGAAGATGGCGGTTCTGCCGGTATCGATCACGTGCGCCAGTCCGAGCAGACCTTCGCGCGCGCCGCGGCTGCTGGAACCGCGCACGGCATCGAAGCCAAACAATTTGAGGATGCGCGTAATCAACTCGCCGTCAAAGCTTTGGCTGACGAGGATCACCGCGCGGGAATGGCGGAAGTAGGCTGTGCAAGGCAATACGCACTGATGCCAGAAGCAGAATATCTCGGGTGGGGATTTCTGGCCGAAGGGTACGGGCGTCACGCCTTCTTCGGCGATGATTTCAAATCGCCATGTTTTGCTGAAGACCGATACGAGCGCCCACACCACGCGCGGGAGAACGGCCAGCACCAGGCGCTGAGTGATGGTGAAGCTGGGTTTGTCTTGGGCGGCCACTGAGATGATTTTAGTGTAGGCGGCCAAGAATGCAGATCTTGCATTTCGCTCGGCGGCGGGGTGGTTTGAAAAGATAATCCCTCAGGGGCTAAAGCCCTGGTGAATCTGCTCGGTTTTCGGCATCCTTCGGCTCCGCTCAAGACAGGCTTTGAAGTCGTGGTCTAAAAGAAACTACTTTCCGTGCGGATTGCAAGTTGTTGGTTGTGTTGAAAGGTGCTTCGGGTAGCGATTTCGCACCGTCCCTACGGGACT
>Ga0302198_10003360_pt1 | contig 16176 bp, 12 predicted proteins | sample II_Bog_N2_2_FD_193521 | JGI IMG/M metagenome (GOLD analysis project Ga0302198, IMG submission 193521) | Peat permafrost microbial communities from Stordalen Mire near Abisko, Sweden - II_Bog_N2_2 | ecosystem: Environmental > Terrestrial > Soil > Wetlands > Peat | place: Sweden: Abisko... | reverse complement strand
CAACGCCTGGCTGCAGAACTTCCGCCGCATCCAGGTCCGCTACGACCGCATCCTCACCGTCTTTCAGGGATTCTTCCACTGCGCCTGTCTCCTCATCACCTTGAGGCATTTATGCAACTAGCTCTAGTTCATGTTTGGCTGGAGACAACGGGGACTGAGGTCAGAGGGACAGCGGGCTAAAACCCGACGAATCGCTACAACCTAGGGCTTGTCATTAAATGAGCCAGATAGAGTAAGCTGCAAGGTGGATAGCAGCAAGGAAGTTTCTTGCGGTTTTCTCGTAGCGTGTGGCGATGCAGCGGAAGAGCTTGAGCTTGGCGAAGAAGTTCTCGATCAGGTGACGCGCTTTGTAGAGTTCTTTGTCGTACTGCACGCCCTGACAACAAATCCATGATCCGATCCCACTGATCGTCTCGCAATCCATACCGCCGTATCCCCATCCGCTCAAGATAAAATCACACCAGCAGCAGGCATATAGCGAATTAGATGACAGGCCCTAGCTTCTAAGTCTCTTATTATGATTGATTTGGAGTTGGTGGGCACAGCAGGATTCGAACCTACGACTTCCACCGTGTGAAGGTGGCACTCTACCGCTGAGTTATGCGCCCGGCGCCACGTTTGCAGCGGCAACACAGTACCCGTTAAGCATACACGGAGTCGGTCTTCCAGGATCAGGCAATTTTGCACCGCCCTTGCAGCAGAAGATGCCCCATCATCCGCTTGCCCAAGCCACCACCCATCCGGTGCCTTCGCCGAGACTCCAGCCACGCTCTTTCTCCGCTGCCAAAGTACAATAGCCAAGCCAGATGCCTCCGCGCCCAAAGAACGCGCAGTCCCCCCCGCCGGCGGCGCCCAACTCATCCTGGACGGCGCCAGGCGGTGCCGCTGACCCTCAGGAAATCCCTCCCCCAGCAGACGAAAGCCTCGACAACAGCGAGAATTCGGAGGAATTAGACGATTCCGCGCAACCTCACGAGCAAGATGGGGTTATGGAGGATATGGCAACGCTGGCCGTCAATCCCGGAGTCCTGGAAGGCTTACTCCCGGCGGGCGTGCCGCAGGGCTCGGCACAGTTTCGCGAGATGGAAGACTCAGCCATCATGCTGGAGCTTCGCGCCGGCAACATGGCGGGCTTCGACTATCTCCTGCAGAAGTATCGCAAGCCGATCATTAACTTCATGTACCGCATGGTGCGCAACCAGGCGGTTGCGGAGGAGCTTGCACAGGAGGTCTTCCTCCGCGTCTACCGTTCGCGCGAGACCTATCGAGCGGAGGCACGGTTCAGCACCTGGCTGTACCGCATTGCCACCAACCTCGGCGTGAATCATGCGCGCGACACCCGGCACGAGCGCTCTGCCTCCACGGTCTATCTGGACGAGCCGGACTCCGAGACGGGGTCCACGCCAGACGTCGCAGACTCCGCCCCGCTGGTGGAAGCCAGCATGCTCCGCCGCGAGCGTATGAACGCCATCCGCCAGCACGTACTGGCCCTGCCAGAGCGCCAGCGCACCGCCGTGCTGATGCATAAGTACGAAGGCATGGACTATAAGCAAATCGGCGATGTATTGAAGCTCAGCGAGTCAGCCACAAAGTCATTGCTGTTCCGCGCGTACCAGACCCTGCGCGAGAAATTGAAGGAATTTGTTTAGGAGAAACACGAAAGGATTTGTACCTCGCAAGGCGCAACCGGATGGAAGACAGAAAACAACGCGCCGGAACGAGAAAGGATGGACCCCGATGAACTGCAAGAATTGCCAATCCGATTTTCCCACTCTGCTCTTCGCCCCTGCTGCGCCTGCCAATGACGCCGCACGGGCCCACATCGCCACCTGCGCCGCCTGTGCCCGGGAACTCGCCTCCTTCGAGGCCACCTTCGCCCTGCTGGATACCTGGGAGACGCCTGAGGTTTCGCCCTACTTTGACCAGAAGCTGGCGGTTCGGCTGCGCGAAGAGCAGGCTGCTCCTGCCCCAGGCTGGTTCGAGCAGCTCAAGACTCGCTTGCTGCTGAATACCGGGCGCCAGTTCCGTCCCGCACTCGCAGGAGCCATGGCCGTGTTGCTGATCGCCGGCGGCGGAAGCTTTGGTATCTCCACGCTGTCGCACCAGCCCGCTAACCACGCCGCTACCGTATCCGCGGCCGTCAACGATCTGCAGATCCTCGACAAGAACGAGCAGGCGCTCCAACAGATGGACAAGTTGCTTCAGGACGACGCATCTGCCGATGACTCCAGCGGCCAGCCACAGAGCTAGTTACTTACTTTGGTTACTCCGAGTTCCACTCTTTTGGAGGTGCAGAATTTTATTTCCTGATCTGGGCCCGTCAACGTAAACTTCAGACTGTCGAAGTGGGCCTGGATACTTCCAGAAGGCATTGTGTCGAGTTTCCCTCTCTGGAATCACTGCAACAGCCGATAGCTTCAATGGTTGCAACTGCGGCTATAGAAAGCGCCGCATACATCAATGAGATTGCACTGTCCATCCCGGCTCTTCCTTAGCGCGGCCATCTTTTTGCTGCTCGCTGGGCCGGCCTTCGCCCGCCGCCGGGAGCCTTCCAACCCGCCGCCGGCGGCCAAACCCAATCGAGCGGAGCAGCGGGCAGAACAGCGGACGGAGCAGCGCGCAACCCAAGCCAGGCCGCCTGTCAACACGCCGGGCCGACCCATCCAGAACCAGGAACATCTGGCGCAGTGGATGGAGAACCACAAGAATCTCTCTCTCGCCGACCAGCAGCGCGCCCTGCAAAACGAGCCTGGCTTCCGCGAACTGCCACCCCAGGTTCAGCAGCGCGAACTCGATCAGTTGGGCCGCCTCTACAACATGAATCCCCAGCAGCGCAGCCGGATGCTGGACCGCAACGAGATGCTGGAGCGCCTCAGTGTGCCGCAGCGTCAGCAATATAACCTTGCGGTGCAGCAGTTGACCGCGCTCCCACCGGCACGCCAGCGAATGATGGCGCGCGCCATCATCGATCTGCGCATGATGCCCCCGGAGCAGCGCCAGCAGGTGATCGATTCCCTTGCCTTCAGCGCACAGTTCTCTGAGAATGAGCGCTCCGTCGTCCGCACCCTGCTGATGGCCGAGCCCTACGCGCCCGCCGCCCCCCAGTAAGCCTCGGCTCCGCGTCCCCGCTATCGCCGCAGCAGGTTCCGCGCCAGAAACACCACATTCGCTGGCCGCTCAGCCAGCCTTCGCACAAAGTACGGATACCATGCGGTTCCGAACGGGATATACACCCGGACGCCGAATCCCTCCCGCACCAATCGTCGCTGCAGATCGCGCCGAATGCCGTACAGCATCTGGAACTCGAAAGCATCCTTGGCAATTCCCTGCTCGCCCGCGAACCGCCGCATCTCGTCCACAATCGCCTCATCATGCGTGGCAATCCCGCAGAACACCCCCGATTGCGCCATCCGCTGCATCAGCTTCCGGTAGTTCGCGTCCACGTCCTTCTTCGCCGGGAACGCCACCGACGCTGGCTCCTTGTACGCGCCCTTGCACAGCCGAATGCGGATCCCCTCCGCCAGCAGCCGCTCCGTGTCCGCCTCCGTCCGATACAAGTACGCCTGTACCACCGTGCCCACGCTCCCCGGAAACTGCGCATGCAGCCGCTCCGTCATGGCGATGGTCGCCTCGGTGTACTGGGCGCCCTCCATATCGATGCGCACGAAACTGCCCACCCTGGCGGCGTGGCTCACCACGTCGCACACAATCCTCTCCGCCAGCGCCGGGTCGATATCCATCCCCATCTGGGAGAGTTTCAGACTCACATTTGCATTCAGCTTCTTCGCCGCAATCGCATTCAGCAGCCGGTGGTAAATTTCCGCCGCCGCATGCGTCTCAGCCTCCAGCGCCACGCTCTCGCCCAGCGAATCCAGAGATACGGCGATGCCTTCCGCGTTCACCCGCTCGCAAACAGCAATCGCCTCTTCTACCGTCATCCCGGCCACAAACCGTGACGCCAGCCGCCGCCCCACGCGCGACCGTTCCGCCCATCGTCGCACTGTGCTGCTTCTCGATAGCGCTATGAAGAAGGACCGGAGCAACGTAAGTGCCTTTACCCTTGCGCCTGCGTGCTTGGACTCGCCTTCACTGTGCTCACCGGCGGAGTCACCATCTTGGTGGTGTCCTTCAGCGCCGCAATGTCCTCGTCATAACGCCCCGCAATCGAATTCCCGCGAATGATCGCCATCTCTTCCAGCATCTTCATGCCGTCCTTCAGATAGCTCATCCGGCTGCGTTCGTCATGTCCCCAGGTCACCGGCACTTCTTGAATCCTGTACCCCAGCTTCCGCGCGATAAACAGAATCTCCGGATCGAATCCCCACCGCTCGATTCGCTGCAGCCGGAAGATGATCTGCGCCGCAGGCCGCTTGAACGCCTTGAACCCGCACTGCGTGTCCTTGAACGGCAACCCCATCACCGTCCGTGTGACCCAGTTAAAGCAGCGCCCAAAGAACCGCCGGTACAAAGGCTGATGAATCGTCTGCCGCGTCTTGTCCATCCAGCGCGACCCGATCGCGACGTCCGCGCCATCTGCAATCGCCGCCAACAGCCGCTCCGCCTCTTCCATCGGCGCAGAAAGGTCGGCATCGGTAAACATCACCACTTCGCCCGCCGCCTGTAGCAGCCCATTGCGCACCGAGTAGCCCTTGCCCCGGTTGCCCTCGTTCTTGATCAGGTGCAGCCGCGGATGCTGCTCCATCCAGTGCTGAACGATGTCGACGGTAACATCCGTCGAGCCGTCATCGACCACCAGCACTTCGGCGTCCCAGCCCTGTTTTGCGATGCACGACATCACACGCTCCAGCGCATTCTCAATGCGAGCGCTCTCGTTGTACGCCGGAATCACGATGCTCAACTGCGGACTTGCCATTGCTTTCCTATGCCTTCGTTCCGCCAGCAACCGTCGATCAGGAACTATTCCCTGGGCCCGCCTTCCACCTGTGACATACGTCACCCGTAAGGCTTGGCGCACCTTATCATACTGCAACGCCACGGCGATAGCCATGGCGACGGTCACGGTGACAGCCCAATGCAACCCTGCGTCGCAAGATGAGGCAAAATGGTCTAAACTCCTCATCATGCCGGAAGACTTCCCCACACCGCCGCCACCGCCTGCCGCACCCACTCCGCCTTACGCTGCGCCGTACGCCGCACCCTACGCCTACGCCCCTCCTGGCGCCTCGCCCTACGCTCCATACGGCATGCCCCCCCGCCCGCGGCGCTCCGGATGGTTCTGGTTCGCTATCATCGGCGGCTCGTTTGCCGTCATTGCGCTGCTCATCACCGCAATGGTCTGGTCCGCCGTCAAGAGCATCGATGGCGACTCCACCACCGCGATGGACGGCTTCGGCGGCTCCAAGATCGGCGTCATCGACATCGACGGCGTCATTGGTGCAGAGAATCTGACCCCCGACAAGGTCAACGCCGAGATCCGCAAGTTCGGCGACGACTCCTCCGTCAAGGCCATCATCCTCCACATCAACTCGCCCGGAGGCGGCGCCGCGGCTTCGCAGGAGATTTATAACGAGGTCGTCCGCGTCCGCAAGGAGAAGAACAAGAAGATCATTGCCTCGGTCGAGTCCGTGGGAGCCTCCGGCGCCTACTACATCGCCAGCGGATGCGACAAGATCTACGCCAACGATGCCTCAGTAGTCGGCTCCATCGGCGTCATCATGGAGTGGACCAACTACGGAGACCTCTGGAAGTGGGCCAAGCTCAAGAGCGTCGTCATCCACACCGGCACGCTCAAGGATGCCGGCGATCCCACCCGCGACATGACGCCGCAGGAAGAAGCCTACTTCCAGTCGCTGGTCGACAATATGTACGGCCAGTTCGTCCACGACGTAGCCACCGGCCGCCACTCTACCGACGACAAGATTCGTCCGCTCGCCACCGGTCAGGTCTGGACCGGACAGCAAGCCATCCCGCTCGGCCTCATCGACCAGACCGGCGGCTTCCGCGTCGCGCTCATGGATACGGCAAAGTCCGTCGGCATCAATGGCGAACCCACCATCGCACGCCCCGCCAGCGACAAGAAAGGCATCTTCGCCACCCTCAGCGACGACTCGGACTCACTCTTCCCCAACCCCGGCAAGCTCCTCAACCAGGCCCCAGGCTTCTACTTCATGTGGAAGTAGAAGCATGTTTGCCGCTCGACCAAACCGACTAGCCTGCAGGTTCGCTGTGGGCGCGTGCTTGCTAGCCTCCGGAGCCATTCTCTCGGCTCAGACCGCGGCCCCTCCGCACCCCGCCATCACCGGCATCTCCCACGTCGCCTACTACGTCTCCGACATGCCTGCCGCACTCACCTTCTGGCACGATCTGCTCGGCTTCGATCTCTCCTACGACCGCAAGGCCCCCAACTCCACCGACACCACCGTAGCCTTCCTCAAGGTCAACGACCACCAATACGTCGAACTCCTCAGCGATCGCCCACCCCAATCTGACCCGAAAAACTTCCTCTCCCACCTCTGCTTCCTTACCTCTGACCTCGAGCAGATGCGCCTCTACCTCGCCGCTAAAGGCGTCGCAGTCCCCGCCCGCACCAGCCGCACCAAAACCGGCGACCTCGTCTTCTCCATCGCCGACCCCGACGGCACCCAGATCGAATTCTCCCAGCCCCAGCCCGCCAGCGTGGAAGCCCAGGGCACAGGCAAATTCCTGCCGCCCACGCGCATCTCCCAGCACATCTACCACACTGGCGTCCTCGTCGGAAACACCCAGCGCTCCCTCGACTTCTACGAGAAAATCCTCGGCTTCCAGGAGACCTGGCGCGGGGCCTCCAACCCCGCCCAGCTCAGTTGGATCAACCTCCGCGTCCCCGACGGAACCGACTACATCGAGCTCATGCTCTACCGCACCCTCCCCGCCACCTACGGCAGCAGCAACCACGTCGCCCTCGAAGTCCCCGACATCGCCGCCGCAGTCGCCACCCTCCAGGCCCGCCCCGCCTTCAAGAGCTACACCAAACCCCTCACCCCGCACACCGGCGTCAACGGCAAGCGCCAGCTCAACCTCTTCGACCCCGACGGCACCCGCGTCGAACTCATGGAACCCGTCCCCGCCGACGGCAAACCCGTCCCCTCATCCACCGCCCCACCCCCACCCCCCGCCCATCCATAAGATTCCTCTCAAGAATCCCCAGCAAAATCGCATTCCCTAGGCCCGCCACGTCCAAGCCGTCACCACATCTTCCACGCCGTCATTCTGAGCGAAGCTCAGAATCTCCGTAGTTGTCTTTTGAGCCGCCACGGAATCGGGTGCCCCACATCTCGCCTCTGAGATGTGGGAGGAGCCACCACAGAATCCGGCTCGAACCGGGTGTAGCATTCCGCTATGTGCCTTTCGCGTATGACATCGGGTACACCGGGAATCGCAGTTTTGACTCTATTGGGTTGTTTTTTGTTCGCTGCGTTCGCTGGCGAACCAGCTCTCGGTCAGAGACCAGAGCAAAAGCCGAAAAGCTTCCCGCTCTTGAATTGGGACGGAGGAATCACCTGCCGCGCAAAGGGCCGCGTACAAGATAAAGGGTATTGCGACTCCAAAATCATGGACCGGATCATAGCGCAAGGAAAGGATGCAGTCCCGGTTCTCATTTCCCAAATCACGGATACGCGTGAATTGAAGGAACCGGCGTTCGATTTCTGGAACCGAATGACCGTTGGCGACCTCGCCAACGCCATCCTTGAGAATCTCTTTACCGATTCTGACTGGAAAACATTCAATATGCCTGGATTGGAGCTAATAACACCAAAATGCGAGGACTCAGCGGAAAACTGCTGGCAAATGTTGCTCAAGAACCATGGAAGGGAGTTTGTTCAAGATCAGTGGCTCGCTGCCTGGAACAAGAACAAAGATCGTATTTACTGGGATACAGAGGCACGGTGCTTTCGGCTATTTCAAAAACAGAAGCAATGATTTGAGGGCTGCGCCTCGATGAGGTACAACGAGACCTATCCTCTGTGTTCTCTCTTTTCTTCTGTGACCTCCGTGATTCGCTTTTTCCTTCCGCAAAAACCCCAGCAAAATCGCATTGTCAAGAGCCCAAATGACCTAACTCCATGACCCCCAACGAGATAAAGAATGCAGATGAGTTATGGTCCCGCTGTTATACTGGAAGTAGTAAGGTTGAAAAAAGAAGTCCGGCCACCGCGCCGGATTTTCGCATTTAACCTTGGAGAACTCAACCCATGCAACCGAGAGGGTGTGGTAAATTGTATACACCCGTCCACAACCCTAATCATTTCAATGAATGTAGTGTGGTCAATCGTGGACACCCGGCCGCAACCCCAATCACATCAACGAATCTCTGGCATACACCTGGGAGCACCCCACACTCACCCGCGCCAGTCGAGAACCACCTTCCCCGACTCGCCCGACTGCATCGCCTCGAACCCGGCCTCGTAGTCCCGCCAGCCCAGCCGGTGCGTAATCACGCCGGAGACATCCAGCCCCGACTCCAGCAGCACGGTCATCTTGTACCAGGTCTCGTACATCTCCCGCCCGTAGATACCCCGCAGCGTCAGTTGGTTGAAGATCACCTTGTTCCAATCGATTGCCATCGGATCGGCCGGAATGCCCAGCATCGCAATCTTCGCGCCGTGGCTCATGTTGTCCAGCATCTCGCGGAACGCTCCTGGATTGCCGGACATCTCCAGCCCAACGTCGAATCCCTCCTGCATCCCAAGCTGCTTCTGCACCGCCTTCAAGGTCGTCGCACCTTCACCCACCGTTCCTACCGCCAGCGTCACACCAACCTTCTCTGCCAGCGCTCGCCGATAGGAATTCGGATCGGAGATCACTACCCGCCGCGCGCCCGCTCGCCGCGCCACGGCCGCAGCCATGATTCCAATCGGCCCCGCTCCAGTCACCAGCACATCCTCGCCGACCACCGGAAACGCAAGCGCTGTATGCACCGCATTCCCCAGAGGATCGAAGATCGCCGCCACATCCAGGTCAACCCACGCCGGATGCAGCCAGATATTCGTCATGGGCAGCACAATGTACTCCGCGAAGGCGCCGTTGCGGTTCACGCCCACGCCCTCGGTACGCGCGCACAGATGCCTCCGGCCAGCCAGGCAGTTGCGGCAGCGGCCACACACCACATGGCCTTCGCCGCTCACCACCTGCCCCGGCGCAAAGTCGACGACGTTCGAGCCGACCTCCACAATCTCGCCGACAAACTCGTGCCCAATCGTCAACCCAAGTGGCACCGTCGCGCTGGCCCACGCATCCCACTGGTAGATGTGCAGGTCTGTCCCGCATATCCCCGTCTTCAGCACGCGGATCTTCACATCGTTGATGCCCACCTCGGGCTCTGGAACATCCTCCAGCCACAGCCCCCGCTCCGCCCGGCTTTTCACCAATGCCTTCATATCAACCGCCTCTTGTGGCGTCGTCCCGCTGCTCAGCCACCCACCTTCGATTCTACTTCTCCATGCCGCGAACATCGATTCGGCGGCATGCCCGGGTCAACCGCACCAACGCTCCTATACTTGTACTGACACGGATTTCCGCAGCTGCGGGAACCAGAGGAAAATCGACGGCATGGCCTCCGCATCACCACTTCCAATCCTTCAGAATCCACCGCAGCACCGCGACCAGCATCCGCACGAAAGCTTCAACGCCGCCCGCCAACTGGAGGCCAAGCTCAAGAGCACAGTCCGCGGAGAAGTCCGCTTCGACGACGCATCCCGCGCCTTGTACGCAACGGATTCCTCCAACTATCGCCAGGTTCCCATCGGGCTCGTGATCCCGAAGGACATCGACGACGTCATCGCCACGGTCGCGGCCTGCCGCGAGTTTGGCGCGCCCGTGCTCTCGCGTGGCGGAGGCACCAGCGTCGCCGGCCAAACCTGCAACGTCGCGGTCGTCCTCGACTTCTCCAAGTACATGCACTCCGTGGTCGAACTCGATCCTGCCACGCGCATGGCTCGCGTGCAGCCCGGCATCGTGCTCGATGCGCTGCGCCTCGAGGCAGAGACGCACCAACTCACCTTCGCACCCGACCCGGCAACCCACAGCCGCTGCACCCTGGGCGGAATGATCGGCAACAATGCCTGTGGCGTACATGCACTCTTCGGCGGCAAAACCGTGGACAATGTCGAGGAGCTCGACATCCTCCTCTACGACGGCACCCGCATGCGCGTAGGCCGCACCACCGAGGACGAACTGACCGCAATCATCACTGCTGGTGGCCGTCGCGGCCAGATCTACGCCGGCCTGCGCCGCCTGCGCGACACCTACTCCAGCCTCGTCCGGGAGCGCTTCCCAGACATTCCCCGCCGCGTCTCCGGCTACAATCTGGACCAGCTGCTGCCGGAAAACGGCTTCAACGTCGCTCGTGCTTTGGTCGGCAGCGAAGGCACCTGCGTCACCATCCTGGAAGCGACCTGCGAGCTGAAGCCAAGCCCTCAGCATCGCCGCCTCATCGCGCTCGGCTTCAGAGATGCCTTTGTCGCTGCCGACCACGTCCCTGCCGTCCTGGAGTACAAGCCCATCGGGCTCGAAGGCTTCGACGGGTACCTCGTCGACTGCATGCTGCGCAAAAACCTCCTGGTGGACGACGTGAAGTTGCTCCCCGCAGGCCGCGGCTTCCTGCTCTGCGAGCTCGGCGCAGACTCGCCCGGCGAGGTCGACCAGCAGATCGAGGCGCTCCGCGCAGGCATCCAGCACTTCCAGCAGCTCCCCACCTGGGCACTCTATTCGCCGGACGAAGCCGAGCGTGTCTGGAAGGTCCGCGAGTCCGGCCTCGGCGCATCCGTCTTCGTCCCCGGCGAGCCCAGCGGCTGGGAGGGCTGGGAGGACTCGGCGGTTCCGCCGGAGCGCCTCGGCGCCTACCTGCGCGAACTCTTCACGCTCATCGAGCGCTATGGCTATCGCACACCGATGTACGGACATTTCGGCCAGGGCTGCGTGCACCTGCGCATGACCTTCGACCTCCGCTCCGCCCAAGGCATCGCGAACTACCGCGCGTTCATCGACGAGGCCACGGACATCGTGCTCAAGTATGGAGGCTCCATCTCCGGCGAGCACGGCGACGGCCAGGCTCGCGGCGCGCTGCTGCCCAAGATGTTCGGCCCGGAGCTGATGCAGGCCTTCGCGGAGTTCAAGGCGCTGTGGGACCCCACCAACTGCATGAACCCCGGCAAGCTCATCGACCCCATAGCCGTCTACGATCCCACGGAGAATCTCCGCTTCGCCGGCCATCAACCCACGCCCACGAAGACCTGGTTCCAGTACACCTCCAATCAGGGCTCATTCAGCGATGCAACCACCCGCTGCGTCGGCGTCGGGGCCTGCCGCAAACACGACAGCGGCACCATGTGTCCCAGCTATATGGCAACGCGCGAGGAGAAGCACTCCACCCGCGGACGCGCCCACCTGCTGTGGGAGATGATGGAGGGCGGCGTCATCCGCGACGGCTGGCGCAACAAGGAAGTACACGCCGCGCTCGAGCTCTGCCTCTCCTGCAAAGCCTGCAAGACCGAGTGCCCGACCAACGTCGACATGGCGACCTGGAAGGCGGAGTTCCTGGCCCACTACTACGAAGGCCGCCTCCATCCGCTGCATCACTACGCCTTCGGCTTCATGGACCGCTGGGCGAGCATGGCCTCCTTCGCGCCCTCGCTCTTCAACCTGCCCTCGCGCACGCCCGGCATCAACAGCCTGGTGAAGGCCGTGCTCGGCGTGGCACAGCAGCGCAAGCTTCCCCAGTTCGCACCGAAGAACTTCCGCGACCAATTCCATCGCACGCCGCATCCGCCCGTTGCGAACGGCCAGCCGGTGCTCCTGTGGCCCGATACCTGGAACAATTACTTCCATCCGCAGGCTCTCACGGCGGCAGCAAAGATCCTTACCGCCGCCGGAACGAACGTCCAGATCCCGCGGAAGCATGTCTGCTGCGGCAGGCCGTTGTACGACTTCGGCTTCCTCGACCAGGCGCGCCGCTACCTGCTCCGCATCCTCGACGAGTTCGAACCGCAGATCCTTGCCGGAATCCCCGTCGTCATGCTGGAGCCAAGCTGCGCCACCGTCTTCCGCGACGAGCTCATCAACTTCTTCCCCAACGATGAGCGTGCCATCCGCCTGAGCCGGCAAACCATCATGCTCAGCGAGATGCTCGCGCGCCAGTCCGCCCACTGGCAGGCCCCGCAGATGCCCGGGCGGCGCATCGTCGTACACGGCCATTGCCACCAGAAGACCCAGATGACGATGAAGGACGAGATGGCTCTGCTCCGCTCCACCGGCGCCGACGTAGAGCTGCTCGACTCCGGCTGCTGCGGCATGGCCGGCCCGTATGGATTCGAGGCCGACAAGTACAGCGTCTCGCAAACCCTCGCCGAACGTGTCCTGCTGCCCGCTGTCCGCGCCGCCGGCGAACACGATCTGCTCGTGAGCAACGGCTTCAGTTGCCGCGAGCAGATCCAGCAGAACACCCCGCGCACCGCCGTCCATCTGGCCGAGGTGCTCGCAGGCGACTGCTGACGCCTAGCTGCTAGCGTCCTGAATCTGAAATAGCTCGTATTACTCTTACTGCTTGTCATTACTCTTACTGCTTGTCATTACTCTTATTGCTTGTCATTACTCTTACTGCTTGTCATTCTGAGCGAAGCGAAGAATCCCCGCATTTTGCGTCCGCCGACGCTCAATTCCAGGCCTCAATTATGCTCACAACTTCGACACACTAGAGCAAAGTTCCCATAGATGTGCAGATCGTTTTCACAGAGCCAAAGGCCCGACATATAGCAGCCTAGGACAGGGCCGAAGGCCCGACACATACCAGCCTAGGCCGAAGGCCTAGGCTGCTGACCTCCGAAACCCCCGAGGGCTGAAGGCCCGACATATCGAAAGTCTGCACATCATCAGAAAACTTACTCTATGCCGAATAGCTGCGCACCCATTCCACAATGGAGCGCACCGCAACGCCGCTCGGCCCGTAGGCGTGCCACGGCTTCTTGTCCTCGTTCCACGCGCAGTTCGCGATGTCCAGATGCACCCACGGCGTGTCGCCGGCGAACTCCTTGAGAAACATCGCGGCGGAGATTGCGCCGCCGTAGCGGTTCTTGCCCGTGTTCATCATGTCGGCAATCTCGCTCTTGATGTGGTCGCGGTAGTCGTCGGTGCAAGGCATTCGCCAGCCCTTCTCACCCGAGGCCGCGAGCCCGTCCATAAACTTGGCGCAGGTCGCATCGTCATTGGAGAAGACCCCGAAGTTGAGTGCGCCCAACGCAATCGAAATGGCTCCCGTCAATGTCGCCGCATTGATCAGGTGCGTACAGCCAAGCGTCCTGGCGTAGTACAGTCCATCGGCGAGCACCAGCCTGCCCTCCGCGTCCGTGTTGACGATCTCAATCGTCTTGCCTGACATGGCGGTGACCACGTCGCCGGGCTTGAATGCGCTTCCGTCCGGCATGTTCTCCGCCGAGCAGATAACGGCAATCACCTTGACCGCCGGCTTCAGCCGCGCAATGGCATGCATCGCTCCGATCATCGCCGCCGCACCGGCCATATCGTACTTCATCTTCTCCATGCCATCGGCCGGCTTGATGGAGATTCCGCCGGTATCGAAGGTGATGCCCTTGCCGACCAGGCCGAGCACGGGTGAACCTGGCGCCGGCGCAACCGGTGGCTCGTAGGTGATGACGATGAGCGCCGGCGGTTCGGCAGAGCCCTTCGCCACGGACCAGAACGCCTCCATCTTCAACTCCTGAATCTTGTCCGAGGAGTAGACCTCGCATTGCACGCCCGCTTCGTCGCACATGGCCTTCGTCCGCGCACCCAGTACGGTCGGCGTCAGCACGTTGCCCGGCTCGTTCACAAGGGAGCGCGCAAAGTTCTGCGCCGCTGCGACGATCTGGCCTTCGTCGAACCCGCGCTGCGTCTCTGCGTTAGCCTGACTCGCAAGAAGCGTGAGCGAATCGACTGAGCAGTCCTTGCGGTCGCTGCGATAGGTGTCACAGTCCAACTCGGCAAAGGTCGCGCCCTCCACGATCGCGCGGGCAGCCAGCGCAGCCGGGAGCGCCTCGACCGCCGATGCATCCGGGAAGGCAATCGCCACGTCGCGTACGGACCGCGGCTTGGCTGCGCGCACCGCCGTACCGGAGCCCTTGCGAATGCGATCGAGCGTCAGATCCTTGGCCTTCCCCAGGCCAACCAGCAACAGCCGCTCCGCCTTCACTCCCGCTGGCGCATGCAGCAGGGCGACCTCGCCCAGGCCAGCCTTGAACTCGCCGGATGCGAGGAGTGCTGCCGCAGCCTGCTGCAACGCATTCGATCCGGTCAGCATCGCCGGCTGCGGCGCTGCATCCTTGCCTGTGGACAGGTCCACTGCAAACACTGCAAGCATCGGTGTTGCGAACTCGACTGCATTGCCAAAGAGGAGCTTGGTTTCCATAGATATTTGTACTTCCTTTCGTTACATAACCGGCGGCGACTCGATACCGAGGTAGCCGAGGGCGCGAACCATCTCGCGACGGGCCACTGCGGCGGTAGCCAGCAGCAGCGCGCGGCGGTTGGTGTCCTGCTCGTTCAGCACGTGGTGGCGGTGGTAGAAGTTGTTGAACTGCTGTGCGAGCTGGAAGGCGTAGCGGGCGAGGTGCGCAGGCTCGGCCGTCGCAATCGCCTGCTCCATGAGCGCAGTCAGGCGCGACGCCAGCAGCCAGGTCTCCCACAAGCTGGTGCCGTCCTCGCTCGCAAGCTGGGACAGATCCAAGTCCGCGACGGCGGCCAGCGCGGCCTCCTCCGTCGTTCCTGCCTTGCGGAAAATATTAGTGGCACGCACGATGGCGTACTGCACGTAGGGACCAGTCTCGCCCTCGAAGCTCAGAGCGTCTTTGAAGTCGAAGGCGATGACAGTGTTGCGGGTAAAGCGGAGCATGAAGTAGCGCAGCGCACCTACGGCAATCTGCATCGCGATGCCGGTGCGCTCTGCATCTGTCAGCTCGGGGTGACGCGTGTCGACTTCGGCCTGCGCGGCCGCGGTGAGCTTGTCCAGCAGATCGTCTGCCTTGACGCCGTAGCCCTTGCGGCCGCTGACTTCAATGAACGGGCGCTGCTTGTCCTCGTCCGACAGCGTGTAGCCCAGGTCGATGGCGCAGCGCGGCGTCATGGCGACCATCTCATAGCTGAAGTGCGTGTAGTTGTCGGCCGCTTCAGTGAATCCCATGCCACGCAGCGCGGCGATGACGTTGTTCTGCGGGTCGTTCTGGCGCGAGTCGATGACATTGTAGATGTGGTCGGCGCGGCCAAAGGTCGGCGCTTCCGGGTCGCTGGCGGCAGCGGTGGAGATCCAGCAGGTGTGGCTTGGATACTCGTGGAAGCGAGCGTAGCCGAAGTCCTTGCCCGGCAGCAGGCCGAACTTCCACAGATGGTAGGCGATGTCCTTGCCAACGTAGGTGACGGTGCCGTTGGAGCGCACAATGACCTTCGCATCCTCGTCCGGCCCGTCCACTTCCGTTTCGTTCCCGGCGCGGCGCATCACCCAGCAACCCTTGTTCTTGCCTTCTGTCTCCTTATAGAGAACGCCGCGTTCGATCATCAGGTCGCGGGCAGCGTCCCAGAAGTGGAGGCTGAGGATCTCGCTCTCGCGCGGCAGAAAGTCGTACTCGATGCCCAGGCGCTGCATGGTCTGGAGATGGCGGTGCAGGACGGCGGTGGAGATGAGTTCCGCGATGGAGGCTGTCTCGTTGCCGCCGTGCTCGAGCGCGTGCAGCGTATCCAGGCGGATCTGCTTGCGCCGGGTAAGCTCGACCGCGCCGGGCGGCGTTGCATCGTCCGGCCCGGTGCCGCCGTACCACTGGCTGACGCGGGCATAGAGGTCCCAGCAGTAGAAGTCAATGCGCAGGTGCTTCGACGCCAGTTCGTCCAGCAGTTCACGCGTGGAGGCGAGGTTGCGGCCTTCCAGATGGACCAGGCCGACGACCACGTCGGCGACCTGGACGCCGGTGTTGTCGATGTAGTTCTGCACGCCGACCTGGTAGCCGGACTTGTAGCTGTCCGGACGGAGCAGGCGCTGGAAGGTGTCGCCCAGGATGGCGTTGCGCAGGTGGCCGATGTGCGCGGCCTTGTTTGGGTTGATGCTGGTGTGCTCGACCAGCCGGAAGCCTGGACCGCCGATGTCCGCGTGGCGGTCGGCGGCGGCGGCGCGGACGGCAGCGGCGCGGTCCAGGCGGA
>Ga0302198_10003357_pt1 | contig 16184 bp, 10 predicted proteins | sample II_Bog_N2_2_FD_193521 | JGI IMG/M metagenome (GOLD analysis project Ga0302198, IMG submission 193521) | Peat permafrost microbial communities from Stordalen Mire near Abisko, Sweden - II_Bog_N2_2 | ecosystem: Environmental > Terrestrial > Soil > Wetlands > Peat | place: Sweden: Abisko... | reverse complement strand
CCATCAGCGTATAGCCCGCCATCAGCACCAGCGCCGCCAGCGGCCCCTTGCGGTCGCGCATCGCCATCCACACCTCGATCGGGCGCGGGTCCCAGCCCAGCCTGTCCCACGCCTGCAACGAGATGCCGTGGATCCAGCGCGACTTCTGCCGCACGGCGGTCGCCAAAGTGCCGGGGAAATAGCTGCGCGTCGCCACCAGCGCGCCATCGCCATCGCGCACCCGCACAAACGCGGTCCGCCCGCCGGCGCGATGGATCAACATGCCGATCTCGTAATCCTCGGTCAGGCTCTCATAGGCGAACGGCGCCGTCGCATCGTCGCCCCGCCGCGCATGGCTCGGCGCGCGCAGCCCGGCAATGCGGTCCAGCATGTCGCGCGCGATGCCCACGCCCACCCCGGCGGCCGGCACCCCCGCGCCCAGGGCATCGCGCACGCGCAGGGCCTTGGCATGGCTCTCGGTAAACTCGTCGGCATAGTGCCCCGCCACCCAGTGCAAGCCGGCGGGCAGCTCGGGCCGCACCGGCAACTGCACCAGATCGGCCTCGTCCAGCCCCTGATCGATCACCCGCAACGCCAGCGGATGGACCATATCCTCGGCATCGTGCAGCACCACCCCGCGATAGCGCACCCCCCGCCGCGCCTCGTCATCGCGCAAGGCGGCGAACAGCCGGTTCAGGCAATCGGCCTTGGTGGTGGGGCCCTGCTGGTCGTGGATGACGATGCGCAGCCGGCTGTCCGCGCCCGCCGCCATCGCCGCGTCGATCGTCGCCGGATCGTTGGCATAGCACCCGACGTAAAGCGTCAACCCCGGATCGCGCCAGACGTACAGCATGTGGGCGATGGTGGCGCCGATCACCTCGGCCTCGCGCCAGGCCGGCACGAACACCGCCATCGGCCCGGCCAGCGCGCCCTCGGCCGGCATGGTGGCGATGCGCGGCGTCGCCATCCGGCCCGAGAACCGCATGACCGCCCAGATCACATCGATCGCGCCTTCGTCGATAATGCCTATCAAAAACCAGACGAGCGCGAAAAGCATCAGCTCGCGCTCGACCAGCCGCAGCCCGTCCACGAAGTCGGGCCCGGTGATCACCCCGGCGAAAACCATCACGGATCCCCCAACGCCTGTCCGCTGATGTATTCTATGCATATTTACTTATTGATGCAATGGATTGCTCCCGATCTTTTCGTGAACCGCCGCCACGAAATCATTGCCGCACTGCAGCACGTCGCATCCACTACACCAAAGCGCCCATTTCGGCGCCCTCCGCGCCCCGGCGCATCACCCGGCGGCGCGCACGATCTCGGCCCATGCCGCCTCATCGATCACCGCGATGCCCAGCGCCGCCGCCTGTTTCAGCTTCGACCCCGCCCCCGGCCCGGCCACCACCAGATCGGTCTTGGCACTCACCGATCCCGCCGCCCGCGCCCCGAGTCGCTCGGCCTGCGCCTTGGCCTCATCGCGGCTCATGGTCTCCAGCTTGCCGGTGAACACCACGGTCTTCCCCGAAACCGGGCTCGCCAAAGTCGCCACGACATAATCGGGCGGTGCCACCTCGCCCAACAGATCGTCCCAAACGGCCACATTGTGCGGCTCATGGAAGAAGTCGACCAACGCCATCGCCACCTCGGGCCCCACTTGCGCCACCCCGATCATCGCGGCGAGTTCCGCCCCCAACTTGCGCAAAAACCGCCCCTGATCCGGCGCCGCGCCCTCAGCCGCCGCCACCTCGCCCTCAAACGCGGCCCAGGCCTCATCCCGCCGCGCCGCCAGCCCCGCCACCGCCGCGCGCAACCCCGGCAACGAGACATAACGCTTCAACAAATCCCGCGCCGTCACCGCCCCCACGTGCCGGATCCCCAGCCCAAACAACAACCGCGCCGCATCGGGCTGGCGCTTGGCCTCGATCGCCGCCAACAGGTTATCCACAGACTTGTCCGACCACCCGGCCAGCCCCAAAATCTCCCCCCGCCGCCGCCGCAGCCGAAACACATCCCCCGGCCCCTCCAGCCACCCCGCCTCAAAGAACTGCACGATCGACTTCTCGCCCAGCCCCTCGATATCCAGGGCCCCGCGCGAGACAAAATGCCTGAGCCGCTCCACCCGCTGCGCCGGACAGATCAGCCCGCCGGTGCAGCGCACATCAACCTCCCCCTCCTCGGCCACCGCCTCCGATCCACACTCCGGACAATGATCCGGAAACACAAACGCCGGCCTCTCGTCGTCCCGCGTCAAATTCAACACAATCTGCGGAATCACATCCCCCGCCCGCTGCAAGGCGACGCGATCCCCCACGCGCACCCCCAGCCGCGCCACTTCATCGCGATTGTGCAACGTCGCATTGGTCACGGTCACCCCGCCCACCAACACCGGCGCCAACCGCGCCACCGGAGTCAATTTCCCCGTCCGCCCCACCTGCACGTCAATGGCCTCAACCACCGTCTCCGCCCGCTCGGCGGGAAACTTGCGCGCAATCGCCCAGCGCGGCGCCTTGGCCACAAACCCCAACCGCCCCTGCCAATCGAGCCGGTCCACCTTCAACACCACCCCATCGATCTCATAATCCAGCCCACGCCGCGCCCCCGCAATCCCCCCATAAGCCGCCAACACGTCTTCCAACCCCTCACACCGCGCCAACAACGGCGAGACCGGCACCCCCCAGCCCCGAATCGCCTGCATCACCGCAAACTGCGTCTCACCCGGCACGTCGCTCGCCGCCCCCCACCCATGCGCCCAAAACCGCAAGGGCCGCGCCGCCGTCACCCGCGCATCCTTCTGCCGCAAAGACCCCGCCGCCGCATTCCGGGGATTGGCAAACACCTTCCCCCCACTCTCCGCCTGCGCCACATTCAAAGCCGCAAAGTCCCCCCGCGACATATAAACCTCACCCCGCACCTCAAACACGTCCGGGACCGGCCCCGCTAAAACCTGAGGAATATCCCCAATAAACCCCACATTCGCAGTCACATCCTCGCCAACCGCGCCATCCCCCCGCGTCGCCGCCCGCACCAACCGCCCGCCCTCGTAGCGCAGCGAGCACGACAACCCATCGATCTTGTCCTCAACCGTCATCGCCACCGGCGCATCGTCCGCCAGCGCCAGAAACCGCCGCACCTTGGCGACAAACTCCGCCACCTCCTCGTCGGAAAAGGCATTGTCCAAACTCATCATCCTGACGGCATGCGTCACCTTCGCCAAAGCCGAGCCCGACACCTCATGCCCCACGGCCTGCGAAGGCGAATCACTGCGCACCAAATGCGGAAACGCCGCCTCCAGTTCAGCATTCCGCCGCACCAAAGCGTCGTATTCGGCGTCCGAAATCTCCGGCGCATCATCCAGATGATAGGCCCTGTTCGCCCGCCGTATCGCGCGCGCCAGGCGCATCAGTTCGTTGGCAGCATCGGCGTCGGTGAGGGAGGTGATGTCAGTCATGCCTGCCGGCATAGAAGAACTGAAAACGAAATGGCAGGGGGCGGGGGCCCCCTGCACCCCCGTTACTGCATATGCCGCGCCCCGCCCGCACCGCTGCGCGCCCAAGGCCAACCCCATAGCGCCAAGCCCGAGACCAAACGCCCGCGGCGAAGCCGCAAAATCAAGCCTCCGGCGGTGCGACGTCAAGCAAGCCCGAACCCCACCGCCCCGCCGACAACGTTGGGGGAGCGCGAGGGGCGTGCCCCCCCCCCTAAACCCTTCAAACCTCCAACAACCGCTCCGCCTGCGCCACCGCCTCAGGCGTCACCTCCGCCCCGGATAACATCCGCGCAATCTCCCCCCGCCGCCCATCGCTGGACAACAAAACAACCCCCGTCCGCGTCACCGTCCCCTCGGAGGACTTTGCGATCACATAATGCCGCGTCCCCCGCGCCGCCACCTGAGGCGAATGCGTCACCGCCAACAACTGCCCGGTCGAAGCCAACCGCCCCAGCCGCTCGCCAATCGCCGAGGCCACAGCCCCGCCAACCCCGCGATCGATCTCATCAAAGATAATCGTCGCCGCGCCACCTTCCTCCGCCAGCGCCACCTTCAAAGCCAAAATAAACCGCGACAACTCCCCCCCCGAGGCAATCTTCGCCAAAGGCGCAAAGTCCGCCCCCGGATTGGTCGCGATCAGGAACTCGACCGCATCCATCCCCGAAGACCCCCACTTGTCCTCGCTCAACGCGGTCACCGCCGTGCGAAACCGCGCCGCATCCAGCTTCAAAGGCGCCAATTCCCCCTTCACCGCCGCGTCCAGCCGCTCCGCCGCCGCCCGCCGCGCCACCGACAACGCCGAAGCCGCCGCGCGATACGCCGCCCCAGCCTCCGCCGCCGCCCGCTCCAGCCCCACCAAATCCGCCTCGCCGCCAGCCAAAGCGGCCAAATCCGCCTCCATCCCCGCCAACCGCGCGGGCAAAGCATCCACCGCACATCCATGCTTGCGAGCCGCCGCGCGCAGTTCAAACAACCGCGTCTCCGCCCGCTCCAACGCCATCGGATCGTGCGCCAAAGCCTCCTCGGCCCGCTCCAGAGCCTCCTCGGCCTCCCCCGCCTCGATCACCGCCCGGTCCAAAGCCGCCAACGCCGCCGCCAGCAGCTCATGCTCGCCGGCAATCCGGTCCAACCGCCGCGCCGCCGCCCGCATCGCCGCCACCGGCGAGTCAGACCCGTCCCAGACCGCCTGCAAAGCCGCCAGATCCCCTGCGAGCTTCTCCCCCTTCTGCATATCCGCGCGGGCGAGCGCCAGTTCAGCCTCCTCCCCCACCACCGGCGCCAGCGCGCGCAACTCGTCCACCCAACTCTCGGTCAACTCGCGCTCAGCCCCCGCCGCCGCCAACCGCGCCCGCGCCTCATCCAAAGCCGCCGCCGCCGCCGCCCACCGCCGCCACGCCAAGGCCACCCCCTCAGGATCCGCCCCCAGCCCCGCATAGCGCGCATAGCGATCGAGCAACATCCGATGCCCCCGCGGGTTCACCAAACCCCGGTCATCATGCTGCCCATGGATCTCGACCAAAAACGGCGCCACCTCACGCAACAACCCGGCGCTGACCGGCTGATCGTTCACATAAGCGCGACTCGCCGCCCCCTCGCGCCGCACCTGCCGGCGCAAGATCAAAGGCTCCCCCGGCTCCACGCTGACCTCGGCCGCATCCAGCGCCAAAGCCAACCCCGCCGGCACGCCACCGGCAAACTCGAACGAGGCGGTCACACTCGCCCGATCCTCCCCCGCGCGCACCAGCCCCACATCGGCCCGCGCCCCCAGCACCAGCCCCAGGGCATCGAGCAAAATCGATTTCCCCGCCCCGGTCTCGCCGGTCAGCACGCCCAGCCCCCCGGCAAAATCGAGGTCCAGCGCCTCGATCAACACGATGTTGCGAATGGAAAGGCGGGTCAGCATCGGCGGGCGACAGTCTCGCGCAAAAGGGCAACCCGCGCCAAAACCGCGAGTCTGTTCGCGTCCCGTTCTAACGATTGGGGTGAAAGAGACAAGAAGAAGGATGATCCCGGGGGTGTTACACCCCCAGACCCCCATGCCCTGTCGACGCCGCGCCCGGCCCGCAAGCAAGCGCCAAAACCGCCATCAAAGCCTGCGGCAGAGAAATCTCGCGCAACGCCGCCGGCCCAAACCCGCGCCGCCATGGAACAGCGAGCGCGAGGCCAACCGGTTTGCCTCGACAAACCTTCCCCTCGCCCTATCCCTTCACGTCACCCCACGAAATGCCAGACCGCATTGCCCAGGGCCAACACCACCGTCGCCACGATCAACAGATGCTCGGGCAACACGCCGGCGCGGCCGCCGCGCGCGTGCCGATCCTCGGCCGCCGCGCGCATCAGCACCTCGTCGATGCGCGCCTCTTCGGCCATCGCCTCGTCGACCAGCGCCGTTTCCACGCGCAACCGCATCATCGCGGCGCTGATCGCCTCGGCGGCCTGCTGCGCGGCCAGCGCCGCCTCGGCGTTGGAGGCGACCATGGGGTCGATCTCGTGGGCATAGATCTGCTGGACCAAAGGCGCCGGCCCGCGCCGCCGCGCGATCAACCGACGCAACCAGCCGCCACGGCTGCGCGCCACCTCGGGCTCGAACACGGGGCCGATCACATACCCGGCGATCGCCGAAAGGTCGCACGGTGCTGCCTGCACCGCGGTTGCCTGGATGCGACCGTTATGGAAACCGGGAACGTATTCACCCATGGCGCGTCTCTCTCCTGCTGCGCCTGTCTCTAACCCGATCGACGCTTCCCGGAGACTGAGGGGGGGATCCGTAATCCCTCGCAGTCGCATCGAAAAGCGCCACCCGGCGGCCGGTTTATGGCCGATACCTGTGAATTTTCCGTATGCAACCGTATGCGTTTGGGGACTGTCAGGCCGGTTCGGCGGGCCCATCCACGGCGGGCGCCTCGGCAAAGGGCGCCTCGATGTCGATCGGATCGGCCAGCGTCAGTTGGTCCAGCACCGCCGCCATCTCGTCGCGCAGCTTCAGCATCAGCCCGCGCAGCCGGCAATCGGCCTCGGGCAGGCAGTTGGCGCAATGCTCGTGCGCATAGCGGCTGGCGCAAGGCACCAGCGCCAGACTGCCGCGCGTCAACCGGATGATGTCGCCATAACGCACGTCCACCGGCGCCAGCGCCAGCTCATAGCCGCCCTCGCGCCCCCGGTGCGAGATCACCAGCCCCTCGCGCACCAGCTCGGACAGGATCACCGTCAGGAACTTGCGCGGGATGTTCTGCCCCTCGGCGATCGCATCCAGCCGCACCGGCCCGGTCCGCCACAAATCGGCCAGGTGTTGCAACGCACGGATGGTATAGCGGGTTTTCTGGGAGAGCATGAACAATCTGCACTGACGCCGATCCCGGCTTCAATCGTCGTCCATCGGAACTGCGCGGGTAAATGTCAATCAAACTCAACCGGGCGAGTTAGCGTTTTCGGGCACGACACACCAAAATGCGCGTGCCACCCCCCCGCGTCACGCCCCGGTCCCACCAAAGGGCGGCACGTCACGCGCCACCCCCCGCCTTCGCCTGAATTCAGACCTTGGGCGCCACCACGCGCCCATCGGGCGCATCCTTATGGATCAGCTTGTAAGCGCGCGCATACCACACGCTGCCCGGATAGTTCGCGCCCAGCACCGCGGCATTCTTCTGCGCCTCGTCATAGAGCCCGAGCGTCAGGTTGGTCTCGACCAGCCGGAACAGGGCCTCGGGCGCATGGCTGGTGGTCTGATAGCCATCGACGACATTGCGGAAGCGGATCCCCGCCGCCAGCCACTTGCCCGAGCGTTCATAAAACCGCCCGATATCCATTTCCTTGCCGGCCAGGTGGTCGGTGACCAGATCGATCTTCAACCGCGCATCCTCGGCATAGCGCGAATCGGGGTAACGCCGGATCAGCTCGTTCAGCGCGCTCAGCGTCTGCTGGGTATCCTTCTGGTCGCGGGTCACATCGCTGACCTGCTCGTAATAGCACTGGGCGATCAGGTAATAGGCGTAAGCCGCATCCTTGTTGCCGGGGTGGACCGAAAGAAACCGCTGCGAGGTCTCGATCGCCTTGGCGTAATCGCGCGCCGCGTAATAGGAGAAGGCGCCCATCAGTTCGGCGCGGCGGGCCCATGGCGAGTAAGGGTGCTGGCGCTCCACTTCGTCGAACAGCGCGGCGGCCACCTTGGGCTCGCCGCCATCCAGCCGCTGCTTGGCGGCAATGTACAGCGATTCGACATCCCGCGCGACATAGGCGGTGTCCTTGTGCTTGTCGCCATGCCCGGCGCATCCCGCCACGGCGCAGGCCATCGCGGCCAGAACCGCCAGGCCCGCCGCGCGCGCACGCCCTCCCCGGGCATGGTCGGCGGGCGAAAGATCGGTCGGGCGGAGGGTGGCGACGATATCCATGCGCCGGGCTATAACCAGCAGCGGCCCGGACGCCAAGCGGATCGATGCTCTCATTGTCGCAAGTTTGTCGCGCGCCGGTGGCGGCAAGTTTTCATTAGCCTTTCCGGTTTACCTCCACCGCGATGGAGCCGGCTCGAAAACCGACGCGATGGGCCTGCCGGCCCGCAAGCGTTTGCGGCACGCACCGACCCACCGGGTCCGCGTGCTGGCGGATGCTGGCTGCGCTGCTCATGCTGTTCCTTGCCGCCCCCATCGCCCAAGCACAGACCGCCAGCCCGCCCGCGCAGGAGATCCCGCTCACCGCCCCCGCCACGCCCGCCGCGCACCAGACGCCGCTGGCCGCCTGCACCGCGCTGGCCCGCCCCGGCGACACCCCGGCGGCGCTGTTCCGCCTGCCGCCAGGCCGCTTCCGCTGCGACGGCGCGCTGCTGCCAAAGCCGCACAGCCTCAACTCCTACTGGCTGCTGCTGCGCCCGGCCCATGCCGGCGATTCGCTGCAAGGACCGCTGCTCAGCTTCCGCCGCCTGTGGCAACGCAGCGCCACCCTCACCGTGCGCCGCGCCGATGGCACGCTGGCCACGTTGCGCCTCGATAACGCCACGCTGCCCGCCTATACCCGCATCGGCGGCCAGACGGTGGTGCCGATCCCCGGCGCGGTCGCGGGCGCGGCGCCCGTTACCGGGCTGCTGCTGCATGTGGTCGACGTCGTGCCGCTGTATCTGACGATACGCGATGTCGCGCTGGTCGATGCCGCCGCCGCCGATCGCACGGAACGCGATGAAACCGCGTTCTACGACCTGTTCTATGGCGCCTGCATCACGCTGGTGGTGTCGAACCTGCTGCTGTGGCTGTTCGTGCGCGAGCCGTTCCAGTTGGCGTTCTGCACCTCGCTGCTGCTCATGGTGGCGTGGGTGTGGGAAAAGTCGGGCGGCATCGCGGTGGCGTTTCCGTGGCTCGATGCCACGCTGCCCGATCGGCTGATGTGGATCACGCGCGGGCTCAGCGCGGCGGCGTGGCTGTTGTTGTGGGACCGGGTGCTGGAACCGGGATCGGTGGCACCGCGCCTGCGCCGCGCCACGCACATCCAGGTGGCGACGATGGAGATCGCGGCCCTGGCGACCACGCTGGCCCCGCTGGATTGGGCGGACACGGCGGCCACGGTATTCCTCAGCCTCTATTTGCTGTTCTACCTGTTCCAGGTGGCGCTCGTGTGGAACGCCCTGTGCCGCAGCAGCCCGGCGGTGCGGATCGTGCTGGTCGTGCTGGCGGCGCCGATGGCCTTCGGCCTGTTCCGCATCGTGCAGGTGGCGATGGGCCAAACCCTTTCGGACGAACACGGCCTGGTCGGATGGCTGACCTGCCACGCGCTGATGGCCACGCTGGTGATCGCGCTGCGCCTGCGCCGGATCATCACCGAGCGCGACGCCGCCCGCGCCGACGAGCGCGTCGCCCGCCGCCTCGCCGATATCGATCCGCTGACCGGCCTGCTCAACCGCCGGGCGCTGCTGGCGCGGGTGCTGGCCCAGCCGCAGAGCGATCCGCAAAGGCTGCTGCTGGTCGATGTCGATCACTTCAAGGCGATCAACGACGCCCACGGCCACGATGCCGGCGACGCGGTCCTGCGCGAACTGGCCACGCTGCTCGGCCGCCGCACGCGCGGGCGTTATCACGTCGGCCGGCTCGGTGGCGAGGAGTTCGCGCTGATCGGCCCGGCGGAGGATCTGGGCGGCGGCCTCGCGCTGGGCATCCTGGCGGACGTGCGCACGCACCTGTTCACCGGCGGCCACCGCGTGACGGTCAGCATCGGCATGGCCGAAGGCCCGGTCACCGGCGAGACCGACTGGACCGAACTCTACCGCCGCGCCGACAGCGCGCTCTACATCGCCAAGGGCACGGGCCGCAACCGCGTGGTCGACCTGCCCGCCGACGCCGTGCCAGAGCCCCAGCGCCCGCGCGTCACGCGCATGGCGGGGCTGTTCGGGACCTGACCGCTCAGGCCAGCCCGGCGTGGACCAGGGCGGCATCCACCGCCGCGCGCGCCGCCGCATTGGCGCCGACCAGCGGCAGCCGCAGCTCCGCGACAAACCCCTCCATCACCCGCGACAGCGCGTACTTCAAAGGCGCCGGGCTGGCATCCTCGAACATCGCATAGTGCAGCGGGTACAACAGATCGTTCAACCGCCGCGCCTCGGCCAGATCGCCGGCGGCGCACGCCGCCTGAAACTCGGCGCACAACCGCGGCGCGACATTGGCGGTGACGGAAATGCACCCCACCCCACCCGCGGCATTGAACGGCAGGGCCAGCTCGTCATCCCCGCACAACTGGTCGAAATCCGCCGCCACGCCCGTCGCGGCGATGCCCATGCGGTGATCGGTCACGCGGCTGAGATCGCCGCTGGCATCCTTGATCGCGATGATCCGCCCGGGGAACCGCCGCACCAGCTCCACCACCGTCTCGGGCTTCAGATCGGTCACGGTCCGCCCCGGCACGTTGTACAGAATGATCGGCAGATCGTTGTGCTCGGCCAGATAGGAGAAGTGCGCCAGCAACCCCTCCTGCGACGGCCGGTTGTAATAAGGCGCCACGCACAGGGCCGCCGACGCCCCGGACTTCTTCGAAAACGTCATGTGCAACAAGGCGTTCATCGTATCGTTGCTGCCGCACCCGGCGATCACCGGCACCCGCCCGGCGGCCTGCTCGATGCACAGTTCGATCACGCGGTGATGCTCGGCGTTGGACAGCGTGGAGTTCTCCCCCGTCGTCCCGCAAGGCACCAGCGCCGCCGATCCATTCTCGATCTGCCAGTCGACCAGCCGGCGAAACGCGGCTTCGTCCACCACGCCATTCCTGAACGGCGTGACCAGCGCCGGGATCGAACCAGAGAACCGCGTGCCCGCAACCATGCCCACATCCTTCGCCAAAAGTCCGCCGTACACCGCACCGGCCTGCGGTCTGCCGCGTCCGGGATGGCCATCCTGTGCCGATCCCTCTAGGGATGGGCCGCGCATGATGTCCAGCCCGATTTCCCCCCGCCCGCTCACGCTGCGCCAGCGTCGCCTCACCGCGATGGCCCTGGTCGCGCTCACCCTCGCCTCGGCCCCGGCGCAATGCCAGGATGGCAACGAGTGGGACATCGCCCGCGCGCGCCTGCTCGCCGCCGCGCCCGATTCGATCGCCGGCGCGGTGCAACAATGGCAGGCCCTGACGCAGAGCCCCACCGCGGCGGGCTTCGATACGCTGGCGGGCTTCCTCCTCGCCTACCCCGATTTCCCCGACTCCACCCGCCTGCGCCTCGCGACCGAGCGCGCCGCCACCCAGACCCAGATCGATCCCGCGCGCCTGCTGGCCTATTTCGACCGCTTCCCGCCGCTGACCAACCCGGCACGCGCGCGCTATGCCCTCGCCCTCGCCGCCGATGGCCGGCCCGAGGCATCCTCCGTCGCCCACGCCGCCTGGCGCGGCGGCGCGATGTCCGATGCCGATGAAGCCGCCCTGCGCGCCCGCTATACCTTCCCCCAGAGCGAAACCGACGCCCGCCTCGATTCGCTCCTGTGGGACGGCGCCACCACGCAGGCGCAACGCCTGCTCCCCAGCGCCAGCGCCCCCGCGCGCGCCCTCGCCAGCGCCCGCCTCGCCCTCGCGCACGACATCGATCCTGAAGGCCCCCCACCGGCGCCAACGCCCACCCCTTACGCCACCCCGCCCTATGCCCCCGCATCGGGTGGCATGGTCCAGTCGCTCCCCCCCGGTTACCGCCCCGGCGGCGAAGACCAGGGCCCGGTCGTCCAGCCGCTCCCGGCGCAAGGCCCCGTCGTCCAACCGCTGCCCCCCGGCTACCGCCCCGGCGGCGAGGATCAGGGGACCGGCAGCGACAGCGGCCCCGGCCGCTCCGGTGGCGACAGCGGCTTCGCCGCCCCCGCCCCCAGCCCCTACCAGCCCAACTGGCAGCCCCCCTCGGCCTACGCCCCCATCGCCACCTTGCGTGCGGACCCCGGCTACCTGCTCGAACGCGCCCGCACCCTCGCGCACCAGGGCCGCACCGCCGACGCCGCGCAAATGCTCGCCACCCACCCGGCGCTGTCGCACCCCACCCGCGACGCACGGCGCTGGTTCGCCATCTACCTCGCCGCCGCCCGCGCCAGCACGCCCGCCACCCAAACCGCGCTGGCCGAGGCCGCGCAAACCGGCCTCGCCCCCGGCGCCGACATCTCCGACCAGGACCTCCCCGTCCGCGACGACGCCACCAGCCTGTTCTGGCTCGGCGGCACGTCCGCGCTCTGGCAACTGAACGACGGCCCCCGCGCCGCGCGCCTGTTCGCCGCCTATGCCGATGCCGCCCGCACGCCGCAAACCCGCGCCAAAGGCTACTTCTGGGCCGCCCGCGCGCTGGAAGCGCGCCCATCGAACAACGCCCTGGACCGCCAATCCCCCGCCGAAGCCACCCGCTGGTACGCCGCCGCCACCCGCACGCCCGATCAGTTCTACGGCCTCCTCGCGCTCGAACACCTGCACCAGCCGCTGCCCCCGCTCGCATCCCCCACCCCCCCGGTGTCCGATGCCGACCGCGCCCAGTTCGCCCAGCGCCCCCTCGCCCGCGCCGTCGCCTACGTCGCGCGCGACACCGATTGGGCCACCACCATCCGCTTCTTCCGCGCCCTCGCCCAATCGGCCAAGACCCCGCGCGACGCCGCCCTCACCGCCGATTTCGCCCGCCAGATCGGCCGCCGCGACTTGGGCGTGATCGCCGCGCAAGCCGCCGCCAACGCCGGCCTCGGCACGTTCCGCGACGTCGGCTTCCCGCTGATCCCCGTGCCCGCCGGCACCGACTGGACCTGGGTCCACGCCATCACCCGCCAGGAAAGCCAGTTCAGCCAGAACGCCGTCTCCGGCGCCGGCGCGCGCGGCCTGATGCAACTGATGGTCCCCACCGCCCAGGGCGCCGCCAGCCACCTCGGCCTCTCGGTCAGCGCCTCTGCGCTCACCACCGACCCCGCGCTCAACATGCAACTCGGCAACGGCTACTTCCAACACCTGCTCACGGTGTTCAACGGCAGCTATCCACTGGCGGTGGCAGCCTACAACGCCGGCCCCGGCTCGGTCGGCCGCTGGCTCGCGCAAAACGGCGACCCCCGCACCGGCGCCATCGACTGGCTCGACTGGATCGAGCGCATCCCCGTCTCGGAAACCCGCGGCTACGTCGAACACGTCCTCGAAAACGCCGTCGACTACGAAGCCCTCTACCCCGCCCACGCGGCGTACCACGGCCCCGATCCCATGAGCCACTACCTGCGCGGCAAATAAGAAAAGGGAAAGTCACGAGGGGCACGCCCCTCGCGCGCCCCCAACCTGTCCAGCTCAGCGCTGACCAACCCGCAAAGCGCAACGGTCCACCGCCGGAGGCTATAAACAGCGGCTTCGCCGCAAGTCCCGCCACCACCGGCCCGCCCCAATCTCACCAAAGTCATGGGAGCGCGAGGGTCGTGACCCTCGCATTTAACCTCTCAACCCCTTAAACCCCACCCCATGGCCTCCCCCTCACGCTTCTCCCGCCCGCAACCCCGCCCCCCGGCGCCACCCAAGGCCCCCGGCGAAGGCCCCCCGATCACCCCGCAAGGCCTCGCCGCGCTGAAACAGCGCTACGACCACCTCCTCGGCACCGAACGCCCCGCCATCGTTGAAATCGTCAGTTGGGCCGCCGGCAACGGCGACCGCTCCGAAAATGGCGACTACCTCTACGGCCGCAAACGCATGCGCGAGATCGACCGCGAGCTCGCCCACCTCGCCCGCCGCATGAAGGCCGTCCGCGTCATCGACCCCGCCCAGCAACAGGACCGCAGCAAAACCTGGTTCGGCGCCACCGTCACCATCGCGGACGACGATGACACCCAGAAAACCCTCACCCTCGTCGGCGACGACGAGCAGGACGCCAGCCACGACAGGATCGGCTGGTCCGCCCCCCTCGCCCGCGCGCTCCGTGGCGCCGGCGTGGGCGACCTGCGCCGCGTCACCCTGCCCGGCGGCGAGAAGGAATGGGAAGTCCTGTCGATCAGCTACCCCTGATCAGAATTCGGACCAGTCGTCCGCCTTCACCGCCAGCGCGCCCTGCACCACCGGCGCCGGGCGCGGCGCGGGCATGGCCACCACGCTGGCCGGCCGCGCGTCCTGGAACTCGGCCAGCGCACGGGTCAGGGCATCGTCGCCCGGCTGCATCAGCGAAGCCTTGCGCACCAGCCCCGGCCGCTCGACATGCGCGGCGCGCCCCGGCTCGCGGGTGCGGAACTGCTTGACCAGCCGGGTCAGCTCGGTCGCCTCCCCGGTCAGATTCCGCGCCGATGCGTTGGTTTCCTCGACCATGGCGGCATTCTGCTGGGTCACGCTGTCGAGCTGGCGCATGGCGGTGTTGATCATCTCCAGGTTCTCGGCCTGATCGGCGGCGCTGGTAGCGATGCCGTTGACCAGGCCCGTCACCTGATCGATCTGCCCGCCGATGCGGATCAACATCTCGCCGGTCGCCCCCACCAATGACACCCCCTGCGACACCTGCTGCGAGGATGTGGTGATCAACCCCTTGATATCCTTCGCGGCATCGGCGGACCGCTGCGCCAGCGCGCGCACCTCGTTGGCCACCACGGCAAAGCCCTTGCCGGCATCCCCCGCGCGCGCCGCCTCAACCCCCGCGTTCAGCGCCAGGAGGTTGGTCTGGAAGGCGATGCCGTCGATCACCCCGATGATCTGGCCGATTTCCTGCGCGGAGCGTTCGATCGCCGCCATCGCCTGAGTCGCCTGCCCCACCACCGCGCCACCATCGTTGGCGTCGGCCTGCGCGGCGGCAATGGCCTTGCGCACGGTCGCGGCGTCCTCGGCGGTGCCGCGCACGCTTTCATAGGCCTGATTCGTCGCGGCGGCGGTCTCTTCCAAGGTCGCCGCCTGCTGCTCGTTACGCATGGCCAGGTCTTCGGCGGCCTTGCTGATCTCGCCGATCGATGTCGAGAGCGCGGTCGCCCCCACGCGCACTTTGCCGATGGCGACGCGCAAGGCGCCCATCGCGCCGTTGAAATCGCCGCGCAACGCCTCATAGTTGTCGGCAAAGACCTCCTCGATGGCATATTCCAGATCGCTGTCGGCCAGATGCCCCAACGCCACCGAGAGCGCCTGCACGGTTGCCGAAGCCTCGCGCTCGGCCCGCTGGCCATCCAGCGCCAGCAAGCGCATGCGACAGGCGATGGCGCTCATCTGCTCGATCTCGTCGCCGTTGATGTCGCCCTTGATCTTCACGCTGAAATCGCCGCCGGCCATGCGCTGCAACTCGCCGTGGAGATAACCCAACGGCCCCATCACCCGCGCCTCGACGATGCGCACCACCCACCACACGGCCGCGCCGGCACTGGCCACCGCCAGCAACGCCAGCACCCACGACAGCCGATAGGTCAGCGCGGCGGAGGCGGTTTCGGCATCGCGCTCGGCCTTGATCGCCTCGGCCAGCACTTCCTGCACATGCTCGAACCGGTCGAACGAGGCGGTAAAGTCATTCAACGCCTGCGGCGCATCGGCGGTGTGGTTGACCAGCGCGGCCGAGACCGTGCGCGCATGCATCACATAGTCGTGCTGCGGCGCGACCGTGGCATTGACCTGCGCCTGCAACGCCGCCGGATAGCTTTGCGCAAAGACATAGCCATACATGGCATTGATCACGCCGATATCGTCGGACAAGTCCTTCAACGTGGCATCGCGCTTCACGGTGTCGCCGGCCGCCAGGGCATCGCGCAGGCGGAAGATGTCGCCCTGGATGCCGTCGTGCTTCATGTCGCCCAGCATCTGGTCGGCGGTGACCTGGGTCATCGCCCCCTGCTGAACGGAGAGCGCATGCTGGCGCCATTGCAGGATCAACCCGCTGACCGTCTGCAAGGCGATCGCTGCCAGCAGCACGCCCAGGCACGTCGTCAATCGGCTGCGAATCGAATTTCCCGACGCCAAGCTCATGCGTTCCGCCTCTCACAAAGCCGCACCGACGGGCAGGAAACGCGGGGCAACACATCGCCACCCCCACAAACCATCCGCAACAGCGCACCCTGGCCATAGCCGCCTCATCGCCAAAACCTGGTTTCCCGGCCCTTAGGTACGCCCGCCTAAGTGGCCAAAGCGCTTGCCAATCCCCCCGCCCCCCCGCAATCACACCCGCCAAGGAGATCCACCCCCCGATGCCCCGCCGCCCGCGCCCCCTCGCCGCCGCCGCACTGGCGCTGCTGCTCGCCCCCACCGCCGCCCCCGCGCGCGACCTGCTGGGCGTGTTCGGCACTTGGGCGGCGTTTCGCGATCCCGCCATCCC
>Ga0302198_10003354_pt1 | contig 16192 bp, 10 predicted proteins | sample II_Bog_N2_2_FD_193521 | JGI IMG/M metagenome (GOLD analysis project Ga0302198, IMG submission 193521) | Peat permafrost microbial communities from Stordalen Mire near Abisko, Sweden - II_Bog_N2_2 | ecosystem: Environmental > Terrestrial > Soil > Wetlands > Peat | place: Sweden: Abisko... | reverse complement strand
GTGTCCCTTTCGCTATTAAACCAGCGAACTAAGGGATACGTTTCGCGGGGGCAAGGTCATTGAGGAGCGCCGTGTGTTCCGAGTTGAGGGGTGAGTGGTCCGCGAAGAGGCGAAGAAGCGCCACCATAGCGGCTGGCTCTGCGTAGTCGCGGTATTGCAGCTTCTGATCACCATGCAGCGTGTACTCGCTGTCCTGCTGATGGATGGCGCTCAGGCCCAGCGAGTCGAGATATTGCTGGAGGACGTCAGGGCCGCCGATAAGACGAAGCAGGATGTTCGCTGCGATGTTGTCGGATTCTTCGGCCATCAGCTTGATGAGCTTGCGCAAGGGAACATCAACGTCGGCCTCGGGAAACTCATCCTGCAAGGGACTGAAGGTGGTGTAGCGGTCGGATTTGAGGAAGCGAACTGGCTGATCGAGTTGCAACTTTCCGAGTTCCACCTGACGCAGCACGGCGAGGGCGAGCGGGAACTTGAAGGTGGACTGCATGGGTGGGTGGCCGTGGGCATCGAGATCGCAGTCGAGCTTTACGCCCGGCAGCGAGCAGGAGACATAGACTTTGCCATGAGCTTCATTGGCAATGGCAGCAAGGCGCTGGGGAAGCGGCGTTTGGGCGGCGGCAAAGGAGGCGGCGAAGAAAAGCAGGGTGCAGATGCGCATGGGGCACTATAACCTGCCTGGTGATGGCAATGAAGTAACAAACCTGATACTGGGACATAATGAGCGGCAGAATAGAGCACAGGCCACATCGCCTGATCAACCCCTTGATTCTTGTTAAAGCAGAATCAAAACCGCGGTGACCGCTGGAACGATTGCGCCAGGCCAACACGCCGCACAAGATCGTCAAAGCGGGGATCGGAGCGCAAGGGGTCAAGGCAGGGATCGACCTTGAGATAGACAAGGCCCACATCATGCGCGTCATAAGCCTCTTCCAGCCATTTAAGCGCTTCCTGTTTCTTGCCGAGGCCGGCATAGACGAGCGCTATCTCGTACCTGCCAACGCCGTTCTTCCGTACCAGCTCTTCCAGTTGCGAAATGGACTTTCGGGCCAATTTCACTTGGCCCGCGCGGGCATAGGCATTGCCCAAATGACCCAGTGAATCCGGTCCATCGCCCGACTTCAGGAATTGGCTGATGGAATCCGCGTACATGCCTTTTTCTGCGTAAACATCGCCGAGAAGAAAGCTCCAGTCGGGGGGACTGACGCCCAGTTCGCGAACCGTTCGGACCAAGGACAGCGCCTGGTCATATTGACGAGAAAAGTAATAGATAAATCCCTCATAGTGGAAGGAGCGGCCGGAAACAGGGTCCAGGTCCACGCCCCGCTCCACTTCCGCAAGGGCTTCGGGTTGTTGGCCTGTTCGCACCAGATAAAAGGCGTATTTCTGATGAATGATGGCTGAATTTGGATTGAGTTCCAGTGCCCGTTTGAACTCCGTCGCCGCAGTTGCCCAGTCCCAATCCAGAGTCATGGCAGCATTGGCTAGTTCTGCATGGCCCTCGGGCAGCGAATCATCCAACTCAATCGCCCTTGTTGCTTCGCTCTTTTGCTTGGAAAACGCATCCCTATACGCCATCTGGCCGGATTCCCCCAGCCTGCCGTAGCAATTGGCCAATGCCGCATTCGCTTGTGCATAGTTTGGATTCCTGGCGAGGGCCAGCTTGAAATAGTCGATTGCGCTCTTGCAGTCGTCCGCATCCAACCGGAGCAAGCCATGCAGATACGAATCCTGGGCCTCAGGGTCAATCGGCCGGCCGCGGGCCAGACGAGCTTGCTCAAGCGGCGTTACGGTAATGCGGATCTCATCCGCAATCGCTTTCGCCACTTCTCCCTGCAAATCCAGAATGTTGGTCATGTCGCGAACATACGTGTGAGCCCAAATAGGACGATCGGTCCTGGCATCGATCAACCGGGCGCTGATGCGCACCTGGTTGCCCTCGCGCTGTACGCTCCCCTCTACGACCCCGCCCACAGCCAACTCACGGGCGATCTCGGGCAGCTTCTTCCTGGATCCCTTGTAACTCATTGCCGATGTCAGGGAAATTACGCGTAACGTGGAAATCTGGCCAAGGTCATTGATCAACTCTTCCGTCATCCCATCGGCGAAAAACTCCTGGCCCGGATCGCCGGAGAGATTCTTCAGCGGCAAAATCGCGATGGAACGAATCTCCTGCCTGGCAGGGGAGGGGCTGTACCACTTCATCAAGCCCGCAAAACCCGCCAACCCGATCATTACCAATCCGATGACGAGGCCCGCCAGAATGCGCGGCGAGCGGCGCAGTTTCTGCGCTTGAGGACGGGTCGCCTCTTCGACTCGCGCGACAGTCAGTTCCACGGGCCAGCCATTATCCTGGGGGATGGTTTGTTCGGCCGGGGGCAGGGAAGCGGAATCGCTTTTCGGCTGAACCTTCGTCCCCAACGGCAGAAAGGTGAATCTCGGCACATAGGATCCGCTCGGTATTTCGATGCGGACGTCGGGTGTTTCCTCTGTTTCCAGGTAGTATTGCGCGAGCCTTTTTCGAACCTCGGTGGCTTTGACCCGAACCACGGAATCGCTTCCTGTGTCGTAATCGACCGGGCGCCCGAACATCTCGGCCCCGATCATCCGCTCTCGCAAGCTGTCGACTTCCCCTTCCAGCATGTGTTCAACGATCAGACGGAGGAAGTCCGCGGCACGCTGACTTCCTGCGAAGGCATGGCTTGCCAGGACGCGCTTGAGGTGAAGCCGCACTAAACCGATTTGCCCGGAAGTGAGTACGTCGGGTTTCCGGGATGAATTAGCAGTCGGCATAGTGGACTCAAAACCTCGTGGTTTCCCACTATAGCACCACCGCAGCAAACGTTACCCAGGGGAAAGAAATATCGAGCATTTCGTTCGATAATATTATGATAAATAACGGCTTACACATAACAAACGTCTCAACAAACCGTTAATAGCGTTGCAGGTTCGGGGTGCTGGTGTTGGAATGGGCGAGCCCTGCAAAGTGATGGAATTTTAGTTCTGTTCCAGAAAACGATTACTTGCATTTCGGATGTTGATTTCGGCCGCATTTGTGGAGGGATTTGAAGAAGACGCTTTCTGCAAGAGAGAAGAGGAATGTCGCAAGTACTACGGGGCACCCCGGAAGCTCCCGGAGACGTTTCCGAAATCTGCCGACTGCTCAAATTCGGGCCGGCAAGTGGAGTGGGGTAAATGGGACTTTGCGTATAAGCGCTTCCGCTAACGCACCAATCGTAAAAACCGTTGCCACGCAGACACGGAGCGGGAGCAAAAGGTTAACGAATGCAACAGTTTGCTGAGGAGACAAACCATGAATCATCTCACAAACCAGGTTGACCACATGGCAAGAATATCCGTGCCCAAGAGACCGGCATGGACATGTCTGGCGGTGTGTTTTGCATCGATTGCCATGTTCCTGGTGGTAGCGCCCGGGGCATGGGGCCAGGAGAACGCAACCATCAACGGGACTGTATTGGATTCCTCTGGAGCGGTGGTTCCGAACGCCGCAATCACGCTCACCAACCCCGCGACCGGGCAGGTAAGGCAGTCCGTGTCGAACTCCTCGGGAGCCTATAGCTTCCCGAACGTGGGCATCGGCGCCTACACTCTGAGCGCTTCGGTGGCCGGCTTTCAAAAATACACCAAGACCAACATCGTGGTGAACGTTGCGGCCACCTTGGAGGAGAATGTTTCTCTCACGATCGGCAGCCAGTCGCAGACGGTGACAGTGGCCGCGGACGCCTTGCAGGTCCAATCGGAAACCAGCGAAGTGAGCACGCTGATAAGCGGCGAGCAGGTTTCGCAGTTGGCCACCAACGGTCGCAATGTCACCGCGCTTGCGGCTCTCGGCTTGGGCGTATCCAACAACTTGCCGCCCTTCAGCGGCGTCAACGCCCTGACTTCCGCCAACGGCATCAGCTTCAATGGAACCCGGACGTCCCACAACATCTACCTGTTGGACGGGGCCGAACAGAACGATCGTGGCTGCGGCGGTTGCTTCATGAACCTCCCCTCCCAGGATGCGATCGCCGAATTCCAGACCCTGGACAGCAACTACAGTCCCGATTACGGCATCGGCTCCGGCGGAACCATCCTCATGGTGCTCAAATCCGGAACCCATAAGTACCACGGAGAAGGCTATGAGTTCAACCGGAATACAGCCTACGATGCGGCCGACTATTTCAGCAAAACCGCGCCCGAGTTCAAGCTAAACGAACCGGGCGGGAATATCGGCGGCCCGCTGTGGATTCCGCACGTGTACAACGACAACCGCAACAGAACATTCTTCTTCTGGAATGAAGAATGGCGGCGGCTGATTCAAGGCAGTTCGCCCTCAATTCAGAACACCATCCTGGCGAGCAACTTTCCGACGGCCGGGCAGCCGTTGACCTATACGATTCCAGCCGGCGGGCCGACCCCGGTGGTTCCCATCACCTCTGACCCAGCCAAACTGGCCCTCTACACGGCTGACGGTCTGACGGTCGGGAAGCCGTTCCCGAACAACGTGATTCCCGCCAACCTCATCGACCAGAATTCGGTTCTTGAAGTCAATGCGGGGACCTTCCCGAAACCGAATTACAACAATGGAACGCAGTACATCGCGTCCATCCCGCAGCCGACCCAGGTGCGTGAAGATGCGGTGCGCATCGACCACGCCATCAACAGCAAGTTCCAGTTGATGGGTCATTACCTGCATGACACGCTGCTGCAGAAGTACTTCCCCCCGCTATGGGGCGACAGCACGTATCCGACGGTGGGCACGACCATGACCAACCCGTCCTATACGGCAGCCATCAAGTTGACGCAGACCTATTCGCCCAATCTGCTGAATGAGACCGCTTTCCTTTACAGCGGCAACAAGATCACCCTGACCCCCATCAACGGCGCGGGCGCCGATTTTACCCAGCCCAGCGGGTGGACGGCTACCAGCTTCTTCCCGGTGGCCGATGCAGCAACGAACGACATGCCGGAGATCGATCTGCAGGGATCGCCGCTGAATGTGAACTGGAGTGAAAGCTACTATCCCTGGAAGAACGGATATGAAGGCTTTGAGTATCGGGACGATGTGTCCTGGACCAAGGGCAGGCACCAGTTGAAGTTCGGCGTCAGCTGGCTCCACGACTACAAGAACCAGCAACTGCAGGCAAATACCCAGGGCACCGCGGCATTTAACTCGAGCAACTTTTCCGGCGACTCGTATATCAATTTCATGCTCGGGGACGCCTCCAGCTTTACCCAACTGCAGTTTCTGTATGGCAAACACTGGGTCAACAACAACTACGGGTTCTATGTCAACGACGACTGGCACATCACGCCCCGGTTGACCCTCAACATTGGACTCCGTTACGACGGATTGCCGCACGCGTTCGAGCGCTACAACAAATTCTCGAACTTCGTACCGGCGGACTATCTCACCTCGCTGGGCAATCCGGTGACAGCAGCCGGCACGCTGGAGCCCAGTTCGCTCGCGACTTTCCCAGGAACCACCGGCTCGTTTTATCTCAATGGCATTGAGGAAGCCGATGTGAGTGGTTTCCCACGAGGAAACGTCAAGGATTACTACAACACTTTCGAGCCTAGAGTCGGCTTTGCCGACAATGTCTTCGGGGATGGAAAGACGGTCCTCAGGGGCGGCTTTGGAATGTTCTATGAGCGCGTTCAGGGCAACGATGTTTATAACGCCGCTTTGAATCCGCCGTTTGCGTACCAACCTTCCGCCAATAACGTCTACTTCTCCAGCCCCAACACCAGCGCCTTAACAGGAGCGACGACGACCCAGTCGTTCCCGTCGACAATGACCAACATCAAGTACAAGTATCCTCCGCCGGGGACGGCGAATTTCAGCCTTGGACTGCAGCGGGAGCTTGCTCCATCTGTCATCGCAGTGGTGCAGTATGTTGGCTCCATTGGCTGGGATCAGGACGACGATCGGCAGATCAACACCTTGCCTTTAGCCAACCTGGACCCGCTCTGCACCGCCAATCCCACCAGTCCTTATTGTGACCGTGAGGGCGTGGCCGGTGGAACACTGAATGCCAACCTCTACCGCAACTATCCAGGCTTCAGCAACATCAACCAGGAGGAGAACGAGACCAACTTCGACTACAACTCCTTCCAGGCAGGTGTGCGGCTGGAGAACCGGCATGGGCTGACCACGCAGGTGGCCTACACCCTGGGCCACAGCATCGATGAGGTGAGCAACGATCTCAACGGGCTCTCGAATCCGTACAACCCGAAGTACGACCGCGGGTCGGACACATCGTTCGACCGGCGTCATATCTTCAACGTGAGCTACGTCTATGCACTGCCGTGGTTCACGAAGAGCTCGAACCTCGCGGCGCGCGAAGTCCTGGGAGGCTGGCAGGTTTCCGGCGTAACGGTTGCGGAAAAAGGAGTGCCTCTGTACGTGACCTACACCGGCCCCGACGTTGTGGGTCTGGCTTGCTGCTTTACCAACCGGCCGAATCTCGTGTCAAAGGTCACCTACCCGAAGACGAAGGCCGCATGGTTCAACCCCGGTTCGTATGCAGATCCGATCGCACCCTGGGCCGGCGGCCCGAACCAGGGCTTTGGCAACGCAGGAAAAGATTCAGTTGTGGGACCGGGAATCTTCAACTGGAATCTGTCCCTGTCCAAGACCATTCCTCTAACAGCCCACGAGGGACCGAGGATAGAACTGCGGTTCGAGTCCTTCAATACCTTCAACCACACGAATTTCCAGGGTGTGGATACAGGATCCCATGACGGGAACTTCGGAGCGGTCACCAGCGACTACGGTCCGCGCACGATGGAACTTGGCGGCAAGATCGTGTTCTGACCTCCAATTAAATATCAGCCTGGGCGCGGCAGGGCAACCCCTTGCCGCGCCCTTTCTTTTCTCAGTGCCCTGCGGCCGGGATATTGCAGGCCGCCTTCCGGGGAAGCGATAATGCTCAAGGAGATGCACGTGAAGCGGGTTGCGCAACTGGGAATCGCCCTTGCGGCGGCACTGGTAATGGGGCCTGGGAACGGCGCAGGCCAGACGGCAGCGGCGAAGGACGATCAAGGCCAGACGGCGTTTGCGCTGGAACAACAGGGCAAGAACGCCGAGGCCGAGACTGCATGGCGCGCATTTTTGCAAAGCCATCCCGCGAACGCCGAGGCGTACGCTCATTTGGGCTTTCTTGAAGCTCGCCAGGAACGCTACACCGAGGCTGTTCCCCTTTATCGGAAGGCTTTGGCGTTGAATCCGGCGATGCCGGGGTTGCGGCTGAATCTTGGCCTGTCGCTCTTCAAATCCGGCGCATTAAAAGAAGCCGTCCAGACCTTCACACCGCTGCTCAAGAGCCAGCCTCCATCGTCGCCTGAGGCATTGCGCCTGACCGCGTTGATCGGGCTGGCGCATTACGGGTTGGGCGACTACGCGGCCGCCGTTCCCTTTCTGAAGCAGGCCTCGGTCGCCGATCCGCAGAATCTGGCTATCCGTCTTGCCTGGGCGCATAGCTGCCTCTGGAGCAAGCAGTATCAATGCGTGCTCGATGTCTACCATGAGATCTTGACCCTGAATGCGGAATCGGCGGAAGCGGACATGCTGGCCGGCGAAGCGCTGGACGAGATGAAGAACACTGCCGGCGCTACGGAGCAGTTCCGTGCTGCAGTCAAAGCCGATCCCAGAGAGCCGAATGTTCATTTCGGATTGGGATACCTTTTGTGGGGACTCATGCAATACGAGGAAGCGGCCCAGGAGTTCCAGGCCGAGCTTGCCAACAACCCCGACCACGCCCAGGCCCTGGCCTATTTGGCCGACACCAATATGCGGTTGAGCCATCCCGAGGCTGCGCCGCCTCTGCTGGCAAAGGCCATCCGGATAGACCCGCGGATTGAACTGGCGCATCTTGACCTGGGCATTCTGGATGCCGATGCCGGGCACAAGGAAGACGCTCTGCGCGAGTTGAAAATTGCCGAAAATCTAAGTCCCAACGATCAGAATGTGCACTGGCGGCTGGCACGGTTTTATCAGACAACAGGGAGGAGAGACGAAGCAAAGGCGGAATTCGACAAGACCCGCAGTTTACAGAAGGCCGCCGACGAGACGATCTTCAAGAAGCTCCATGAAACCCAGGCCAAGGGCAAACCGGCAGAGGAAACGCCAGGCCTGACGATGGCCAAGTAAAAGCGCGCTCTGAATCCTTCAGATGCGGACCAGTGGATCTCCATGAGGCTGCGTTTGCGATCTTTCTTGCATCCGCCCAAAAGCCAAAGATACGAGTGAGCCATGCGGAACTTCCGCCTGGGCTGGAAGGTCATCCTGTGCACGGCTTCATGGCGACTTCCGGAGGCGTCATCCTTAGCTTACTTCGATAGTCCAGACTGCTTCGCCTTGCCGGTCTCGGGTGGGTTGGATGAAACTACACCCGCGCCTTCCCGCACATAGTAGAAACGATCCGCAATCAGATTAGTCAACGATTCAACCTTCCCATCCGGCCATAAGACTTCAGCCTTATCCACCCGCAGATGGTCGCCAAGGCCAAAGTGGATTCGAAGGTCGCTCTGGGACAGGTAACTGCCCCCGCTTATGACTTCGCCAAGCTGTACCAAGTCGCCAGCCGTCGCGCGCACGCGTGCATTCAATGCCAGGCGATTGCTCTTGACGCCTTCCAACTGAAAGCTGATCCAGTGGTTGTCAGGACCGCCTTCGGGACGCAGGATCATCGGCTGGCCCTTGAGATTCTCGACAACTGCTTCGAGTTTTCCGTCGTTGAAGAGATCACCTATTGCCATTCCACGGCTCACCTGCGGAATTTGAATTGCGGTTCCGGCCAATTTGCTGATGTCCTTGAACGTTCCATTGCGCTGATTCAGGAACAATAACTTCGGCTCAAGGTACTTGAGGCCCGAGGCCATCTCATCTACCTGTGGATACACGTGCCCGTTGACGATGAAGATATCCTGCCAGCCATCGTTTTTGAAATCGACAAAGGCATCGCCCCACCCCACATACCCCCGCGTACCTCTTCCAATTCCCGAGGGCACCGAAACATCCGTGAAGTTCATTCCGCCGTCGTTACGATAAAACGCGGCATATTCGTTGTCGAAATGAGAAATCAAGAGAGACATGCGCCCAGTGTGCATATAGTCGCCGAAGGCAATGCCCATATTGGCCTGCCTGGCGCCACTATCACTCAGTCCAACGCCTGATGGAAAGCTGACGTCCTCAAAAGAACCGCGGCCATCGCCCTGATAAAGATAATTTGGCTGGCCATCGTTGGTGACAAACAAATCCAGCTTTCCGCTATTTGCGAAATCCGACCAGATTGCCGTCAGTCCATAACGGTGCTCCTCATCCCCCACACCTGACTTTTTTGAAACATCGGTGAAAGTTCCATCCCGGTTGTTGTGGTAGAGATTGTCAGGAGAACCCTTCAGGCCGCGCGGCCCGCATTGGACATCGATGCCCATGTATTTGCACGATTCGCTGGAGCCGAATGCGGCCATATCATCCAGGTGAAAATCCACATAGTGCGAAACAAAGAGATCGGCCCAGCCATCACTGTCGTAGTCTCCAAAGGCAGCTCCTGTGGCCCACATGTGGTCGCCGCTCAACCCGGCTTCTTTGGTCACATCGGTAAACGTGCCGTCGCCATTGTTGCGATAAAGCACAACTCCGCCGAAGCAAGTCACCAAGAGGTCGGGCCATCCATCGTTGTTATAGTCTCCGACCGATGCTCCCATTGCCCAGCAGGGGTATCCCACCCCGGCCTTTTCGGTCACATCGGTAAACGTGCCATCATGATTATTGTGGAAGAGAGCGCTCCGCGCCTTCTGGCCATGAAGCGCCATCTCCACGCTCTGCGCGTTCGTAAAATAGATGTCGGGCCAACCGTCGCGATCATAGTCGATCAGTGCCACGCCTCCGCTCATTGACTCAACAATGAACTTCTGTTCGGGGCTTGAAAAATGTTCGAAGCTAATTCCGGTGGAAGCTCGAATATCCACAAGCTCCGGATAGCCCGGATTGGCTCCATTTGTCTGTTTTCCTGGGATGGTATTCGTGTTTCCCTGCTGCTCCAGCATCGGCGGCGCGACGGGAGGATGCGCTTGTCCCATGCCCGCGGGAGCCACACATGAGGCAAGAAGCACAGCGCACAGGCTGAAGAACCCTACTCCAGGTTTCTGCATTGAGATTCCTCCAGCCGCCAATCGCTTACCGCAACCGTTATTAACCTTGCTTGCCGGCACCAATTCGTTCAACATGCTTCCGAGAAAAAATAGAGTAACACTCATGAACAGAGGAATCCCGCAAAAAACAATTCTAAGACAGGCGCAGTATTGCTCGATCTGCTCGGTTGCTCTTGATTTCTGCAAGGTGTCGAAGACGCCACTGCCGATTCGGTGAACTACCCAGGGACAGGTGCTCCTGGACCCTGGGGCGTTTGAACTAAGCCTGCGGCGCGGCGGGTGCTGCGGCAGTGGTAGTCCCCCAGCCTTTTGGGCCGTTTAAGGTTTGGGTCACAAGGAGGTTTTTGTGACCCATCTTCGGCAGAAGATGCTGGACGAGCTCCAGCGTCGCAACTACTCACAGAACACAGTTAACACCTACCTGCACGCGGTAGAAGACTTTTGCAGGTACTTTCACCGCTCGCCAGACCGTTTGGGACCCGATCATATCCGACAGTATCAGGTCTATCTGTTTCGAGAGCGCAAGCTCCAGCCGGGGACGATTGCATTGTGCACCGCAACTCTGCGTTTTCTCTACGTCAAGACGCTGCGACGGCCGTATCTCCCCGAGCACATCCCTTTTCCCAAGCGCCCCAGGCAATTACCCGTCATCCTCAGTCCCGAAGAGGTTCAGCGGCTGATTGATTCAGCAGAGAACCTGATGCGCCGCGCCATGGTGATGACACTCTATTCAACCGGCGTTCGCTGTTCGGAACTGTGTCATCTCAAGGTCTCCGATGTCGACAGCGAACGGATGGTTATTCGCATCCATAAGGGCAAGGGCGGACGCGACCGCGATGTTCTATTGAGTCCCAAGCTGTTGGAGACTCTTCGCGAGTACTGGCGCTGGATGAAGCCCAAGACCTACCTGTTCCCAGGTACGGTGAACAACTGGCGGGCAGATAAGCCCATTACTCCGAAGGTGGTGTGGAAGGCCGTGAACGAGGCTGGTAAGCGCGCCGGCATCAAAAAGTGCGTGGCGCCCCATTTGCTTCGACACAGCTTCGCGACCCACATGCTTGAAGCCGGCGCAGACCTGCGCACCATCCAGGTTCTGCTTGGCCATGCCAAGATCGGTGATACCGCACTCTACCTGCATCTATCCAGACGGCATCTGCAGGCAGTTCCCAGTCCGCTGGAAGCCATCGAGATTTCAAGTCCCGATGATGTGAAGCGGTCCAGGAGGTTGATGAAGCGATGAGCCGGCCCACCCTCGAGGTGGCCGACATCGTCCGCGCAGTGGGCGACAGGTTCTGGGAAAAGCACAAGTCACACTTCGCATGGGTGCATCGCAAGGTGCTCGATGCCATCGTCCGGTGCCGCACCGCGGCACTGGGCGGTCATCGTGATCAGTGCGTCCGCTGCGGCCATCTGACCGCCTCTTATAACTCATGCCGCAATCGGCACTGCCCCAAGTGCCAGGGCACCGCGCGCGCAAAATGGCTGGCGGCGCGCTCGGCCGAGCTATTGCCTGTGCCGCATTTTCATATCGTCTTCACTTTGCCGCACGAACTCTCAGCCCTGGTCCTCCAGAACAAGCGGCTGCTTTACGACCTGCTCTTCCGCACCAGCTCAGCTTCGCTGCTCGAAGTGGCTCGCGATCCCAGCCACCTCGGAGCCGACATCGGATTCCTCGGCGTGCTCCATACCTGGGGACAGAACCTTCAGGTTCATCCCCACGTCCACTACATCGTTCCCGCTGGCGGCCTAGCCCTCGATGGTTCCAGATGGATCGACTCTTCGCGCCGATTCTTCCTGCCCGTCAAGCGACTCAGCCGTGTCTTCCGCGGCAAGTTTGTCGCGGAACTGAAGCAACTCGTCTCGCAAAACAAGTTGCAGTTCCACGGCTCGCAACAGTATCTGGCCGCTCCAGGCTGCTTCGCTACCTTCCTACGGCAACTGGTCCGGCAGGACTGGGTCGTCTACGCCAAGTCACCCTTCGGCGGCGCCGAACATGTTCTCAACTACCTGGCCCGCTACACCCATCGAGTAGCTATTTCCAACCATCGACTCGAAGCCTTTGAAAACGGACGCGTCTCCTTCCGCTGGCGAGACTATGCGCACGGCGGCAAGAACAAGATCATGACCGTTTCTGCAGACGAGTTCCTGCGCAGATTTCTTCTCCACGTGCTGCCCAGGGGGCTGGTCCGCATCCGCCACTTTGGGCTGTTCGCCAACCGCAGAAGGCAAACCGCCCTCGCACGCTGCCGCCAGTTGCTGGGCGCAACTGCGCGTACTGATCCACCAGCTGCAGCCAACCAGCTGCGCTGCCCCGCCTGCTCCGCAACCATGCTGGTCGTCGAACGATTCACCAGTGCTCAACTTTACTTCCAGCCCGACCCGAGCCTCACCAACACACCGAGGTGCAGCGTTGACAGCTCATAAAACATCCTTGGCCCACGATGCCTCTATCCCGATCGCCAGGGCATGCTGCGCATGCAACGCCGGGCTATGCCCGCAAGCTGCTCACGCACTCCGTATACGGCACTCGCGCACACCTTGCAGCACTCAACTCCGCTCACTGAAGGCGTTCGCCTCACGCGGTTGGCTCAGTTCCGTGCTCAAAAAACCATGATCGGCGCGACAGCAACATTGAAAGTACATAGGTAGATCACCGCATCCGCCGCAAACGCCGCAGTCTCAGTTCAAACGATCCTATCGAAACTGCCCCGCACCAATGCGCCGGGCTCAACCTCGCCTCCTCTGCCGGGGCAGTCCCGATAGGAACCTAACGTTTTCCGTTACTAATACTCCGATTGTGTGTCAACTAATTTATATTAAGACACTTACATCGATGATCAGCGGTATGCAGGTGGATGCCTATATGCACCTTAGTTCAAGACAAGAAAGCGGCAATGTCTACGTCATTTTTTCGAGGTCCGAAATTTGCCCACGCCGGCAAACTCCCAAGATGTTTCGACCGGCAAAAGGAGTTGGTACACTGCTGTGACCGAATGGCGCTTGAGAGAGACAGAGAAAATGCCGACTACACAAAAGGAACAACTGGCTGCTGAGGCCATCGATCGCTGGGAGGATTTCCAGGAGAGCCTTGCCTCAGTAAAGCGGAAATACCCCATCCATCAGTTTCAATCGTTTTGGTTAGCAACAAAACGCTATGCCGAATTAAGTAAGGGGGATGCTCTGATTCACAAGCGCGTCGTCGCCACGATCCACGGACTCGTCGATTCCCTTTCCGCGGAACGTAAGCGGGTTCCAAGCAACATTCTTCGGGATGCTGAGCGCTTAGAGTGCCTGCTCTTTATGGAATATGACCCGTGCTTCGAGGATGACGAACCGCCAGGACTGTGACGCAAAACTTGCTAAGCGGTAATTCACCAACAACTGAACATGGCCATTTGTCCGAGAAGCCGGTACGGCAACTTGCTGAAGACACAGATTGATCTGAATAGGCCAATGAGTGACTCACCCTGTCGTCAGTTAGATGGGTGCTGGGGACGACGGGACTCGAAGCCGCGACATCTGCCGCGCTAGAAAACCGTAACTCGCGGAAAGCAAGCTTAACAGATGGCTTCTTTTGCCACTTTGCCTTCAGTGCGGACGGGAGTCTCGTATTGGTTGAAACTGCCATGGACTTCTCATTTGACGCGGGTCGTGGACTACTCGACGGGTGAGTGATGCCTCCAATCGAAGCGCCTGCCGAGGATGCCCTTCACAATGAGATGGTCCGTACTTGCGGTGGGTCCAACTCCGACTCCGACGTTTATCTCCCATTTGGGCGAAGTGTTCAGGTCGGCGACAACGAAGATTTGCTGTTGTTGTTTATGCAATGAATCGAATGCCCCGAGGCGCCCATAATCGGCGTAATACTCGACGCCGCCGCTCACTACACGTGTGAAGTCATAGCTCACCTTTACGCCTGGAGAAAAGCCGAGCCCTTGATTCACGTCGGGGCCGTGCAAGGTGCGTTCCAGTGCTGGATTCACTGCAAAATACCACCGGCCTACGGTCTTATCTATGATGGGCCGAATCTCCCAGGTCCATGTATCAGGCGAGTAGACGGCGCGCTGGTAACCGACTTCGGTTGATAAACTGAGACCCACCGGAAGATGCCAGCTATCGGGTGCGCGGACACGGGGGCGTATGTGATCGCCCACCCACTGAACACCGTGACCATCCTGCTCGCTGGTGAAAACATAGAAACCGATCTCCGACCAGCTTGTAATGCCTTCAGTGAGTTCGAGCGTCTCATGCTCCTGATGATTGGTCGGAATAACGCCGTCGATGTAATACTTCTGACCTTCCGGAGTGAAGTTGGAGTGCAACTCAGCCATCAATGTCTTCGGCGCAACGGTGTCTGCCCCGTAAACCTGGATCTCATAGTTTCCTTGTGCGACGGCGGATCGCACGCACACAATAGCGGCCATCGCGAAAATCGCGTTGGCCGCGAGTTTGATCGTAGAGTTACGCATAATGGAACACCATCATGAATCCTCGATCCATGTGATCCTGCTGGTGACAGTGAAAAAGTGTTTTGCCTGGATTGTCGGCCACAAACTCTACCTCGACAGTTCCCCCCGCGTGTACCAGCACCACGTCCTTGCGCACACCTGCGATCTCACCGCTGTCCCCGATACGGCGGACCTCAAACGTGTGCCGGTGCAGATGCATGGGATGGTCGTCCATGCTTTTGTTCTTCATGACCAGGCGGTATCGCTGCCCGGTCTGCAGGATGGGAGAGTTGGAAGCTGTAGAGTTTTGAGGGTAGCTCAGGCCATTGATCCGCCAAAGCTCTTCGTTTCCGTGTCCCTGAAACCTGGAATCAAAATTCAGCTCGATTGCTTTTGTGTCTTGATGTTGTGCGGCATCGCCTGGAGCCGCGAACTGGCGATAGTTCCACTTCAGATCCTCAGGTTGCGTCCACACCGGCTTGCCCGCAGAGTTGGCGTATTCGATGACAATGCCCATTCCGCTGGCTTGAACATGCTTGCGGACCTCACCCAAGACCCATACGCCGGGATTGTTCATCTCGACGATGGCCGAGACACGCTCCGCGGGCGCGAGCCGAAGCATGGAGACAGTCTGAGCCTGGTCTACCGGATTTCCATCCAGCGCCACCACCTTGAAACTGTGGCCCGAGAACGAAATCCAGTGAACCTCTGTCGGGCTGCTATTGAGGATGTGCATCATGACGCGCTCGCCTTGTTTGATCTTTATTGGATCGCCAAAGCCGAGCATCTTGCCATTGATCGTTGCCACGTCGTAGACCGGGTTCATATAGCCGTCGTCGCTGCTCAACAATTGCCCGTTCCAGTCATGGAGTCCAAGGAAGATCTCCCGATCGTAGGCGGCGGCGTTGTCATGGGGTTCGATCAGCAGGAAACCGTGCAGACCACTGTATTGAGCCTTGGTGAGGTTCTTTCCCGCGAACGTATGTGTGTGATACCAGCGGAATCCTGCTGGTTTGGGCGTCATGGTGTAGCGCGTGGACGCACCAGGCGCGATCATTGGTGTGCCCTCTTCCATGGCTCCGTCAATATCCGCCGGCAGGTAGAGACCGTGCCAATGAACAATCTCAGGATCTTTCGTCCGGTTCCGAATCTCAACGGACTGCGATTTCCCCTCTCGCATACGGAACAACGGACCTGGAATCTGTCCGTTGTAAGCCATGGTCCGGATCTGATGCTTCGGCGAAGCTTCCAGTGTGTAAGGACCAATCTCAAGCATCACGTCGGGCGCCTCAGCCGCGCGGCCCGCGCCGGACAATGCGAGTGAGCCGATCGCCATTCCAGAAAGTTGAGTGAAACGTCTGCGTGTCAGTGTAGGACGAGACACGGAATTGGGCATATATCCTCGTAGCTCCAATTGGTTCCAAAGAAGACCAAGTGCGGTTGGAACGGAAAGGTCCTAGCCTGAATAATGCACGAAGCAGTATGGAGCGAAAGCCTGATGTGCTAAAAACATGTTGACTAGACAGTGTTTACGGCACAAAAGGACTTTCGCTTGACTGATTTTACCCCGGCACAGTGTGTGT
>Ga0302198_10003342_pt1 | contig 16212 bp, 13 predicted proteins | sample II_Bog_N2_2_FD_193521 | JGI IMG/M metagenome (GOLD analysis project Ga0302198, IMG submission 193521) | Peat permafrost microbial communities from Stordalen Mire near Abisko, Sweden - II_Bog_N2_2 | ecosystem: Environmental > Terrestrial > Soil > Wetlands > Peat | place: Sweden: Abisko... | reverse complement strand
ACAAGCCGAACCGCCTCTTGCTTGAACTCCAGTGTGTAACGTCCCCGCTTCGCCTTCGTCATCTTCGTGTCCCTTTCGCTATTAAACCAGCGAACTAAGGGATACGTTTCGCGGGGGCAAGGTCACTTTGAGCGAGCGTGGACGAGGACGTCCACGCTACAGCCGACCGGGAGGTTGGCGTTACTCCCCTCCTGTGTCACTCCCCTCCTGTGTCACTCCCCTAAATACATCATGCGCTCATTGGGCTTAATCCTACGCAAGGGAAATCGGCCGCTATCTCCCTCCTATCGCAGAGCGAGGCCCACGGATGACCGTGGGCCTCGCCGGTTGAAAATTGAACGCTCGATTCCTAGTTCTTCTTGGGTTCTTCCTTGGGTGCCGGTTTGGTTGCCGGCCTTGGTGCTGGTGCCTGATGAGCTGCAGGCGCCGGCTTAGGGGTTGGTGCAGGACGCGCTGCTGGAGCGGGACGAGCTGCTGGAGCGGGACGAGCTGCCGGTGCTTGATGAGCTGCCGGTGCCGGCCTGGGTGCTGGAGCAGGACGCTCTGCCGGTGTGGGATGAGCTGCTGGAGCAGGATGTGGTTGGGCTGCCTGGTGAGGTTGAGCCGCTGGAGCGGGGTGAGCCGGAGTTACGTGTTCAGGATGGGCCTGAGCCGCCGGAGCGGGGTGAGCCGGAGTTACGTGTGCAGGATGGGCCTGAGCCGCCGGAGCGGGGTGAGCTGGAGTTACGTGTTCAGGATGGGCCTGAGCCGCTGGAGCGGGGTGAGCTGGAGTTACGTGTTCAGGATGGGCCTGAGCCGCTGGAGCGGGGTGAGCCGGAGTTACGGGTGCAGGATGAGCCTGAGCCGCTGGAGCGGGGTGAGCCGGAGTTGCGGGTGCAGGATGGGCCTTAGCCGCTGGAGCGGGATGAGACGAAGCTGTGGGGGCAGCGGCGGTCTGCGGCTTGGCCGGTGGAAGTTTGAATCCCGCGGGCGGGGCGTGCTTTTCCGCAGGCAGCGGCTTGGCTTCGGCCAGGACTGCCGGGTGTCCGCCATTGTTTTTGACATACAGGGACTTGTTCGCCTTGGCGGCAGTCACGTGCTGGACCTGGTAGGTGGTGGGAGCTACGTGCTGATCGTGTGCGGCGACCAGTTCCTGCGGCGCCGGGGCATGCTGAACGCCACCGGGGCCTCCACTATAGGCAACGTGGTTATTGTTGACGATCGTGTTGGTGTTGACGATGGTAGTGTTGACGTAGACGTTGGTGATGACGGTCTGATTCACGCGCATGACCGCGGTGTTATAGGCAAACTGGTTTCCGCGCCACTCGCCGCCGGCAAAGCCGATGCCCATATAGCCGAAGCCGTAATTCACGCCGCCGTAGTAGCCGACGTGGGGACCCCAGTAGCCCTGGTGAAATCTGTAGTGGCCGCCCTCCCAGCCCCAGTAGGTGGGCGTCCACAGCGCACCCTCATAGGGAGCGGGCACCCAGGCACCGGGAACCCAGAAGTAGCCATCGTCGCCCCAGGCCCAATAGCCGGGGGTCCACAGCAGGTTGGGCTGCGGGCAGAGTGGCTGTTCATAGACCGGCAAGACCGGCGGCGCAATACCGATACTGATCCCGATGGAGATTTGCGCGAGCAAAGAGGCCGGAATCACCGACACAAACAGAGCAAGCAGAAGCAGACGTGCAGAGCGAAGCAATCGCATAGGAAGAACCTCCCTGTTCTTGCGTGCCTGCTCCGCGGAGGAAATTATCCCCCCGTGCGGAGCGAGGGCCTGGGTACGGGATAAAAATACCCCTGGCCCTCGCTCTGTTCTGGTCAATATCGCTCAGGGCGGCTTTGCTTATTCTGGTCAATATTGCTCAGTGTGGCTTTACTTTGACTTATTTGTTGCGAGCTTCCTGAAGTGAGTCTTTAGAAATACAGTTTTACCCTGCCAGAATGATGCAAGAGGACGAGGGCCCGGGCCGGAACGGGCTGGGGATAAGGGCCTAAATTTGCGCAAGATGGACGAGGAACAAACCGCAGGGGCTAAAGCCCGCTTTATTTTCAATAACTTGCGGAACGACTGAAGTCGTGCCCTGACGCTTCGTGCCTACCACGAGAGTTTTTCCGCAGCCTGTGAAGGCCGCCCCTGTTTTGCGGCGGTCTCAGGGGCCTGAAGCCCCTGAAACCTTCGTAAATGTCGACCTGTAACTGTAGTGAGTGTTAGTAGCGGTAACTTAGACCCATGCCGACCACTTTGCGCGCCTCAAGATTCACTGGAATCGAGATGGTGGGAGGATAGGGGGCAGGCAAGCCGGTGGGGAGGACGGCGGTGCCGATGTTTCCCGCCACTTGTCCCACACCGATGTCGAAGCTGAAGTGGGGATGCTCCGCCTGGGTGACGCGCACGGCGTAGTCCAGGGTGGTGGGAAGATGCACGCCAGCAGGCAGGAGGTAGCCCAGGTTCTTGGCCGTGTGCGGCTCCTGGGTGAAGCCAGCCGAAGGCACGATGGCCGTCTTCCACGGACCGGGGAGAGGGATACCGAGCCCGCCGAAAAGGCGTCCGCCAAAGCGGGTGCTCTGACCACCGATGCCGAAGATGGTGGCATTGGTCGCCTTCCAGCCGAGGTTGACGAGGAATGGCACGGGCGGCTTGATCCATGTCTTGGTGGCCGCAACATACACGTCGCCGTTGGTATTTGCCGTGTCGGAGCCGAGCCCCAGTGCCTTGTTCAGATGGCCGGTCACAAAGTGGTCTCCGGTGCGGACGATTCCGCCCACCGCCAAGCCTGGCGTCCAGGGGCCGAATTGTCCGTCCTTGACGGCCACCACCTTGCCGCTGAAGATGTTCATCCCGTCGTAGTTCCAGAGCTGGCTGAAGGCTCCTTGCGCGGGCACATTGCTGTCGCCGAGCAGGTGGAGGCTGCGCGTGTAGCCGACCTCGGCGCGATTGGCGAATCCTTCCGCGATGTTGAACGTCTGGATGTCGCCGATCACCTTTGAGGTGTTGATGAAGTGGTAGCCAACGGCTGGATGGGAAAATGTTTTGCCTTTGTCGGAGAAAACGACATAGGCAGTGGGGGTGAGGAACCCGCCGGTCTGTCCTTCCAGGGTCAGGTGCTGGGCGTTCATTTGCCGGGTAGAGAGCATGGCAACCGCGAGGCAGCCGCAGATAACGAGCTTGTGGAGAATTCTTGAGTCCACGTTCTTTCCACTCCATGGGAGGGCAGTTGACTGCCTCCGGTGATTTTTTGGTTTTCAGACCAGGCTGGTCCGGAGCTGCCGGTCTGGGCGGCATTTCCCTTAGAGGAAAGAAACCGCCATTTTGCGCAGTATCGCCAGGGGAAGATGAAGCGGAGAGCCGAACTCTAAAATCATCCTTCTTTTAACACAATTCAAGCAGGCTCGTCTTCTGGTTTATGCAAGTTTACGCGAGTGATAAACTCAGCCTATGCCCCGCGGTCTTTTTATCACTCTGGAAGGTTTGGACGGATCCGGTAAAACCACCCAGATCAATCGATTGGCCGCATGGCTGACGAAGCGTGGCCACGCGCACGTGGTGACCCGCCAGCCGGGCGGCACGGCCACCGGGGAACGCATCCGCGCGCTGGTTCTGGACTCCCGCGCCACGGGTCTGGCTCCCATGGCGGAGATGGCCCTGATGTTCGCGGACCGCGCCCAGGCCATCGCCGAGGTCATCGAGCCCGCGCTGGAGCAGGGCAAGATCGTTCTTTGCGACCGCTTCACGGACTCGACCGAGGCCTACCAGGGCGGGGGGCGGGAGTTGGGATCGGAAATCGTGCTCAAACTGGATCGGCTGCTCTGCGGGAATCTTCAACCCGACCTGACTTTGCTGCTTTTGCCTCCACTCGACCGCTCGCTGGCGCGCGCCCGGCGGCGCAACGACCGCGTGGCCGCCCAGACCGGGCAGGACGAAGGCCGCTTTGAGCTGGAGCAGGACGCCTTTCACCACCGGGTCTGGCAGAAGTACCGCGAAATCGCCGCCCGTTGCCCGGAGCGCGTGGTCCTGATTGAAGGCGACCTGAACGTCGGCGAGGTTCACGAGAAAATCGTGGCTGCCGTCGCCGAGCGGCTGCTGACCGCCCACCAGAGCGCCTGAACGGCGCGCTCGCAGCACGGGGAATTGCAACGAATGGATTACACCGCAGAAGTATTCGACCAGATCCAACTGCTATTCGGCGCCAATGGGTTTAATGACCACCAGCTGCATTGCGTTCTTCGATTCGAGCAGCCTCCGGACGGCGAAGTTCTGAAGAAAGCAGTCCTCTGCTCGATTGAGGCTATTCCCGTCCTGGGTGCCCGATACATTGAGGGAGCCAGACCGCGCTGGACAAGTCTAGATCCTGAAGATTTTGGCCGTGCCTTCGTGATTGCCCGGACGGAGATGGAGTTTGAGGATTTGCTCGTTTCTCCGACCGAAGGAAGCCTCGGACCCCAGGTCAGGGTCTGCCTGCTGAACTCTGGTCCTTTTGCCATCGCGTTCGTGATGAACCACATGGTGTGCGATGCGGCGGGATTCAAGGAGTATCTCTATTTTCTGTGCGGAATCTATTCGAGATTGCTGACGGAGCCGGGGTATCGACCCAGTGCAATCACAGGGGACAGAAGCACGCGCGGTGTACTCAAGCGCTTTGGCGTGGGCGTGAAACTGAAATCCCTGTTTCTGCAAAGCAACGAGAATAACCTTACCGGAAGCGTCCGGTTTCCAATGAGCGAAAGCGAGGCCGACCGGCCTTTCATCCTGACTCGCAGGCTGGTGCGTGAGAGGGCAGCGGCGCTCAAAGACTATAGCAGGGCAAAAGGAGCGACCCTGAACGATGTCCTGATTAGCGCCTATTACCGCTCTCTCTTTCAAATGCTCGCCCTGAGTCCCGGCACTGCAATCCAGATTCCAGTCATGGTGGATATGCGCCGCTACCTGGGTAAATCCGGAAGTTTCACCTCCCTCACCAATCTCTCTTCAACGGTACTGACGCAATTGGAGTGGAGGCCCGGGGAAGAGTTTGAAGCCACGCTCAGGAGGGTGAAGGCGATCATGGACCGGAAGAAAGGCAGCAACCTGGGCCTGAATGGATTCATCAAGCTCGACATTCTCTATCGGATACTCGGCAATGGAATCACCAATCGTCTCTTGAGATCGGTTCTGAAAAACCCCCTGATCTGCATGACGAACGTGGGTATCCTGGATTCGGCCAAAATCTTATTTGGCGATCTGCGCCCGCAGGACGCTTTTTTGTGCGGTTCGATCAAGAACAAACCGTACTTCCAACTCGCTACGAGCTCGTACGATGGGGAACTCACCCTGAGCGTCAACCTGCTGGGAAGCGCCAGCGACCGGAATCGCATCGAGTCGTTTTTTGACCGGATGGATGCGGAATTGCCCAGTTAGGAATTTCCGCGGCATCCGGTCTCTCAAACGGTCAAAGACCTACTTCTCGTCGGTAAAGATGGCCTCAATGGTCGTCTCAAACAGGCGCGCCAGTTTGAAAGCCAGGGGCAGGCTGGGGTCGAACTTACCGGTCTCGATGGCGTTGACCGACTGGCGCGAGACCTCAAGCCGCTCCGCCAGATCCGCCTGCGACCAGTTCCTCTCGGCACGCAAGACACGCAGCCGGTTCTTCATCGGTACCTCCACCTGACCACGCCATAGGAGATGCCCGCGAAGAGCCAGAAGAGCGGGTAGATCCATACGGGGTCCAGGTGAGGGATATGAGCGAAATCCTCCATATAGCCCCACGCAGTGGTCGTTGCAAGAATCCCTCCGGTGCCTCCGAGTAGAGACTGGACAAGCATATTGCGCTGGAACTCGTCTTTTTCTTCGTCCAGATAGATGCCCGTAGCGATCAACGCCCAAACGATAGGGAGCGCGGGAAGGGCAGCCACCAGGTAAGCGAGAATACCGTGGGGATGGCCAAGCCGAAAGACGAGAGCGGCAAAGATACAGAACAGAACAACCAGACCGCCGCTGACCCAGCACCGGAAGATAAACCGGCGTTGCACAGGATTGTTGACTGAACAGATCATGATTGGTCTCCTTTACTTAATGACAAATACACTTTACATATATCGCTTTGTTGTGTCAAGCCCACTTGTCATAATTTTCTTCGGTCGCACTATTTCTGCTGGACAATCATGGTTCTGTTCGCTTTACGCCTGAACTCGATAACCCGCCGATGCTCTAAACTCAAGTCGTGGGCTTTCAGGAGTTCCTCGGCAACACGCAAACCGTCAGTCATCTGCGCGAGAGCGTCCGCGCGGAGCGCTTTCCCCATTCGCTGATCCTGGCCGGACCGCGCGGGGCGGGCAAATACACGTTGTCGCTGATGCTGGCCAAGGCCTTCAACTGCCTGCATCCCACCGAGTCGGATGGACTGCCGGACTTCTGCGGCGTCTGCGCGAACTGCACGCGGATTGGGGACTCCAGCGATCTGGAAGCGCGCGTGGCCGAGGCCGTGGCCGCCCGCGAGGAGATGCGCGACACCGACAAGCGCGAGACACGCATTCTGATCCAGACCCACCCGGACCTGCTGATTGTGCCGCCCGACCCGCCGCAACTGCTGATCAAGCTGGGCCAGGTGCGCCAGGTCATCCACATCGCCAACTATCGGCCGCCGGTTGAGTTCAAGCGCACATTTACCATTTTCACTTCATCGGCCTTTATGAAAGAGGCGGCCAACTCGCTGCTGAAAGTTCTGGAAGAGCCACCCGAGCACACTTCGCTGATCCTGCTCACGGAGAACCCGCAGGAACTACTGCCGACGATTCGTTCCCGCGCCGTGGTGCACCGGCTGGGGGCGATTGCAGCTTCGGACCTGGAAGCCCTGCTGGCCCAGCGGCGTCCGGAGTTGAATTCCCGTGACCGCGCGCTGGCTGCACGCCTGGCCGAGGGCGCCGTGGGCCGTGCGCTCACCATTGACCTGGGTGTCTTCGTGGCCAGCCGTCAGGACGCGCTCATCCTGCTGCGCACCGCCCTGCGCGACCCCGACTACTCGCAACTGTTCCACGCCACCGAGAGCTACCGCGCCGGTGCCGACGGCCAGCAGAAGACGCTGAACCTGCTGCGCGCCCTGGGTAGCCTGATCGAGGACCTGCTGCTGGTAGTGGCCGGAACGCCGCAACTGATTCGCAACCTGGATCTCGAAGCCGAAATCGCCCGCATGGCCCAGGGGTTGAGTGTGGACTGGATCGACGGCGCTGCCCAGGCTTTGGTGAAGGTGGAACAGGGAATGCGCCGCAACCTTCTCCGCTCGCTCTCGCTCGACGCCATGGCAGTCAGCCTGGAAAGAGACTGAAGCAATTCCAAAATGGCTCGGGCCGTGCGGAAAATACACCCAGAGACCAGGCAGCGCATCTGCTTTTGGGGTAGAATCAGCGCAACTGCTCATCGGAAACTGGTGCTTCAGAGGCCTTCCCAGACCTCGCAGCCTCGGCTCCGGCGGCCGTAGAACGGAGCTCATCGAGTTCCTTCACGACGCCCTCTTCAGAAGCGAAATTGTGCTTGCGCGGAGAGGATGAAGCATTCGTTTCCCCTTTTGCGCCCTGCGCCTGCTCGACCTCTTTGCCTTGTTATTTCCCAGGAGGATCTACCGTGCGTGTTTCAACCACTCCGTCCGCCAAGGACAGGCAAGGTACCGACGCACCTGCCCACGCCCAGAGCCTGACCCAGGCCCGCGCCCAGGCCCCCAAGGAGTCGCGCATCTTCAGGAAGCCCTTCGCCCTGGCGCCCTTCCGCGTTTCGAACTATGGCGAGGAGCCGATCAGCACCCAAAGCCACGCCGAAGTCTTCTACCTGCAAAAACAGGTGCAGGCGCAGACGCCGATGGTGATTGTGCTGGATGACGGAGAGCGGGTGGAGGGCTGCATTGAGTGGTACGACCTGAATGCCATCAAGGTCCGCGGGCGCACCAAGACCCTGATCTACAAGTCGTCCATCAAATATATGCACAAGCTGGGTGAAGCGGGATCGTAGTCTGCTGTCCTTGGAACCGTTCTTCTGTTGGTGAAGAGTAGAGCGTGGACCGGGAGGTTGATTACATGACAGCGCCGGCTCCTTCGAGCCCGAGTAGACTGGTTGCTGCTAGACGCCCAGGAGCTCGGGAGAAGGAGCCTGGACCGGGAGGCGTTACTGGTTTGTGCTGCGATCGGATTGTCGGCGTTACTCGTTCGTGCTGCGATGAGATTGTCGGCGTTACTCTTTCGTGCTGCGATGCGAAGCTTTGCGCAGACGATCGCGCATAGCAGCGCCAATGCCTTCAGGCGGCGGCATCGGGCACAGAATCACCGTGCACCCCGCGCTGTCGAGCGCCCGCAGACCGGCGTAGAGAGCACGCGCCAGTTCCGCGGGAGCGACCCACCTTCCCCAGGCGAAAACCGCCGCGGCTTCAGCCGGCGCTGCCAGTTCGGTTGGCAGCATCACGCCAATGCGCTCCCCGGCCAACCCCTCGGCCGCCTCGGCGAGGCGCACATCCAACTCAGACAGTTGCGCGTTTCCTGGCTGCACCTCGATCAGCAGCAGCCGCGCTTTGGGGGCGTAGTGGCGCAGTCCCACACCGGGTGACGGCAGAGCTTCGGGCGGCGTTTCCTGGAGCGGGCTGGCGCTTCTGAACGACACGACCGGCCCCGCAGAGTCTCGAATCTGGACACTTGTGACCGCGCCCGGCCGGTAGATCACCATGGGGCTCTGGCAGGGGTCCAGCACCGTGGATTCGACGCCGTGTTCCGTGGGGCCGGCTTCCAGAATGGCGTCGATGCGCCCGTCCAGGTCCGCCAGTACATGCGCGGCCGTGGTGGGGCTGGTGTGGCCGAAGGTGTTGGCGCTGGGCGCGGCTACTGGAACGCCGGCTCTCCGGATGAGTTCGAGCGCCACCGGGTGCGCCGGCATGCGGATGCCGACCAGCGGCCTGCCTGCCGTTACCACGTCGGGAACGGCGCTGGTCCGCGGCAGCAACAACGTCAGAGGTCCGGGCCAGAAGGCTTCCATGAGCTTGCGCGCGGCTTCGGGGACGTCTTTGACCAGGCCTTCCAGCATGGAGATGCTGGCCACGTGGACGATGATCGGGTCCCAGCCCGGCCGCTGCTTGGCCGCGAAAATCCGCCCCACGGCCTCTGCGTCCAAAGCGTTCGCTCCCAGCCCGTAGACCGTCTCGGTGGGCAGGGCCACGAGGCCCCCGGCGCGGAGAATTTCGGCTCCGCGCTGCAACGCCTCCTGGGCTTCGGCAGTTTCAAGATGCGCCGGGTCCACGCTCAATCGCAGTGTCTTCACCCTCCTATTCTCTCCCCTCGCCGCAAGCCGCCGCCACCTGCCGTATACTCGGCTTTTACCATGCCCATCGAAACCGAAATCAAATTCCCTGTCGACGACCTGGCCGGCCTGACGCATCGGCTTGAAGAGGCGGGATTCCACCTGGAAACCCCGCGCAGCTTCGAGAGCAACGTGCTGTATGACACGCCCAAGCGCGAGATGCGCGCCCGCACCGAGATTCTGCGCATCCGCGACTACGCCGGCCACTGGCTTGTGACCCACAAGCGCCTGCCCGACGTGGGACCGGGAGAGGACCGGCACAAGCATCGCGTCGAGACGGAAACCCTGGTGGCGGACGGGGCGGCTCTGGAAGAAATCTTTCTGGCTCTCGGCCTGGTTGCCGCGTTCCGCTATGAGAAATGGCGCACCGAGTGGTCCGATGGCGAAGGCCACTGCGTGGTGGATGAGACTCCTATTGGGAACTACGCGGAGTTGGAAGGCTCGGCGGAGTGGATCGACCAAGCTGCCGCTCGGCTGGGCGTGGCTCACTCCCAGTACGTGACCCTGAGTTACGGACGGCTCTTCGACCTGTGGCGGGAAGAGCACCATTCCGCTGCCGAGGACCTGACGTTTGCGGCTGTCCAAGGGGCGGAAAAATCAGGTCTGGAGGGAGGCGGGGTTTCAACCCCCGCATAAACCCGGCAAAATCAACAGGTCTGTAGCCCCAGAGGGCTTTGCCTAAAAAGTCGCGAAAACGGCCGTCTTGCCCAAAAAGTCGAGTGACAGTGATACAACCGGAACGGCAGAAATTCGGGAACGGTTCGGTTGGGGTTCGCGGTCTCCCAGGTGCCCAAAGGCGAGGCACCTGGGGCACCCATCTTCAGTGGTTGTTCTCACTTCTCCCGGTTTCTGGGCCACCCGCCTTCGTGAGCAAATTCCAAGAATAGACTCATGGAGTTCCTTTTCCTGTCGATAACCCTAGTGAGAAGTTTGTAACCCACTGGGGGGCTGATGAAGAGGAAATTCGCTGAGAGTCGAGGGAAAGGGTTGCACCTTGTGGGGGTGCGACTCATGCAGGTGTGCGCGCTGGCGCTGGTGGTGGCGCTGGCGCTTCCGGCCAGGGCGGCGGACGAGCGGGGCGTGAAGTCGAGGGTCGCTCCCATTTATCCGGAGATCGCCAAGCGCATGAGAATTGGCGGCGTGGTTGAGGTCGAAGCTACGTTGAACGCCGACGGCAAAGTGACCGACGCGAAAGCGGTCAGCGGAAGCCGCGTTCTGGCGCTGGCCGCCGAAGAGGCGGTGCGCAAGTGGAAATTCGAATCAGGTCCCGGTCCGTCGAAGGTGACGGTGCAAATCAATTTTGCGCTCAGTCAGTAACAATTCTCCTGCTGATGTGGCGTACAAGCGTGGACCGGGAGGTCCACGCTACAGCCGAGCGGGAGGTCGGCTTTACTGGTTCCTGCGGCTATTGACGATGGAGATCACCAAAAAACAAGTGAGGGCGGGAAATTTCCCCGCCCTCGCTTGTTTTGCTCGTGATTGCGGTGCGGTTTACTTTTCCGCGCCGTGGCACTTTTTGTATTTCTTGCCCGATCCGCAGGGGCAGGGGTCGTTACGGCCCACCTTCTCGCCGGTACGGCGCTGGTTGGGCTGGCTCCCATCCCCGCCGGCGCCGGCCCTGGTGGCCGCATCCAGGTCGCGCTGCTTCTTGCGGTGAAATTCCTTTTCCAGCTCGTCGATGGTGGTGGAAGCCTTGCGCGTGGGAATCGCAATCTCGCGTGGCTCGGCGTCCAGCGTTTGCGGCCGGGCGGCGCTGGCGACCGGGGGAGCCTTGGGAACCTCGCGGCGCACTTCCGGAGCGGCGCTAATCGGCTGGCCATCGGGTCCAAGAATCTGCATCCGGAAGAGGAACCGGACCGTATCCTCCTGGAACTTGAGCATCATGGCTTCAAACATATCGAAGGATTCGCGCTTGTATTCGACCAGCGGATCGCGCTGCGCATAGCCGCGCAGTCCGATGCCTTCCTTCAGGTGGTCCATCGCCAGCAGGTGGTCTTTCCACAGGCCGTCGATGACGCTCAGCATGACCATCCGCTCGTGATAGCGCATGGTTTCCGCGCCTAGAATCTTTTCCTTGGCCGCGTAGTGCGCCTTCAACTTGTCAAAGATGGCGTCGCCCAATTCATGGCGGGCGAGTTCGACGGGCTTGATGCCTTCCGCTTCCAGGCTGAACCCGAACTGCTCCACGAGCTTGGCCGAGAGCCCCTTCACGTTCCACTGGTCGGGGCGCACCTTTTCGCCGACAAACTCGTCCAGCGCGGTGCTCAGAATTCCGCCGACATAATCTTCCAGAATCAGCTCGCGCTGCTCGACGCCCTCCAGCAGTTGGCGGCGCAGTCCGTAGACGGCTTCGCGCTGCTTGTTCATCACGTCGTCGTATTCCAGCAGGTGTTTGCGGGATTCGAAGTTCTGTGATTCCACGGCCTTCTGGGCGGCCTCGATGCGATTGGAGATCATGCGCGACTCGATGGGCACGCCCTCTTCCATCCCCAGCCGTTCCAGCAGGGTACTGACCCACTGCTTGGCGAAGATGCGCATCAGGTCGTCTTCAAGCGAGAGGTAGAAACGCGATTCGCCGGGATCGCCCTGGCGCCCGGCGCGTCCACGGAGCTGGTTATCGATGCGCCGCGACTCGTGCCGCTCGGTGCCCAGAATGAACAGGCCACCGGCTTCGATTACTTTTTCGTGCTCGTCGTGCGCCGTCTCGGCGTGGACCTTGTAAACATCGGCCCAATCCGTGTTGGCAACCTCGAACTCCTGGCCCTGGTAGTAGAAACGCAGGAACCCGGCCGGGGCCATGGGGTTGATGGCTCCCTCGTTGGCGCTGATGGCGCGCGCATGGCCCTTCTTCACCAGTTCCTGGCGGGCCATGAACTCCGGGTTGCCGCCCAGAAGAATATCGGTACCGCGGCCGGCCATGTTGGTGGCGATGGTGACCATGCCCAGCCGTCCGGCCTGGGCCACAATTTCCGCCTCGCGCTCGTGGAACTTGGCGTTCAGCACCACGTGGCGCACGCCCTTGCGCTGCAGGATTCCGGAAAGCCGTTCGCTCTTTTCGATGGAGGTGGTGCCCACCAGGACCGGCTGCTGTTTCTCATGCAGGATGGCGATGTCGTCGGCCGCGGCCTTGTATTTTTCCTTCTCTGTCCGGAAGACCACGTCCGGGTTTTCCAGGCGCCGCATCAACTTGTTGGTGGGAATGACGACAATCTCGAGCTTGTAAATCTTCTCGAATTCAGCGGCTTCGGTTTCGGCCGTGCCGGTCATGCCACTGAGCTTCCGATAGAGGCGGAAGTAGTTCTGGAAGGTGATGGTGGCCAGCGTCTGGTCTTCCTTGCGGATGCTGACGCCCTCCTTGGCCTCGATGGACTGGTGCAGTCCGTCGGACCAGCGGCGGCCCGGCATGAGGCGGCCGGTGAAGGTGTCAACGATGATCACCTCGCCATCCTTGACCACGTAGTCCACATCGCGCTTGTAGAGCGCGTGCGCCTTGATGGCCGTTTCGACGTAGTGCTTGAGTTCCCAGTTTTCCGCGTCGGCAATGTTGCCGATGCCCAGCGCCTTTTCAATGGTGACCCAACCGTCGTCGGTGACGCCGATGGTGCGCTGTTTCTCGTCCACGATGTAGTCGCCGGAGAGGAATTTTTCGCCGTCCCCAAGCTGGATTCCCAACTCCGCCTGGCGCTTGTGGTCGATCGATTCGATCTCCTCGCCCTTGACCAGATCGGGAATGATCTTGCGCGCACGGGCATACTTGTCGGTGGTCTGGTCGGTGGGGCCGGAGATGATCAGGGGCGTCCGGGCTTCATCGATAAGGATCGAATCGACTTCGTCGACGATGGCGTAGTAGTGCCCGCGCTGCACGCAATCTTTTATTTCGAATTTCATGTTGTCGCGCAGGTAGTCGAAGCCGAACTCGTTGTTGGTTCCGTAGGTGATGTCGGCCGCATAGGCCGCGCGGCGCTCGTTGTCGTCCAGGTCGTGGACGATGACGCCGACGGAGAGCCCCAGAAACTCGTAGATCTTGCCCATCCACTCGGCATCGCGCTTGGCCAGGTAGTCGTTGACCGTGACCACATGCACGCCGTGACCGGCCAGGGCGTTCAGATAGCAGGCCAGCGTGGCCACCAGCGTTTTTCCTTCGCCGGTCTTCATTTCGCTGATCTTGCCATCGTGCAGCACCATGCCGCCGATCAACTGCACGTCGAAGTGGCGCATCTGCACGGCCCGCCAGCCGGCCTCGCGCACCACCGCGAAGGCTTCGGGCAGAATCTCGTCCAGAGCCGCGCGCTCGGTGGTTTTTTTGGCGTCCGCGTCGGTGATGCCTTCGAGCCGGGCCGCAATTCGCTCCCGGAACTTCACGGTCCTGGCGCGCAGTTGCTCGTCCGTAAGCTGCTTCGTATCTTCTTCGAGGGCGTTAATGGTGGCGACAACCGGCATCAGCCGCTTGATCATCCGCTCGTTCGCAGTACCAAAAACTTTGGTCAGGGCTTTATCGAAAAACACAGGGATCTCCGTTTACCAGTGTAAATGGTGGAGGCGTAAAGGGCATCGCCAAGGCCGGCTCGCGGAACCGCTGAATCGGACGCCTTCCCCTTACAATGGAAGCAGAAGTGGAGTCCACCCGGCCGATGGCGGAAGAAAAGCGAAAGAAATCCGGAAAAATCGATGAAGACCCGGTCGGCAAGGTCTACGACTCGCGGCTGATGCGGCGGCTGGGCCACTACTTGCGCCCCTACTGGATTCAGGCGACCATTTCCACCCTGGCCGTCAGCTTGAAATCCCTGAGCGATGTTCTGGGGCCGTACCTGGTGATGGTCGGCATCGACCGCTATCTGGCCCCCGGCGGCGCCAAAGCTGCCAGTTCCCCGAGCCTTCTGGCTCACTGGCTGAGCAGCGCCAACTTTCTGAACCGGATTCTTCCCGCCGATCCTGTTCTGGGCATCACCCGGCTGGCCACTTTCTATATGGCCGCGCTGGTCTCGGCCTATCTCTTCCAGTTCATCCAGACCTACCTAATGCAGTGGACCGGCCAGAAGCTGATGTTCGACCTGCGCCGCGATATTTTCCGCCACATGCAGCGCATGCACATCGGGTTCTTTGACAACCACGCGGTGGGCCGCCTGGTGACCCGGCTGACCTCCGACGTGGACGCGATCAACGAAATGTTCACGGCCGGCGTGCTGGCCATTGTGGATGACTTTTTCAACCTCGCCATCATGGCCGTGGTGATGCTGACCATCAACTGGTGGCTTTCGCTGCTGGCCTTCGCCGTGCTGCCGCTGATTCTGGTGGTGACCCGCCTGTTCCGCGACTCCGTCCGGGAGAGCTTCCGTCGCGTCCGCGCCGCCATTGCCCGCATCAACAGCTTTACCCAGGAACACATCTCGGGGATGAGCGTGGTGCAGCTGTTCAACCGCGAGGAGCGCGCTTTCAAGGACTTCGAGGCGGTCAACGAGCTGCACATGATCGCGTTCAAGGACACGATTTTCGCCTACGCGCTCTACTACCCTACGGTCGAACTGCTTTCGTCCATCGCCATTGCGCTGGTCATCTGGCGGGGCGGATTCGGCGTGCTGCATGGCGCGGTGACCCTGGGCGTGCTGGCCATGTTTATCCAGTATTCGCAGCGCTTCTGGCGGCCGATCCAGGACCTGAGCGACAAGTACAACATTCTGCAATCCGCCATGGCGGCCTGCGAGCGCATCTTCAAGCTGCTGGACACGCCGCCGGAGATCTTCTCGCCGGCGCACACGGTGGAGGGTGACGGAAGCAACCGCATCGAGTTCCGCCACGTCTGGTTCACCTATCAGAAGTTGACCCCGGAACAGCAGGCCGCCGTGGGCCACGCAATCGATGCCCAGAACAGCGGCGCAAATTCCAAGGCAGCGGAATTGTTGGCGGCAATGAAGGACATCGAGTGGATTCTCAAGGATGTCTCCTTTGTGGTCGAGCCGGGGCACTCGGTGGCCATTGTAGGCCACACCGGGGCGGGCAAAACCACCCTGACCAGCCTGATGATGCGCTTCTACGACGTGACCGCCGGGCAGATTCTGATTGATGGCGTGGACCTTCGCCAGCACGAACTGACCGAGCTGCGCCAGCACTTTGCCGTGGTTCTGCAGGACCCGTTCCTCTTTACCGGCACGCTGGCCGAGAACATTCGCCTGGGCAACGAGGCGATCACCGAAGCCGGGCTGCGCCAGGCCGCCAACGACGTGAACGTGCTGGACTTCATCGAGAGCCTGGCCAACGGCTTCGACGAGCCGGTGCAGGAGCGCGGCAACTCGCTCTCCACGGGCCAGAAGCAGCTCATCAACTTTGCCCGCGCGCTGGCCTACAATCCCCGCATCCTCATCCTGGACGAGGCCACTTCGAGCGTGGATACGGATACGGAGCTGCGCATCCGCGGCGCGTTGGACCGGATGGTGGAAGGCCGCACCAGCGTGCTGATCGCGCACCGGCTTTCGACGGTGCAGCGCGCCGACTCGATCCTGGTGATGCACAAGGGCACGTTGCGCGAGATGGGCACGCACCAGGAACTGCTGGCCAACCGCGGCCTCTATTGGAAGCTTTACCAGTTGCAATATAAGGACCAGGAGAAGGGCGTCGCGGGCCATGCCATCGCCCAGCCCTCCATCGCTTCCGCGGACTGAAAAGGCCCGGGCCTAAAGGCCGTGGAAAAGCCTCGAATTCGCGCAAGATGGCCGAGTATCATACCGCAGGGGCTAAAGCCCTCGTTATTTTTCAGCAACTTGCGGCACGACTGAAGTCGTGCCCTGACGCTTCGTGCCTACCTAGCCGCGATTTCTCACACGGATCGATTCTGTGGGGGGCGGTGGATTTTGGCAGGGGTAGAGAGCGATGAACGGCTGGCAATCTGCTCGGCGATAGGTTCGGCGGGTGTTTCGAAGGGCTGATTT
>Ga0302198_10003311_pt1 | contig 16310 bp, 11 predicted proteins | sample II_Bog_N2_2_FD_193521 | JGI IMG/M metagenome (GOLD analysis project Ga0302198, IMG submission 193521) | Peat permafrost microbial communities from Stordalen Mire near Abisko, Sweden - II_Bog_N2_2 | ecosystem: Environmental > Terrestrial > Soil > Wetlands > Peat | place: Sweden: Abisko... | reverse complement strand
GTCGGCAAGAATGGGCCGCATCTGCTCTGTGCCCCGGCAGCGCTCCAGCGTAGTGGCAAGTTCGACCTCCAGATGGACAAGCAGCGTTCCCGGCGCGGCGAGCAGCAGCGAGCGGGTAGCAGCATGCTCGATTGCTCCTCCGCCAAGCGCCAGAACCAGCGCTTCGCCGGCAGCCAGGCTGGCAATCGCCGCGTGCTCGCGCTCCCGAAAAGCAGCTTCGCCGTGACGGGCAAAGAGCTCGGCGATGGTCACGCCGGCCTCGGCTGCAATCACGTCGTCCACATCGACAAAGCTCCATCCCAGTCGTCCGGCGAGCAGCGGACCGACCGTGCTCTTGCCCGACCCCATGAACCCGGTAAGAACAATGCGGCGCGGTGATCCTTCGACCTTATTCTCAATGGTCATCTAGATTCCCCAGTCTCGGAACAGCCTGATTCAGCCTGACGACTCCGCTCGAATTCATCCCTCAAGGCCAAACCTGCTCGCGAGCGCCTTTGCTTTGTAACAGGGCACGACTTCAATCGTGCCGAACGCTTCAGCAAAATGAACGTGGGCTTCAGCCCCTGCGGTGCGTGCCTTCGGAACAGTACTCTCTATTCAGTATTCCGCGCTTCCCAATACCGAAATCATTCCTTTCAGTATATGAAACCGGCTCAGCCCCCCCCCCATTCACCCCACCACCATCACCACAGCCCCCGCCGTAATCAGCAGCCCGCCCAGCAGCGCCGGCGCGGTCAGCTTTTCACCCAGCAGCAGCCATGCGAACACCATCACCAGCGGCACGCTCAGCTTGTCCAGCGGAGCCACGCGCGAGGCAGGTCCCAGTTGCAACGCGCGAAAGTAGCACAGCCACGACAGGCCCGTAGCCAGCCCGCTCAGCCCCAAAAACAGCACGGTGCGGCGATCAAGCGAGCCAATCTCGCCAAATAGGCCAACCCCGGGCTTGCCCAGCGCCAGCGCAATCCCCCAGGCAAAGACCACCACCACGCTGGTGCGCAGCGCCATGGCCAGGTTCGAATCCACATGCGCCACGCCCACCTTGGCCAATAGCGCCGTTGCGGCGGCAAAGACCGCTGACAGCAATGCCCATCCAATCCAGCTCATGCAAGCAATGGTACAGGCGGGTGGCGCACCTTGAGTTTTTGCGATCTTGACGAGTTACTAACCGGGGGTGGGCGGATTCAAGGGTGGGATACCGCCAACCTCAATCGGCATCTTCCCGGCGGCTCCACGGGCGGGTGGCGCGCCCTGGCTGGGCTGAAAAACCGCAAGACTGGGTATGGTCGAGTTTCCGGCGTTACTCGACGGGTCAGCTTGGAATGGTCGAGATCGAATCGCATTGGACTGCGTTCCGGAGGGGGAATCGACTGCCAGAACAGCTCCGCAACAGTCAGGAGGACGGTTGAGGTTCGTGCTCTCCCACCCTTCGCCAGAAAGAAGCGAAGGATGGGGCACCCTCCAGTGGTGGGTTATGCAAGGGAGCGCCACCCGCCATAGACCCCGGTGCTAAACTCAGCAATATCCATGGCTGCTTCTCATTCCCCCCATTCGCCCCACTCGTCTTTGCCTTCCGCCTCTTTGAGCGAAGCACGAACAGCGCTGTTGAAGCGCGCGGCGCGGGCCGCCATGGACTATCTGGAAGGCGTGGACGCGCGCGGGGTTGCGCCGAAGCCGGAGGCCGTAGCGGCGCTGAGCGCGCTGCGCGGGCCGCTGCCACCGGGACCGACCAGCGCAGAGGCGGTGCTGCATCTGCTGGATGCTTATGGCTCCCCGGCTACGGTTGCCAAGAACAACGGGCGCTTCTTCGGATTTGTGAACGGCGGCTGTTTGCCGACGGCGCTGGCGGCGAGCTGGCTGGTGAGCGCGTGGGACCAGAACGCGGCGTTCTATGTGCAGTCGCCAACGGCGATTGTGCTGGAAGAGATTGCGCTCGAATGGGTGCGGCAACTGCTGGGCCTGCCAGAGGGCACAGGCGGCGCGGTGGTGACTGGCGCTACCATGGCCAACTTTACCGCTCTGGCCGCGGCTCGGCACGCACTGCTGGAGCGCGCCGGCTGGGATGTGGAAGGCGACGGGCTGTTTGGCGCGCCTCCGATCACGGTGGTGGTGGGAGAAGAGGCTCATGCTTCCGTCACCAAGGCGTTAGGATTGCTGGGCCTGGGACGCAAGCGCGTGGTGCGAGTGCCGGTGGATGGCCAGGGACGGATGCGGGCCGATGCGCTGCCTCCGTTGGACGGGCGGACCATCCTCTGTTTGCAAGCGGGCAACGTGAACACCGGAGCCTTCGATACGGCGGCGGCGATTTGCCCCGTGGCGCGGGCAGCCGGGGCCTGGATACATGTGGATGGAGCCTTCGGGTTGTGGGCCGCGGCATCGCCGGAGTACCGGAAGTGGACCAAGGGATTTGAGCAGGCCGACTCCTGGGCGACCGATGGGCACAAATGGCCCAATATCGGCTACGACTGCGGCATTGCGCTGGTGCGTGAGCCTGCGGCGCTGCGGGCGGCCATGTCGATTCAGGCGTCGTATCTGGCCCTGGGAGAACACCGCGAGCCTTCCGACTACAACCCGGAACTTTCGCGGCGGGCGCGCGGGGTGGAGTTGTGGGCTGGGCTTCGGTCACTGGGCCGGTCGGGAATGGCGGAGATTGTGGAGCGGACCACAGGCCACGCTAGGCGGTTTGCCGCCGGGCTCAAGGCTGCCGGGTTCCAGGTGCTGAACGACGTAGTCATCAACCAAGTCCTGGTTTCTTTCGGTACGCCGGAGCGGACGCTGCGGACGATTGCGCGCTTGCAGGCGGAAGGCACCTGCTGGTGCGGGTCGACCGTGTGGCAGGGGCAGACGGCCATGCGCATCAGCGTGTCGTCATGGGCCACCACGAGGGAAGACGTGGATCGCAGCCTTGCGGCAATGGTGAAGGCGGCGCAGGAGTGAGGTTGCCCCCTTTGCGGATTCTTGAAAAAACGGTCTCTCTTTCCATTTCTATCCGGGTTTTGTTCGTCATGACGAAGCCCTCTCTCTTGAGCGATGAATAAAGTGACTTGCGTTCAGTCCGCCCTGCGAGGCATTACCAGGGCCTGTTCACACTACTGGTGTGGATGGCCAATTTTCCCGATTTCTGCGTCGATCGTCGTTAGCAGACACCCGGTATGCGTCACTCCTCACTCCTGGAACTCGAAAAAATTGGCTCCCGGCGCCACCGCGCCAGTAGTGTGAACAGGCCCTAAATATGAGCAGACTTCAGATCAATTCATGGACATTGATTCCCGGCCTCGAACGTCAGTTGCTTCTCGGATCGTACCCAGGAGCTGGCGTCAGTTTCAGCGCGACTAGAACCTCCAGCAGCGTAGCCGAGTTGCGAACGCTTCCCGAGAGGATGGAAAGCGCCTCCGAGATGGGGGCATGTTGCTCCGCCAGCACGTCGAGGCTTTCACTCACTTTGCGGAGCTTCTTTGCTTCTTGCAGAATCTCGTTTGCGGGCATCGGCAACGCGCCTTTTCGGGGTCTCGCAGGAAGCTGGACCAGCCTTTGGAACGACCGCGCCGCTTCTTCTCTACGCATCATCCTAGAAGCGTCGCAGGTCAGCGTCTGCTCACATTGGACCACCGCAAGAAGCTCCTGGCGCTGAATCTTGCCTTTGGAACCTGGAGGCGCACGGGCAATCGCCTGGACGTTCTTTATTGCCGAAGCTGATTCCAGGCCGCGCTTTTCCACCTACCACACGCAATTGCTCCCGGAAGGAGCCAGGGAAAATAGCCCAGGATGGAGCGCAGCGCAATCCTGGGATTGCGTCCAAGATAAGACCTCCCGTCCCGTAGGGGCGGTGCGCGCCCTGGCCACACTCTTTTTCTTTGTTCATGCCATTGCCCTGCCTGGCGGCGCAGGGTCACGGCCAAAAGCCCATCGCCGCTGGTACAATTTCCGGCATGGAAACCATCCAGTACAACCTGCCGCAATCTCGCATTCCACTTGCCTGGTATAACATTGCCGCCGATCTGCCCAAGCCGATGGCGCCGCCTCTGCATCCTGGCACGCTCCAACCCATCGGCCCCGCCGACCTGGCCCCGCTGTTTCCCATGGCCCTGATTCTTCAGGAAGTCAGTACTGAACGCGAGATCGAGATTCCCGGCGAAGTGCGTCAGATTTACGCGCAGTGGCGTCCCGCTCCGCTCTATCGCGCCCGCCGCCTCGAGCAGTCTCTGGATACGCCCGCCCATATCTACTACAAATACGAGGGCGTCAGTCCCGCCGGCTCGCACAAGCCCAACACCGCCGTCCCGCAGGCTTACTACAACAAGATGGAAGGCACCAAGCGGCTGTCTACTGAGACCGGAGCGGGCCAGTGGGGATCGTCCCTGGCCATGGCCTGCGCTTTCTTCGGTCTGGAGTGCAAGGTCTATATGGTGCGCGTCAGCTATGACCAGAAGCCCTATCGCCGCGCCATGATGGAAACCTTCGGCGCCAAAGTCACCGCCAGCCCCAGCATCGAGACTGAGTCCGGCCGCGCCATTCTGCGCCAGCATCCCGACTCCAACGGCTCCCTGGGCATCGCCATTTCAGAGGCCGTGGAAGTGGCCGCAAAGGATCCCAACACCAAGTACGCGCTGGGCAGCGTGTTAAATCACGTGCTGCTGCACCAGACCGTCATCGGCCTCGAAGCCATCGAGCAGATGGCCATGGCCGGCGACGAGCCTGACATCATCCTGGGCTGCGCCGGCGGCGGATCGAACTTTGCCGGCCTCACCATGCCCTACATCGGCCGCAACCTAAAGGGCCAGAGCCACGCCCGCATCGTTGCCGTGGAACCCTCCGCCTGCCCCACCCTCACCAAGGGCAAATTCGCCTACGACTTTGGCGATACCGGCCATCTGACTCCGCTGGTCAAGATGCACACCCTGGGCAGCAACTTCATGCCTCCCGGTATTCACGCCGGCGGATTGCGCTACCACGGCATGGCGCCGCTGGTCTCGCACGTCATGGACCTGGGCTTGATTGAGGCCACATCGGTGCAGCAGTTGGATGCCTTCTCCGCCGGCATTCAGTTTGCCCGCGCCGAGGGCATCATTCCCGCGCCGGAATCCAACCACGCCATCGCCGCCGCCATCCGCGAAGCCCTGGTTGCCAAGCGGGATGGAGAGCAGAAGACCATCCTCTTTGGCCTCAGCGGACACGGGCACTTCGACATGCAGTCCTACATCGCCTACCAGGCCGGGCAGTTGGAGAACTACGACTATCCCGCCGAGGAGATCGCCATGGCCCTAGCCGGCCTGCCCTCCGTAGGCTGAAGCCGAACGAGTGGGAATGGAAAGAGGGGTGCCCCAGGTCTAAGAATCCAGACCTGGGACTCGACAAACTGTTTCATAAAATTTGGTACGATTCTGGCGAATCTGTGCCTATGGCTAATCTGTGCCGGTGAGACTCTTCCGGGTTACCAGGATCAACCATGGCAGACGCAGCGCCTATTACCGGCAGGAGCAGGCCCTCCCACTTGACGCCGAGTTCCCGTTCTGGTGCGCCCCATGGATCTTTGCTATCCACGGGATTGTCGGAACATCAATCTTCGCAATCATCGCGGCCCTTGCGGTTGTGCTCTACTTCCTCGTTAACTGGCTGGCGGCCGACCGAATAAGCGTCAACAATCCGTCCTTCCGCTTGGCCAAGCGATCTGAAAGGGCGCGGCCTTTTGAGGTTTGAGCGGCCTGCATGAGACCCTGCGGGCCTCACGATGGACTGCCTCGGAAATGGCGTTACGGTATGCGCTTGCGCGCTCGATATTCTCATAAAATCAAGACAATAATGTAGTTATCCTCGCTCTTCAGAGAAAACGCTTGCTCATGAAGCGGCTGAGCGTTGCCAGTTCTCCGACAGAAAAGTGTTGACATCTGTATCCCAAGGGTAGTACGAATGTTTCGCCTTTGAAATAATCCCCTTATCGAATTTTGGCGCTATGAAAACTGGTTGCTGGGGGCCGTCAAGGGTCAACAATTTGGGAGGGAAAAAGGAATGTCTATCTTGCGACGCTTCACCGCGATGGCACCGCTGTTTTTCTTGGCGCTGCTCAGCTTGAGCCCTGCGCTCCATGCGCAGCTCTCCACTAGGGCAACCATCACCGGGACCGTGACGGATTCCACGGGAGCGGTGGTGCCAGGTGCAACTGTGACCATCACCAACGACTCGACCAAGGTGGCAATCGTTACAGAATCGAATGGCGCCGGCGTCTATGTCGCGCCTGACCTGAACGTCGCGACTTATTCGATCCGAGTTACCAAGGCAGGGTTCAAGAGCCACACGGTGACCGGCGTCGAGCTGCATCCCGCGACAACGGCCACCGTGAACGCAGCGCTCGCGGTAGGCGCCACCACGCAAAACGTTACAGTTGCGGCAGTTTCCACTGAAGTGGAAACGACTACTTCCGAGGTTTCGGCTGATCTTGACAGCGATGAGGTGAGCACCCTGCCCATGAATGGCCGCAACTACCAGGGCCTGGCGGTCATGATGCCGGGCGTGACGAACCTGCAGCAAGGCTCTGCAATGACCACCGGCGGTCGCTCCACCAGCAGCCAACTCTCGATCAACGGCCTGGACGTGGCACGCAGCTTCTATGTGCTGGACGGCGTGTGGAACGAGAACACAGGCAACATGACGCAGACTTCGGTGGTGCCTAACCCCGACTCCCTCGAAGAGGTGCGCGTGCTTCAGAACAACTTCTCCGCGCAGTATTCGCTGATGGGGTCGTCGGTTATTCTGGCGCAAACCAAGAGCGGCACGAGAGATCTTCATGGAACCGCATGGGAGTTCCTGCGCAACGACGATCTGAACTCGAGGCCGTACTTCACGCTCGCCTCCCAAGGCATTCCGGCCTACAAGCAGAATATCTTCGGCTATAACGCGGGCGGCCCGGTTTTCATTCCGCATGTCTACAACTCCGATCGCCAGAGGACCTTCTTCTTCTGGGACGAGCAGTTTGTGATTTTGCACCAGCCCCTCCAGACCACCAGCACCATCCCCACGGCGCTTCAGGCCGCCGGCTGCTTCTTTTCGCCGGTTAAGGATCCGACGACGGGCAATCTCTTCCCGCAGTCTACGGGAGGCGCGTGCCCCGCTGGCTACTACCAGATCCCAACAGGGAGAATCAACACCAGTTCCGCCGCCTACATCAAAACGATGTATCCAGCGCCCAACTACACCCTCCCCGGCAACACCGCCAACTACATCAATAACAAGCCGCAGATCACCAATCAGCGCGACGATGAGATCAAGATCGATCACAACTTCACCCCCAAGTACCACGCACTGGGCGAGTACCTGGACGAATATCAGTCGTACGCGCAGAATACCTTGAGTACAGGGACGACTCCGATCAATACGGAGACCGACTTTACGCACAACAAGCTGGCGCAGGTTTCTCTCACCCAGGCCTTGACGCCGAACATGGTCAACACGACCAGCGTGGCCATGAATATCTTCCTTCTGAACCTGACCCTGGTCGGAACGGATTACATCAACCAGATACCAGGTTTCTCTGAAACGCTCTTCTATCCCAACGGCCTCTATGCCAACCGCATTCCCGTGGTCTCGTTCACGGGTGGCATGGCGGGGCAGGGCGTTACTGCGGCGCGGCCCATCCCTCACGCCTCCGATTTGGACAATACCCTTACAGATAACTGGAGCTGGCTGAAGGGCAAGCACTACTTCACGGCAGGCCTAACCTTCGTCTGGAATACCAAGCGCCAGGTTTCAGGCCAGCAGACCAATGGGAATTTTTCCTTCAGCGGTCAATCGAGCGCGCCCTTGCCGGCACAAAAGACTGCAGCGGGCGCTTGCGCCACTACTACGACAGGAGTTCCTAACGGGGAATCTGCTTCCGGCCTGTGCAGCCAGGATGCCTCGCTGGCCGATATGCTGCTGGGCTATATAGGCGGCTTTAGCCAGGTCAGCGATGCGCCGCACGGCGATATGCATGACTTCTCTTATTCACCCTATTTCGAAGATCAGTACAAGTTCAACAAGAACCTGAGCTTTACGCTGGGCTTGCGCATTTACCACTTGCCCTTGCCCTACGGGGTGCCCAACTCCGAGACCAATTGGGGGGCAGGGATGACGGCCGGGAACCCTTACGCCAACCCGGCGTACGTAGCTGCGAATGCGCCCACAGTGAACGAATTCAGCGGCGCCACCAATTTGAAGTACCCCGCCACCTACAGCAACGGTCTTCTCTATAACAGCGGCGTGGCGGGCGGCTTGCCGGTCAATTTCTCCGGCGCGCACAACTGGTACTTCGGGCCCGATGCCGGTTTCGCTTGGGATGTCTTCGGCAATGGAAAAACCAGCCTGCGCGGCGGCTACGGCATGAGCTACACGCGCATCTTTACCAACCAGGATTGCTCCTTCAGTTGCATTGCCAACGCTCCCGTCTTCAGCAGCCAAAACCTCTCGAATCTGGCACTGCCTTCAACCTCGGCTTGGAACGTTGTTTCAGCCGGCGGTTCCGCGAATACGGAGAGCGTCCAAACGGTCACCGCGGCCGACTACCAGGCCCAGGCCTCGCCGGTAGCGAGCTACTCGTTGGGAGTCCAGCATGAATTCCCGATGAACATCACCGCCTCGGTGGTCGGAGCGGGGAGCCGCATCCAGCATCTGGTGGGCACATGGAACTGGAACCAGGCGCCTCACTACACCACGGGCGGTGTGAACTACGACTACAATCCGCTCATCAGCTCCAATCCAGCGAACGCCAATAAAGGCGACAGCTCAGCTTACTGGGCGCCTTATCAGGGCTTTGGCGCGATCAATACCATTTCCACCAGGCTGCACCAGGAGTGGAATGGTCTCGAGGCTCAGGTGAAGCATCCGGTGAACAAATCGCTCTACCTCGCCGCGACATACACCTGGTCCCACGACACCTCCAACGCCATGGTGGACCCCTATAACCTCAATCGCTTCCACGGCAACGTATCAGGCCTGAACTTTCCTCAATCCTTTGCGATTACGGTGCTCTATAAGCTGCCGTTCTTTGAGCACGGCAATCTATTCGAGAGGCTTGCGCTGGGCGGATGGAGCCTCAACGACATCTCGACCTTCCGCGCCGGAAGTTCGATTACGCCGGGCGTCACCTTCTCCACCTCGGGACTCACAGCTCGGCCATTCGTGGTGCCCGGTGTCTCGACCAACGGACCGAAGACGTGGAAGAACGGCTCAACTCAGCAGTGGTTCAACGCGGCAGCATACGTGAATCCGACCGGTACAACGAACGGCGTGTCTAACGCGCTTCAGTATTACGGCTACTATGGCAACGCTCAGAACGGCACCATCCGCGGGCCCGGCCAGGAGGTTTGGAATCTAAGCCTCTTCAAGGAGTTCCACATCACGGAGAAGAACTACTTTGAGTTCCGCGCCGAGGCGTTCAATCTGCTCAACCACGCCAACCCGTCCAACCCCAATGCCAGTATCGGCAACGCGAACATGAACAAGGTCACTGCCACGGCCGACCCCCGCATCCTCGAGGTCGCGTTGCGCTACAAGTTCTAGCGCAGCCGTGCAACGTCAAAAGGCGCCACCTGCAAGCGCGGGCGGCGCCTTTCCCTTGCAAGGATTGCCTCTGCTATCCAACCTCGCCCATGTTGGAAAGCCAACAGAATATAGGTGCAAAATCCAATCGCTGGGCTCGTTATATAGGCGACAAGAAGAGGCATATTCGCCGCTGATATTTACGCTGGTTTTGACAGGTTATCCGATTCTAAATAAACTGCGCTGCGATTTCTGGTGCCGAAGAAGGGACTCGAACCCCCACACCCTTGCGAGTACGTGGACCTGAACCACGCGCGTCTGCCAATTCCGCCACTTCGGCACGTCACACAAGTTCAGCAATCTCCGCTGAACCGGCAGCAACTCTGAGTCTTTCAAATGCGGGTTCCTGTGTCAAATTCCCGCCCGCAAAAGACCCACCGGATAGGCCGGGGCATGTGCAGCCCCGGCTCCGATGAGCTGCTTTACACCAGCTTGGCGTCGAGCACGATCTCAGTGTTGTTGGCGAACAGCTTCGAGATGGGGCAGCCGCCCTTGGCGTCGGCGGCGGCCTTGTCAAAGACCTCCTGGGTGGCGCCTGGTACGCTGGCCGTGGTGGTCAGCGCGATCTTGGTGATGGCGAAGCCGCCATCGGTCTTGGCCAGGGTAACGGCCGCGTGGGTCTCAATCTTGTCGGGAGTCAACCCAGCGCCGCCCAACTGCGCGCCCAGGGCCATTGAGAAGCAACTGGCGTGGGCCGCCGCAATCAGTTCCTCAGGGGTGGTGCCCGAGTCTGCGCCCTCAAACCGTGTGGCGAAAGAGTACTTCGCGTTGCTCAGCACGCCCGTCGCCGTCGAGATAGTGCCTTTGCCTTCTTTCAGTGAACCTGTCCAAACCGCATTTGCCTTGCTTGCCATTTTCCCTCCTTGGGGGTTCCGGATTCCGGATGTTGAAGATTTCAGAGTTTATTGTAACCAGACTTGATTGGAATTCGACTGGCGCGCCGGCTCCAGGGGAAGTACAGTCGGCGCTACAGTGTTGATGCATGGGGCGCAGGCGGGGATGCAGCGTCGCCCAATGCGCTTGCTCCTATGCTAATCTTTTCTGCATGTTGCCGCAGCGCCCAAGCGCATTCGATTCCGATTTCACGGCAGATGTCTCACATCCCGGTTCGGCAGAGGGGGACGTGGCGCCCGTCGATCACCATTGCCAGGTGTGCCCCAATTGCGGCCACCGGCTCATGGGCAACCACTGCAAGTTGGTATGCACGCACTGCGGCTACTACCTGAGCTGCGCCGATTACTACTGAAAAGGCGACTGGAGTAACATTCAGGCCGTCTTCCAGCAGCTATGAAAAATCCGTGTAGGGATCTCGCGCCGTCGCTCTGGGACTATGAGTCAATAGATCCTTGCTTACCCAGGACTGCGCTACGCTTGTCCTGGGCTAACATCGATACTCCCTCCGGGAGAAAAAGCCGGTGCTTCTGCCGGCGCAGTAGGCAAAAGATTAGCGCGGATTAGCACCTTGCGGGCCAGGCCCGTGAGCGGCATGGCAGCAGCCTCGCCCAGCGGAACCCAGCGCCGCTCTCCACCTGCCACCGTCCTCGACTTCACATTGCCCTCAGCGATCATCCCGATGCGCACCAGGTAGTTCACCTGCATGATGGCGTGGCGCACGGTCATCATAAGTTCCTTCTCAGATACGGAAGTGCTTTGCAAAGCGGGCAGCTCCCACAGGCCAGGCATGACCGTAAGCGCCGCGGGGCGCTGTTCCAGCAGCACCTCATGGATGGTTCGGTTCTTCCGCCGGCTGGCGCGCAAGGAAAGCGCGTGGGCCACCTCGCAGCTCTGCATCCGGGCGCGGGGAACCGTTTTGTGTTCGCCCTGGGTCTTGCAGCCTGCCGCCACCGGGCACGCCAGGCACTGCGGATTGCGCGGCAGGCATACGGTCGCTCCCAGCTCCATGAGCGACTGGTTGAAGTCGCCGGGGTGCGCGGGGTCCACAAGCTGCGCCGCCAGAGCGTCGATCTTGCGTTTGAGCGCAGATTCGCCAGCCAGGCCGCCTCCCTCCCAGCCTTCCAGCCGGCACAAAACCCGCTCCACGTTGCCGTCAACCACGGCTACCGGTTCGCCAAAGGCGATGCTGGCGATGGCCGCGGCTGTATACGCGCCGATGCCGGGCAGCAGGCGGAGGGCTGCGGATGTGGCCGGCAGCTTGCCCTGGTGATCTTGGGCCACTTGCTGCGCGGCCTTGTGCAACATGCGCGGGCGGCGATAGTAGCCGAGGCCGCTCCACAGTGCCAGCACATCCTGCTCCGGCGCCACGGCCAGCGAGGCAATGGTGGGAAAGCGCGCCATAAATGCCAGATAGCGCTCCACCACGGCAGCCACGCGGGTCTGCTGGAGCATGATCTCAGAAACCCAGATTGCATACGGATCGGCGGTGCGCCGCCAGGGCAGGTCGCGGGCGCTGCGCCCATACCACTCGAGCAACTGACGCCGCAGGCTAACGATCTTCTCGGATTTGCTGTTTTGTCTGGGCATGGAATCAGCTCTATATGAGGGCCTATCGAAAATTCAGCATCTCCTCAAGGGCTAAAGAGGCTGCGGAAAAACTCCAAAATCAGCCAGCACTGTGTCAGGGCACGACTTCAGTCGTGCCGCAAGTGGCCACTTTAGATACCGGCTTTAGCCGTTGCGGAAGTGCAAAAGGCTGAAAACGAATACCGCAGGGGCTAAAGCCCGACATCTTCTTGTTGTCTCTTCTGCTCGACTAAAGTCGTGCCCTGTTACAAGGCGAGCTACTGCAAGGCTTCGTTAGCCCAGCAACTCGGCCAGAAGCCCCGCCGCAGCTTTGAGCGCCGCATCGATCTGCGCCTGATCCTTGCCGCCGGCTTCGGCGATCTCTGGTTTGCCGCCGCCGGAGCCGCCCACCAGCCTGGCTACCGCGCCCACCAGCTTACCGGCTTGGATGCGCTTCGTCAGTCCCGGCGTAACTCCGGCGATAAGGGCGACTTTGCCTTCAGGTTGCGCAGACGCCAACACCACCACGCCTTCGCCCAGCTTCTGCTTCAAATTGTCTACCAGGGTGCGCAACTGGCCGCGTTCCAGCGAGTCGGCGCGCAGCGTAACCAGGCGCACACCCTTCACCTCGACCGCGCGACTGAGAGCTTCATCGAGAGCCCCGGCGGCGGACTTCATGCGCGCTTCTTCCAGCTCGCGGCGCAGGCGCTTGAGCTCGTCTTCCGTGGCGGCCAGCTTGGCGCGGAATGCCTCAGAAGGGCTGCTGCCGGCTGGCGCGGGCGCGAGTTGCGAGGCGATCTGTGCTACGGCGCAGTCTTGCCGGAAAGCGATCAGGGAGCCGAAGCCGCTGATGGCTTCGAGGCGCCGCACACCTGACGAGACCGAACCCTCGCTGACAATCTTGATCAGCCCGATTTCGCCCGTCGCGGCGGTGTGCGTGCCTCCGCACAACTCCGTCGAAAAGCCGTCGGAGAGTTTGACCACCCTCACCTTGTCGCCGTATTTTTCGCCGAAGAGCGCCATGGCGTGGTACTCGTTGACGGCCACGTCGATGGGTACGTCTTCAAGCGTCTCGACGCGGGCGTTGGCCAGCACCTCGCGGTTGACGATGCTCTCAATCTCTTCAAGCTCCTCATCGGCCACCTGGGCAAAGTGCGAGAAGTCGAAGCGCAGCCGCGTGGGATCGACCGCGGAACCGGCCTGCTTTACGTGCGTGCCCAGCACCTGGCGCAGCGCGGCGTGCAGCAGGTGCGTGCCGGTGTGGTTGCGGCGGATGGAGTTGCGGCGGTCGGCATCGACGACGGTGTTGACGTGGTCGCCGAGGGCCAGCGGCTGCTTGAGCAGCGCCTTGTGGGCGCGGACACCCTGGACGGGGAGGACGCAGCCGGTGATTTCGGCGACAGTCGTGTTGCCATCGGCTGAGGTGAACCAGCCCGTGTCGCCGACCTGGCCGCCCGAGTCGCCATAGAAACTGGTCTGATCCAGAACGATTTCGACGGCGTCGCCCTGCGCAGCAGCAGGAACGCCGACTCCGTCCTTGATGATGGCGAGAACTTCAGCGTTGTTTGCGGTGAGCTGTTTGTAGCCGAGAAACTCCGTTTTCTGGAGTTCGCGATAGGCGGGGCTGGCGGATTTTTGGCTGCCGCCTTTCCAACTGGCGCGGGCGCGGGCTTGTTCTTGTGCTTTCGAGTTCTCGAACCCTTCAACGTCAAACTCGACTGCGGCGTCCCGCGTCGCGTCAAGCATGAAATCCAAGGGCAGACCGAATGTCTCATAGAGTCGAAATGCTTCATCCCCAGGCAGCTTGGCCCTTCCGTTGCCTTGGTATTTCGAGTCATGTGGGAAAGCTTCGTAGCGGAGCTTGGCATTCGCAATCGCAGAATCCAAGTTCATCGAGCCAATCTCAAGCACGCGGTCAAACTGCTTTTCTTCGGCATTGACGACTTTAGCAACGCGATCAGCTGATTCGATCAGTTCGGGATATGCGCCACTCATCAGATCGCGGACAGCGTAGACCATTTCGTAAAGGAATGGTTGTAGGTGATCGACGGCAGGATTGAGCAGGCGACCGTGGCGGATACCGCGACGAAGGATCTTACGCAGGACGTAGCCACGGCCTTCGTTCGCGGGAATTACACCGTCATTGATAAGGAACGTAGCCGCACGGGCGTGGTCGGCTATGATGCGGAGGCTGGCGTTGGCGACTAGGTCTTGGGCTGAAGCAGACTTCCCCTCAGGGGCTAAAGCCCGGTCGTTTTTATCGGCTGCTTCGGCACGACTGAAGTCGTGCCCTTTCAAAGCTTCGCCTTCGGCGGCAGGGGCTAAAGCCCGGTCCGTATTGGGGGCTTTTTCGGCACGACTGAAGTCGTGCCCTGTTACAAGGCCCGCTGACTCGCTGACCTGCTGATTCGCAGGCCTGCTTGCCTGGACACCGGTGAGTTCGGCGGCGCGAGCGATCAGCGGTGTAAACAAATCTGTCTCGAAGTTGGAGACTTTGCCTTGCAGCACGGCGGCTACGCGCTCCAGGCCCATGCCGGTGTCGATGGAGGGTTTGGGGAGCGGGGTCAGTGTGTAGCTGGTGGCCTTGGTCGCTGGGTCCACAACAGCCGAGCGGTCGAACTGCATGAAGACGAGGTTCCAGATTTCGACGTAGCGGGCGTCGTCCTGGCCAAACGGCCTGTCAACGCCGGGAGTCTGCGCGGCTTCGATGCCCATGTCGTAGAAGATCTCGGAGCAAGGACCGCAGGGGCCGGTCTCGCCCATCTGCCAGAAGTTGTCCTTGAGGCCGTACTCCTTGATGCGCTCTTTCGCGACTCCCGCCTCGATCCAGTAGCCCTCGGCCTCGTCGTCGCGCGGCACGCCGTCCGCGCCCTCGAAAATGGTCACGTAGAGCCGGTCCTTGGGAATGCCGAACCACTCCTCGCTGGTGATCAGCTCCCACGCGTAGGCGATGGCATCGCGCTTGAAGTAGTCGCCAAACGAGAAGTTGCCCAGCATCTCAAAAAAGGTGTGGTGGCGGCGGGTAAAGCCCACGTTTTCAAGGTCGTTGTGCTTGCCGCCGGCGCGGACGCACTTCTGCGAGGTGGTCGCCCGCGAGTACTCCCTCCGCTCGGCGCCCAGAAATAGATCTTTGAACTGGTTCATGCCGGCGTTGGTAAACAGCAGCGTGGGGTCGTTGGCAGGCACCAGCGAAGAAGAGTGCACCCGGCGGTGCCCCTTCGACTCAAAAAAGCGCAGAAATGCTTCGCGGATCTCGTTCCCTGTGCGGGTTTGCATGGCTCTTCCAGTGTAATTCCCGGAACCGTAGTGACAAATACTTGTCGCTGCAGACACCGTGGACGAAGCTCGGTGTCGTGGCGTCTTGATCTGCAATCTGCAACAGCGCTATACTCTATTAGGCCCATTTGGAGTGGGCCATCCGTATGGCCACAGTGAGAACCCACATCAATTTGCCGCAAGAACTGGCAAAGGATCTTGACAACCTTGTCGGGCCTCGGGGACGTAGTGCCTTTATCGTGGAGACGACTGCGAAAGAGATCAAGAGGCGAAGACTGCTTGCATTCCTCGAAAGCGACGAGCCGGCCTGGCGCGATGCGGATCATCCCGAACTCGTGGAGATGGGCACAGCGGAATGGGTACGTTCCCTTCGCAGCGAGCCCAGCACACGGCTCACCGGGCGAGATGAGAACCTCGATCCGCTATGAGCCAGGCGACGACCCTTCTTCTGGATACGACAGTCCTGATCGATGCGCTCAGGAATCGCAATAACCGGCGGCGACTGCTTGCCGGTCTGGTTGCATCCGGGCAGACGCTGGCAACTTCGACTCTCAACGTTGCCGAGGTATATGGCGGGCTGCGTCCGGGAGAGGAACAGGCAACGCGCACTTTCCTTTCGGCACTTGACTTGTTTCCGGTTTCCGCTGCAATTGCGGAGCGCGCAGGGCAGTTGAAGGCGTCCTTTCGCCGCGTCGGGCAAACCTGTAGCATTGCTGACATGATCGTTGCTGCCACTGCAATAGAAAACGGGTTCCCTGTCGCCACCGACAACCGCAAAGACTTTCAGATTCCAGGTCTGACACTCTTCCCACTGCCCTAGACGCTCACTCCTCGTTCGGCTCTTCGTTCAGATTGTCCAACACCGCCAGCGCCTCGTCCGGTAAATCCCACTGGCGCAGAATCTTGTAGATTGTGCCCGTCGAAAACCCCGCCGCCACCAGGCGGCGCATCACGCGCGCAGTCTCTTTCTCGTTCGCCGGCTTGCCCAGGCGCTTGCGGGCAAGATG
>Ga0302198_10003293_pt1 | contig 16345 bp, 12 predicted proteins | sample II_Bog_N2_2_FD_193521 | JGI IMG/M metagenome (GOLD analysis project Ga0302198, IMG submission 193521) | Peat permafrost microbial communities from Stordalen Mire near Abisko, Sweden - II_Bog_N2_2 | ecosystem: Environmental > Terrestrial > Soil > Wetlands > Peat | place: Sweden: Abisko... | reverse complement strand
CTGCGCGCGCAGCCAGGCCAGTTCGTCCCAGTCGATATGGCGCACCCCCGCGCGATACGACACCGCGCGGGCACGGGCGCGGGCATCGTCGATGCTTGCGCCCTGTGGCTCGGGCGCGCGGCGTTGTTGCCCCGTTTCAAGGCTTTGCCCGGCCAGAGTCCAGCCGATCGTGCCATTGCGCAAGGCATAGACGCGATTGGGCAATCCGGCATTGACCAGCGATTGCGCGCCGATGATCGAGCGCGTGCGCCCCGCGCAATTGACGATGATCGTGGTATCGGGATCGGGCGCCACTTCGCGCGCGCGCAGCACGAGTTCGGCGCCGGGCGTGCTGACCCCGCCGGGGATCGACATCGTCGCGTATTCGTCAAACCGCCGCGCGTCGAGAATGGCGATGTCGGCCTTTTCCTCGATCAGCGCCTGAACATCGGGCGCGGGCAGCGAGGGCGTGTGGCGTTGATGTTCGACCAGCTCGCCAAAGGCCTTGGAATAGGAATTGACGTCTTCGAACAGCTCGAAGCCCGCCGCGCGCCAGCCGTCCAGCCCGCCTTCGAGCGCGTGGACTTCGCTGAAGCCGAGTGTGCCCAGCCGTTCGATCGCGGGCGCGACCAGCCCTTCGCCATTGTCATAGAGCACCAAGGGCACGGCGCGCCGGGGCAGGCGCCAGGGCGCTTCGATGTCGAGGCGCCGCAGCGGGATCTGCGCGGCAAACAGCGGGTGGCCCAGCGCAAAGGCGGATTCTTCGCGCAAGTCGATCAGCGCGATTTCGTCACGCGCGATCAGCGCGTTGCGGATCTGGTGCGGGGAGACGGTCATGCTTTTGTCGACTTGTCCCAGATGTTGGGGATCAGCGTATTGGCATAGCCCGAGATGAAGCGTTTGGGCGTGCCGTCGGGGGCAAAGGTCGCGCGCTCGACCGCGCCGATATTGCCGCCATAGACGTGGATCGAGATCGACGGGGCATCGGGCAGCGCATTCCACACGCGATGAATGTCGCCGATGCGCGGGCTGACCGCTTCGACATCGCCGGGGCTCAGCGTGTCGACGGTGCCATGGCTGTGCAGGCTGCCGTCGGGCGCGCGATCATAGCGCTGCGCCTGTTCGCGCCCGCGCAACATGCCGATCAGGCCCCAGACGCGATGATCGTGGATCGGCGTGCCCTGGCCCGGGCCCCACACGAACGAGACAATGGAGAACCGCTCGCGGCTGTCGCAATGGAGCAGGTATTGCTGATAGCGGTCGGGGTGGGGCACGGCAAAAGCGTCGGGCAACCAGTCGTCGTGGGCGACCAGCCGGGCGAGCAGTTTTGACCCCGATTGCAGGATTTCGGCTTCGTCACGCGTGCTGGAGAGCAATTCGGCCAAGCTGGTGACGAACCCTCTCAGCCGGACGATTTTGTCCGAATTTTCGACGGTTTCAGACACTTCGACACTCATGCCTGACCCCCGTGAGGAAATGGGATCACCCCTGAAGCGACCGCCGAACCACCCAGAATATCAAGCAGCTTGTGCCGCAGCGGTTGGGTCAGATCGCCGCGTTCGCCGCGCGGGATGGCGATGCGTTCCTGCGCGGCGATGCGCCCGGAATCGAGCACCAGCACGCGGTCGGCGAGCGCGATCGCTTCATCGACGTCGTGCGTGACCATCAGGACCGCAGGTTGGTGGGCGCGCCACAAATCGAGCACGAGATCGTGCATCCGTAATCGGGTCAGCGCGTCGAGCGCGGCAAAAGGTTCGTCGAGCAGCAAGAGGCGGGGTTCGCGCACCAGCGCACGAGCCAGTGCGACCCGCTGGGCCTCTCCTCCCGACAATGTCAACGGCCAGGCGTCGAGACGGTGACCTAGGCCGACTTCGCGCAAGGCGGCTTCGGAACGGTCTCGGATGTCGGGGCCTTTCAGGCCGAGTGACACATTGCGCCAGACCTTTTTCCACGGCAGCAGTCGCGCATCCTGAAACACCACGGCGCGCGACGAGGGGACGCGTACGTCCTGTCCAGGCGCGGCGTCGAGCCCGGCGAGCGTGCGCAGCAACGTGGTCTTGCCTGATCCCGACCGGCCAAGCAGCGCGACGAATTCGCCCGGCTGGACGTCGAGATCGAGCCGATGCAGCACTGTGGTTTCGCCAAACGCGCGCACGAAGTTGCGCAAGCGAACGACCGGCTGTGCCAAAGGCTGTTCAGGCGGGGGCGGGTCGAAAAAGTTGAGACGGGCGTCCATGGCTGAGGGCTCCATCAGAGGCAGGGGGGTAAGGCGAATGGCGTCAGGCCTCGACCATGCTCGGGCGCCAGACCAGCGCGCGCCGCTCGATCCAGCGCACCAGCCAGTCGGCAACAAGGCCGAGCACGGCATAGACCATCAGGCACACCACGATGATGTCGGTGCGCAGGAAATCGCGCGCGTTGTTGATCAGATAGCCGAGCCCGGCGGAGGCGTTGATCTGTTCGGCGACGACCAGCACGAGAATGGCAATCGACAACGAATAGCGCAGACCGACCAGCAGCGAGGGCATCGCGCCCGGCAGGATCACATGCCAGATCAATTGCGGCTGGCTGAGGCCAAAGCTGCGCGCGCCTTCGAGCAGGCGCACATCGACGCCGCGAATGCCGCTGTAAAGATTGAGGTAGACCGGAAAGGTCGAGGCGAAGGCGATCAGCGCCACTTTGGGCAGTTCGCCGATGCCGAACCAGACGATGAACAGCGGGGTCAGCGCGAGCGTGGGGATGGTCCGCTTGATCTGCATGACCGGATCGACCGCCGCTTCGCCGCGCCGCGACAGCCCGGCGATCAGCGCAAGCACGATGCCGACCGTGATACCGATGCCAAGCCCGACGATCACGCGCCAGAACGAGACCAGCAGGTTCGACGGCAATTCGCCCGAGGCGATCATCGAAACCAGCGTGCCCGCCACCGCCGACGGGGCGGCCAACGTGCGCGCCGGGATCAGTCCGCTGCGCGAGGCGGCTTCCCACAGTGCCAGCAGCACCAGCGGCGAGACCCAGTGCGACGCACCGAGCCTGTGCAACAGCGATCGGGATTGGGAAGAGCGCTGGGTAACCATCGGGACTCACTTGTGGATAGAGAGGGCATCGCGAGCCAATACCCTAACGTCTACCAATTCAATTGAGTTTGGCGTTGCTCGTATGAGCAAGGCTTATACGAGCCGCCCGCATCGCGCGCCCGACCCCGGTTTTGCGCGGGTGTTGCCCCGATTGCGGCAGCAATGCGTGGCGGACAAGGAATCCTTCGCCACGGTTAATCTCTACTATTTTGATTGGCATTTCCGACAGGTCTATGAGACTTCATCGAAAGGCCCTGTCGTCAGGGCATAATCCCGAGGGAATCTCCAATATGCCGGTCAATCTGCCGACCAACCTGCTGCGCAGCTTTGTGGCGATCGTCGACACCGGCTCGATGCTCAATGCCTCGGAAAAGGTTTTCGTCACGCAATCGGCGCTCAGCCTGCAGATCAAGCGGCTGGAAGAATTGTTGCAACAGGCGCTGTTTCACCGTGACGGGCGGCGCCTGACACTCACCTCTGCGGGCGACCTGATGCTCGATTATGCGCGCAAAGTCCTCAGCTTGCATGACGAAGCGGTCGCGGCAGTGACTGCCGGGCATTTCGCAGGGCCGGCGCGGATCGGCATGGTGCAGGACTTTGCCGAAATGCTGCTGTCGGGGCTGCTCGCGCGCTTTGCCGAACTGCATCCGGAGGCGCAGATCTATTCGCGCATTGCCGGGACGGCAGAAATGCTGGCCCAGCTTGAACGGCGTCAACTCGACATCGTGCTTGGCTTTGCGGCACCCAGCGATCCTGCCGCGATCGCCCATGCGCCCATGGCCTGGTACGGGGAAGTGGCCTTGCTCGATCGCGACCCGATTCCGATCGCCGTGCTCGAGACGCCATGCCGCTTCCGCGAGGCGGCGTTGCGCGCGCTCGAAGATGCCGGGCGGCCGTTTCGCATTGCTGTCGAAACGCCCAATCTGACCACATTGCGCGCGGCGGTCCATGCCGGGCTTGGCATTACCTGCCGGACGCACTTGTTTCTCAAGGATGAACCGCTGGTCCATCCGAGCCTGCCTGCCCTGCCGCGCGTCTCGTGCATCTTGCGCACGGCCAATGCGCTCGATGATTCGACCTCGCGCCTGGCCGACCTGGTTCGCGAGGCCGTCACTGCGGCCTAATTATTGCCCCAATTATTGCAAATCCTCATTCTTGGCGCAGTGCTTCTTGATGTTGCGCGCGTGCGGCGCGGCCTAGGCCCTTGTTTGCTCATAGCAAGCAAGAGGACACCCATGACCATCAGGACTCTGGCCCAGCGCTTTGCCGAACTTCAGGCGACGCGCGAACGCACCTGGCCGGCGCAGCAACTCGAAAAGAACGCCCATCAGCGTCGCGTTCTGGTCGAGCGTGACAATCCGGCGGCCCGACCGCAGGCCGGTGACCGGATTGCGCCGTTCACCTTGGTCGATGCCGACGGCACGGCGTTGTCGAGCGAAGACCTCGTCAAGGACGGCCCGGCAGTGCTGGTGTTTTTCCGCTTTGGCGGGTGTCCGGCGTGCAACATCGCGTTGCCCTATTATGACGAGACGCTGTGGCCCGCCCTGAGCGCAGCGGGCATTCCGCTGATTGCCATCAGCGCGCAGATCCCGGTGGATCGCGGTCCGACCGAGCGGCACGGGCTTCGTTTCCCGACGTATTCCGACCCCGACTATGCGCTCGGTCGGCAACTCAAGATCACGTTTTTCCCCGAGGATCGCCCCGAAGTGACCCCCGGCGCGGCCTGGATCGGCGCAACGCTCGGCACCAACAGCTATGAAATCGCCCAGCCGGCGGTGATCGTGCTCAATGTCGATCACACTTTGCGCTTCATCGATGTCAGCCCTGACTGGTTGATCCGCACCGAAGCCGATGCCGTGCTGGCCCACTTGCCCGAAGCAAGGCAGGCGCGCGCAGCCTAATATCCTCTAAGCCGGTCGACCAGGTCGACCGGCTTTTGGCCGTCGGCAAAGCGCGACAGTTCGCTCAGGATCTTGCTAACCAATTTGTCGCGCGCCACGCTGTAATTGGCCGAGATATGCGGCGTGATCAGCGCGGCGGGGTGGGTATAGAGCGGGTGTCCTTCGGGCAACGGCTCGGGCTCGGTGACATCGAGCGTGGCGAACGAGACTTGTCCCGAATCGAGCGCGGCCAGCAGCGCGTCCTGATCGACCACCGACCCGCGCGCGACATTGATCAGATGTGCCCCGCGCTTGACCCGCGAAAATTGCGCGGCATCGAACAAATGGCGGGTTTCCGGCGTCGCAGGCACGGCGATCACGATATGGTCCGCCTCGCTCACGACATCGGCGACGCTGTCGCGCAGTTCGACGCCGATCACCCCGATCGTGCCGCTGCGGCTGCGCCGAACCGCCAGAACGCGCGCGCCGAGCGCGGCGGCGCGCCGGGCAACCGCCGTGCCGATCGCGCCGAGCCCGATCACGCCGATTGTGCTGCCGACGACGCGACCGAGTTCGCGATAGCGCCAGTCCTGCGCGCTATGGATGGCTGCGTCAGTCAGATTCTTGGCACGGGCATAGATCGCCGCGATGACATAGTCGGCGATTTCCTCCGACGCGGTGCCGCGTGCGCATGAAACCAACGGCCCTTCGAGCAGCCAATCGGGATAGAAATCGACCCCGACCGAGGCGCTGAATACCCAACGCAATCGCCCCGGCCAGCCTGCCGGGGCAGCATCGCGCGGCGCATTGCGCCAGGCGGGCGAGGGGCGCACGATCAGGACATCTGCCTCGGGCGCGCTCGACCAGGGGGTGGCTTCGGGCGCGACAATCACCTGCGGGCGCGACTCATGGGCCGCGATCACCGCGTTGATGGCCGGCTCCAACTGGCTGGCGACAACAAGGCTCATTGGCCAAGCCCGGCCTTACCCGCATTGATCAGCACGGTATCGGCCTGGGGCGAATGGATGCGGCTGCACAAGACATCGCGGTAATGGCGTTCGAGCGGGTTGTTGCGGCTGATCCCCGGATTGCCGGTCAGTTCGAGCCCGATTTCGACCGCGCGAATGGCATTGGCATTGGCAAGGTGCTTGACCAGGTTGATCGCGTTGGCATCCGGCCCGCGTCCGGCGTCGATCGCCGCTGCCGCGTTTTCGATCAGGGTGCGATTGGTCTGCAACAGGGCTTCGATCTCGCCGAATTTTTCCTGTACGCGCGGCAGGCTGGCAAGCGATGCGCCAAGATTCGAGGGGACGCGGTCGTTGAGATAGCGTGCCAGCCAGTCGCGTGCGGCCCGTGCCGCACCGTCATAGATCGTCGCCAGCGCCAGCGCATTCCATGCCAGTGCGCCGTTGGCCGCGCCCGGAATCGGCGCCCATTCGGCAGGCAGGCGCAGATCGACAGCATGATCGAGCGGGGTCGGCGTATCGCGAAACACGACTTTGTGGCTGACTGTCGCGCGCATCCCGAGATGATCCCATTCGGGCACAATCTCGATTCCCGGAGCATTGGGATCGACCAACAGCAGGCCAAGCCGGGGCGTGGGCTCATCGGTTCGGGCAAACACCGCGAACCAGTCCAGCCCGGTCGAGCCGGTCGAATAGATCTTTTCGCCCGAAATCACCCAAGCGTCGCCTTCGCGCCGGGCCACGGTCTTGGGCAGACCGCCGCGCACCGGGGTGCCGAGTTCGGGTTCGACGCGGAACGTGCCGATCAGCCCGTGCCCGGCGACCGCTTCGCGCGCGAGCCGTTCATAGAGCGCGCTTGGCCAGCGTCCGTTGCGTTCGGGCGCGGCGTGAAAGGCATAAGTCATGAACAGGATCAGCGCGGTCGAAGGCTCGCCCTTGGCCACCGCGCCGAGCACGCGCAGCGCATCGACAAAGCCCGCGCCCTGTCCGCCAAGACGGCGATCCACAGTCAGCCCGATCAGCCCCGCTTCGGCAAGAATGGCGAAGTTGTCCTGCGGAAACCGGGGATTGCGATCGTAGTCTTCGGCCCGCTCGGCCAGGGCCAGTGTCAGCGCGCCCAGCGCTTCGTTCGAAAGGTCGGGACGGGTTTGCGCAAGTGCCTGCGTGGCCATGGTTCAGGCCTCCTCGATAACGGGGTTGAAACGGGTATCCCACAAGGGCCGCACGTCGAGGCGATGCGGGATCAGCCCGGCATCGGCAAAGACATCGGCGACCGATTGTTGCGACGAGATTGCGGCATCGGAGACGGGGCGCAGGCGATAAGGATCGCTCTTGCGCGCGAACTGGGCACGGACATAGTCGACCGGCACGCCGATCGCCTTGGCCACGATCGGCGCCCATTGCGCTTCGTTAGTCGCGCTCCAGTCAAACGCCTTGCGCTGCAGCCGCAGGAACCGGCGAATGAGATCGGCGCGCGCCGGGTCGGAGACCGCGTCCTTGTGCGCCGCGAGCAGGTAATTTCCCGAGAGAAAGCCGAGCGCGGTCTTGAGAATGCGCGCGCCTTCGGTCGCGACGGCGCGCTCGATCGGATAGCCATAGATTGCCCAGGCATCGAGCGAGCCTTGGGAAAAAGCCGCCGCACCGTCGGCCACGGTCATCGCCACCGGCTTGATATCCGCCCATGTCAGGCCGACCGATTGCAGCATCCGAATCAGGTAATATTGTGAAGTCGTGGCGCGGACATAGCCGACGCGCTTGCCTTTGAGATCGGCCAAAGACCGGATCGGCGAAGCCTTGGGCACGAGAATGACCTGGCTGTTGACATCGCCATGCTCGATGGCGATCTGCACAAAGCTCTGCACCGACGAGGCAAGCGCGAAAACTGGCGGAATCTCGCTCATCCCGGCCAGATCGATCGCCCCGGAATTGAGCGCTTCGACAGCGAGATGGCCGGATTCGAATTCGGAATAGGCGATCGGGAAATCGGGATGGATCCCGGCGGCGGGAAACAGCAGCCGGGTATCGGTCGCGCCTTTGCCGATCACCGCGATGCGCAAGCCCCCGACTTCTTTGCGAGCGCCGAGACCGCACCCTGACAGCAAGGCGCTCGATGCGAGCGCGCCCCCGCCGATCAGCATGCCACGGCGCGTGGGCCCAGGCGCCGGGGCGCCCGGGCGGGCTGCTTTCGTCTGGGGCAAGTTCATGAAGAGGCTTTCGAATCCGGCAATGCGACCCTGTGCGGCATTAAACTCAACTATATTGATTGAGTTTTTAGAGGGCAATTGAGGAATTCTTGATCGAACCCGTGCGTCGCTCATCAACGATCAGGGCGCCGGTTCAATCACACGGATCGGCGGCCTCGATGCTGACGCTCGGCTGGGTCTGGCGCACGCGGCTCAGCGGCGGGACCGACTTCGTCAGCCAGACATTGCCGCCGATCACCGATCCCCTGCCGATGGTTACCCGGCCAAGCACCGTTGCACCGGCATAGATCGTCACATCGTCTTCCAGGATCGGGTGGCGCGGTTCGTTGACCAGTCGGCCCTCGGCATCGGTCGAAAAGCTGCGCGCACCAAGCGTTACCGCCTGGTAGATGCGCACCCGGTTGCCGATGACCGCAGTCTCGCCGATAACCACGCCGGTGCCGTGGTCGATGAAAAAGCTGTCGCCGATCTGCGCGCCGGGATGAATGTCGATGCCGGTGCGCGAATGGGCGATTTCGGCGATGATCCGCGCCACCAGTGGCGCACCGAGCAAATGGAGTTCGTGCGCGATGCGGTGATGGATGACCGCCGTAACGCAAGGGTAGCACAGCAGCACTTCGTCGACGCTGCGCGCCGCAGGGTCGCCCGCGTAGGCGGCCTCGAGATCGCTGTCGAGCAGGCGGCGGATGGCCGGCAGGCGAAGGCCAAGCTCTGCGACGATCGCGGTCACAGCGCGTTCGATCGCGGCGCTGCCCCGGTCGGGCCGGCTGTAATGCAATTCCATGCGCACTTGCAACGCGAGCAGGGGCAGCGCGGATTCGAGACTGGTGCGGACAAAGCTGTCCTCGCGTTCGACAATAAGGTCGGGCGGCCCCAGCCGAAGAGGGAACAGCGCGGCAGACAGCACATCGATGATCCGTGTCATCGCCTGGCGCGAAGGGAAACCCAATGCGCCAAATTCGGCATGGCGATCCTGGCTTGACCGCCAGTCCTCGCGCGCTGCGCGCAAGGCGTCGACGACGCCTTCCAGCGCGTAATCCGGCAAATCGGGTGCCGTGTTCTGCTCGGTCATGAACGCGTCCTTTGTTGTCCGAAGAGGACGGCGGGCACCGCTTGGTCGACCGGCGAACCGGACGGCGACTTGCCTTGTGCAAAACCGGCCAGTTGGCGCGCCAGCGTCCAGACCTGCTGGCGGATGTCGGGCACGGCGATGATCTCCCACGCGATGCCTTTGGTCAGTGGGCCGACCGCGTGGATCCTGGCGGCCGGGACGCCAAGCTGATCGCACACGCGCCATTGCGGATCGACATCAAGCCCCATCTGGTGCGGGTCGGGCCGGATCGTGCCGCGCGCAAGCAGCGCCTGGAGCAGCGGCTGGCGCGCTTCGCGGATATCGCCTTCGGGGCCGATGCAGTTGAGCACGCGCGCGGCGTCGAACGGCGTGATCGTGTCGCTGCCGCGCGGTCGCCAGCGTATGGTCGCGAGCCCGTCATGGGCACGCGCGTCGATCAACCGTCCGGCAACGAACGTTACTCGTCCGTCGCGGCGCAATTCTTCGATCCGGCCCGCGATCTGCGGGGCGAGGCGATGGCGATGCACGTCCCACCAGGGGCGCAGGTGGCGCAGGAAACCGGCCTGCGCCTTTGTCGAATGGGCGCGCCACAGCGTTTGTGTATGGGGGCGCAATTCATCGATCGCCAGCCGCCAGCCGACACGTTCGGCCCGCGCCCGAACCGCGCGGATCAGCGCCGGCCCGCGCGCGGTGGGCGCCGGCACGGGTTTGACATCGGGCCCGGCGGCCAGGTGGCTGCGCGAGACCAGCCCGCGCCGCGACAGCGCGACAATCCGCCCGCGATGCCCCGCCTTGTCGAGCGAGGCGATCAGGTCGATCGCGGTCAGTCCGGTGCCTACGAGCAACAGCGGGGCGTCGCGATCCAGCCCATTCAGCGCATCGGGGTGCCACGGATCGGCCCAGGCCAGCGGCGCGGGCAGCCCGGCGCAGATCGCGGGCAGGCGCGGCGGAAAATGACCCAGCGCCAGCACTCCGGCGCGTCCTGCCAGGCGCGTGCCGTTGGCGAGCACAGCCTCGACCCCATGCGGCGTTTCGACCAGATCGACGACATGGTGTGCGCGGATGGACAGACGGCCCCGCGTCGATCCCAGGCTGGCGATCAGCAATTCGCGCAAGTATTGCCCGTAGGCGAGGCGGGGGACAAAGCGGTTGGCCTGGTCTTCAGTCGAAAAGCCCATCCAGCGCAGGAAATGCCCGGGGTCGTCGGGAAACGCGCTCATGTTCGACGCGCGCACGTTGAGCAGGTGTTCGGGGCGCCGCGTGCCATAGGCCAGCCCTTTGGCCAGTGCCGCCTCGTCGCGTTCGAACAGCACGACTGGCACGCCCAGCCGGGTCAGGTTGATCGCCAGCAAAGTACCGCTGAAGCCCCCGCCGACAATCAGGACCGGCTGACCGGCGTCATCATCCGGCACGCTCATTTACGCAAAACTCCTGAAACTGCGGAGGGCCCTTGCCCTTCCGAAGGCTTGTGCCCTTCCGAAGGCTTGCTGCATTATCTCTACTGATACAGTGGAGATTTGACGCTGGCAAGCATTGCAAGCCCTTTTGAGACCCGCCCTTTTGAGTCCGGCTCTTTTGGCGGCCCACCTTTATGATGCAGGGTCAAGGACTTGATTACCTCGCAACGCGCGACCGGCCTCTTGATGATAACTCAATAAAAATAGTTGGGATTGAATAGGACAGCGCTGACTTCACCCGCCTAGATCGCACCTGCCGCTTCGCCGCAACGTTGAACCGCGTCCGCTGTGGCGCGCCGGTTCGGTCATGCGGGGCAAGTCGTCGATACCAGGGGGAATCATGATTCGCATCGTTTCAGGGCGTCCGGCCCGAATTTCGCGCAGCAGCCTTGCCCTGATGGCCGGCACAGCGCTTGCCGGCTTTGCCGTGCCCACGCTCGCCCGCGCCGACGCGCCCGCACCTGTCGCAACTGCGCCCGATACGCCCCAGGACAGCACCATCGTGCCGGGGCAGGATATCGTCGTCACCGCCACGCGCAAGGAAACCAGGCTGCAACAGACCCCGGTCGCGGTCAGCGTGATCGGCACCGAGTTCAGAGCCGAACAGAACGTCATCACGGCGCGTGACCTCGCTGGCCAGATCCCGGGCCTGTTCACGGCGCCAGCGGGCATTACACCGCTGACCAACACCTTTTTCATTCGCGGTATCGGCAACAGCGATCCGATTTTCGACCCGACGGTCGGCGTCTATATCGACGATGTCTATCTGGCGCGTGCGATTAACGGGCTGGCCGACCTGACCGATGTCGAGCGGGTGGAAGTGCTGCGCGGGCCGCAAGGTACGCTGTTCGGCGCAAATTCGTCCGGTGGCGCAATCCGCTATGTCACGCGCGCGCCGACCGACAAGCTGGAAGCACGTGGCGATGCCGGGTACGGATCGTACAACACGTTCAACACGCATGGTTATCTCGCGGGCGCGCTGATTCCGGGCCTGCTCGATGCCAGCATCGCGGTCGCGCATGATCAGCACGCCGGTTACACCTTGAACCCGTCGCAACACGATTACGTCAACAACCAGAACACCACGGGCGGGCGCGTGAAGCTCGTGTTCACGCCATCGTCGCGGTTCAAGGCGACCATTACCGCCGACGGTACGATCGATCATTCGCAGGCCGCGCAATATGTCGCGACGACCTACAACGCGACCAATCCGGCGTTGACCGGGCTTGGCGCGATCACCGCCGGGACGCTGTTCAGCCCGACCCGGCTTGCACCCTATCAGGCCAATGTCAGCTATGCCGGGCGCTATCCGGTCAACTATTCGCACATCGGCGGGATCACCGCCCGGCTCGATTACACCTTTGACGATCACCTGGCGCTGCATTCGATCAGCGCGCTGCGCACGTTCAACCAGGCTCCGGTGAACTACAACAACGATGGGCAAAATCGTCTGCCCTATGATGCGGCCCAGCCGCTGCTCGTGGATACCTCGGACAACTACATCACCTATCGCCAGCACCAGTTCACCCAGGAATTGCAGTTGCAGGGCAATTGGAAAGCGTTCGATTTTACCGGTGGCGCGTATTATCTGTTTGAGAATTTCTCGAGCAACCGCATCGGCTATGTCACGGGGCTGCCGTCATCGGACACCGCCTTGCCGCAAGCGCCGTTCGATCAGATCGGCGATACCCGCAGTTTCAACTATTCCGCCTATCTGCAGGGCAACCTGCATCTGACCGAGGCGCTGACACTGACCGCCGGCGGACGCTATATCAGCGAACATCGCGAATTTACGTTCAACGGCGTGAACGATGATCTGAACGGAAACCCGATCGATCCGACGCTATACCCGCAAGTTCTGGCCGGTGGCGCGATTACCCCGCTGGGCTTGAATATCCTGGCAACGCAGGTCAACTTCAACAACGCCAACGTGCTCAATACCAAGACTTGGCATGCCTTCACCCCGAAAGCGGGTATTTCGTACCAGGTTGCGCCGACGGTCTTTTTCTTTGCCGACTATGCCAAGGGGTTCGACGCGGGCGGGTTCAACAACCGCGCGCTGAATATCCAGACGGCGCTGCCGTACAATCCGGAAACCGTGAACACGTATGAAGGCGGTATCAAGACCGACTGGTTCGATCATCACTTGCGCCTGAATTTGACCGGTTTTTACAATGACTACAAGAATCTGCAAACGACGGTGGCGGTGTTCAGCCCGATTTCCGGCACGTATGTCAGCACGCGTGGCAACGCACCTTCGGCCCACACCGATGGTTTCGAACTGGAAACCTCGGGCCAGCCGGCTCGCAATCTGTCGCTGGTCTTCAACGTGACTTATCTGAAAACCCGCTACGACGATTATGCTTCGCCGGCGGTGGGCGCCGTTTCAGCCTATAACTACAACGGAAAGCAATTCGCCGGCGAGCCGCAATGGCAGTATTTTGGATCGGCCACGTGGACGATCCCGGTGGAAGTCAGCGGCACGATCAAGCTTGGCGTCAGCGGCAACTATCAGACATCCTATTACTCGGATTCACCCAACAGCACGCAGTATCAGATTCCCGGACACGGCTTTGTCAACGGCTTCGTCAATTTCGAAACCGAAGACAAGCGCTGGAATTTTACGTTGACCGCGCGCAACCTCGCCAACAAGTTCTATTTCACGTCACTGACTGCGATCGGGGCGCCGCTCAAGGCCGGGGCTTATGCAGGTACCACGTTGCTCGAAGGTGCGCAGAACCCGCCGCGCACGATCTTCCTGAAGGTTTCCTACAGCTATTGATCGAACCTGCCCGGCCCGGATTTGCTTCGGGCCGGGCATTTCGTCGAGTACGGTCCATTCGGACGCGTGGATCGACGTATAATGCGGGTTCTAAGTCCAGGTCGCGCCGAGCGCACGCCTGCTATCCGCCCCGCCTCGTCGCCTTGGAACTTCCAGAGCAATCACGGTGGTCCATGGGACCGTCATCACGCTGCAAATGTCGTGTTGAACGCGGGGGTGACGTCAATTTGGCGGTCAATCAGTCCGGCGCGGTGATAGCGATCGGCGGTGGCCTGCTGGTCTGCAATCAGGCGTGCATCGACCGGGACCGGCAGGCTGTGCCAGCGGGTCAGGACATCGCGCCACAGTGCGGCGTCGAGCCCGGTTTCCCGGGCGACCAGCGCGGCATAGGCATCGATATGATCCGCCGCCCAGGCCCATCCGCGATAGAGCCGATCATGATAATCGGCGAGGAGCGCGCGCTTTGTTGCCAGCGCCGCGTCGCTCGCAAACAGCAGGGTATATGTCGGCACCAGCCCGTCTCCGCCGACGACAACACGCGCGCCGCCATGCCGCACGGCCAACGCTGCGTTCGGATCCCAGATTGCCCGGCCATCGACCGACCCGTCGCGCTGGTCTCCGACCAGCAAGGTATGGTCCTTGCGCCGGGGGCGGGAACGGGAGGCCAGTCCCGCAAGCCCGGCGGCAGCAAGAAAGCGCCGCCGGTCGAATGGCTTGAGCAGAGTTCTGCCTGGCTCTGTGTGGATCGGCATTGACGGCTCCGCAGTCAGGCCGGGATGCGGCGGGAACCGGCTGCCCCGTTCCCGCCGCACGGGATCAGAAGCGCTGGCCGAACTTGATGCCGAAGCGCTGTGGTTCGATCGGATAGATCCGCGCAGAGCCCGAACAGATCGCGATCGCGCAGAACGTGTTGCGGCTCAACTGGCCGCGACTGTCAAAGGCGTTGGTGATGAAGATCTCGAACGTGGTCTTGTCCCGATGACCGCCCAGCGAGAAGTCGAACGATGAAAAGCCTGGCGTGTCCCCGATCAGTGGGTCGAGCGCAACCGGGATCAGCGACGTTGTGCCGCTCTGGTGGTGGGCGACCGCCTGCACAAAGGCATCGACGTTGCCGACCGGTACGTCATAGCGCGCAGTGGCCGAACCCTTCAGGCGCGGTTGGCCGGGCAACCGGGTGCCCTTTGGGGCCACCAGCAACGAGGAATCGCAACTCGACAGGATATTGAGCGAGGCATCGAGGTTGCACACGTCCTGCGACAGCTTGGCATCGTTGTAGGCGCCCGCCGTCGACAGGGTCAGGCCGTGATAGCGCCAGGTCAGGTCGGCTTCGAGCCCATAGACCCGCGCGGCTGCGGCATTGTAGAATGCGCTGATGCCAAAGTTCTGGGGTGACAGCAGCTTGAACTGCACATTCTTCCACTGCTCGTAGTAAGCCGCCGCATTGAACCGCAAGGTGTTGAACCAGGTGCTCTTGATCCCGACTTCAAAGTTGTTGACCGTGTCCGGCTTGTATCCATCGACCCCCTGGATAAGATTATCCCCACCGGGTCGAAAACCGGTCGAATACGTCGCATAGATCAGTTTGGTCGGATCGATCTGCCATGACAGATTGATCTTGTGGGTTTCCCCGCTGTCCGAATGGTGCAGGCCGAGATAGTTGCACGGGTTGCTGGCGCTGAGCGGCAGCGTACAGCCATTGCCAAGCGCCGAGGCCCAGATCCCGACAAAGCCGGCGTCGGTGCTGGCGGCGCGGAACACACGAATCCCGCCGGTCAGCGTCAGATTGTGCGTGATGTCATAGGCCGCTTCGCCGAACGCGGCCTCGTCGAGCAGCGTCTGACGGGTGTTGGCCGAGAAAAAAGTGTCGCCGAACAGAAAGGCATCGGCCCCGGGCACCGTGCCGCCAGGAAAGGTCACCTCGCTCGAGCCGGCGCCGGGGATGTTGAAGCTCCAGTTGGTGTGGTTGATCTGGCGCTGATAGAATACCCCGGCGGTTACCCGAAGCGGTTCATGCGGCGGGCTGGAAATCCGCAGTTCATGGGTCTGCTTGGTAAACGTGTTGATACCGAACAGGTTCTGGCTGGGGTTGATATATTGCCCGGTCGTCGGGTTGGTGAAAATCGTTGGTGTATAGTTGCTCTGATGGTTGTCGTAATATTGTGTGTAATAGGTATAGTCGGCGTGCATGGTCGCCTTGCGATCAAGATACCCACCGGCATAGACCAGATCGAAATTGCCGATATGCCCCTTGACGGAGAGCGCGGCCTGATACCATTGGTCGACGTTTTCGTTCGGGGTGAAATCCTCGACTGTCAGGTCGCCGATGCGCGGGTCATAGAGGAACGAACCCTTGGCATCCTGATGCTGGCCGATCAGTTGCGGCGAAATCGTCCAGCCGTTGTCGAGCTCGATACCCAGTTCAAGCCGGCCACCATAGGTCTCGTTGGTGTTCACGTTCTTGCCGGCGAGCGGATAATTGTTGATCGTCAGCCATTCCGCAGTGTCGGTCGAGCCGCGCGTATAGGTCAGCGTGGCGGGCTTGTTGGAAATATAGCCGCCGTCCTTGACCCAGTAGCCCACGGCGCGCAACGCCACGTTCCGTGCCAACGGCAAGTTGAGAAAGCCTTCGACGCTGCCGCCCGAACCGCCGCCATGGCCGAACTGGTTGGCCTGGACATCGATCCCGGCCGAAAATGCCTTGGGATCGGGCTTGTTGGTGATTACGCGCAGCGTGCCCGACAGCGAACTGGCGCCGAACAGCGTGCCTTGCGGTCCTGACAGTGCCTCGACCCGGGCGATGTCATAGTGGATTGATTCCAACGTTTGGTGCCCACGCTTGACGGCAGCGATAATTTCGTTGGGATCGGCCTTCCAGACGAAGGGGGTGGGGTCTTCGTTGTGCTCCCTGATGAAGCGATTGATGGCGGCT